>ERZ779797.662-NODE-662-length-13910-cov-5.571202_pt1 | contig 13910 bp, 8 predicted proteins | sample MGYA00511886_ERZ779797 | MGnify/ENA primary metagenome ERZ779797 (study PRJEB29588, sample SAMEA2155055) | human gut metagenome | biome: human gut; feature: human-associated habitat; material: faeces | place: Denmark | collected 2008/2010 ... | reverse complement strand
GTACTGCATATTTAGGACGATATACCGATGAGCAATTTGGAGAATTTACTGCCGACTTTATAGCACAGTTCACCTGTATGGACAACTTCAAATTTGAAGAAGAGCTGACCAAAGTCATCGGAGTAAATATAAGTCTGCAATACGGGTCTTTCTTTGGTGACTCACTGAATGCCATGCGCTTACAGGTTGACACATTGGACAAGGTTATTCCTGAAAAAGAACTAAGTACTTTCTATACCAGTGTGGATCCTAAAGATTATTACAACGAAAAAGGAAAGCCTATCGCTGTAAAAGCCTATTCGGCAGTAGGTCCGTCTACAAGCAAAGATGAAACTACAACCACAAGCAGCGGTGTCAAGCAAAGAACAATTATACAGACTATCAAATTGCCCAATTCATTAGGCGATCACATCTTCAACAAATACAAGGAGAACAAAGAGTATTTCAAGACTCCTGAAAGTTTTATCAAGAATGTATTAAAGGGAGTTTACATTCGCTGTACTCATGGCGACGGAACCATTTTATACATTGACGGTTTAAGGCTGAATCTTAATTTTGAAGCCCTGATAGAAAGTTCTTCCGGCAAGCGGGATTCGTTGGTTTACAAATCCTATTTCTTTGGAGCAACCAAGGAAGTGATACAAGCCAACCACTTCAGTAACGGTAGCAGATTGGAAGAGTTAGCCCAAGATCCGGACCATACTTACCTCAAAAGTCCGGCAGGTATTTTTACAGAAGCGACTTTCCCCATTGCAGAGATTTACAATGAACATAAAAGAGATACGCTAAATGGTGTAAATGTATCGTTCACACGCTACAACGAGAAAGAGTCCAAATACAAAATGGGCATCCCCCAATATGTATTGATGGTCAGAAAGAAAGATATGTTCTCGTTCTTTGAAGAAAACAAGATTATCGATAACAAGACTTCTTTCTTAAGTTCATATAGCAGCAGTAACAATACATACACCTTTACCAACATCGCTCCCTTAATCACTTACTGCATTGAGGAACGGAAAAAAGGCATAACAGCAGCAGGTGGAGATCCTGAAAAGGAAGAAGACGGAAAAGAATGGGACGCTAAAAATCCGGACTGGAACAGAGTTGTCATCATACCTGTCAAAGCAGTATCCAATTCAAACAATGAAATAGTTGAAATATCCAACAGCTTAGGTATGGAAAGCGCTATGTTAAAAGGTGGAACGAATCCTGAGAATAAGCTGAAAATGCAAATCTTCTACACTACATTTTAAGACTTTTTTATTTAACCAAATAAAGAACAGGCGGCAACTACAGCAATATAGTTTCCGCCTGTTTAATTTACTCCACCGTAATCATACCACACCGGATGATAAATGGAAATTCATGGAACGCAAATATCCCATCAACACTTCACACCATGATTGAGAATGACCATAAAAACAGACTATATAAAATAAGCCGGCAAAATCCTTTTCACGGATCCTGCCGGCTTATTTATGTTTATGGGAATCCTCTATCCCCTAGAAAGGCAAATCATCCTTCTCGTCTGTCGCGGCAAAGTCTACCGGCGCAGCGGGAGCAGCATTCATGGGAGGAAACGGAGCATCCGGCGCAACAGGCCCCTGGGCACCCACACGCTCTACTTTCCACGCACGGATACTGTTGAACCAACGCCCATTCCACTCGCGGGCATCCACATCAAAAAACACATTCAACTCTTCACCTGCCTGAATATTAAATTGCGCTATCTTATCTGCTCCAAATACGTCAAAACACATTTTTTTAGGATATTGATCATGCGTTTCAATTACGTATTCTTGTACTTTCCATTCATTTCCTGTCTTTGAAACTCCTCCTCTCGGTTCGAGGACTGCTATTACTTTTCCTGCTAATTCCATATTACGTTATTTAAATTCGCCACGAAAGTACACTTTTCCTTGCGAGTAAACTAATTTTTTCGCCATTTTTTGCGCTTGAACCATAATCTTTTCGTAACTTTGGCAGTTAAATGAATGTAGAGATATAGAATATAAATATAATAATATAAAACTATGAAGTTCATCGTTTCAAGTACTGGATTATTCAGTCATTTACAAGCTATTAGCCGAGTAATCAACTCCAAAAATTCGTTACCTATTCTTGATTGTTTCTTAATGGAACTGACTGACGGAACGTTGTCGCTCACTGCCTCTGACAGCGAAACGACCCTGTCCACTTCTTTGGAAGTAAATGAAAGTGACGGTGACGGACGCTTTGCCGTTTCTTCAAAAACCATACTCGAAGCCCTGAAAGAAATACCCGAACAACCACTGACTTTCCTGGTAAATACAGAGAATCTGGAAATCACCGTACAATATCAGAATGGTAAATACAGCCTGATGGGACAAAATGCCGACGAATATCCGCAGGCTCCCGCATTAGGCGCAAATGCGGTACACGTAACAATGGGCGCTCCGGTGATGCTGGCAGGTATCAACCGTTCTTTGTTCGCTACTGCCGATGACGAGTTACGTCCGGTAATGAATGGTATTTATTTTGATATCACTACCGAAGACATCACTTTCGTAGCCTCAGACGGGCACAAATTAGTACGCAATAAAACATTTGTGGCACACGGCGATGAAAAAGCCGCTTTCATTCTGCCCAAGAAACCGGCAACCCTGCTGAAGAACCTGTTGCCGAAAGAACAAGGAGATGTGCAAATTGATTTTGACGACCGTAACGCTACGTTTACATTAGAAAACTACAGCATGATATGCCGTCTTATCGAAGGACGCTATCCCAATTATAATTCAGTAATTCCGCAGGATAATCCGCACAAGGCCACCATTGACCGCATGATGCTGATCAGTGCGCTCCGCCGTGTATCTGTATTCTCATCACAAGCAAGCAGTTTGATAAAACTCCGCCTCAGTGAAAATCAGATCCAGATCTCCGCACAAGACATAGATTTCTCCACCTCAGCAGAAGAAACACTGACTTGCCAATATACAGGAAGCCCCATGAGCATCGGCTTTAAATCAACATTCCTGATCGATATTTTAAACAATATCTCGGCACAGGAAATACTTTTCGAACTGGCTGATCCTTCACGTGCGGGTGTTATTGTTCCTGTAGAACAGGAAGAAAAAGAAGACCTGCTGATGCTGCTGATGCCTATGATGCTGAACGACTAAAAACGACACGCCACCATGTGGCGGAAAAACAATATATAATACAAGCTGAAAATGAAATTGAACTTGAAGAATCCTATTGTTTTTTTCGATTTGGAAACAACGGGAACAAATATAAACACAGACAGAATAGTGGAAATATGCTATCTGAAGGTGTACCCAAACGGCAACGAAGAAACGAAGACCATGCGTATCAATCCGGAAATGCATATTCCCGAACAATCTTCTGCCATCCACGGTATTTATGACGCAGATGTGGCGGACTGCCCTACTTTCAAGGAAGTGGCAAAAGAGATAGCCCGGGACATTGAGGGATGTGACCTTGCCGGTTTCAATTCCAATCGTTTTGACATTCCGGTTTTGGCCGAGGAGTTCCTGCGCGCAGGAGTAGACATTGACATGATGAAACGAAAATTCATTGACGTGCAGGTGATTTATCACAAACTGGAACAGCGCACCCTGTCTGCCGCCTATAAATTCTATTGCGGAAAGAATCTGGAAGATGCCCATACAGCCGAAGCCGACACACGTGCCACATACGAAGTACTGAAATCCCAATTGGACCGCTATCCGGAAGAATTGCAAAACGATATGGCATTTCTAGCCGAATATTCAAGTTTCAACAAGAACGTAGATTTCGCCGGACGCATTGTTTATGATGACAAAGGCGTGGAAGTCTTTAATTTTGGGAAATACAAAGGAATGTCGGTCAGCGAAGTATTACAAAAAGATCCGGGCTACTACAGCTGGATACTGAACGGTGACTTTACGCTGAACACGAAAAACGTACTGACAAAAATCAGACTACGTGAATCGGGAATGATGAAATGAGTATGAAAGGAAAAAAAATCGTACTAGGTATAACCGGAAGTATAGCCGCCTATAAAGCGGCTATACTCATTCGCGGACTTATTAAGAAGGGAGCGGAAGTACAAGTCGTGATTACCCCCGCAGGCAAAGAATTCATCACACCTATCACTTTGTCTGCATTAACAAGCAAACCTGTTATCAGCGAGTTTTTTGCCCAGCGTGACGGGACATGGAACAGCCACGTTGATTTGGGACTATGGGCGGATGCCATGATTATCGCTCCGGCTACCGCATCCACTATTGGTAAAATGGCCAACGGAATAGCGGACAATATGCTGATCACGACTTATCTGTCAATGAAAGCTCCCGTATTCGTAGCTCCGGCAATGGATCTGGATATGTTCGCACACCCTTCCACCCGGAAGAATCTGGACACGCTCCGTTCTTACGGAAATCATATTATAGAACCGGCAGAAGGGGAACTGGCAAGCCATCTGGTAGGAAAAGGCAGAATGGAAGAACCGGAAAAAATAGTGGAAATTCTGGAAGCTTTCTTTGCCAAACAACAAGACATGGCCGGAAAGAAAGTAGTCATTACCGCCGGTCCAACCTACGAGAAAATAGATCCGGTACGCTTTATCGGCAATTATTCTTCAGGAAAAATGGGATTCGCACTTGCCGAGGAATGCGCTTCACGTGGAGCGGAAGTATCGCTAATCAGCGGACCGGTAACGATTCAGGCCCATCACCCTAACATCCGCCGCATAGATGTGGAAAGTGCCGGAGAAATGTACGAAGCCGCCATCCGCGAGTTTCCTACAGCTTCGGCCGGCATCCTGTGTGCGGCAGTGGCCGACTTTACCCCGGAAACCGTAGCCGGTCATAAAATCAAAAGAGAGAAAGATAATTTAACACTGCAACTGAAACCCACACAAGACATTGCCGCCGCACTGGGAAACCGGAAAAAAGACGGACAGACATTAGTGGGATTTGCCTTGGAAACAAATGATGAAACAAAAAATGCACAAAGAAAACTGGAACGTAAGAACCTTGATTTCATTGTACTGAACTCATTGAACGACCAAGGAGCCGGGTTTCGTTGTGACACCAACAAAATAACGATTATAGACCGTCAGGGAGCAACTCCTTATCCGCTGAAAAGCAAACAGGAAGTAGCAAGGGATATTATTGACAGACTGGTAAATAATAAATAATTTCTTAATTTGCCACGTTGCCAATGTGCTAATGCGCTAATTACCATGCGGAATACAACAGCGCAGCAAATTAGCAAATTGACAAATCAGCAAATTATTAAAAAGGAGCAAGAATATGCTGCAATCTATCTATATACAGAATTATGCATTGATTGATACATTGGATATCAGTTTCACCCCCGGCTTCTCTGTCATCACCGGAGAGACCGGCGCCGGTAAATCGATTATTCTAGGCGCTATCGGCTTGTTACTGGGACAACGGGCCGATATCAAAGCGATCAAGAAAGGCGCCAATAAATGTATTGTAGAAGCACGTTTCAACATCTCCGCCTATCAGATGGAGCCTTTCTTTACCCAAAGAGATTTGGAATATGATCCGGATGAATGTATTATCCGCCGCGAGTTATATGCATCAGGTAAAAGCCGCGCATTCATAAACGATACTCCGGCCTCATTGGCGCAGATGAAGGAACTGGGCGAGAAACTGATAGATGTACATAGCCAGCATCAAAACCTGTTGCTCAACAGTGAGGGATTCCAATTGAATGTATTGGATATCCTGGCACAAGATGACAACGAACTTTCAGCATACAAGGATATTTATACCGAGTACAGAAACGTATGCAAACAGCTGGCCGACTTCATAACGCAAGCCGAGCAAAGCCGGAAGGATGAAGATTACATCCGGTTCCAACTGGAACAGCTGGATGATGCAAACCTTCAGGAAGGAGAACAAACCGAACTGGAACAGGAAGCCGAAACCTTGAATCATGCCGAAGAGATAAAAGCGGGTTTGTACAAAGTGGACCAAATAATGGCTTCGGAAGATGCCAGCCTGTTATCCGCTACCAAAGAATGTATGCAAACCCTGCATAACATAGCGAGAGTGTACACACGTGCCCAGGAATGGATAGGGCGTTTAGACAGTTGTTACATAGAACTGAAAGATCTGTCGCATGAAATAGCAGGCGCACAGGAGGAAGTGGAGTTCAACCCCACCCGTCTGGATTATGTAAATGAACGCCTGAACTTAATCTACTCTTTGCAACAGAAGCATCACGTACAAACAATAGAGGAATTGATAGCCGTGCAAACCGACTATCATGAGAAGCTGAACGCCATCACTTCTTTTGATGACCGTATAGCAGAACTTACCGCCCAAAAAGAAACGCTATATGACAAAGTGATAAAGCAAGCTGCTGTGTTGACAAAACTCCGTTCCCAATCGGGCAAGCACATTGAAAGACAGATGCAAAGCCTGCTGGTTCCTCTCGGTATGCCCAATGTGCGCTTTGTGGTGGAACTGAATCCGCGCAAGGAACCGGACAGTAAAGGGATGGACAGTGTGACATTCCTGTTTTCGGCCAACAAGAATGGAACATTACAAAATGTAGCTTCCGTAGCATCGGGTGGTGAGATTGCCCGTGTCATGCTTTCGCTGAAAGCCATGATAGCCGGAGCTGTGAAACTGCCTACTATCATCTTTGATGAAATAGACACCGGAGTTTCCGGTTCCATCGCCGAGAAAATGGCGCTCATCATGCAGGAGATGGGAAAACAAAACCGTCAGGTCATCAGCATCACCCACCTGCCCCAGATTGCAGCACGCGGCATCACTCATTATAAAGTATATAAGGAAGATACGGAAACAGGCACCAACAGCCACATCCGCCGCCTGACTGATGAAGAAAGAGTAAAAGAAATTGCCAATATGCTAAGTGGGGCTACCTTGACAGAGGCAGCCCTGAACAATGCAAAGGCGCTGATAAGTGGCTAGTGCCAATTACCACTAACCACCTGTCACTAACCATTAACCACTTATTAAATATGTTAGAAAAGAATGAAATGATTTTCGGTGTACGCGCTGTTATTGAAGCCATACAAGCCGGAAGAGAGATAGATAAAGTATTGGTGAAGAAAGATATACAGAGCGAACTGTCCAAAGAACTGTTTACCTGCTTGAAAAATACCCTCATCCCTGTTCAGCGTGTACCCGTGGAGCGTATTAACCGTATTACCCGGAAAAACCATCAGGGAGTTGTAGCATTCATCTCCTCTGTCACCTACCAGAAAACAGAAGATCTGGTACCTTTCCTGTTTGAAGAAGGAAAAACACCCCTATTCGTCATGCTGGATGGAATTACCGATGTACGTAACTTCGGAGCCATTGCCCGTACCTGCGAATGTGCCGGTGCAGATGCCATTATTATTCCCTCGAAAAACAGTGTCAGTGTCAATGCCGACGCAATGAAAACATCAGCAGGAGCTCTGCACACTCTTCCCGTATGCCGCGAACAAAATCTGACTAATACCATCAAGTATCTGAAAGACTGCGGATTCAAGATTGTAGCAGCCACGGAAAAAGGTGATTATGATTACACCAAAGCAAACTATAAAGATCCTGTATGTATCATTATGGGAGCCGAGGACACAGGTGTTTCCTACGAACACCTTTCCCTGTGCGATGAATGGATCAAAATACCGTTAATGGGTAAAATAGAATCATTGAACGTATCGGTTGCCGCAGGTATTCTGATTTATGAAGCTGTAAAGCAACGCGGCTTCACAGAAGACAAAACGGCATCCGCTTTATAAATACCGTATCATCGTTAACAAACAACTAACTATATCATGAAGAAAGTACTTTTGATACTGGCATGCGGCATAGCCGCCCAGCTAAGCTATGCACAAGCAACCCCAAAGTGGGCCGGCAAAGCTAAAAAAGCCGTTTTTTCCATCGTTACATACGATAAAGATAACAAAATCAAGAATACAGGAAATGGATTCTATATCAATGAAAATGGAACGGCATTATCCGATTATACCCTGTTTGAAGGAGCCGAACGTGCAGTAATCATTAATGCGGACAGTAAAGAATTGCCTGTATTGCGTATCTTGGGAGCCAACTCCATGTATGACATCGTAAAATTTAATACTGAAACCGATAAAAAGACCATAGCATTAAAATCGGCATCACAGCCGGCATCGGTAGGTGAAACAGTCTATCTGCTACCCTACTCGACTCAAAAAGCGGCAACCTGCCAGACAGGGACCGTCACCAAAGTAGACACCATCGGCGACAAGGCATATTACTATACACTGGCAATGACAACCAACGAAAAAACAGTAAGTTGCCCTATTATGAATGCCAATGGAGAAGTATTAGGTTTAATCCAAAAAAACGCATCGGATGAAGCCAAGGAAAGTTATGCCATCGGAGCTACATACGGTGCCTCGCTGAGCATCACCGCCCTTTCTTTGAACGATATGTCACTGAATAAAATCGGCATCAAAAAAGGACTGCCCGAAACAGAAGACCAAGCACTGGTGTACCTGTTCATGGCATCTTCACAACAAAATCAGGACGAATATATCACCACATTAAACGATTTCCTGGAACAATATCCCAACAGCGCGGACGGATATATACGCCGTGCCACTACTTATATGGGATTTAATGATGATGAACACAACGCTTTGGCAGATGCCGACCTGAAGAAAGCACTGGAAGTGACAGCCAACAAGAGTGAAACGCAATATAATATCGCTAAATTAATTTATTCGTACACCATCTCTTTAGGTGACAAGAAACCATACGGTGACTGGAGTTACGACAAAGCTCTCTCCATTATTCATGATGCCATGCAGGCCGACAACCAACCCATTTACACACAATTGGAGGGAGACATTCTGTTTGCTATGAAAAAATATCCTGAGGCATACGCCGCTTATGAAAAAGTGAACCAGTCTTCCATAGCCTCTGCCGCTACATTTTACTCGGCAGCCAAAACCAAACAACTGATTGAAGGAACAGATATGAACGAGGTTATTGCCTTGATGGATAGTGCTGTGGCACGTTTCACCAAGCCTTATACATCGGAAGCGGCTCCTTATTTCTATGAACGGGCAGAGATAAAAGCCCAGACAGGCAAATACCGTGAAGCGGTAATAGATTATGATACTTTTTATGATGCCATCGGTGGACGCGTTACAGCCGCCTTTTATCTGCAACGCGAACAGGCGGAAATACAATGTAAAATGTATCAGCAAGCTATCAACGACATTAATAAAGCAGTAGAAATGACTCCTGAGGATGTAGCCATGTGGGTGGAAAAAGGTTCGGTGCATCTACGTGTAGGGCAACATAACGAAGCAATAGAAGCATTGGAAAAGGCTATCTCTTTAGACCCGAAAGCCGCAGCCGCATATCGTATGCTGGGATACTGCCAGATACAATTAAAGAAAAACAAAGAAGCCTGTGCAAATTTTGCCAAAGCAAAAGAACTGGGCGATGAAGTGGTAGACGGACTGATACAGAAGTATTGCAAATAATACCGGGAAGCTCCATCTGAAATCCGCGAATCTTGCTACATGATTTCTGAAATCTTGTTGCATGATTCGCGGATTTTTGCTACAAGATTTCAGGAAACATTCCCTGTCATTCATGAAAAAGCAGGAAAGAAAAAAATTCTACTTATCTTCCAACTGCCGTATAATCAGTACCCGTTTCGTATCTTCCGTCACCCGGAAACGGTCATCGCTACGCTCTCCTACCAGCCATACAATCCGGTCTGCTGAGCAAACCACATACTGATTTTCTTTCTGGAAAAGAGAAAACTTACGATCTGTCAGATAATCGCTGACCTTCTTTTTCCCTTTCATTCCGAAAGGAACAAACTTATCCCCCTGCCGCCATTTACGCACCGTGAGAGGTAGTACCACCTTATCCGCATCCAAACAGGCCGTATTCTTATTCCTGGGGATGACAAAGTCCGGCATTATTTCCTGCGTTTCCATTGCAAGCCGGAATGGGGGCACATTTTCCTCTACTTCCTCATTCGCCGGCTTCCTCCTGCGAATAATCAGCTCCGTCCTGTCGCGCAGCACCTCCCATCCGGCAGAAACGAATCTTTTTCCCGACTGGGCAGACAAGCTGCGGAATACATCTCCTACCTGAACGGAATTGAAACCTAACGGATGAAGAATCTCAAACAGCAAAGCCGCCGGAGCACTCTCTTCCATCAAACGAGAAATAAGAATATGGCCGGACTTTTCCATCACCCTTTCTTTCCCCGCCTCTATTTCCTTATTATATATAAGAGAAACATCAGTCAGACGTCTGGATGTTTCAGCTATACTTTCACTGACAGAAGGATTCAGCTCACGCAACATCGGAAGAATATTCAGACGGATTTTATTACGCATATATTCATCTTGCAGATTGGTACTGTCTGTAACATAACCTTGACGCAAACAACGCAAATAATCCAAAATATCCTGACGGCTCACCTCCAACAAAGGCCGTACAATGCAGCCGTTATGCGGACTGATACCTTTCAAGCCATTGATTCCCGCGCCACGTATCAAATTCAATAAAAAAGTTTCCACACTATCGTCCCGATGATGGGCTACGGCAATAACAGCCATCCCCCTCTCCTTACGCAGTTGTTCGAACCAATCATAGCGCATTTCGCGAGCTGCCATCTCAATAGAAACATGATGCCTTGAAGCATAAGCGACTGTATCAAAATGAGTAACATGCAAAGTCACTCCCAGCCCTTTACACAACTCATTGACAAACCTTTCATCTCTATCGGACTCCTCACCACGAAGATGGAAGTTACAATGGGCAGCCTCACAATGATACCCTAAAACAAGCAAGACACGCAACAAAGCTACCGAATCCGCTCCGCCACTCAATGCCACTAACACCTTATCATGCAAAGTGAAAAGTTGTTTTTCCTCTATATACTTCTGAATATTCCAATGAAACATGACACAAAGATAAGGGTTCTGCAAGACAAAAACAAAGTGCCTGTTCTTTATTTAAAAACAATCTAAATAGTTTGCATACTTCTAAGTAATAACTTATCTTTGCGAAAAATTTAAAACAAGATGCGTTTATCCGAATTAAGAACAGGAGAAAAAGGCGTAATAGTCAAGGTGTTAGGTCACGGTGGTTTCCGCAAGCGAATCGTTGAAATGGGTTTTATTAAAGGAAAAACCGTAGAGGTAATCTTGAACGCCCCTTTGAAAGACCCTATAAAATACAGACTACTAGGTTACGAGATCTCTCTCCGAAGACAAGAGGCAGATATGATTGAGGTGGTAAGCGAGCAGGAAGCACGCACGATGCAGAACCCTTACCATGGTTCCATAACAGAAGATGTACCCGTGTCCGAATCAGAACTGGTGGCACTGGCAAAAGGCAAACGCCGTACAATCAATGTAGCCTTAGTAGGTAATCCTAATTGTGGAAAGACTTCGCTATTCAATATTGCATCCGGCGCCCATGAACATGTAGGAAACTACAGTGGTGTGACAGTAGATGCCAAAGAAGGTTTTTTCGACTTCCAAGGTTATCATTTCCGTATTGTAGATTTACCCGGAACCTATTCTCTTTCAGCCTATACTCCGGAAGAACTTTATGTACGCAAACATATCATTGAAGAAACTCCGGATGTAATCATCAATGTGGCAGACTCTTCCAACCTGGAACGTAATTTCTATCTTACCACCCAATTGATTGACATGAATGTGCGTATGGTCATCGCACTGAATATGTATGACGAACTGGAAAGCAGCGGCAACAAACTGGATTACATCAAGTTAAGCCAATTGATCGGAGTGCCTATGATACCTACTGTCTGCCGGCGGGGTGAAGGCATAGACCAACTGTTCCATGTTATCATCGGTATTTACGAAGGCGGGGATTTCCTGTCACAAAAGGGCGAAATACGTTCTGAAATTCTGGAAGATCTGAGAGACTGGCACAAAACCTATGTACCCGACCACGAATTCGGAAGCCACAAAGAAGAGGAAGATGCCCGCCCACGCGGATATATGCGCCATATTCACATTAACCACGGTCCTGAACTGGAGCGCAGTATCGAAGAAGTAAAAAAAGCAATCAGTCAAAACGAAGACATACGCCATAAATACTCCACCCGCTTCCTATCTATCAAATTACTGGAAAACGATAAGGAAATAGAAAATTTCATCTCTACACTGCCTAATGGCAAAGAAATTATAGCGATACGCAACAAGGAAACCTTACGTATCCGTAAAGTGATGAACGAAGACAGCGAGCAAGCTATTACGGATGCTAAATATGGTTTTATTACCGGAGCTTTGAAGGAAACATTCACCGACAATCATTTGGAAAAAGAACAAACAACCCGCGTGATAGACAGTATTGTGACACATCGCATTTGGGGATATCCTATTTTTTTCCTGTTCCTTTACATCATGTTTGAGGGAACCTTTGTTTTGGGTGACTACCCTATGCAAGGTATTGAATGGCTAGTAGACCAGTTGGGCAACCTGATACGGAACAATATGGCTGAAGGTCCTTTGAAAGACTTACTGATAGATGGTATTATCGGTGGAGTGGGCGGTGTTATCGTTTTCCTGCCGAATATCCTCATATTATACTTTTTTATTTCTATATTGGAAGATTCGGGGTATATGGCACGCGCTGCATTTATCATGGATAAAATAATGCATCGGATGGGACTGCATGGCAAGTCCTTTATTCCACTGATTATGGGATTCGGCTGTAATGTACCTGCCATAATGGCAACACGTACTATAGAAGACCGAAAGTCCAGACTAATCACCATGTTGGTGAATCCTTTAATGTCCTGTAGTGCTCGTCTTCCCATATATTTAGTTATGATAGGTGCTTTTTTCCCTAACTGCGCCAGCTTTATGCTACTTTGCATCTACACAGCAGGCATTTTATTGGCAGTAATAATGGCCCGTATTTTCAGTAAATTTCTGGTGAAAGGAGAAGATTCTCCATTTGTGATGGAACTCCCCCCCTATCGTATGCCTACCTCTAAAAGTATCATGCGCCATACATGGGAAAAAGGAGCACAATATCTGAAAAAGATGGGAGGCATTATCATGATTGCCTCAATTATTATCTGGTTTCTAGGGTATTATCCACAACATGATGCTTACGAAAGCGTGGCTGAGCAACAAAAAAATTCATATATCGGACAAATAGGCAAAGCCATAGAGCCTGTTATCAAACCGCTAGGATTTGACTGGAAGTTAGGAATCGGACTTATTTCAGGTGTGGGTGCTAAAGAACTGGTAGTAAGCACACTAGGAGTATTATACACAAATGAAGGAGATGTGGAAAATGTGAATCTTTCTAACCGCATCCCCATTACTCCACTGGTTGCATTAGCTTACATGCTGTTTGTATTGATTTACTTCCCCTGTATTGCCACTTTCGCAGCAATCAAGCAAGAATCCGGCAGTTGGAAATGGGCCATATTCACAGCAGGATACACCACTGGATTGGCTTGGCTTATTGCATTTACTGTATTTCAAATAGGAAGTCTTATCGTTTAATAAACCTAAACCTAAAATTATTTGTTTATCAAGCATGGAATTACAACAAATTATAGTTATTGCAATTGTATGCCTCTGCACCATATGGATAAGCATACGTATCTTTCAGTATTTCAAGCGCATAAAGAACAATAGCAATCCGTGTGAATGCTGTAGTTCGGACTGCGCCATGAAGTCTATGCAGAACAAGCCAAAGTACGGTTGCGAAAAAAATGCAGAAAAAGTGAGAAAAAAATAGCAGAATATTTGCAGATTAAAAAAAATGTCGTACCTTTGCAACCGCAATCGAGAAACAAAGATTGCTAACGACAAGGTTCCTTGGATGAGTGGCTTAGTCAGCGGTCTGCAAAACCGTGTACGGCGGTTC
>ERZ779797.657-NODE-657-length-13973-cov-3.579609_pt1 | contig 13973 bp, 4 predicted proteins | sample MGYA00511886_ERZ779797 | MGnify/ENA primary metagenome ERZ779797 (study PRJEB29588, sample SAMEA2155055) | human gut metagenome | biome: human gut; feature: human-associated habitat; material: faeces | place: Denmark | collected 2008/2010 ... | reverse complement strand
TTACAATATTATCAATTAAAGAAAAAGAAGATTGATAAATTCTATGCTCCAAATCTATATTATTATAAAGTTGGAGAAAACTTAGATCGTGAGAGAAAAGGTAGCTATATTCTTGAAACTAATAAAAATTTAAAAGTTAATAATGTAGATGGTTATAGTTTAGCTCACTTAAAAATTTCAGAAAGTGATTATCATAAAATTAATGAGCATGACACAGCAACTAATCAAAGAATTTATTTTTATTATCCAAACTACTTTTATCGTAAAGAAGGCGACGAATATGTTTTAGCTCAAGAAGAGACAATGAATCCAAATGAAACTTATTATGTAATTAAGAATTTCTATATTGATTCAGATACTATGAATATTATGCCACATGGTCAACAGTGGAACAATAAAATTAAACATATTCCTCCTTCAGTTTCTTTAGCAACAAGAGAGGTTGGATTTACATATTATGAGTTAGTAGATTTTGCTCGTAAATTAAACACTATTCATGGCATGATTTTAAAAATGAATCAAGTGATTGATTCTGAAGATACTGACACCAGAGATTTAAAAACAATTCAAGGTGCCTTAAATACCTTCAATGATTGGATTTCTCATTTAGGAAAATTAGATTCTCAAGATCTTGTTATTGTAGATAATTATGGTCGTTTGACAAGCGCGCCCGCAAATGTTACTCAGAATAGTGAAGGAGCTAATCATACTCCTGGAACAAAACATGATGTAACAGGAATTGCATCAGATGTATTCCCAATGGCAGAAAACCTTACTAAGGAAGGCGGATTTAAAAATCAATGGTTGACTGTTAATGTAGATGGTAAACCAACTAAGCCAATTGTTTCATTGAGACATAATTATCAACCAGTAAAAGATACTGCTTCTAATTCTGATATGAATAATCCTAAAAAGGATACTATAAAGTTATATACTCCAATAGTAGACCCTAAAGGACATGTTGTAGGTCATAATGACCATACAGTTACATTACCTTATGGATTTAAAACTATTACTACTAATGGTAGAAGTGAAACTGCATCAGGAGATAATACTAGTAACCCAAGTACTTCAAATGTAGTTGCAGATAACACTCAAGATACTCTTGGAATTAATTCTGGTAATAAATGGATTAGAATTGATACAAATGTAAGTGCAGATACAATTACTATTAGTCATGATATTCATACTCCAACAGTAAGTGCAAAAGGTCAAACTGACTTAAATAATCCTGCAACAGATAGTATTACTATTCAAGATACAACTTATGATAATGCCGGTCATATGACAGCTAATCAAAATCATAAATATATTTTGCCTTATGGATTTAAGTATATTACAACAAATGGTCGTGTATCAAATAATAATACAGAAAATCTTGCGGCGCAAGGTCAAATTGCTGCTGATAATACTCAAGATACATTAGGTATTAACTCTGGCGATGAGTGGATTCGTATTATAACAAATCCAAATTCAGATGTACTTACAATTAGCCATGATGTTAAGAATACCAGTTCTGTAGATGGCGGAAATGTTAGTTTGAGTAATGAAAAAAATGGAACAACATTTTCAATTACTTTATATGATTTTGATAATAAAAATCATTTTAGTAAAAAGACAACTACAAAATATACTTTACCAAATAGCTATGGTAAAATTGCGGCAGATGTAGGAACAATTACAGAGGCTTCATGCACACATGATACATTTACTTTAAGTGGAGATAGCTGGATTAAAACAACTGTTAGTAAAGATAAAGTTAGTTTTGCTCATCAAGCTCCGCAAACATCTAATTTAAGTTCTACTGTAGAAGATACTAATAAGACTCCTAAATTAGGTGGAACATTTAATATTCCTAAGATTTCATATGATTCAAAAGGTCACGTATCAAGTAAAACAAGTTATACAATTACATTACCTTCCTTGAGCTTATCTGGAACTAAGAGTGGTTCAGATAATGTAATGACTAATTTAACCTATTCTAAAAATGGAGATACATTTACTGCTACTTTTGGAAAAATCGGAGATTTAGCTTTAACAGGTTATTCAACTCCAACTTCAGTAACAGCTGATATCGCTCCATCAGATAGTTTAAATGTTGGTCTTGGTAAATTAAGATATTATATTAATCAAAATAATTTAGCTATTAATGAAGAAGTTAAGAATAGAAAAGCGGCAATTACACAAGAAGTAACAGATAGAAATACTGCTATTGACAGTTCTATTAATACTGCTCTTGGTAAATTAGACTTTGAGGTTAAGGCAGCATCTGGATATTATGTTTCTACTGTAAAACAAACTGATGGTCTTGTAACAGCTACAACCGCTACTTTCCCAACCGCATCTTCAAGTAGTAAGGGTATGGTTACTGTCATAGATGATTATTCTCAAAATCCAGAAGACCTATCCTCTTCAGTTCCTTCTTCAATGGCATTTATTAATGCATTAAGAAGATTTGATAATTATTATCAAAAAATAGATACTTTTAGTTATACTACAAGTACATATGATAAAACTTCTAAAGCTGTAGTTCCAAAGGATGAGAAGTTTACAATTGAGCAAATTATAAAGAGAATTAGCGATATTGAAAAAACTGTAGTAACTCAACATCAAAAACTCTTAGATTCATCTGATAATTCAATAATTTTATAATAAATTAAATGTCCTGGTCTATTTATCATAATAGGCCAGGATTATTTAATTTATAAATATATATTTTGATTATTTATAGGAGAAAATGAAAAGGAGGTAAATGTTTTGGCTTCTTATACAACAACACCTGGCAATTATGTAAAATTTTTGCGTGGTACTCCAACAGCCTGGGCAAAGATTCCAGATGCAGATAAAGATAAAGATACCCTGTATTTTATATCTGAAACGGATGGAAGAACAGGCCAATTATACTTAGGACCTAAATTAATTATTGGTGAAATTTCCAATATTAACAATATCGGCGATTTACAAGATGTTCTTATTTCAGAAGATATTACCGCTAATAATATATTAATCTATGATGACCATCAACAGAAATGGATTAATAAACCTATTTTTGAGGTTTTAAGTCAAATTGTTACAATAATGGTTGGAGCAAGAGACGATGCTAATGGTCTATCTGGTTTAGTACCACCTCCAAAAGCAGGAGATAATAAGTTATATTTACGTGGTGACGCAACATGGGCTAATCCTACTGCCGCAGTTGAGCTTGTTTTAAATACTCTTATTGGTGAAGATACAGGAAAATCAATTAGAGATATCTCTAAAGAAGAGGTTTTAAAAGTAGTTGATGGCGCTTCAGAAAATTTTGATACATTAAAAGAGATTGAAACATGGATCGAAAATAATCATAATGCCACCGACATTATAGAGCTTGATAATCGAGTTACTAAACTTGAAGGTACTGTTGGAAATTCTACTAAAGGATTAATTAAAGACGTTGCTGATTTAAAGACATTCTCAGAAAAAGTAAATACAACTTTATATGGTGATGAGACTGGTACAAATCAAGGTCTTGTAAAGACTGTTAGTAGTTTACAATCTGAAATGGTTGAAGTATCCAATAAAGTAAATGTTCTTGATGGTAGATTAAAATGGCAAGACATTAATGAAACTGAATGAAAAAGGAGGATAATAATAAATGGCTAATGTTTTAAGAGACGCTAAAGTTGGCTTTTTAACTGGTTCTCAGAGTTCTATTGATACTATGTTATCTCAAGGCGCCAATGCTGGAGCTAAACATGGTTATTTTTATTTAACAAAAGATTCACATAGATTATATATTGGTAATAGTGATGGAAGTATTTCCGCTATAAATGAAGGTGTACAAACTGTTACTTATTTAGGCGATTTACCAACACTTCAAACTGCTGCTGATAAAGTAGCTTATACAGGACGTTTCTTCTATGTTCAGTATAAGGATTCTACCGCAGGCCAAGTAGATAGTAATATTGCTAATATTCTTTGTGTATATAATGGTAGCACATGGGTGCAGATTAATGCCAATACTGATACTCATATTAGTTCTAATACTTATACAACTTCTACTACTGGAGCTACTGCAACTATCAAAAATGCGATTGGTAGTACAGATGGTGGTAGTGTTACTGGTACATTTGATATTGTTACTGCTGGTGGATTAAAAATTGCTAATACAGCAGGTAAAACAAATAGTATTACACTTACTGGTGATAAATTTACTTTAGCTGCTGGAGATGGAGCAACTGGTGAAGTTAAACTTAATTTAAGTTCTACTAATGGTCAAGCTGGTAGCTCAGTTACTTTAAAATCAGATCCAAATACAACTGTTCTTACCAGAAAAGACAATGTAATTACTATCTCTGGTAGAGTTAATGCTTCTTTAGCTATTGCTAATGCGACAAGTGGAAAAACCGGTTTTACTGTAACAGTAAAAGATAATCAAGGTAAGACTGTGACAGGTTCTTATGATCCAATTATTAAATATGGTAGTAAGGCTCAAAGTTCTACTAAGTTAGTTAATGGTGAATTTAATATCAATGCATACAACAAAGAAGAAATTGACCAATTAATGAGAGATCTTAATGCGATGGAATATCGTGGTACTGTTGGAGCAAATGGTACTGCTGCTACAGCATGGGCAGAACTTCTTAACTTACGTCAAAAGGTTGGTTATACATACTTATTTAGTTCAAAGATTACTGTAAATAGTGTTGAACATACAGCTGGTACTTTAGCTATCGCTCGTGGTACTGAATATACAGCTGCTGATTTAGCTGCAGGTACAATTACAGATGCTTCTTTAGTTGGTACTATTAATCCAGCAACTCTTACATGGGATTTTGTAGAGAGTACAAATGATACTGATACAACTTATAAATTGTATACAACTTCTACAGGAATTGGTTTTAAATTACAAGATTCCTCAGGTGGTGTTAAAGGTCAAGTTAAATATGCTGGTGCCGGTGGATTAACAGTATCTCAATCTCTTCAGGGTGGAGTAGATATTTCTGCAGACAGATCAGCTGAAAATGTAATTACAATTACTCATAATACTGTTAACAGAACTGATACTAATACTAATCCAGAGAAGATTAAATTAAGTTCTCAAACTCCTGCAACACACTTAAATGATACTATTACTATTCCAGTAATAACATCTCTTAGAACAAATGCAGAAGGACACGTAACAGGTGTAAATACTGTTAATTATGAACTTAATGATACTGCTACTGTAATTACAGGCATGAGTAGTGCCGCAAGTAAAAATTCAGATGGTTCTATTGCTTTAAGCACTAAAGTTACTGCTACTTCTTCAAGTGGTAAAAGTATGGTTCAAAATGGAACTGCTACAGCAACTATCAAATCAAGTTCTTTGACTCTCGGAGCAAGTGGATCTTCAGTGTCAATTGATATGACTTGGGGCGAGTTCTGATAATTTTAATTTTCTATTTTTTATTCTAAATAGAGAGAATTATAGGGATTAAAAAGAGAGATTCTCTTTTTAATCCCTTTATTTTTTTTAAATATATATGAGATAGAAAGGAGATACCGCATAATGGCAAATGCAAGATTTAGACCAGTTCGTGGTTTAGAGGAAAAAATTCTTCAAGGTAAATACCAAGAAGGTTTTGTTTATTTTGCAACCGATACTGGAAACATTTTCATTGATGCTCAGGGAATTGCAAGAATCCCTATGGGCGGTCGCGGTGCCGCAATTATTTATGCAAACGCTACTTTCGTTCAAAACTCCGGAGATGACTATTATACATTCTATATGGATGAACTTGAAAATCCAGATGATAAATTAAAAATTGGAGATTTAGTCATTAATAATGATGGAAGTTTTTACAAAGTTGTAGATATTGATGAAATAACAAGAGCTGTTACTTGTGCAAGAATCGCTGTCAGTGGAACTGGCGGAGGCGGTGAAGGTGGTGGAACTACTTCTACTAAAAAAAGAGGCCGTTTAACTGTCACAGGTATAACAGAAGCAGATTTATTAAATGGTGATAAATGTCAGATTCAAATTTTAGTAACATCTGCAACAGAAGATGGTAATCCTGTTGACCCAGGAAGAGATGCAATGAAAGTTACAATTCAATTTTTTGAAGATAATGGTGCTGTGCCATTTTATACTGATACAAAAAAGGTAACTCATGCTGAACCTATCATTTATGATGCCACTGAATTTATTCGTCAATCTACTGAAAATAAAATTGTATTTACAGTAGAAGGTAGTAAAGATAACATTTTCTACAATAGTGGTACTGCAACTTATTTTGTTACTACTCATGAACTTTCTATAGATTGGATTGACAGCCAATTTAGTGCTAATAAGTTTTTTAGTACTGAAATTCCTGTAGCTGTTAACTTTGCGACTGGCGCAGACCGTATTCTTGATGTTTACTTTGATGATTTCTTAGTATATACTCAAACATATAATGCTGCAAATACTACTGCAAATGCAACACCAATTATTACAAAAAATTCAGTAATTTATGATAAAAATACAAATAGTTCAACTGGTATAACACTTGGTGATAACTATAACCATGGCCGACATATTATTAAAGCTCAATTAAGCTTAGCTAAATCAAATGGTTCTCGTGGTAGTGCGACTCCTATGATTTCAAAAGAAATTGGTTTGTATGTAAATGAAGGTCAACCTTTAATTTGGTTTGGAGCAATGCAATCAACTTATTATGAATTTGATAACCCAATTGTTCCAATTAAAGTATATGATCCTAATAATACTGGTGATATCGCAATTTATTTATTTATTGATGGTACAGATGCACTTGATGGTTCATACTATACCGCAAGAAACGATGATAATTCATTTACCTACTGGACATTGACTAATTTAGTGGCTGGTCAAAATACGACTTATCAAGTTCGTATTGGTCAAGATGATACTGAAACATGGGCTACAGTTCCAGATTTTACTGTATTAAAAGACCCTCGTAATATGGGTATTGCTACTACTGGATTAAAAGTTAATGTTGACTCAAGAGGTCGTTCAAATTCTGAATCTGTTAAGAAGCGTTCTGTATTAGAAGTAGGAGATGAGCATGCAGTATTTAAAGATTTCAACTGGTATAACAACGGTTGGATTATGGATGATACCAATACTACTTGTTTAAGAATTAGTAATGGAGCTTCTGTTAGTTTCCCTATTGGAGTTAGCACTTTTGCAGGAGACGAAAATCCTTCAAAAACTATTGAATTAAGATTAAAAGTTCGTAACGTACAAAGTTATGAAAAATTAATTACTACATATACTCGTTATACAGTAATTGATGATGTTGCTCCAGAAATTAAGAGTTGGACTGATGATGAACTTTTTAAAGAATTCTTGGATCAAAGAACTGCAGTTGGTGGTTATACTAACTATGATGCTTTCTTGTCTGTAAAATTGCCTCAATTAAAAGAGCAAGGACAAAATGTTCCTTCTTATGATGAATTACTTTACAAAGGTTTATATCGTGACTACAACTTAACAGCAGCCGCAGTAAAATATATCGAAGATGGTATTGATGATAGTGCCATTTCTAAAACTTCTGCAATCTGTCTTGGAGCGCAAGATGGTTATTTCACTAATGGTATTAATGCAGTAACTATTGACTTCGTAGAAGATCAGATGCTTAATATTACTATTGTTTATAATAATGGTAATGCAGAAAATTCAACAGGTGAAAACCGTTTAATGAAAGTTTACTTAAATGGTATGCTTACCAGTGTAGCTCGTTCTACTGCAACAAGTGAATGGTCAATTAATAATAAAAATCTTGTTATTAATTCTTCTAATTGCGATATTGATCTTTATAAATTTAGAGTTTATAACAGAGCTTTAGGTTTAACTGAAATATTGAAAAATGTTGCATATGATAATACTGATACAACTGCTTGGGATTTAGCTGAAATGTCTATACCTAATAAGTCTATTGATGAAGAATATCAATTCTCTTTCGATAAGATGATTAAGTATAATAAAGAACATCCAAGAACAGAAAACATTATGCCATATATCATCTTTACAACAGACCAAGATGATACTTTATCAAAAGGTAATCTTCCTTGGAGAAAAGATACACCTGTTACTGCTGATATGGAGTTCGTTAATACTGGACTTGAAAGAGCATATTCAATGGGTAATTTATCTGCTGAAGCTACTGCCGCAGGTCAAGAACTTGAAGATTATTACCTGCATCATTGTCCATCATTTATAGCTAAAAATGTTGTGTTAAGTGTACAAGGAACTTCTTCTGAGTTCTATCCACGTCGTAACTATAAAGCTAAAACTAAAATTAAAGTTGATGATTTAGATGTAGATGGAAATAAACAATATGATAAATATGGCGATGTAGTTAAGAAAAATGAGTATACAATGGTTGCTCATAAAGGACCTTTTGCTGCAGATTATGAACTTGGTAAAAAGAAAAAATTAAAATATTTCTATTATGATAACAATACTGTTGGATGTAATAAATTTACTTTAAAAGTAGACTTTATGGAATCTTCTGGTTCTTATAATATTGGTCTTGCTAACTTAGTAAATTATGCTTATTCACATCATCCTCTTGAAGATTACAATGGTTCTAATGCATTTTGTCAAGTTGATGAAACAAAGAGTGAACAAAAAGCTATTGCAAATGAAGCTGGTAATTATAAAGCAGGAACAGTTTATTATTATTATAATCATAAAGGAAATCTTAAAAATACAAGAGATGATGAATTAAATATATTATCATCTGCGGAAGATTTTGCTTTAGGACCTCGTGGATTAGCTAAACGTGAAGGAGTATCTAAAGTTCTTGGTGGAATTGGAGAAGAACCTTCTTATTCGGCTGATGCTCAAGGTAGCGCAATTAAAGATAAATTAGCTGAATGCACAAATGTTTGGTATGAATATGTACCTGGATATAAGACTGCAAAAGTTGACCATTTAAGTGATTATAGAACATCTGTTCAAGGTTTCCCAACTTTAGCCTTCTGGCAAACAAAAGCTATGAAAGAAGCTGGCAAAGAACCTTTATTCATTGGTCGTTACAATATGCTTCTTGATAAAGGTGCGGCTGAAGCTTATGGATTCTCTGACTTGGGTATGAAACAAGCTTATGTTGACCACAAGAGTACAGATGATGTTGCAGAATGTTGGGAATTTGAAAACAACTCTCGTGGATTCTGTTCATTCAGAGATCCATGGAACAGATATACATTATCTTTTAAAGCTCCTGATAATGCTGATAATAAATATACTGTAGCTAAGGCTCCAGTAGTAGCCGATTCTTTTGAATATAGATATAATGCACTTGATGATTATATTGATTATTTAGTGAATTTGGAAAATTCTTCAAGTAACTCTAAGACTGTTAGAAAATTACAAGATAAATTAGGAATTGATATTGCTAATAATCTTGAAGAAGGTAGAAATAAATTACTTGAAATTTATGGAAACTGGGAAAGAGCAGTTGCATGGGTATGGAGTACAGCAACAGATGCTTTAATTGATGTTAATAATGATCCAAAGAATCCTTTATTAAAAGAAGTTCCAAGTTTAAATACTTATGTAGCAGTTAATTTAGGTGAAAAAATCTTTGAAGCAGGTGTTTTCTATTTTGAAAGTACTGAAACAGGACAAAAAATTAAAGCGCAAGTATATAATAAAGATATAACTTATTATGAACTTCAAGCTAATGGAGAATATCGTAAGATTTTATTAACTGATGACCCTGAATTAGTCTATAGAAAGAATAAATTCTATACTAAAAATAGTTCTGGTAACTATTTATTAGCAGAAGAAGGTTTTGTAGAGACTGAAACATATTATAAAGCAGTTAATAATGAAAGTAGTATTGAAGAGTTCTGGAGATTACCTTCTCCTGTTCAATATGGTAATACAACTTATAATTATGATACAAAAGAATATCGTTTGGCTAAATTCAAAAATGAATTAACAGATCATTTTAATCTTGAATATTTAGCAACATATTTCGTTATCACTGAAGTTCTTGAATGTTATGACTCTCGTGGTAAAAACTGTATGATGGCATCTTGGGGACCACAAAAGAAAGGTGGAGACTATATTTGGTATCCAATTTTCTATGATATGGATACTCAATTAGGTATTAATAATACTGGTATTCCATCATTTGAATATAACATTGATGCAACTGATGATGGAACATTCTCAACAAATGATAGTGTTCTTTGGAATAATTTCTACTCATTGTTCTTAGGAATTATTAAAGATAAATATGAACAATTAACTGGTGTGCCAAGCAGTAACTTTGGTACTTTAAAGAAACCACCGTTTACTTCTATAGATGTTATTGAGAATATTTATAAATGTAATCCAGAGTTCACTAAGAGCCATTCAATGGAAGGTTTAAGACCTCTCTTAGCAATGAATCTTGATGAACATTATAAATACATTTCAATTACAAATCCAAAAGTAGGATACCTTGGTTCTGGTACAACTCCAGAGTTGTTAAAAGATACCAGTGATACATATTTCTATGCTTTACAAGGAGATAGAAGTATGTCACGTGAGCAGTTCTTAACTAACCGTTTCAATTACATTGATTCTTGGTTATCAGTTGGCAACTACAAACGTGGTGGACAAAACAGAATTCGTTCTCGTATTTCAGCAAACAGTCCTGCAAGTACATCAGATAAATGGATTGAAGGTACTGCAACAAATGGTGCAGAAGGTATTATTACTAATGAACCATATTATGATCCATCCACAGGCAAAAAGAAACATATGTTCGATGGTGAATATTGGTTATCAATGACACCTGTTCGTAAAATGTATGTTACTGTTGGAACAGATACCGCAAACTTTGATTCCATAAAATATACTGGAACCCCAGTTAAATTTACTACTCCAGACCTTGAAAATGGTATTCGTAAATCTGGTAACTATAAAGAGCAGCTGTACTATATTTATGGTTTGGATCAAATGAAATCACTTGGTGATTTAAGTAAACTTTATTTCCAAGAATTCGAGTTATCTGGTAATGCAACTAAGATTACAGATTTAAAACTTGGATATGATGGAGTAGATGAAGAAAATAATCACTATAAAAATGCAAACGTAAACAAATGGACTATTACTGGCTCAAGTGGATTGCCACTTGTTAAAGAAATCAATTTAAGTTACATTACCTTTAAGGATAATAACGTAACATTTGATTTATCTGCAAGTGAAAAATTACAGAACTTTAGAGATACTGGTTCAAACATTACTCAAGTTACTTTTGCTGATGGTGTTGCACTTGATACATTGCATTTAAGCGCTTCAACCGCAGCTTTAAAATTAACTGAAGCAAGATTATTAACTGATCTGATTGAAACTTATAAAATTCCAGAAGAAAAAGATAAGAATAATCCGAGCGGAGATTTGGTAGCTCAAAAAGGACTTTATATCGAAGGATTAACTGATAAGGCTGTTGGAGAAGGAAAATCTAATTTAACAACTTTAAATATTATAGGTGGAAGCTTAGGATATAATAGTTATAAATTATTAAATAAATTCTATGCGGCAACCGCTTCTTTGGGTGCACAGAGAAAGATTAATATGACTGACGTTCAATGGAGTCCATACGTATTAGTAGATGACCCAGAAGCTACATTTAGTGCAAGTTCTCAATACTTCAGAGATGATGGTCACTTTGGATTAGTTGCTTTTACAGCAGAAGATTATAAAGCGCATCCTGGAGATTGGATTCAATACATCAACAATAACCAGATGTATGAATATGACAGCACTATGAATACAGTTGATATCAAAGATACACAATTACTTGAGAATTTAATCACTAATGCAAGTTTCGTTGGTGTTTCCAGTGGAACAAAAGTTCCTACAATTTCTGGTTACATTTACATTAACAATGAAGTCGCAGTTGAAGAAAGCGCAATTCAAGACTTATTAGTTAAGAATTATCCTAATTTAACATTCTTCTTTAAGAAAGTTACTAAAGGTTTTGCAGCACGTTTCGTAATTCAAGATAAAACAACTGATCCCTTAACTGGAGTTACTACAACAACAGAAACCTTAATTGGTACAGATAAAATTGGTTTACATGAATTTGAGACAAATCCAAGAGTTTTCTTCATAAATCCAAAAGACAGAACTGAATCCGCTTTTAGTGAGACAAGAATTAATGCATTAAAGCCTTCTCAAGACTTTATTGGATGGTCTACAACTCCTGATAGAACTGGATTGATTGAGTCTTATGATACAAACTGGGTTACTTTATTAGGTAATAGCGCAATCCATAATTGGGAAACTCAACAATTATTAGCTGATAAAACTGATTACACATTTTATGCTGTATTCGAAGACCACCATTGGGATATAAAATTCTATCTTGTAAACGATGATGGCTCTGAGAGAGAGATTGAGAATACTTATGGAAATAAGATTGGATATTCTGTTGTTCATGGAAGCGCATTACATGATCCAAATTATCTTGTTCAAAATCCAAAAGAAGATAGTCTTCCTATTACAAGTAAGTATAGATTCTTAGGATATACAAGAAGAATTTCTGGTGAAAATAATATATACGGTTCCGCAACTTTAGCGCCTATTGTAGATTTAACAACAATTAAAGCTACTCAAAACTTAAAGTTCTATGCGGCATTCAGTGTTGAAAATGTTTATGACAATCCTACTGATGATAAGTATTTTGAATTTAATTGGCAAACAGACCAAACTTATTCTATACGTGTTAAACCTGGTGTTTCTTTAACTGGTAAAATTACTATTCCAAAACAGCATAATGATAAAATCCATGGAAACGCAGATATTAGTATAATTCAAGAGTTTTCTAACCAGACAGAAATAACTCATGTATTCTTCTACGAAGATGCTCCTTTGAAATATATTAAAGAAAATGCATTTCAGAACTGCTCTCAAATGAAATATTGTTATCTTCCAAATAACTTAATTGAAATTGGAGCTATGGCATTTAGAATGTGTTCAAACCTTATTTGGACTGGTTTACCAAACAAGTTGGAAAAGATTGGTAATTTTGCATTTAACCAGGCTCTTGCTGATGCTCCTTCTGGAGACTTCACAATTATCATTCCTCCAAGCGTTAAAACAATTGGAGATTCAGCTTTCATGTATATTATGTGTACAGCTACATTAAAGTTTTTATACATCGGTACTGAAACTGAAAACAGTAAATTGACTTCTATTCAAGAGAATTCTTTTGCACAGAATGGTGAAGCTATGATTACCGATCCAGAAGCTAAAGCATTTATTTATGGTGCTTCTGAACAAATGAAACCACTGATTAAAAAATCTTTGGCTAGAATGTATGCAGACCCTGAAACAATGATTGAATTCAAATAAGGAGGATTCTAAAAAGATGACTAAAACTGTTTTGTATACCTATTTAGGTACTAATGGAACAATTACAAGTACAGTTCATCTTGAAGATATTTACTATATTCGTAAATATAGATTAGTAGCAGACGCAAGAAAAAGTCTTACCAAAGATGGTAAGACTTTTGTCCAAAGCGTTACTATTCCAGAGGATGAACTGGATGAATGGCGAGAAGTTGGCCAAAAATAATTATAAATGAATCTCTTTCTTTCATATCTTTTGAAAGAAAAAGTAAAGAGGAAAGAAATAGTTTTTTCTTTCCTCTTTTTAAAATTCTAAGAAAGGATTGGGATAAAATAGATGATTACCTATGTAAATAGTCAGAATAGTGCAAAATATAATCGTCTTTTCTCAAAAGCTACAAAAGCTTTAAGTGATGCTGGCGAGTTAAAACTTACATATGTAGAAGTTCCTTTGGAAGAAAGCCAATTCGGAGAAGGAATGTATTTTGTAAAAACAAAAGACGGTCAATATGTCCAAGCAACTAATGCGTTTGACCCAACAGAAACATACTATGAACCAAGTAATGGTATTACATCTCTTGCTGAGTATTTTGGTAGTATCGTTGAGTTAGCTGAAATTGATAAAATCTATACAGTT
>ERZ779797.655-NODE-655-length-13998-cov-3.488274_pt1 | contig 13998 bp, 7 predicted proteins | sample MGYA00511886_ERZ779797 | MGnify/ENA primary metagenome ERZ779797 (study PRJEB29588, sample SAMEA2155055) | human gut metagenome | biome: human gut; feature: human-associated habitat; material: faeces | place: Denmark | collected 2008/2010 ... | reverse complement strand
TGGCCATGGGCGCCATGAACCGCCTGCGCGAGCTTGGACGTCGCGTACCAGAGGATGTGGCTGTGGCTGGATTCTCGGGGACAGAACTATCGACCATCGTATTTCCACAACTCACTACCGTCGAGCCTCCTCTGATGGAGATGGGAAGATGCGCCGCTGAGCTTGTGCTTGAGAAGGTGCGCAATCCCGAGGCGGAGAACAGAAAGGTTGTCTTGCGTACGGCTATGAAATACCGGGGTTCTACTGGGGAGTAGGAGATAAGACTTTGTACCTTACCCTCCCAATGGATCCCCCGATTTAAAACGTTTGCAGATTTTGGGAACGTTTGCGGAAACGTTCCCATTTTTTTCATAAAACATTTCTTTTCCTAAATTATTTTTTTGTCCTAACTTTGTAAGCGAGAAGAGAAAAAAATCCAATAATTAGTAACTAACAACTTTGAAATAAAAATGACAGCAAACACAATCAAATCGTATTCCTTCGACCGCAACTCGGTCAAGGCAGGCATCCTTCATTTCGGTGTAGGCAACTTTCATCGTGCTCATCTCGAATACATGACAAGCCATCTGCTTGAAGATCCCACCCAGCACGGCTGGGGCATCTGCGGGGCAATGATACTGGAGAGAGACGAACCGCTGTACAAGGCACTCAAGGCGCAGGATGGCGAATACACACTTACCGTATGTGGACGCGACGGTAACAACGAGGTTTACCGTCTTGGGGCTCTTGTAGAACTGTATTGGGGCATTGAGGAGAAGAACTCCATACTCAACAAGATAGCCGACCCTGACATCCGCATCATCACGCTCACCATCACCGAGGGTGGATATAACATCTCACGCCAGACTGGCGAGTTTATGCTCGACAATCCGCAGGTGGTCCACGATCTGGAGCATCCAGACGACCCGCAGACTGCATTCGGTTATGTGGCCGAGGGACTTCGTCGCCGCGTGGCCTCAGGCTCAGGCCCTATCACCATCCTCTCTTGTGACAATCTTCAGCACAATGGCAATACGGCCCGCTGCGCTTTCATGTCGTTTGCAGAGGCGCAGGACAAGGAGCTTGCGGCATGGATGGAGGAGAACGTGACTTTCCCCAACTCTATGGTCGATCGCATCACTCCAGCCACACATCCCGAGGACATCAAGCGACTCAACGAGGAGAATGGCACAGAGGACAAGGCGCCTGTATATTGTGAGGACTTCATACAGTGGGTCGTCGAGGACAACTTTGCTGCTGGTCGCCCCGCATGGGAGAAAGTCGGCGCACAGATGACAGACGACGTCACTGCTTTTGAGAACATGAAACTCTCTCTTCTCAACGCCTCTCACACATTGCTTTCCTACCCTTCTTTCCTCTATGGCTACCGCAAGGTGGACGCTGCCATGCACGACGAGCGTATAGCCAAGTTTGTGCGTCAGTTTATGGACATCGACATCACTCCCTACGTACCGGCTCCCAAGGACACAGACCTTGAACTCTACAAGCAGACTCTCTGCGAGCGTTTCGGCAACCGTTCCGTCAGCGACCAGGTGGCTCGTCTTTGCTTCGACGGAGCATCGAAGTTTCCTGTGTATGTGATGCCCAACCTTGAAAAGATGATCAGCGATGGCAAACAGCTCATCCGCGTGGCATATCTATTCGCAGCCTATCGCCACTATCTCAAATATCACACGGACGACAATGGCGAGCAGTTTGAAGTAGCCGACCCGTGGCTTACAGCCAACGACCAGCAGCTTATCGCAAGCAATGAGCCTCTTGACTTCCTTGCCCTCTCTCCATTCCGAAGCACCGACCTGCGTGAGGCCGACAACTTCACACAGCCCTACCTGCAGATGGTAGAGAGCATCAAGAACGAGGGAGCGATGAAGACCCTCGAGAAAATATTGTAAAAACAAGTTAGTTGCTATGAGGTGGGGCAATCCCTCGTCCCACCTCATAGGACTCCCCCCAGCAACCATCTCACCCAAAACTAACATCCGTATGAAAACGCTAAGCCTAAAGACCGCAGGACCTTTCCTGCTACTCACGTTCATCTATTTCATAGTAGGTTTTCTTACTACTGCCAACGGTCAGTGTCAAGGACCACTCAAGATAGCGTTCCTTTCCGAGGCCACCACCATGCGCAACTCACTGACCACCCTCATATCCTTCGCCTTCTTCCTTGGCTATCTGCTCAACAGTTCGCGCACAGGACGAATGCTCAACCTCATTGGCTACAAGCGCACACTTATCCGCTCGCTGATCGTGATGGTCGGAGGCTTGTTGTTCTACACAGCCTCTGCTTTTTGCGCGGAGTATGCCGGCGAAGCAGGTATTGTAGTAAATGGCGACTTCGTGCCGTTTGGCTATTTCGTATTTCTCATGGGGTCATTTCTTATGGGCACAGCTGCGGCCATGCTCCAGGTGGTCATCAATCCATATATCGCAGCCTATCCGTTGCCTGGCACAAGTGCGGTGCAGCGAATGAACTTCACCTGTGCCGTCAACTCATTTGGCACGACCATAGCTCCTCTCTTCGTCACTGGTATCATGTTTGCGGGAGTGCCTCTCGACAGCGTCACCGCATCGCAGCTCACCCTACCCTTCATACTCATGACGCTCTGTATTGTCGTCACCACAATGACCACACGCCGACTTGCCCTGCCCGACATCGAGGGCACACGTTCTTCATCGGCAGAAACCGACAAAGGAACATCTACTGGAGAAAAAACAAAAAGCGTATGGTCGTTCCGCAATCTAAAGTATGGGGTCATAACCATTTTCTTCTACGTGGGAACGGAGGTGAGCATTGGCAACAACATCAACTTGCACGCTATGGAACTCACTGCCCGCGGAGCTGCTCTGTCGCCTGCCCTGCTTGCCACAATCTACTGGGGCGGTTTCCTAGTCGGTCGTATGGTTTCTGCCTCCATGAAAAACATAAAACCACGTCCGATGCTCATCACCGTCACGCTTGGCGCCATAGCGCTCATGACTGCCGCCATGCTGACGGAAAACCTTTGGCTTCTTGCCTCGGTAGGGCTTTTCCATTCCGTCATGTGGAGCTGTGTGTTTACCCTGGCCGTTGATGGTCTTGGCGAATACACGTCGCGCGCCTCGGGGGTGTTTATGATGGGCGTGTTTGGTGGAGCCGTATTCCCTGTGCTTCAGGGAATGCTTGCCGACTGGATAGGCTCCTGGCAGTTCACATGGGTTGTAGCGCTTTTCTGTGAGTTTGTTTTGCTGTGGTACGGACTGAGAGGGTATAGAAAGTGAACACCATGACCATCTTTTTCTGATCTCAGACAAATTACTGGAAAGGTCTTGTGTAAAACTACCCTATAAAAGCACCTTACCAAGCCCTGCTTTACAAGGGAGACCCTCTTATTTTTTCAAGTACACTTGACTTTTTGCCCATCTTTGGCTATTTTTTCAAGTGTACTTGAATTTTTCTTCGTATCTTTGCCTAAGATTGACCTGGAGGGCTATATCTATCAAACGTTGCGGCATGCAGGGATTCAATTCTATGCAGGCAAGATGATAAACTAAAACCAGTTGAGACATCGCTGACAACGCCCCCCAACCAAAGGCAATGTAGTAAAGAGTGAAATAGGGAATCATGGAACTTCCAAAAACAATCAACAACATTTCAGAACGAATGATGGACGACCTCAAGACAAAAATGTCTGAAGGTGCATCCCTTTCCATAGCGGCTGCCTCGTTTTCCATCTATGCTTTCGAAGCTCTGAAGAAAGAATTCGAAAGCATAGACGAACTGCGTTTCATCTTCACATCGCCCACCTTCGTCAAAGATAAAATCAGAAAGGAAAAAAGGGAGTTTTTCATTCCCAAACTATACCGCGAGCGCACCCTATATGGTTCTGACTTTGAAATCAAGCTTCGCAATAAACTTGAACAGAAAGCCATCGCCAAGGAATGCGCCGCTTGGATAAGACGCAAGGTGAAATTCAAGTCGAATGTGTCGCAGGAAACAATGGGCGGATTCTTCATTGTCAGCGGCAATGCTCCTTATGCCTATGTGCCTTTCAATGAGTTTACTACCACAGAACTAGGATGCGAGCGGGGTAATAGCGTTTATTCCATGATCAATGTGATGCCCTCACCTTTCGCCGAGCAATATCTGAACGTATTTAACGAACAGTGGAAGAATGGCGATAAGTTTGAAGATGTAACTGCCAAGGTGCTGGAATACATAGAAACCGTTTATCAGGAAAATTCACCTGAGTTTATCTACTTCATTACGCTATATAATATCTTCAGCGAGTTTCTCGATGATATCAACGAGGATGTTCTTCCTAACGAGAAGACCGGCTTCCGGGAGAGTGTGATTTGGAAAAAACTTTATAATTTCCAAAAAGATGCAGCCCTGGCTATCATCAATAAACTCGAAAAATACAATGGTTGTATCCTTGCCGATTCTGTGGGTCTGGGTAAAACCTTCACGGCGCTGAGCGTCATCAAGTATTACGAAAACCGCAACAAGTCGGTGCTCGTATTATGCCCTAAGAAGCTCTATGACAACTGGAGCACCTTCAAGACTAATTACAAAAACAACCCTTTGGCGGCCGACCGCCTTCGTTATGATATCCTGTTTCACAGCGATTTAAGCCGAGACAGAGGTATGTCAAACGGAATTGATCTTGAAAGAATCAACTGGGGTAACTACGACCTGATAGTCATAGACGAAAGCCACAATTTCCGTAATGGCGGTAATGTGGATGACGAGGATGATGAGGCTGACAACCTGGATATATTGGATGATGGTAAGAAGAAGAAGGAAAACCGCTATCAGCGACTGATGAACAAGGTAATTAGAGCAGGAATCAAGACAAAAGTCCTGATGCTGAGTGCTACTCCTGTCAACAACCGCTTCAACGACCTGAAGAACCAGTTGCAACTGGCATACGAAGGTCATGCTGAGCAAATCAACGAGGTTCTTGACATCGACCGCAGCATAGATGATGTGTTCCGCTCTGCACAGTTGGCTTACAACCGATGGACCAAGTTGCAGCCCAAAGAGCGCACCACGCAACGCCTGCTTGAAGAACTGAACTTCGATTTCTTCGAATTGCTGGATGCGGTTACCATCGCCCGAAGCCGAAGCCACATCGTGAAATACTACGATACGAAGGATATCGGTAAGTTCCCTAAAAGATTGGCTCCTATATCCCGCCGCCCAAAGTTGACGGATTTGGGCGATAGCATCTCTTTCAGCGAAATTGCTGAACAGCTGAACAGGCTGAATCTGAGCATCTATACGCCCTCACTCTATATCTTTGATAGCGTGAAGGAGGATTATGAAATCAATATGGAAGGCTCGGGTATCTCTATCGACGGACGAGAGAAAGGTCTCCGCAAGCTGATGGCTACCAACCTGCTCAAACGTCTGGAGAGCAGCGTCAACTCCTTCCGTCTTACCTTGCAGCGCATCCTGGAATATATAGACGAAACGCTGAATACCATTGAAAGCAACGGGTGCAGCGGTTCTGTGGATGTTACCGAGTTTACGGATGATTTGGATAGCGCAGATAGCGATAACGACCCATTTGTGGGCAGAAATTCCAAAATCAACCTCCGGGATATTGATGTGATTCGCTGGTCACGTGATCTTCGCAGCGACCAGGAGAATCTTGCTCTGCTTCAGATTATGCTCCAGGATATTTCTCCCGAGCACGACTCCAAGCTGCAGATGCTCATCGAAGATTTGAAACACAAGTTTGAGCATCCCATCAATCCGGGCAACAAGAAGGTGATTATCTTTACAGCCTTTGCTGATACCGCCAACTATCTGTACGACCAGCTGGCAGCACGCATCAAGGCGGATTGTGGGTTGAATGTGGCGCTTATCACGGGTTCTACGGATGGCAAATGCACCATACCGAAGTTCCCGATGAGTTTCAATAATGTGCTGACCTATTTCTCGCCCGTATCGAAAGACCGGGCTGCTCTCTTCCCGGATGCCACCGAGGAGATTGATGTGCTCATTGCCACCGACTGCATTTCCGAGGGCCAGAACCTGCAGGATTGTGATTTCCTCATCAACTATGATATCCATTGGAATCCAGTGCGCATCATCCAACGCTTCGGCCGTGTGGACCGTATCGGCAGCAGAAACGATGTCATCCAGCTGGTCAACTACTGGCCGGATATGGAGCTGGACCAGTATATCGAACTGAAAGGCCGTGTAGAGAGCCGTATGAAGGCCACCGTCCTCACCAGTACGGGCGACGACAACCTGTTGTCGCAGAACGAGAAGGGCGACCTGGAATACCGCAAGAACCAGCTCAAGAAGCTTCAGGAAGAAGTGATAGACATAGAGGATATGGATACCGGCATCAACATCATGGATTTGGGCTTGAATGAATTCCGCCTCGACCTGCTGGCTTACGTCAAGGAAAATCCGAATGTAGAGCACTCGCCGTTTGGCATGAATGCGGTGGTGGCCAGTTCGGAGAACGCCAAGCCGGGTGTTATCTTCATCCTGAAGAATAGAAACAGGAATATCAATATCGACAGGAAGAACCTGCTGCATCCGTTCTATATGGTGTATCTGGGCGAAGATGGCTCCGTCATCTGCGACCACCTGCAGCCTAAGAAACTGCTCGATGTGATGCGCCACGTTTGCCGAGGCAAGAGTCAGCCGGATAAGGAGTTATGTGCCATCATCAACCGGGAAACGGCTGACGGCCGACAGATGAGCCATTATAGTGATATGTTGGCGAAGGCGGTTGACAGCATCATTTCTGTGAAGGAAGAGTCGGATATCGACAGCCTGTTCTCCATGGGCGAGACGAGTGCCTTGCTGGGAGATGCCAAGGGGCTGGATGATTTTGAGTTAATAACATTCTTAATTATCAGATAGTATGATAGATTTACATTATCCTCCAACCACGTTTGTAGGCAAGCCCGTTCCCAAGAACGCTTTCTACAGGCATCTGGAAGTGAATGCGAAGATGAAGCAGCACTTCGTAGATGATGTGGTGGCTATCAAGTGGCTTTATAAGCTGGCGCCTTCCACTCTCAATGTGGCAGATGGCAAGGAGGTTCACGAGATTGTGGTCTTTTCTGCGCAGCTGAAGTCGCAGGATTGTCCGGATGATGTCTTCCTCTTTATCGATAGGAACATGCCTCGCCACGTGGTGTTTGTTCTGGAATATGAGGGGCAGTATAAGCTGCTGCTCAACTATAAGGAATGGCTGGATGCCTCGGCAGGAACCTTCAGGATAGTGAAGTCTTTCGCTTCGGAATGGCTCCGTGAGGCAGATTTATCTTTGCCTATCCAGGAACTTACGATGGATGCCATTTATGAAAATATGGCAGGCGTGATTTCCGGCTATGGCACGAGCCGTAGCGAGGAAACCAAGCGCATGGTGGAGCTGGATTCTTTGATACAGAAGGGCAGGAAAGAGATTGCAGCCTTGCAGAAGCGGGTTCGGACTGAAAGGCAGTTTAACCGCCAGCTGGAGCTGAACAACGAGGCTCGGGCGTTGAAGAAGAAGGTTGCAGAATGGGAAAAAGAAATGAATGGACTTTGATACTCATTATCAGATAGTTACAAATTTCCCCCAACTTGGGGGAAAAATAAAGTTTCTCGTTTTGCAGTCGTATGAGGTGAAGCTTACTTGCGAAACTTGAGTTAGATAACTTTCGGTAAACGAGAAACCAATAAAAAGCTGCATCTGATTGAGAATGAGGCAAGTAAAATGAAGAATAATTTATAAAATATAGATAATATGGATAGACCCAATAGAATGAAATTGCAGTCGGCAGATGGAGCGCAGCTGAATCTGGATGCGCTTTATCAGATTGCGCCTTCGTGCTTTACGGAGGTAGCCGACCCTGATACGGGGGGGGGGGTAAAACGTGTAGTTAATTTTGACGTACTTCGCCAGCTTCTTGGTGACAACGCAGTGGAAGATGCTCCTGAGGCATACGAGTTCAACTGGGTTGGCAAGCAGGCAGCTCGTGCCGAAGTTTTGCAACCTACTAAGAAAACATTGCGTCCTGTAAAGGAGGATAGTGTGGATTGGGACAACACCCAAAACCTTTATATTGAGGGTGATAACCTCGAAGTGCTTAAACTTCTCCAGAAGTCTTATCTGGGTAAGGTAAAGATGATTTATATTGATCCGCCTTATAATACGGGTAATGACTTTGTTTATCATGATGATTTTGCGATGTCTGCTGATGAGTATGCTGAGGCTTCGGGAGCAGTAGATGAATTGGGCAATAAATATATCAAGAACATGGATTCGAATGGACGTTTTCATTCGGATTGGTGCTCTATGATTTATTCTAGATTGATGGTGGCGAGATCACTGCTGACAGAGGATGGAGTGATTTTTATCTCGATTGATGATAATGAAAACTATAACCTAAGAAAGATTTGCGACGAAATCTTTGGTTCATCTAATTTTATAGCAGAAATTGTTTGGGAAAGAGCTTATGCTCCTATCAACATGGTAAAACATTTTTCAAAAAGTCATGACTATATTCTATGTTATGCAAAAGACATAAATAAACCTGTATGTAATGGCTTACCTCGCCCAGAATCAACTAATGCTAAATATAGTAATCCTGATAATGATCCAAGAGGTCTTTGGAGGACAGATAACCTATCTGTTGGCCCAGTTGTACCAAGCAAAGTTTATGAAATAATAACTCCGAGTGGAAGGGTTTGTTTGCCACCTAAAGGAAGATGTTGGCTCTATACTAAAGAAAGATATGAAGAAATGGTTGCTGATAATCGAATTTGGTTTGGCGAAAATGGGGACAATGTTCCAGCACCAAAGCGATTTCTGTCTGAGGTAAAGCAAGGTCTTACTCCAATGACGATTTGGAAATATACAGATGTCGGTCATACTCAAGATTCGATGAGAGAATTGCGAGATTTGTTTGATGGTGAAAAGGTTTTTGATTATTCTAAACCGGTAAAACTAATGAAGCAAATTGTACGTCTCTACACTAATTCTAACGAAAATGACATAATACTTGATTTCTTCTCCGGTTCTGCATCTACTGCACATGCTGTTCTAGAGCTAAATGCAGAAGATAATGGTAATAGACATTTTATGATGGTGCAACTTCAAGAAGAGACTCCTTTAGATAGCGAAGCACGTAAAAATGGTTATATGACTATTCCAGAAATTGGCAGAGATCGTATTATCAGAGCTGCTTCAAAAATACTCAAGGAACACCCTGAATTTATTAATCAAGATAAGGGCTTCCGTGTCTTCCGTCTCGACGAAGGCAATTACGAGGACGTAAAGCGTTCTCCAAAGGAATTCAAGCAAGACCAGCTCGATCTGTTCCTGAACAACATCAAGACCGACCGAAACGACCTCGACCTGCTCTTTGGATGCATGCTCGACTGGGGCGTTCAGCTCTCTCTGCCTATGACCCAGGAAGTGGTGGATGGCAAGACCATCTATACCGTGAACGACGGCGACCTTGTGGCCTGCTTTGCCGAGAACGTATCAGAAGACGTAGTAAAAGCCATGGCAGAAAAGATGCCTTTGCGTGTCATTTTCCGTGACAGCTGCTTTGCCCAGGATGCCGACAAGATTAATATCTACGAAACCTTCAAGCAGAAACTGGATTGGAGCGACCAGGAAGTAGTGAAGAATATTAGAGTGATTTAAGCCTATGAAACTCAGATATAAACATCAACGCTTCCAAACCGAAGCGGCGCTGGCTGTGGCTAATGCCTTTACAGGTCAGCCCAAAAGCGACGGACAGAGCGACCATATCGTGGACCAGGGAGTTCATCAAGACCTCTTTGTGGTAAAGGGCTTTGGTAACAAGAACGTCATCCTCGCACCGGAAGCCGTCTGCGAAAATGTAAGAGCCATACAGACAGAACAGGGTCTGAAACCTGTAGAACAGCTGCAGCAGCTGCAAGGCGTAGGTACCGCCCTCACCATCGAAATGGAGACGGGTACGGGTAAAACCTATACCTACATCAAGACCATGTATGAGCTGAATGCCCGCTATGGCTGGACCAAGTTTGTGGTGGTGGTGCCAAGCATCGCCATCCGAGAAGGCGTATTGAAGAGCTTTGAGAGCATGCAGGAGCATTTTGCCCAGGAATACGGCAAGCGCATGCAATACTTTACGTATAACTCCAAGCAGCTCAGCAAGATAGATGCCTTTGCCAGCGATGCCGGCATGCACGTGATGATTATCAATACCCAGGCATTCAACGCATCTATGGATGAGGAGAAATCAACCGATAAGATGGAGAAAGGCAAGTTGAAGAAAGCTGACAAAGCTGCCCGCATTATCTTCGAACGACGTGATGAGTTCGGTTCCCGCCGTCCTATCGACGTGCTGGCGCAGACCCATCCTATCATGATTATCGATGAACCTCAGTCGGTATTGGGTGTGGATAAGAAGAACAAGACCCGTAAAGGTATTGCCATGTTCAAGCCGCTCTTTACCCTTCTGTATAGCGCCACCCACCGCAAGGGTGATATATATAATATGGTGTATAAGCTGGATGCCATCGATGCCTACAACCAGAAACTGGTGAAGAAGATTGAAGTGAAGGGCATCAGACAGGTAGGCAGTACCGCCACCAACGGCTACGTCTATCTGGAAGAAATCGTCATCGGCAAGGGCAATCCGCAGGCTCGCATCAGCTTCGACATCAAGACGCAGACCGGAACAAAACAGGTAAGCAAACTCGTGGATGAGCGCTTCAACCTGAAGGAACAGAGTGGGGGACTTGCCGAGTATGACAACAACTTCATCGTAGAACGCATAGACGGCAGGCAGGGAATCGTCCGCTTCCTCAACGGCTTGACTCTCCATGAAGGCGATGCCGTGGGCAGTGTGAACGAAGACTATATCCGTCGTATTCAGATTCGTGAAACCATTCGCACCCATCTGGAGCGTGAGCGCCAGCTGTTCAGTCAGCATATCAAGGTGCTCAGTCTGTTCTTCATCGACCATGTGGATAGCTATCGCCTCTATGAAGGCGAGGATAGCAAGGGTAAGTTTGCCAAGATGTTTGAGGAAGAATATAACCGAGTGCTTTCAGAAATGCTGCCATCGTTTACGGATGAAGCCTATCTGCGCTATCTTTCAGACCCTCGCAATGCGGCATCCAAGGTGCATCAGGGCTACTTCTCCATGGACAAGAAGGGCAAGGCGGTGGAATCGAAGGAAAGGCAGGGCGAGAACGAAGAGCGTGCCTTCGACCTGATTATGAAGGATAAGGAGCGTCTGCTTTCGCTCAGCGAGCCAGTCCGCTTCATCTTCTCGCACTCCGCCTTGAAGGAAGGTTGGGACAATCCTAACGTGTTCCAGATCTGCACCTTGAAGAACTCGGACAATGAGACCAAGAAGCGCCAGGAAGTGGGACGAGGAATGCGCCTTTGCGTGAATCAGAAGGGAGAACGCCAGGATGCGGATGTATTGGGCGACCATGTGTTTGATACCAACATCCTCACCGTGATAGCCAGCGAGAGCTATGATGATTTCGCCAAGAAACTGCAGACGGAGATGGCTGAAGCCTGTGCCGACCGACCAATCGTTATCACCGCCCACCTTTTCGAGGGCAGGTCATATACGATGGCAGATGGAACCAATGGCAAGTTTGATGTTGATCAGGCTAGAGCTATCTATAATGCCCTCATCCGCAAAGATTATGTGGATGATAACGGTGCTTTGACTGCTCAGTATTTTGAGGATAAGCGCAATGACAGGCTCGATTTTGAGAAGGCCAATGATTGGCGGGATGGTATTATAGCAGCCCTTAATACCGTCTTTGATCCTGCGGCTGTAAGACCGGAGAATGGTAGAAAGCCTAAGCTTGCCAAGTTGCAGAAAGATAATTTTGCCAAGAAGGAGTTCCAGAATCTCTGGAAGCGCATCAATCGCCGCACCTACTATCAGGTAAGCTTTGAAACTTCTGGTCTTGTGAAGAAAGCCATCGAGGAACTTGATGAAAAGTTGAGGGTTACGGAAATCCGCATCGTGGTAGAAGGCGGTTCGATGGATGAAATCAGAGATAAGGAGTCGCTTGAAGCGGGCGTGGCAATGAATCAGGGCGATGTCCGAACCATCCATGTAACGGAAGCAGTGGGCAAGGAAGTGACATACGACCTGATAGGTCAGCTGGTAACTGCTACGGGGTTGACACGAAAGACCATCGTGGAAATTCTGAAGGGTATCAAGCCTGAAACATTCAGCATGTTCAAGATGAATCCTGAGGAATTTATCATCAAGACCGGTCTGATTATCAACGACTGCAAGGCTCTTGCTGTTATCCAGAGTATTACATACGAGAAACTGAATGATGAGTTCTCTACCGACATCTTTACGGTGGATGCTCTGCGAGGCAAGTTGGGCATCAATGCCATTGAATCCAAAAAATCGCTCTACGACCTGGTAGTGCTCGACAGCATGGGTGTAGAAAAGAACTTTGCCGAGTCTCTGGAACGTGAAGATGACGTGGTAGTTTATACCAAACTGCCTCGTGGTTTCTACATCAACACGCCTATGGGTAAATACAATCCCGACTGGGCTGTGGCATTCCGTGAAGGCAGCGTAAAGCATGTGTATTTTGTGGCAGAAACCAAGGGTAATGACTTGCTGAGCAGCCAAATCCGCAGTAGCGAGAAAAGCAAGATTACGTGTGCAATGCGTCACTTCGATGCCATCAGCGATGGAAGCCTCATTTACAGCGTGGTAAAGGACTATCAGTCGCTATACGATGTGGTTAGGAAATAGAAAAAGCAAAGGGGGCGAATTGTAACGTCCCCTTTGCCATTAGGCTAACAATTATGCCAGATTCAAATAGCAGGTATGACTTCCCACATCGTCTGACACCTGTTATAATCTTCACAAGACCGTTTCCACGTCCTGCGATAAGTTCATCCAAGTATTTTTTACGTTCAAATATCATATTAGAGTACTATTTTTGATATTGGTATCATATTTTACACCGTAAAGATAGCGTTTTTATCTCGAAATACAGCATAACCAATGAAAAAACTGCGTTTAAGAAGTATAAAAATGTGACAAAACAGTATGATAGGCTACATTTCTATTGGTTCTTATAGAATAAAAAGGGATGATTGGCAATCATATTCTTTAAGGTAGTCGTTTCAACCGTACCCCTTCATAAATTCGTCATATAACTTCTATTCACCACATTATGAGGTCGGTTTAAAACGCTCCTCCCAACCCTTATTTCGTGATTCCTGATGTGATTGAAAGTTAAATACGTTAAATCTTCACCTTTTCGTATCTAATCAGAATCCATACGGTCACTTTTCTACCGTTTAGAGCGTATAACATTAATAATCAACTAATAATAGATACTCTGCTAAATATACAAAATTTTTCTGCTAAATATACAAATAATGTAACTACTCAGGTGCCCCTGTCCTGACCATAAACCGAGGATGACGCGAGGCTTTCACCATCCCGCTGAGACTTTTTTCAAAAATCATCTTCATGCCGCAAGGTCGTGTTCCCGACCGCCACAAATCTGCCGTCTGAAGCCTTCTGCGGGTTATGTAGAGGCACTCAAAAATCTTTCATTCGGTCCTCCACGCGAAGGGGCGCCGACCCTGCCAGAAAGCCCGTAAACCACATTTAACACGCTGTCGCTCAATATATTATATTTGCATATATCAAACCTTTCCTTACTTTTGCGGCATGAAAAAGGACTTCAACACGGGATTGAGAAAGGGCATCGAGGCGGACCGGGTGAAACTCACCCGAAGACGCAAGCTGCTCCTTCGGGATATGGGGCTCGCCGAGGATCTCGAGAGGGGCCTCAAGCGGCTTGAGAAGCGCTTCAGGACGGGTCTTCTTTCTGACACCGGGCGCACCATCGCCCTTGACAAACCCGTCTGCATCGTGTTTGTTTAAACAGTATCGCCAGGAGTGTAAAAGCTGATGCTCACGGAGGTAATACTAAGAAGCTGTTTTGAATTGTTTGTCTGAAGTTTTTTCACCTCAAAGAACATTTCAAACAATTCA
>ERZ779797.606-NODE-606-length-14787-cov-3.597679_pt1 | contig 14787 bp, 12 predicted proteins | sample MGYA00511886_ERZ779797 | MGnify/ENA primary metagenome ERZ779797 (study PRJEB29588, sample SAMEA2155055) | human gut metagenome | biome: human gut; feature: human-associated habitat; material: faeces | place: Denmark | collected 2008/2010 ... | reverse complement strand
ATAAAACATCCCCCCCATCCACGGCGCTCCATCGGTATCGTCGCCTTCTCTAAGGTGCAGCAGGGCCTCATAGAGGATATTCTCACCGAGATGCTGGCGAAAAATCCAGAGATGGAGCAGTTGGCCTATGACGCCGAGGAACCGATCTTCATCAAGAACTTGGAGAACGTGCAGGGTGACGAACGCGACATCATTCTCTTCAGCGTGGGCTACGGTCCGGACAAGCGGGGGAAGGTGTCGATGAACTTCGGACCGCTCAACAACCAAGGAGGTGAGCGACGCCTCAATGTGGCCGTGAGCCGCGCGCGCTACGAGATGATTGTCTTCTCGACGTTGCAGCCCGAGATGATCGACCTGCGGAGAACGCAGGCCGCGGGCGTGGTGGGACTAAAACGCTTCCTGGAGTATGCGAAGACGGGACGTCTGGCCCTACAGGCCGAAGCGCTGGAGACGGGCAATGAGGAGACGGCCCATGACGCCGTCACCCAGAAAGTGGCCCGGATGCTGCAGGATCGGGGCTACCAGGTCGATCTGTATGTGGGACGCTCGGCCTTCAAGGTCGATATCGCCGTGCGCAATCCGCACGACGAGGGAAGCTACCTCTGTGGCATTCTCTGCGACAACCCGAAATATTATGTCACGAAGACCGTGCGCGACCGCGAAATCTGTCGTCCCGAGGTGCTTCGCCATCTGGGCTGGAAGCTGCTTCGCCTTTGGAGCGTGGACTGGTTCCTCAACCCCGAGGCGACCTTCGAACGTCTGTGTCAGGCCCTGGAAGTGTTGTTGAAGGAGGCTGACGACGACGGCGACCTGTTCTCGCCCTATGAGACCAAGGAGCAGCCGCAAGAGCAAAAGCATTCCGCCACGTTTAACATCTCGGCGGAGGAGATCATCTACCCCGAGGACGAATCGCTGCTGGAGACTTACGAGGTGGCGGAGATAAACCATCTCGTCGGCGTGGGTGGCCTCGAGGTCTTGCTTCTCAATGGCCGACGCGCCACTATGGGCGTGAAGGAGATCGTGAGGGTGGAGCAGCCCATCCGTCTCAGCTACCTCGCCAAGCGCATCGCAAAGGAGTGGAAAATACCACGTGTCACGATCCGTCTCACCGACTGGGTGCGGCATGCGGCCTTGGGATGCTATTTCGATAAGGGAGACTCTGAGACCAATCCCACGGTCTGGACCTCTGAGGACCGGCTGAGAGGATGGAATAAATACCGCAAGGCCAGCGGGCGCGAGATAGAAGAGATACCACCCTGCGAGATCGGCAATTGTATCGCCTATCTTGTCCAACAGCAGGGTACCATCCCAAGCAACGAACTGAAACGCGTGGTGGCCCACCAGTTTGGTTTCCCCCGCGTGGGACAGAAGGTGGACAAGTATTTGGAGGAGTGCATCCAACTGATGATCGCCAACGAGAAACTGCGAGAGGACAACGGCATGGTCAGCTGCTAAGCAGATGGCCTTGCAGCTGTTCTGTGTTCCTCAAGATCATGTTCCACAAAAGTAAAAAATCAATAGTAAATAATAAGATGAGAAGAAAGACAACCTTCCTGCTTAGCCTGTTGCTGACGATCGCCCTGGGCGTGTCGGCCCAGACTTCCGAGCCGCGCCACGAGATTCTCCTGGAGACCGACAGCGGCAATGTGCGCATCGCGCTCTACAACGAGACGCCGCAGCACCGTGACAATATCCTCAGACTGGTGGAGGCTCATGCTTACGACGGCGTGCTTTTCCACCGTGTCATCAGCAATTTCATGGTGCAGACGGGCGACCTCGGCAGCATCGGTGCGCCGCAGGGCAAGCTCCTCGGTGACACGCCGGAGAAATACTCCGTTCCGGCCGAGATCCGATTCCCGCAACTGTTTCATAAGCGCGGGGCCGTGGCAGCAGCCCGCGAGGGCGACGATGTCAATCCGGAGCGCCGCTCTTCGGCCACACAGTTTTATATTGTCTGGGGACGCCAGTGGGACGATGCGTCGCTCGACAAACTGCAGCAGCGCATAGACCAGATGACGCAGGGGACAGTGAAACTCACGCCGGAGATCCGCGAGGTCTATAAGACGCTTGGCGGCACACCCCACCTCGACGGCTCTTATACGGTCTTTGGCGAGGTCGTGGAGGGACTGGAGGTCGTGGAACGTATCGAGAAGGCTGCCACCGATGACCACGACCGCCCGCTGAAGGATATCCGTGTAGTCCGGGCCACTGTAGTGAAATAGTCCGACGACCATCTCTCACCAAAGACGACATTCATGAAAACAAAGATCTTTTCTTTTCTGTTCCTCCTGATGGCGGCCACGCTGATGGTCCATGCGCAAAGCGACGTGGTGAGTCTGGCACAGGCCGTGCGTATCTTTCAGAATCCCAGGCAACAATCCGCCAACGACTTGCTCACGAAGCAGGGCTACCAGTACAAGGGCGTCTCGACGGCCTTTGGCAAGGAATACACCTGGGTGAAGAATATGGACCTGACCAAGGACGGCTTGCCCACGAAGTTTGCCAAAGGCAACTCCTCCCTCATCCTCCTCGACGCCAACGGCAAGTCCTTGTATCTCTGCATCTTCAACGCTGCTTGCTACAAGCAGTTTCAGCAGCAGGCCGTGCAGATGGGGTATAAGGCCGACAAGGCCGACGGCAAGAGCAGCACGCTCTTCTACATGAAGGACGATGCGCCGACTATCACCTTCATGCAGCTGGAAAAGCCCATGCCCTATTGCATCATCATCACGGAGTAGCTTCGGGATCTGCTGCCTCCGTTCCGCCCAAAGATCGTACGTAGTCGTAGAGTCGCTTGTAGAATGGGTGGCGGCAGAGCGTGGCAGGGTCGCCCAGAATCATGAGTTTCATCCGCGCACGGGTGATGGCGACGTTCATTCGGCGCAGGTCGCGGAGGAAGCCGATCTGGCCTTCGGCATTGCTACGCACCAAGGAGATGAGGATCACGTCGCGCTCTTGGCCCTGAAAACCGTCCACTGTATTGACTGAGAGGAGGTGGCGGAAGGGTTTGAAGAAGGCGTCCTTCTTGATTAGCGCGCGGAGGTACTGTACCTGTGCACGATAAGGAGAGATGACGCCCACGTCGATCTGCTCGTCGAGCACGCGTCGCTTGCCGATCTTCACAAAATAGCGGCGCAGCACGTCGAGGGTGAGTTCTGCCTCGCGCTTGTTCACCCGCCCGAAACTGTTGCCGACAAACTCCTCGCCACTTTCTCCCGCCTCGCCCTCTACGGCTATCCAGTCTATTGGGATGTCATAGTCGAGAATACCACGGTGGCTCACTTGTGGTGCACCCACCACCTCGCCGTGGTAGAACCAGTCGGAGGAGAAGCGCATGATCTCCTCGTTCATCCGGTACTGCACCTTCAGCAGCGTCACCACTGCGGGCTTCCGCTCTACGATGCGCTCCATGAGAGTCTTGCCTAGTCCGCCCTTGAGTGCGGCCATACTTTTCACGGTGGGTGGCAACTGGCAGTGGTCACCAGCCAGTATCACCCGCGAGGCTCGTCGGATGGCAATCCAGCATGCGGCCTCCAAGGCTTGTGCTGCCTCGTCGATGAAGAGCGTGTTGAACTTTTGGCCTTGCATCAGCCGGTTGTTGGACCCCACCAGGGTCGAGGCGATGACACGTGCCTCGTTGAAGAGCTCGCTATTGATGCGTAGCTCCAGTTCTGTGGCGCGGCTCTTCAGCCTTTCGAGTTTCTGATGATAGTTTTCCGAACCGCCTCGCCGACGCTGTGCCCGCAGTTCGCGTATAGACTTGCGTATGGCCCAAAGTTGGGGATAGTCGGGGTGGGCCTCGAAGCGTCGCTCGTAGGTGAAACCCAGCATCTTGTCGTTGACGCGCGAGGGATTGCCAATGCGCAGTACGGGAATGCCCCTATCGACCAGTTTCTCCGAGATCCAGTCCACCGCCATGTTGCTCTGTGCGCACACCAGCACCTGACTCTCGCGCATCAGTGTCTCGTTGATGGCCTCGACGAGCGTCGTCGTCTTTCCTGTGCCCGGAGGGCCGTGGACAACCATCACGTCCTTGGCGCGCACCACCTCGCTGACGGCTTGCTCCTGGGCGCCGTTGAGCCACGGCAGGCGCACTGGACCGAAACCATAGGTCTGTGCTGGCTGGGGACCGTAGAAGAGGTCGCGCAGGTAGGCCAGGCGGTTGCCCTTTGCCGAGATCACACGGTCGAGGGCGTCGAGCATCTCGCGATAGCTCGTCTCGTCAAACGAGAGTTGGCAACCGATCTTCTGTCCGCCGTCGGACTGAAGATCGAGTAGCGGAGCGCTATCGGGGACGACCACTACCATCCGCTCGCCATCGGCGTAGGAGACGGTGCCCGTGAAGGAAAGGAAATGGAGTTTGCCCTCGGTGGTTTGGCGGAAGAAGACTACGGGTTTGCCAAACTCAAAATTGTGCTCTATGTCCAAGTCTTGCTCTCTGTACACCTCCACCACGCGCTGGTTGAGGCTATTATAGTAGTTTTTGCCCACACGCAGGGGAAACCATGCGTCGCCGCGCTTCACCTTGCGCTGCATTCCCACGACCTCCGTCTGTTTGCGGAAAGCCTCTTTCTCAGCGTAATATTCCATCTGCAGCAGCAGTTTTTGCCGCTGGAGGGCTTGTTGGGCGTTCTCGTTGATTGTCATTGCTCGTTCACTCTTATCCTTGGTCGTTAGTTCACTCTTATCCTGTGAGTATATGATTTTTTCAGTTTGCAAATATCGTGAAAAATGGTGAGAGAACCAAATAAAATGCGTACTTTTGCGCCATGGACATCCGCTTGCACCATCTCTCCATCGGCTATCGCCGTGGTCCCGTCGTGGCCCGTGATATTAACATTACTATCCTCGGAGGTCGCCTGACTTGTCTCATCGGCGACAATGGCATTGGCAAATCGACACTCCTGCGCACCCTGTCGGGCTTTCAGCCGAAGGTGGGCGGAGAGATTTGGCTGGGTAGCCGCGAGGCTGATAGTCTCTCGCAGCGCGAGCGATCACGGATTATTTCCATCGTTCTCACCCAGCGGCCCGAAATGGGTGGACTCACCGTCCACGACCTCGTCGGCATGGGGCGCAGTCCTTATACGGGCTTTTGGGGCAACCTTGCTGCCCGCGACGAGCTGGCCGTGCGCCAAAGTCTTGTCGAGACGGGGGCTTGGCCGCTTCGTGACCGTAAGATCGACTCGCTGAGCGACGGTGAGTGTCAGAAGGTGATGATTGCTCGCGCCTTGGCTCAGGAGACCCCCATCATTCTTCTCGACGAGCCGACGGCCTTCCTCGACTTCCACAGTCGCATCGACACGCTCCGGCTGCTCTCGCGCTTGGCCCACACCATAGGCAAGACTATCCTCCTTTCCACCCACGACCTCCAGTTGGCTGCCGAGATGGCTGACCTCCTTCTTCTTCTTTCTCCCGACGGCCTTCGTCCTGTCGATCCCGCTACGATCAGCCAGGATATCCGTCAGCGGATCCAAGATTAGGTGGCGGGCATCATCTCCTTGGTGAGCACGCTCTCCAGCTGCTCTGCCGAGAGGCGCAGCTGGAATTCTCCCTTGATAGCCACGCTGATACGTCCCGTCTCCTCGGAGACGACGATGGCGATGGCGTCGGAGTCCTGCGAGATACCCATGGCGGCACGGTGGCGCAGTCCCAGTTCCTTGGGAATGTCCTGGTTGTGACTCACGGGAAGAATGCAGCCAGCGGCCCGGATGCGCTTCTTCGTAATCACCATCGCACCGTCGTGGAGGGGTGAGTTCTTAAAGAAGATGTTCTCGATGAGGCGCTGGTTGATGCGCGCGTCGATATAGTCGCCTGTATCGCAGATGTCGCTGAGCGAGATGCCCCGCTCGATGACGATCAGCGCGCCCACCTTGCCACGGCTCATGCTCATACAGGCCATCACGATGGGCATGATGGCCTCCTTGTCCGCCTTTTCTTCATCCTTGCTACTGAAAAAGATGCGCAGCACGCTCTGCACCTGGCGGCGTGCGCCGAGATTGTAGAGGAAGTGGCGTATTTCCTCTTGGAAGAGGACGATGATGCCGATGACACCGACGGAGACGAGCTTGTCCATGATGCTGCCCAGAAGACGCATCTCCAGCACCTGGCTCACGAAGAGCCAGACGAGGACAAAGACCATGATGCCGATGAACACATTGAGCGATCGCGATTCCTTCATCACCCGGTAGAGATAGTAGAGCATCAGGGCGACAAGGAGAATGTCAATTACGTCTTTGATTCCAAATTCAAAAAACATGACTGTGTCTGGGTTGTTGGTGGGGGATTGGCGAGAATTCTCTCTATTGCAGCCTCGGTACTATTTCTTCGATCCAGCCTGGTAGCAGCCGAAGAGGCGTACCGCCTCCGCTGCCGCCTTGACGTCGTGGACGCGGAGGATGGAGGCGCCGTTCATCAGGGCCAGCGTATTGACAACGGTCGTGCCGTTGAGGCTGCCGTCGGGATTGGTGCCTAGCGGCTGGAATATCATCCGCTTGCGACTCATGCCAGCGAGGATGGGGAGGCCGAGAGTACTCAGACGGTTCATCTCGCGGAGCACGTCGTAGTTTTGCTCCTGCGTCTTGCCGAAACCGAACCCAGGATCGAGGATGATATCCTTTTGTCCTAGATCGCGGAGCTGCTGCACCTCGCGTGCCATAGCCAAGAGCATGTCGTGGATGGTGGGCTTCACCGACATGAGGATGTAGGGTACGCCCAAGTCTGCCACCGTGCGGAAAATGGCAGGATATTCGTCGGTCGTCTGCTCCAGCGGCGTATCGACCACGCCCGTGATGCCACCCTCGCTCACGTCGTTGATGATGTCGGCTCCCATCTCCTCTACTACCATTCGTGCCACGTTGGGACGGTAGGTATCGACCGAGAGAATGGCCTCGGGCTGCTCGCGGCGCACGATGGGCAGGGCGAAGCGCAAGCGGCGCATCTCCTCCTCCTCCGGTACCTCCACGCCGCCTGGGCGGGTGGAGAAGCCACCCACGTCGATCATGGTGCCGCCCTCCTCGATGATTTGGTTGGCACGGCGGGCGATGCTCTCCTCGGTCTGTACGCGCGACCCGGCGAAAAACGAGTCGGGCGTGCAGTTGAGGATTCCCATGACCTGCGGTTCACGAAGGCTGACGAGCCGCCCCTTCACTTGTATTGTATATTCCATGTGTCAGTACTTTTTTGCAACAGCGGACAAAAGTAGATAATTAATTTGAATTTGCAAAATAATCGGTGATAATTTGCGGGTTTGAGCTTTTAGCATTACTTTTGCAGTGGGGCAGGATACAGGAGGATGGTGAACCCGTCGGGCGCAGCTATTGCCTGTGCCACCGCGCCCCGTATCGTTTTTATCATCTGCAAGATTATGGACATCAAAGAACTTTACGCACTATATCGTCGCTGCTCCTGCGTGACGACCGATAGCCGCCATTGCCCAGAGAACAGTCTCTTCATCGCGCTCAAGGGCGCATCCTTCGACGGCAATCGTTTTGCCGCCCAGGCTTTGGAGAAGGGCTGTAGCTATGCCGTGGTTGATGAACCGCAATATGCCGTGGCTGGCGACGCACGCTATATCGTCGTGACTGATGCGCTGACTACCTATAAGGAACTGGCCCGTGAGCATCGCCGCCAGTTTGACATTCCTGTCATCGGCATCACGGGTACGAATGGTAAGACCACAACCAAGGAACTGGTTTCCGCGGTCTTGGCCAAAAAATACCGTGTGCTCCACACCGAGGCCAACTACAACAACGATGTAGGCGTGCCGCGTACGCTGCTTCAGATCACGCCGGAACATGAGATAGCGGTTGTGGAGATGGGAGCCTCCCATCCGGGCGACATACAGCAGCTTGTGGATTATGTTGAGCCGACCTGTGGCATGATCACCAATGTAGGGCGTGCCCACTTGGAGGGCTTCGGATCTTTCGAGGGTGTAAAACGGACGAAAGGTGAACTCTATGATTTCATGCGGGCCCATGGCGCCCTCCTCTTTCTCAACGAGAGCGATGCCGATCTGATGGAGATGGCTGCCGAGCGCCAGTTTGACCGCGTCGTCACCTACGGCACGGATTCTACCGCTGACGTCCGTGGCACACTGATCTCCTGTGCCCCCTTCCTCCATTTCTCTTTCCAGGCCGCCGCGGCCCTCACACCGCAGCGATTGGAGGTGCGCTCTCGGCTCATCGGATCTTACAACATGAGCAATATGCTCGCCGCCATTGCCATTGGTCTCCATTTCGGCGTGTCGCCACAGGACGCAGCCCAGGCCCTGGAGGACTATCAGCCGAGCAACAACCGGTCGCAGCTGACCGTGACCGACCGCAACCGCCTCATAGTGGATGCTTACAATGCCAACCCGTCGAGTATGGCGGCGGCAATAGAGAATTTCCGTCTCACCGAGGCCGACCACAAAATGGCTATTCTCGGTGATATGCGCGAACTTGGCGAGGCCTCTGCCGAAGAGCACCAGCGCATTGTGGACCTTCTGGAGCGCGACGGTTTCCAAGAGGTGTGGCTCGTTGGCCCAGAGTTTGCAGCTACCAAGACTGCTTACCGCACCTTCCCCGATGTTGAGGCCGTGCGGCGTGCTATCGCCGAGGAGCAGCCATCGGGACGCACCATTCTCATCAAAGGCAGCAACGGTATCCGTCTCTTCGAGTTGCCCGCACTGCTATAGAGGGTCAAGAGGCCGTGCCAACATCGTTAGCACGGCCTCTTGACTGTTTTTACTTTATGACAACCAACCCAAATCGATCAAACAGAGAAAATTTCCATTAACAATCCCGAGGCTTGTTTAAGGGTTGTTAATAAATGTCGGCGCAGTCATTTCTTGCTTTTGGTTATCCTATTATGAAGAAAGCAAAAGTGCTTTGATCCCAAATATGGATATAGAAGAGACTATCAAGCGAGTAAAGACTGGTGATACAACTGCTCTGAAAAAACTTATCGAAACCTATTCTCCTATGTTGAGAAAGGTGTGTTTTAACATCACCCATGAGGACGAGGATGCATTGAATGACCTTGTCCAAGTGGCGTTTATCCGTGCTTACTATTCTCTTCATCAACTTAGAGATGCTTCAAAGTTTGGCGAATGGGTCTCTGCTATAGCAAAAAATGAGGCCTTGAAATTTCGGAAGTGCAAGCAGAAAAGAAGTGTCGTTCCATTTTCGTCTTTCTCGGACGAAGAATTGGATGTAGAAGGGAGTATTACGCCTGAGAATTACTTGGGAGAAAAGGAAATCATGGACATTGTCCGCCAATTACCTACAGGTTATAGCAAGGTCTTTCAGATGGCCGTGATCGAAGGATATTCCCATAAGGAAATAGCAGAAAGGATGGGGATCGAACCCCACAGTTCATCGTCGCAACTGGCAAGAGCCAAAGCAATGCTGAGGAAAATGATCAGCAAACGTATGCTGGCAGTCGTTACAATCATCTTCATTAGCATACCGATCTGTCGTGTTTTATGGAGAAAGGACAAGGCGAAGGAGAAAAATAATCATACGGCACAGGTTAAGAACGAAGATAAAGGACAAACAAGTCTGGGTAACAGGCAAGTGGAGGAAAAGCAGGCCACAAAGGATCAGAACATAAAGGAACAAAGCCAAAAGGATAAGGAAGTGGATGTGGTAATAAGCAACATCTATCCTCATGTAGTCCAAGCAATAGTTGACACAATACCTGCAACTGATATGCTTCAGACTCCAAATATTTTGGACAACATTCCTATTGCGGGAATAATAGACGACAGCATCTTTAGTGATACGATGAGAATACGCTGGCACGAGTACGACAAACCGTTGATAACAGAGGAAACGGTACTTCCTAAAAAGCACCATTGGCAGTTGCTTGCTGCTGGTTCTTTGGGGTCTGCTTTAGCGCAAAACGCTTACAGAATGCTTACTGGCAATTCGGGAGGTGGTCTGCCAGACGTTGACGGGCCTGATGGTCCTGTGGCTCCCGACAAGTTCTCCACTTGGGACGAGTACTATCGTTATTTGCAGATCAAAGAGCACGAAGGCTTGTCGGAGGAGGAGAAAGCACTCATGGAAATAGCCTTCAACAATAAAAACAATATCAACAATAACATCAAGAACGATGGGAAAATCGTGGAGCATGAGCATCATGACAAACCGATTAGTTTTGGTATTTCGGTAACAAAGACATTGGGGAAAAAATGGAGTTTGATGTCTGGCCTGCAGTTTTCGCTCTTGAAGTCCAACTTCACGTTAGGAGAGGATGCTTATTATATCAAGCGAACCCAACATGTGCATTATTTGGGAATGCCTTTGCATGTGTCGTATAAGTGGCTTGATGTCAAGAATTGGACTATATATTCTTCGTTGGGCGGAAGTCTGCAAATACCGGTCTATGGTAAAACAGACGAAAAGTATGTTGTCGGACCTATCACGTCCTGTACAAATCACTGGCATTTCATACCTTCGCTGCAATGGAGTGTGAGTACTGGCATAGGAGTACAATACAAGCTTGCTACCAAGTGGAGCGTTTACATAGAACCTTCGCTCCACTGGTATGTGCCGAATGGTAGTTCCGTCCATACTATATGGACAGAACATCCGTTCACATTCACTGTTCCCTTCGGCCTAAGATTCACTTGGTAATGGTGTCCTCATGCAGTCTTTCTGTTTTTTGTTGTCTCTTACCTAATAGATGAACAAAAACTTTGGAAGACAATCATGTACAAAACAAGCGACTATTTACGCAATGGGGTGCTATACCTCAACAACATCATTCGCCCGCATCACAAGCGACTGAGCACTTTGATGATTTACTCTACCACCAAGTGTCAGTCGCGTTGCAAGCATTGCTCAATATGGCAGAAGCCAGAAGAGCATCTGTCCTTGAGAATGATAAAGATGATCATGGCGAGCCAGTGTGTCACAAAGAATACTGTTGTAGGTTTGGAGGGTGGAGAATTCTTGCTTCATCCTGAGGCTAATGCCATCATGGAGTGGTTCAAGGACAACCATCCCAACTATACGCTATTGTCGAATTGTCTCGCACCTCAAAAGGTAATAGAGGCAGTGGGACTGTATCATCCGAGCCATCTGTACGTCTCGCTCGATGGCAACAAGGAAACATACAAAGCCATGAGGGGTTGTAATGGCCATGACAAGGTGTTGGAAGTGATAGAGACTCTAAAGGACGAGGTTCCAGTCTCTCTGATGTTTTGCCTCTCGCCATGGAATACTTTTGAGGACATGGACTATGTGATAGGTCTCGCCAAGAGATACGATGTGGATGTGCGCATAGGCATCTATGGCACAATGGATTTTTTTGACACCACTGCCGACTTGCTTTCTGCCGATATGGCCCATTACATTCAGAATATCCCCAAGAGCATTCATGGCACAGAAGAAAATTTTGACTTTGTGGCATTGTATAAGGAATGGAGAAATGGTCGTCTGCGTTTACGTTGCCAAAGCATATTTAGCGAATTGGTCATTCATTCCAACGGTGATGTGCCGTTGTGCCAGAATCTGGGCGTAATGTTAGGTAACGTCTATGAGCATTCATTGGACGAAATTTTCAATTCGAGAGAAGCTACCAAGGTGCAGTGCCAGTATTCAAGAGAATGCAATGGTTGCTGGATCAACTTCCATCGCAAGTATGATATTATCCTGCTGCGTAATCTGGAAAAGGTATTGCCTAAAAGCATCATCGAAGTTTTCTATGGTAAATACCAATGGACAGGCAATAGAGCAGAGACTTACAGAAAATATATCAAAAAGATTGGTTTTTAATGGAACACATTAAAAATGTCATAGAACGCTATAAGCATGTGCGGAACATGAAAATGTTGCAGCAAGCCTACCAAGGAAAGTACGCCTTTGTGGGTATAGGAAATCATAGTACAAACAACCTTTATCCTGTGCTCAACTATCTACATGTACCGTTAAAATACATCTGTTGTAAAACTCCTGGTAAGCTGCACTTGATAGAAGGAGTCTTTCCTCACGTCCGTGCAACTACGTCATTGGACGAAGTCTTAACGGATGAAGATATAAAGGGTGTATTTGTGTCCGTTTTTCAAAGGCGCATTTCTCTATCGCATCTAGGGTGTTAGCGCATAAAAAGGCTTTGTTCATAGAGAAACCTCCGTGTTTGAATGCCGAAGAATTGAGACGCTTAATAGAATTGCAGAAGCAAACTCAAGTTTTAGCAGTGGTTGATTTGCAAAAGCGTTTTGCACCTGCCATGCAAATCTTGAAGAAGAAGTTGCAGGGGAGCAAGGGAACAAAGACTTATAACCTAAAATATCTAACCGGCGCTTACCCCGAGGGAGACGCTCTGCTCGACCTATTCATTCATCCGATAGATAGTGTTGTCTATTTGTTTGGAAAGGCAGAGATAAGGTGTGTGGAATCCATTGACGAACATACCGTGATGTTAGTACTCAAACATGCTGATGCTATAGGAGTCCTTGAGCTTTCCACCGACTATACATGGTCTGATGCAAAGGAGAGTATGACCATCAACACCAACAAAGGTGTTTACGCATTGGAACAGATGGAAACCCTCACTTTCCAGCGGAAGCCACATCGTTTTTGTGGAGTTCCCTTGGAAAAGGTCTTGACGCATGTGAATGTGACGGCCGAACTATTTGGTAGAAATAATTTCCAACCATTGATGCAAAACAACCAAGTATTTACGCAGGGATATTATACTACTATAAAGAGCTTTGTGGATGCTGTTGAAGGTAAAAGGGCGTGCAATCGGCAATCTTTAGAAGCATTTATTGCTACATATTCTTTATTGGATGCGGTTCGTTTACATATTCGTAGAAAAGCGTTCTAAAAATCATAGGTAAAGCTTAAAAAATATAGCATTTTCTTTGTCGCCCCATATATTATTCATATATTTGCAATATCAAAATGATATCATCAAGCAATCATGTGTAACCCTTTAAAATAATGATTATGGAGACAAAGGAATTTCAGTTCAAAGGTTTGACCCTCAGTGGTTTTGCCATGCTTTTCCTCAATATACTGTTGACAGTGTTGAGTGCTGTCATGGTGGTTGCGGGCTTTGTTTGGTGCCAGCACGAGTTGCTGACAGGACTTCTTATCGGTGTGGGCTTTGCTTTGTTAGCAGTCACACTCTTCGTTTGGGGAGGCTTCGTGATGGTCGAACCAGGCGAGGCGCGAGTGATGATGTTTTTTGGGAAATATAAAGGCACCTACACCAACGTGGGCTACTCATGGGTTAACCCCTTTATCAACACCAAGAAACTGTCGCTTCGTGCTCGCAACCTTGACGCCCAGCCCATCAAGGTGAACGACAAGACGGGCAACCCGGTGATGATAGGCCTGGTACTCGTGTGGAAGCTGAAGGATACCTACAAGGCCATGTTTGAAATCGACTCACAAACCATGGCACAGAGCGGGGCCGCACAGCAGGTTGGCACAAGCGTGTCGAACGTGATGCTTGCCTTTGAGAATTTCGTCAAGACTCAGAGCGACGCTGCCCTTCGTCAGGTGGCAGGACTCTATGCCTACGACAATAACGATTCGGCCAGTAAGGAACTGACTCTTCGCGACGGTGCAGATGAGATCAACAAACAGCTGGAGGAGAAACTCGACGAACGCCTAAGTATGGCGGGCATCGAGGTGCTGGAGGCGCGCATCAACTATCTGGCCTATGCTCCGGAGATTGCCGCCGTGATGCTTCGCCGCCAGCAGGCTGACGCGATCATCTCTGCGCGCGAGAAGATTGTGGAGGGTGCCGTCTCGATGGTGAAAATGGCGCTCGACAAACTAAGCAGTGAAGATATTGTGGAACTCGACGACGACAAGAAGGCTGCCATGGTGAGCAACTTGCTCGTTGTGCTCTGTGGTGACGACTCGGCACAGCCTGTTGTCAACACGGGCACGCTAAACCATTAATCTATAATGGTTTCTGTTCGTTTGGTTGCGACGAACGTCAGCCTATAGTAAATAGTAAAAGGAGTGGAGCGCTCATGGGAGACCGTTCTACTCCTTTTATAGTAACGCCCTTATAGATAGAGCACGGCCTCGTTGCCCATATTGAAGAGCAGGTCGAGGATGCTGAGGTTGGGCTGGAAACCGAACCGTTGTGCATAGACCTGATAGTAGGGGCGCGGTGAGAAGTCTGGGTCAGGCAAGGCGTGCTTCGGGCGGATTGCCTCGCGGTAGTCCGTCAGGTCGAGGCGATCGTCGAGGGGTGCGGAAAGATACTGGGTAGTCTCGTGGATATCTGGCTTGAAGCCGATCAGCGTGCAGAGTGTATGGGTGATGGCGGTGTTGAAGTCGAGGAGGTAGTGCCAAGGCCGCTCGAAGAAGGGGTGGAGGTCATCAGCATAATACTCGAAGAATGGGCTCTCGCCGTAGGCCGCACAGAGCGCACTCCAGTGGATCCGTCGCCAGTCGCCATGGTCGCTGATGCGCACCTCTCGCATTCGTGTCTTGTCGAGTCGTCCGTCAGCGGGCTTCTCTACGGGGACGGATAGCGACTGTGTGCCATTGGCCGTGGCGATGAGACAGCGGTTGCGGTAGGTCTGCTTGACGAAGTGGTCGCAGCCCTCTATGTACACGCTCTGGTGGCGGTACACCTTCTGCCACCACTGGATAGGGGCGAAGTAGGCCGAACAGAGCAAAGCCCCACCCGCAAGGGGGTGGGGCATGTGGTTGTGGTGATGGATTGGAGTCAGCATCCTTACTTGATGTTTCCGACCCATGTGAAGAGACGCGACCAGCGTATGCCGCTGAAACCATGTCGGTCGGGATAGCTCGACCACCAGACGAAGAG
>ERZ779797.591-NODE-591-length-15123-cov-3.769578_pt1 | contig 15123 bp, 13 predicted proteins | sample MGYA00511886_ERZ779797 | MGnify/ENA primary metagenome ERZ779797 (study PRJEB29588, sample SAMEA2155055) | human gut metagenome | biome: human gut; feature: human-associated habitat; material: faeces | place: Denmark | collected 2008/2010 ... | reverse complement strand
GGAAATTCTATGATCTGACCACTCCCATGATATGGCTCTATTTTACCATGCTCCATTTTGCACCATCCATACTTTGCAGTTCATGCATCATTATCCATCACTTGCTTTTATCTTAAGCCATATTTTTTTATTTCATTAAGCATTTTCAATAGTATTTTTTTCACCTTTTAGAATTCTTATGAAAACCTTATTTATTTTTCTGCGTAAACATATTCTGTAACATAAATTTCTTTAATTTTTGTAATTCATCACACTTATGCTGGTGAAGAGTGATGAGGCGGTCTAGCTTGTCAAAATACTGCGTAATTGCATTTTGTTCTTCCAATTCTGGAAAGGCAACCGGACCCTTCAATGCATTCTCATCAGAAACCTTCATATCATTTTTAGCACCTTTATTTACCAATGGATGCATATATGAATTCATGCGAGAATCCAATTCAAAATAAATTTGCACAAACTCTGAATTTGTATTCATTCTTGGTTTATATACTGCATATAAAGTCGATACAATGCCCGTTTTTCCTTTGTTTGTCTTTATTATTCCATATGGATTGGATTTTAATGGTGACTTAGTATAAACCACGTCGCCAGCTTCAACTACACCATAATTTGCTACTGATACTCCTGCAAATGATCTACCTTGGAATTCTATCTGATTCACTATTCCATGCTCACCAGAAACAGACAGTACATCCTCTTTTCCATAAGATTCAGTTTTGTTCTTTTCTCTTGAAACTTCAAGGTAATCCTTTAGCTTACGCTGTTCCCAAGCGTCCGCGAATCCAGAAAATCTAATTTTTGGAACGCAATTTCCATTTTCAGGAAACATTTTTTGAAGCATATATTTTTTCAAACTTTTAGTTTCTTCACACTTACGCTGGTGAAGAGTGATGAGGTGGTCAATGTTGCTAAAATACCATCCTATTCGCTGTTGTTCCTCTTTCATAGGAAACTGATTTTCTAACTTTACGAGCTTATTTACCGCTAGTCCAGGCTGCGCTGATTGGTCTGAATACTGCCCTAAATTCATTGTATCCAACATATAATATAAGAACCGGGTATCATTGTTTTCATCAGCTTTTACAACTACCGCATGTTCAGTAAAATAAGCCTTTCCAACAGAATAGTTCATATTTCCACATAAAGCACCCTGCCGACCAATCAACGCGTATTCTCCATCATGATTGTAGGTCGAAGTATACCCTCTTAAACCGTTCCCGCCATAGACTGGATAATCGCCTGTTATATCTATCTCATCTGCCTTCAAAGAGTTTCCACTTTTGAATTCTTGAGCAACTTCTCCCAACTTACGCTGTTCCCAATCGTCTTCATACCCTTTGAATCTAATTTTAGGTTTTCCCATCGCTATCACCCCTCCATCTTCCTAATCAGTTCATTCAACGAGGACATAATAGTTTCATCCGTAGATGTCAGATCTTTAAGTAAAGATAGAAATTCTCCCTGCGCCTGTTCCAATTCCTTATCCGTCTGATCCATCTGCGTTAAAAGAGCATTTATATCGACTTCTTCCTCTTTTTCAAAATTATCTACATAACGCGGAATATTCAAATTAAAATCATTCTTCTCAATATCCTCAAAATTTGCAAGATAGGACTCTTTTTCTACTGTTTCTCTTTTACTGTACAACTCCATAACAGCTTCTATATGTTCATCTGTCATGGCATTTTGCTTTTTCCCTTTGTCAAATTTCTTTGATGCATCAATAAACAACACATCTCTTCCATCTCTGTGTTTCTTTAAAACGATGATACAAGTAGGAATTGAAGTATTATAAAATAAATTGGCAGGCAATCCAATTACTGCATAAATATTCCCTGCACGAAGCAATTTTTCTCTGATTTTTCCTTCTGCTGCCCCTCGGAACAGAACCCCATGAGGTAATACAATTGCCATTGTTCCATTACTTTTTAAATGATACAGACCATGAAGTAAAAAAGCATAATCCGCTTTTGATTTTGGAGCCAATACTCCATAGTCGCTGAATCTTTCATCTTGTAAAAATCCGGCTGTTGCACTCCATTTTGCAGAGTATGGTGGATTCATAAGTACCATGTTGAAATCGGTCTCTTCTCCTGTCGGCCAGTCTCCATCCAGCGTATCACCATTGCGAAGTACCTGATTCTCCGGAGTAATTCCATGTAAAAACATATTCATACGTGCCAGATTATAAGTAGAAGTATTTAGCTCCTGCCCATAATACTTAATATAACCTGGTTCAGTGGCATACTTTTTGGCATTTAACAAAAGAGACCCAGAACCCATGCATGGATCATATACAGATAATCCCTTTTTGTTTTCCTGCCCTGCAATTGCAATCTTTGTTAATATCTTTGAAACTGCTTGTGGTGTATAAAATTCTCCTGCCTTTTTTCCGGTCTCTGACGCAAACTGTCCAATCAAATATTCATATGCATTTCCAAGTATCTCTGCGTCTGAATTCAACAAATCTGCCTTATCAATTTCCTTAACAAGACTGGATATGGTATCACTTTGCTTCTGATCTCCATTTCCCAAACGATTAGAGTACAAATCAATATCTGTAAATAAATCTACAAACAATGGATCACTCTGTTCAATATTGTTAAAAGCTTTTTGCAATAACTCCCGATTGAATGCATTGTTTCTCGCCGCATCAGCAAAACACGTATAGGTAAGTTGCGGTTCAATCAAGTAATGACATTCTGACTTTATCTGCTCTTTCAGTTCCTCAGCACTTTCGTCTTCCAGTGCTTCTTTGTATGCATCCAATGCAACTTTTAAACTCTTCGGCTTTTCATCATAAATCAAATCATAAACTTTAATTAAAAATGTATCCGAAAGATATTTATAAAATACAATTCCAAGTAAATAATCTTTATATTCATTTGCATCCATCTTGGATCGGAGAATATCTGCGCCACTCCATAATACACTTATCAAATCTTTACTACCTTCTACTTCTGCCATGCTCTTTCCTCCGCTCGTTTTTCAATTTCAATGATCTCATACTGCTCATATTTTCCAAACAGATAGATTTTAATCGTTTCGCCATTAAAACGCTGATAAGATTATAATAACAAATTACCTTTTTATTTACAATCAAATATTAGAAAGCCCCCCACAACCATAAAGCACACCATCGTGTGCCCCATAGCGCGAAGGGCTTTTATCCATTCTTTTATGCCTGTCTCAAACCAGGTTTTATTTTCCCTCGAACTGTACGACAGAGTCCACGTCATAGTCCTTTAAGACTTCCCGTCCGTTGAGATCGCTTAACTCTATGAGAAACAACATCTTTACCACTTCACCGCCAAGTTCCTCTACCAGTTCTGCAGCAGCTTTCATGGTTCCGCCGGTTGCAATCAGATCATCCAAAAGTACAACCTTTTCTCCTTTTTTAACAGCATCTTTATGCATTTCAATCGTTGCCGTACCATACTCCAGATCATATGTTTTTTCAACTGTCTCACACGGCAGTTTTCCTTTTTTACGAATCGGTACAAACGGCTTATGCATGACATAAGCAAGTGGTGCCCCAAAGATAAAACCTCTGGATTCTGCTCCGGCGATCACATCAAAATCAACGCCCTCTAAGCGTTTTGCCAGTTCATCAATGGAAAGCTTCAGTGCATCTGCATCCTGCAGTACACTTGTGACATCACGGAAAATAATTCCCTTCTCCGGGAAATCCGGGATACTGCGAATGTACTCTTTTAACTCTTTCATCCTCTTACCTCACTACTACACGAATTTCTTCGCGTTTTTGACTTTTGATGTTTCTATTATAAGACTTTCCCCGCACAAGCGCAACTCTCACTTGACTTTTTTCCATTCCTGCGTGCGCCTTGTGACCTCTTTTACCGTCAGGATTCCCTCTGCCACCGTAAACCGAATGTCATAATCATCAAATGCCATCCCGTAGATATAATCCGGCTTTTTGTTGTATGCTGCCCTGGGGTCCTGTGCAAGAACCTCAAGAAGCGGTCCTCGCAGATGTTCCGGAATCTGTGCCTGCAATTCCTCCGGAAATACTACCGGTATCTGAAACTCCCGGAATTCTTCCGCAAAACCGTTTTCTGCCTCCGGATGGGCATCCACGTACGGCAGATACGGTTTGATATCAAAAAGCGGTGTGTGATCAAGCAGATCCAGCCCGGAAACCGTAAGAACCGGTCCAAGCTTCTGATCGATGCGCACTTTTTCAAGTTTCACGCACGAAAGACCGATCGAATTCGGGCGAAAGGGGGAACGTGTGGCAAACACGCCCCGTTTTTCTTTTCCTCCCAGACGGGGAGGTGCTACCGTTGCATGAAAGGTATCCTGCTTTGCCCTCGAAAACTCCCAGAGAAGCCACAGGTGGGAAAACTCTTCGATTCCACGCACTGCATCCGGATTCCGGAATTTCGGTGTGAAAATGATCTCTCCACAGGTGCTCTCCGCCAGCCCGCTCTGTCTGGGAATTCCAAATTTTTCTTTATACGGGGTCTCTACATAAGCTATATATTCCATATCCGTTCCTACATCTGATAAAACCGTAGATTTTCTTTCAGTTCCGGTGTGATCTCTCCGCCGGCTGCTTCATATTTATCGTAAACAGAACGAAACCTCTGCAGTTTCTTTCTGTTTTCCGCATCAAGTCTGTGAAATGCATTCTGATACTGTGGATTGGTGGCCAGTCCCTGGCGGATATCCTTTGCAAACGGACAATACCTTACCAGAATATCTCTTGCCACTTTATTCAGTCGGAAACTTCCCTGTGACTCATACTTCATCCACGCCTGATAATCCTTGACAAATACCTCACGGTAACTGTTGCGCGCACGGGACAATGCAGTCTTGATCTTTTCCTTTGCATCTGCAGAAAGATCTGAATTTTTGCGATAATACTGAATAAAATCACAGTACTCCGCCGTAAGCGATTTCTCCCGGATATCGTTCCAGTATACACCCTGCACACGTCTGCAGATCTCCCAGCGGTATCGGCCGATACATTCCACCATCTGATCATCGAGATCCACTGCGGAAAAGATCGGAAACAGAAAACGCGCTGGTGTATCAATCTTGGCCCCGGATGTCTCCTGCCACATCAGGGTACGGGTTCCGGCATTTGGCATCAGAATCACATCCGGCAGAATTTCCTTTTTGATCCATTCCTGATTGATTCCGCGATCCGGATCGGAAAACATGACATCATGATAGAGTGCAGAATAATCCACACAGCGCACCTTATTGATGGCATCGGCAATTTTTTCTGCGGTAACTGCCATCTTTTCCACGGTGTTGATGAAATCCTCTTCCATCAGAACCGGACAGAATGTAGTCACACGGCCATAGGTCACACGGTTTCCGGAGGTAAACATATTGTGGATCTCAAACTGTACTTTCTGCCTGCGGTCATTTTTATACTGTTGCATCTGCTCTTCCGTAATATTCCCAGTTCTCTTTTCTTCCAGCAGAAATGCATTGAAATCCTGGTCAAATTCATTGCGGGACGGTTCTTTCTTTCCCTGATAAATCTGTACCAGCCAGTCATAAACCGTATAGACATTTGCAGAGTGAAACAATCCAAGCGAATCCGTCAGATTATACAGTGCATTTGTGTTAGTTTCCCCCAGCACCTCCGCATCCATAAACCCAAAATTGAAAAACATCATCATGATCGGTGACGGCTTGACCAGTTCCTCAACTGATCTCATAAACGCCTTGGTATAAATATCGTAAAAGACCTTTGTGATTTCCCTGCGCAGCTGTCTCGCCTCATTGTCTGTAGACATCATATCCGGCAGCTCCCGGTACTGCTGCACAATGCTGTGGAAATCCCTGATCATATCGCTGCCATATCCTGCATACTCCATAATATGTGCAATACAATCCTCACGCATAATATTGATACGTCCTTCGGACTCCTTGGTAAAGTCGTAATTCTCGCAGAGCTCATGTGCCTCCGCCATCTGCTTTTTGTCGTATACATCAAGCTTTGTCATGACATCCACCATATTTAACAGACGCTTTTTGATCTCGGAAATGTCCTGCTTTTTCTGCGACTGCTGGACTGCCATTGCAAAAAACAGACGAAAAATATCATCTCTGGAATCTGAAAATAAAATATCCCTGTTGTACTGCAGATAATTTACCATCTCGCCGATTCCCTGTGTCACACGACGCATCTGTGCCGCCGCCTCCATGATTGCTCCCACACACAGACTGTCATCTTTGATCATCAGCTGCATATATTCTTTCAGATAACTCCGGACCAGACTGTTACTGTTTGCAATCTCCCAGTTTTCCGCACGGTGCTGCATTTTTAAAGCTGCAAACTGTTCCATACGCGGAAAATCCTGTTCATCAAGAAGCTTCTCGCTGCACAGATTTTTGTATTCGCTGTACAACGTTTCCGCAGCATTATGTAAAAGCATGCATTTTTTCTGCAGACTGGCATACAGACACAGTGCCTGATGCCGCTGTTCCACTGCCGTACGCAAAAAAATCGGGCGGAAATTCTCATGTTCGGACAAAATCTTCCGCAGATCCTGTGCATTTTTACATGGAATCACAATCAATGTCGTATCTTCATTTGCCACATAATCGCAGGCAAACCATTCGTTCTCGAGAATACCCACAATTGCATTCCGGTGCATAATGATCTCTGCAAATGCAAACTGCCGGATCACCGATCCCTCCTGAATCAGATACCATTCCATCACCTTGTCCTGTTTTCTGGCAAGCGTTTCTCCCTTTTTTACCTTTAAAACATTCATGTCTTACTGCTCCTTGTCTGCGCCCCCGGACAGCTGAAACGCTATATGATCTACCGTAAGTCCGGTTGCCCCAAAATATAATTTCATATAATGATGTCCCTCGAATGTATCAAACCGGATCTGCTGTGTCACCCACTGCCCTTTCGATCCCCTAAATGACAGTGTTCCTTTGATGATATTATCCAGATATACTGTTACCGGAAGCTGTGCCAGATCATCCAGATTTGATTTCACTTTCATCTGCAGTTCATAACTTCCGGCTTTCATATCCAGATCCGCAAGTATTTCTTTTCCCTGATGTGTATCCCAGCCGCCACCGGAAATGCGGATATTTCCCTGCTCATCTGTCACAAATTTCATCATCTTTGAGACATCCGGATCATCTTTTGCAGCATTCTTCCGGTCTTTAAGTTCTTCCGGAGAAATCCTATCCATCTCATAAAGCATCGCCGGGGATTTTAGTACAAACTGCAATATATTGATGGCATTTCTCTGCAGCTGTCCTCTCGTAAGATTTCCCTTCTGGAATTCTTCGAGCATATCATCCTGCTGCATATCCTGCGCGTCTGCAGTCACCATATATACATCATTCTGTGCCGCTGCCATGACCGCATGTATACGCGGATCCGATGGCTGTCCCTCATGGTTTGCCTTTGCCCACCAGTCGGTCATAACGATGCCGGAAAATCCCCAGTCTTTGCGCAATACAATGGTATTGAGATCATAACTTCCTGCAGTCCACACCCCGTTGACCGGGCCATAGGTAGTCATAACAGAGCGAGCCGGCCCTTCTTTTACCGCAATTTCAAATCCCTTCAGATAAATTTCCCGCAGTGCCCGCACGGAAATAATCGAATCTGCCTCATGTCGTTTCGTTTCCTGATTGTTTGCCGCAAAATGTTTGATGGTTCCTGTGGAACCTGCAATATTAAGTCCCTGCAGCTGTGAGGCTCCCATTTTTCCGGTTAAAAACGGATCTTCGGAAATATACTCAAAGTTTCGTCCGTTCAACGGATTTCTGTGAATATTCAATCCCGGTCCGAGCAATGTATCTACACGGTTTAACCGTAGTTCAAGCCCTGTCATTTCATATAATTGACGCACCAGTTCACAGTTAAATGTACATCCGAGCAGCGTTCCGTTCGGAAGGGAAAACGCCTTTGTTCCGCAGTCCATACGTATTCCGGATGGTCCGTCCGATGCACATTCTGCCGGAATTCTAAACTTCCTCAAAGACGGAGTCAGTCCTGCAAATGCCGCTGCAGTACCCGGAGTCACCTTCGGACTGCACATGCCTTCTCCGCGGAACAGCATAATCAGATCCTCGTCCGACAATTGTGCCACAAATGTCTCCATGGAAATCTTTTTGTCATATACATCTTCCAGACGATAGCCTTTATCACCAGTCTGTGAAATCTCTGCCGGTTTTTCCACGCGGTCATACGGACCATAGATCCGTTCCGGTGTATCGGAATATCCGATCACATCACCCGGCTTTCTTGTCATACGAGCAAACGGTTTCTGCGGTGCACAGACTTCCTCAAGCTGTTCAAGTACTGTAAACATCTGCGGATAACTGCCTGCCTTTTGTGCCGTCCGCACATCGGTTCCCACATAAATGGTATAAGTACCCTCCAGCAGCACAAAACAGTCCCTGTGTCCGGTTACACCACTGTCATCATAGGAGGCAAATGTATTTTTCGGAATCTCCAGAGTAATATGCTCTTCTTCCCCTGCTGCCAGTTCCTTTGTCTTTGCAAATCCACAAAGAACACGCACCGGTGTATCCAGTACCCCCTGTGGGGCTTTGGCATATACTTCAAGCACTTCTTTCCCCGGTTTTGTTCCGGTATTTTTCACTGTTGCCTTTACACAGACCGTATGCTCGTCCTTTTCTTCTGCAGACGCTTGCACGGAAAAAGAAGTATACGACAATCCAAATCCAAACGGATACAAAACTTTATCTTTGGCAAATGTCTCAAAATACCGATATCCCACATAGATATCTTCTTTATAATAGTTTTTCTGTAAATCCCCGAAATTTGACGTGGATGGATAGTCACTGATATCCTCTGCAATCGTATCGGTCAGTTTTCCGCACGGATTCACACGCCCCGTAAGTACATCACAGACACCGTTTCCACCTTCCTGACCTCCCTGCCATGCATAGAGTACCGCTGCCGGATCAAATTCTCTGACCCATTTCATATCAATGATATTTCCCACATTTAAAATAACGGCCGTGCGTGAAAATTGACTGCTCACTTTACGGATCAGGTCTTCTTCTGTCCGTGTCAACTTATAACTGCCCGGCTTGTCCGTATTGTCCTGGTCTTCCCCCGCCGTACGTCCAAGAATCACCAGTGCCACATCATCCCCGGATGCGGTTTGAAGCATCTCTTCCGTCACGGGCATTTCTTCCTGTGACCACGGAACCAGCCCCCATCCCTCACCTTCGTCATATGGATGGTCTTTGATCCATTTTTGGTAGATCCCAATCAGTTCTTCATCCAGCGCAATATCTTTGCAGGCGCGCAGCGCATCAAGGATTCCAACCACATAGCGTGTATTTACCAGTCCGCCCGAGCCAAGTCCGCTCTTGTAATAATGAAACGCCATGCGCCCAAATACAGCAACTTTATCTCCTTTTTTAAGTGGCAGGGTACTGTTGTCATTTTTCAATAACACGCATCCCTCCGCAGATGCAGTCCTTGCCAAATCTGCATATTTTTCCATATCCAATGCATATCTGCCCATTTAAAATCCTCTCCTTTAGTCTGTAACTAATCGTACCTTTTATTATACGCCAGACACAAAGAAGATTGCAATTAGAAAATATGGATTTACCAATATTTTGGAAGCCCGTAACCAAAAAAGAAATAATAAAAAGAACCAGCCATTTTCCCCAGTGCCATGGCAATCATAACACCACTGAGTCCACGGTTGATATACAGACGCCGGAACAGGATCGGAAAAGTATTTAATATTTCTGCCAGTGCCACCGCAATACATCCCACAAAAATTCCCGCTGCAATTCCATAAGCGCCCAAAATGACATGCGCCAGCCACGGATACGGCAGCTGTGCCTTCCACTCCACCACAGAAAATACGGCACCGGTCAATACCCCCAGTATAACCGTATTTTCGACCATCAGTATCCGTTCTCCAAAATTGCAGCGTTTGATCATGCGCGGAATGACCCCGATCACCAGAAGAAACGCAAACGTTCCGGCAGAAACCGCAATGCCGCAGGCTGTCGCAAGGCCCGCCATAAAAATGTGTCTAAGAAACATCGTGTTCATGCCCCTTTCTTCCCGCGTTCTCTATAAACGCCATATCGACATCCTGTTCATACTTTCGCATCTCAACCTGAATCGGTGTCGGATCTGAAGTAATTTTTTTCTTTCCGATATGGTTAAAAAATACCAAAATTCCCACTGCCAGTCCCAGACAGTAAAAAATTTCGATTTCTGATACTTTCGGTTTTTCTTTTCCCATCACCTGCTGATAAAACCGGTCGAACACTTCCCCCACGGACACGTCATTGTTAAATGCCATAATCGTAAATGCCGCTCCAAAAAAGATTACTACAACCATCACAACAACTTTAAGCGTCTCCAGCCATTTCGGTGCCATCGGTGCATCTAACAATTGCACCACAAAATCCTGTTCCCCGATACTAACAATTTCCACATCCGGGTAATCCGTCTGTATCCGTTCGATCACATTTAGCATCGAAAATACTTCCATTCGTTTTTTCTTTTTTCCTTCTTTTTTCTGGTCATCGTTTTTCTTAAACGTATACAGTGTTTTATTTTTTATTCCGGCACAGATTGCAGGATCGGCACACTGTACAGACATCACATCCTGTATCTTTATTTTTGGATCATGGCAGACACTGTTGCGGTCTGCCTTCAGATAAACTATTTCCCGTTTTTCTTTCATTCTGCACCTCTTTGATTACCTATTTTCTATGGTAGTATGTGCAAAATCAGGAAAAGTACGCGGGAAAAAACATAAGTTTTCCCGATATGACGGAAGACGAGGGACATTCTCTTTCTCCAGAAAAATTTGCAAGTTAGCTCTGGCGTTGATTTCAAGTTCATAAAGTAAAGTTTTTCAGTTTACGCAATTTACTGTAGGCTGTGAGTGCCAGAACAAGTTGCAAATTTATTCTTCCGAAAGAAATGTCCCCCGTCTTCCTGTTGGTTGGATAAAATATAATTGAAAGGCATCCTGTTAAATCACTTGATGATAAGACATGGTATCTATAGATGAGAAATTAAAGTCTAAGGTGACGTTTTTCCAAAATTTTAGTGCTTAAAATTTTGAAATGTCACCTATATAGTAAAAATTGCTTCTCTGGATACCGCTTTTTTCACAAAAGTGGTATCTGGAGAAGCAATTTTTGATCTATAGAGACTTTCCGGTATCTGAATGTTAAATTTTCAGCGTGTAGGTACCATAATGGTATCTTTTACATGAATTTTATTGGCATAGAGACCACGCCGATATCTTTCCGATGAATTTACCGGTCCATCTTTTCCACAAACATAAGCTGAAAACTGATCAGAAGCAGTCCGCTCGATACCCAGATCATATGATATCCAAACCGGATAGAGAGATTTCCTCCAATACCAGCCCCGAGTCCGAAAAATAAAATAATGCCAAAATAATACAGTGCCTTTTTTAATTTTTCTGTGTCATGGGTCTGCAGATAACCGGTAAATGCTTCTGTTCCGCTACGAAGATTTCCGATGCACATTGTGCTTGCATAAGAATATCCGCTTACTTTCCGGAACGTCTGTACCTGCATTGCACATGCAAACGATACCAGCACGGTAGCCAGCAGATCCAGGTGTTTTGGCATGAATCCAACAAAAAACAGAATCACAATTTCCATCAAAAGCACACCCTGCCGCCAGTGCAGTTTCTTAGCATATTTAAAGATCACATGAATCTTCTCTGCAAAGAAAACACCCGATGCAAATGCCAGAAGCGGTAATAAGTATCGTAACACATCCAGCCATTCTCCCATCATCAGGTGCGTACTCATCAAAACAATATTTCCCGTCTGTGCGTTGGAAAATACTTCCTCACGCGTAAAGTATGTATACGCATCCTGAAAACCTCCGGACAGTGCCAAAAACACACTTGTGACAAATGCTTCCGACATTTGGACGTCCGCATTTGTCTTAGGATTTCCTAGTTTCATCACTTCACATCCTTCTTTTTAATATATAAACTCTATATATTATAGTGTGCTTTTATACAAAATTCAACCTAAATTATAAGAATGACCGCATATGAATGCTTAATTCTTCTTCCTGTTTTATCAATTTCTTTGCAATATCCTTTGTTTCCTCATCTGCAGCCTGATACTGGTTCAGATAACGGCTTAAAGATTTTACTCCCATGTTACAGCCGTCCGTTATCAGATCTGCGATCGTTGCATCCGATTCATCCATGGCAAGTTTTACATTTGTTTTCATCCAGGACATTCCCTGTGCCATCGGATTTGGATCTTTTCCCGTATCGTGACATTGTTCGAGTTTATTCTGAATTTCTTCTTTCAGTTTTTCATGCCCTTCTTTACATATTTCCAGCAGTTTTTTTAATTTTTCATTGGTGGTTTTTTCGAGGACCTCCCCGATGGATGCCGTTCCCATCTTGATTCCCGCATCACATTCTCTCAATAATTTTATAGTATCCGGTTCCGTCATTTCTTCCTCCTTTATGAAATTGGTTTATTACGGTTTCCGTAATGATTGTCATTCATAAGTATTCCCGGATTTTCTGTTAAATATTTTCAGGCACCTTTTCTTACTATAAATTTCTCATTATATGTTGTTACGGCTTTCAGCCATTCGTTTGCTGCTTTTTTGTCACCGCTTGACTGGGCGATGGCGTAACCGCTTACTAACAGGTCAAGGTAATGCGTGTTGTACTCATCATTCAGGACACGTTTTTTGACCTCGTCCATTTCCCTGGTGGCACCTGGGGCAAGTACCCTTTTAAAACGGGAATTGCCCTGGTAAATACTCCGGAGTACCTGGGACCCGATCATGTTTTTGTTTGCGATATCCCTTTGCCCCTTCTGGGTACCGTAGTATCTTCGATCTCCAGCCATTACTGCCAGTTTTAACTGATCTCTTTCATGATCTCCTTTTGGTGGTCTTTGGTAAACTCGCTTAATTCGTAAGACCGGATTCTTTGATTTGCAAATACGGGAACTGCAAATCCGTTTTTAACCAGAACAGCCAGCCTGTTAATGACTGTCTTATTACTTACCGACAATTCTCTGCTGACCTCAATCGGAGTAAACTCTCCCCGATAGTTTCTAATCAGAAATTGCAACAGTTCTTTTTCTTTCCCCTTCAAGAACGATAAACTTCCGGCAATGTCTTCCTCTTCGGAAGCAAGCTGTAAATCGCAGACCTTTCCGGAATAGAGTTTTACCATCCGCAGGAAATAATTAATCCAGATCTCAGGATGTGGCGGGTTTTCTCTTCCAGAATAATACAATGCAGGAAGCCCCATCTGAATAGATTCGTAATATTCATCAATATCGTATGCAAAATACTCCTCCAGAGATCCAATTCCATTAAAACCGTAGCCGTTCAAGTCCATAATATAACCGGATAACAGTCTTGCAGTTCTTCCATTGCCATCTTCAAACGGATGAATTGTCACTAATTGGTAATGTACAACAGCTGCTACTATCAGAGGGTGGTCATCCGTTGTATTTACATATTCCACCAATTCATCCAGCAGCTCCGGTATGTCGCAATATTCCGGTGGAATATAATCAGGATTTCCCGTCTTGGAATCATATACAGCAAACAGCACTCCGGGAGGCATGGGTCCCCTGAGTCCGATTTTCTCCTTAGAAGCGCCCTTTTCCACCAATTTCTGCACATCCAAAATAAGCTTTTGGGAAAACTTTTCCTTTTTGCTCACCTTTTCCTCCAGAAAATTCAAAGCAAGGAAATAATTCCGTACTTCCTGCTCCGGTTTCAGATAATGCTTTCTTTCATCGCGCTCGATTACTTCATCCACCTGTTTTTCCGACAACGGATTGCCTTCAATTTTGTTTGAAGCGTAAGAACTTTTTTTCTTCGAATTTTTACGAAGCCTATTCATAACTGGTTTGGACAACTTCACGGATGATACCTTGTATCTGTTGTGCTCGATCTCTGTGATATAACTTAAAATCTCATTTGTTAATGTCACCTTCATCATACAAAAAAAACCTTCCTTTCAAATAGTATTATACCCAGATCGAAGAATTTTTTCCATTAAAATTCCACTATTATTTCACTATTTTTCACTATTTTTACACTATTTTTCATTAACCACATGCGCAGACCCCGCCCCGGTTTCCTGCCACCAGAACACGGGTAGCTGGCGGGGCGCGAATCTCGTCATTCTTGAATTGGATTCCGGGAAAAAGATCACGGTGAAACCATCTGAGATTAAGATTTTGGAAGAATAGCATTTGAAGGGAATATGACAAGGAATTTTGTTTCTTGTCTTCCCATTCAATTTTTGGTACAATAAATATGTAATCGAACAGAAGTACGGATGCGATTTTCCGATTGTTGACTGCCCTCTAGTATTACGAAAGAGAGGGTGATGCCCTATGAGTACATCAGAAGTATTAACTTTGCTGCTTGTAGTCTTCGCGGCACTGTCTTACATAGACAACCATAACAATAAAAAGAAATAGCATCCTCTACCCTCGCAAAGTTTAGGATGCTATTCTCAATCTAACAACTGAGGGCAAATCGGAATTTTCACTTCCGACCACCTTTCTAAGTAGATTATACACTATGAGGGGTTGAGAAATCAATCCCTCTTTTCATTGAAGAAATTTCTAGATGGTAGATGCAATGATCTGCATCTTCCCCTGCAATTCCACCTTACCATATCCATCAGGCAGGATTAGGTGATCGCCCTTCTTTAAAGGAGTACCGTTCAGGGTGCCTTCTCCTTCTACCACACTCATCAACACAAAAGGCTTATCCTGCCAGGTCTCCACACGGTGTTCCACATCAATGCGGTATCCGGTGTAGTAAGGGCACTGAATCAGCTGCTGCATTGCATCGTCCTTCTTCTCGATATGCAGACCGAAATCAGCGGAACTGCGGCCGTTGTAGGTAAAATAGGTCATGCGAATACCACTCCTTTCCGCTGGGCAAACTGGTTCGCCGTTTCCATGACTTCGGAGGTGAGCTGACGGATATCCTCACTGCTGTAATTGTTGAAGTTCGTAATGTTCAGGGCAATGGTGAAAGCGGATGCCGCCTTGCCGACCACGCCGTCCTGTTCTAGCTGAAAGATGCGTTGGAATTCCCGCACGGCC
>ERZ779797.587-NODE-587-length-15177-cov-4.362915_pt1 | contig 15177 bp, 17 predicted proteins | sample MGYA00511886_ERZ779797 | MGnify/ENA primary metagenome ERZ779797 (study PRJEB29588, sample SAMEA2155055) | human gut metagenome | biome: human gut; feature: human-associated habitat; material: faeces | place: Denmark | collected 2008/2010 ... | reverse complement strand
GGAAAGAGAGGATATCTAAGATATGAGCAATTATGGAACACCTTATGATGACTCATTTCGCACATTACTGACGGACTGTAAACGATTGATTGTCCCATTGGTAAACGAAATGTTTGGAGAAAATTGGCAGGAAACAGAGAATGTGGAACTGTATCAGAATGAAGTGTTTATCACAACAGGAGCCGATGAAAAGCGAATCACAGATTCAAATTTTACAATCGGTAACTCAAGACGGTATCACATTGAATGTCAAAGTAGCGTAGACGGCACAATGACGGTACGGATTTTTGAGTATTCGACGCAGATTGCAATTACTACTGCAGAATCAGATGTTTCAAAAACGGTATTCACAATGCCTGCATCTGGAATTTTATATTTAAGATGCAATGATAGTACACCAGATTCCCATGAAATTGTGGTAAATACACCTGGAGGAACTGTAAGCTATAAAATTCCAATTGTAAAGATCAAAGATTACAGTTTGGATGATATGCTTAGTAAGAAGTTGTTTTTCTTAATTCCGTTTTATTTTTTCAATTACTCACTTGAAAAAATGGAAAAAGATCATGCGTTGATTGAAGATATGAAAAATACATATCTTAAGTTGTGGGATCAGTTGGAATCGTTGGTTCAACAAGGCAAAATATCGGAATTTGAAAAATCTGCAATCAAAGCAATGTGTGACAAGGTAGCACAATCATTAACCAATAAATACGATAACGTGAAGGAAGGAGTTGATTCTGTTATGGGTGGAGAAATACTTGATTATGAAGCAAAACGGATCAGGAATGAAAGCAGGAATGAAAGCAATATTGAAGCAGTGTATAACATGCTTGTTGCAAATGTGGATGAATCCGTGGTACAGCGAATGTACCCAGAACAGTTTGAAGCTGGAAAGAAACGTTTTGTTTCTTCTAAACACGTAAATGTATAATTGCCTATTTAAGGACCATCTCAGTGATGAGGTGGTCCTTTTCTTATGCCCTCGAAGCAGGATCATCTTCTAACAGATCCTCAATTGCACAATCCAAAGCATTTGCCAGTCGGTTCAAAATATCTCCCTGTGCATGATTGATGTTGCGAGTACGCTGTTCGTACGCCTTTATCGTTTGAAGGTTTACACCGGATCTGATTGATAATTGACCTTGTGAAAGTTTTTTCTTTTCTCGTAATTTCTTAAGATTGCCCATTTTAAGCCAAAATACCACTGTAGTGACCCGGAATGTACGTTTGAGTTCAACATTATAAATCATTTACATTGATTTTACGTGAAATTGTGGGTACTATTCATAGTAGAACATGAAAATTTATAGTTACCGTCCAAAAACAACCAAGGTGAGGAAAACGATTGATTTTCTGTTTGAAAAATGCTACAGTATTACCAGATTTTGTGAAAATCCGCTAAAAGTAGAAGATGACTGGATAAAAGACTATGCACTGGAAGAGGAAATATGATAATTATAATTGTAGTGCATTTTATGAACCATCCTATGTGATAGCAAGGGCATATCAAAATGGAAGATTTTCATTTGGTGGGAGGGATAAGATGAAGAAAAAAATTGCGTTGATAATCACAATTGCGGTATGCATAGTATCCGTATCAGCAAATGTTTATCAGTACAGGGTGATACGGAACAAAGACGCCCAGATTGTATGGAACCAAACGACAGAGGATCAGATGTTTCAGGGTATTCTGGGACACATACAGGAGGAGATTTTATATTTACAAACATGTGAGCCGGACGAAAAAGATTTTAGGATCGGGGTGGCGTTTGGGTATTGCCGTGAGGCTGTAAACGCGTATATAACAACAAGTTATGGGGCATCATGGAAGGAACATGATCTTCAACAGATGGTGTCTGAGTTTGAAGGGTATCTGGAAAATTTACAGTCCGATGAAACACAGTGGAAAAATGCAAAGAATGGTGACTTAGATCGGTTGTATGATGCGTGGTCAGAGGTACTTACGCAGATCGATAAGGGAAAGAAAGCCCGTGTTGCAGCAGCTTCAAAAGTGAGACAGATTTTGAAAAATTGTGCAACGTCCCCAACCTCATAATGAGAAATTTTCGTTGAATTCGACCTTTGAATGCCCTCTTTTCCTTGTGGTACAATAGAAATACAGGGAAAAGGGGGAATTATCTTGTATCAGATAGGAGAATTTATTGTCAAAGCTGCAAACGGAGTATGTGAGGTAAAGGATCTGGTGCATCTGGATTTTTCAGATACAGATTCTAAAAAACTGTACTATCACCAGCAATGATCCGGAGCGTCTGGTGGGGATCATCAAACTGATCTGCGACCGGAAAGAAGAGCGTGTCCGGCAGGGCAGAAAAGTTACGGCGGTGGATGGGCGTTATTTTAAACTGGCAGAGAATCTGCTGTATGGGGAACTGGAAGTGGCACTGGATAAAGACACAGAGGAAATCCACAGGCTTATTCAGGAGCAGTGTGGGTAATCCCATAATTTAATCGTTTTAAGCTTCCCTTCTGGAAGGTATATTCCGGCGTGTGAAACGGATAGGTGACTTCATCTTCATAATACCATGGGTCATCTTCGTGCGCCGGATTTTTTAATACATGAAATTGTTGTGCCGGCATATATCCCTGTGCAAGCAGGAAGGCTTTTTTGCCGTCTGCATTTTCGCACAGATCAACGACCATCACAACATGCCCCGGATTTCCGCCTTTTAAAAACACATCTCCCACCTGCAGATCAGATAGCGGGATCGGCTGTGCTTCGGTATCCATGGAGGCGGTACCGGCATAAGAAAAAACGATACGCAGATAGTCTTTCAAACTGTCGTAGGAAGTGTCCGGCTGTGCACTTTTGATCCAGCTTACATTATTTCCGTTTACACGGATACGGTAACCGTCTGCCCACTTCGTATACTGGGCGTCAAATCCATTCGTAAAATGAAAAGCAATGCGATCGTATTGCTTTGTACTCCAAAAATATTCTGCATATACCCGGATGGCGGAATCCGCGCATTGCTGGAGATCCTCATGTTCAAGTGGGAGATCAAATACGGCAACATGAGCCTTTTGATTGCGTTTTTTACTGCCGTCATATAATAGAACGGGACTTTGATCAGGCTCCATGGCATAGTTTCGCAAAAACTCTGCAAGACTTCCGTCGGCTTCTTTGGTTCTTGTGTAACCGTCCGATGTGTGGATCCGGCTTTCTAATGTCATGCCGGAAGCGTCAATCAGAGAAAGCGTGGAAGAAGTTTCCGTTTCTGTTGGTCCGGCCTGCGGTTCTGTCTGTCTGGAAATAGTTTTCTGTGAATCCGTCTGTGAATGGCTGGCATGACAACCGGTGAACGTGATGCCAAGGGATAGGATGCCGATTCCGAATAATAATCTTTGTACTAATTTTTTCAATGTTTTCTTCCTCATTTAAATATAATCTATGACAGAGCATACCACACTTTTGGAGAAAATAATAGAAATTGTTCTTGACAGGTAAAAACGTGTTTGATAATGTTATTTCATAAAGTTATATTGTTTCTGAATATTATATTAGTAAATGTCAACAGGAACAAATCACGGGGGATTCTCCCACGACTCCATGAAATTTAAAAAACAGAATGAAGGGTTACATGATAACTTGACATACTACTATTGAATAGGGTAATGTAAAGGAGAAAAGATGGTCAGAACATTTATACAGACACGCGAATTTTCCAGGAATTGGGATAAACTTGGGTTTAAGGATGAAGATTTAAGAAAGCTGGAATTAGAATTGCTGGAAAATTCTGATTTACATCCGGTAATAAAGGGAACAGGAGGACTTCGAAAGATCAGAATTCCTTTTGCAAATGAAGGGAAAAGTGGCAGTGCCCGTGTTTGCTATGTGGATTTTGTGGTTCAAGAGGTTATTTATTTGATTACCGTGTATTCTAAAAATGAAAAAGAAAATCTGTCGCAAGCTGAACGTAATGGTATCAAAAGTTTAATTGAACAATTGAAATTGAAGTTATAGGAGAAGAAATAATATGAGCGATGTATATGAAAGTATTGTGGCTGGATTACAGGAAGCCATTGAGGATGCAAAAAGTAAAGAAAAAAAACTTCCGCGCCGTGTCGTGACAGTTGTTCCTGTTAAGGAATACAATGCCAGCGAAGTAAAGAAGATTCGTAACGAAACCGGAATGTCGCAAAAGACATTTGCAAGTTATCTTGGTGTTTCCTGTAAGACTGTGGAGGCATGGGAATCTGGAATCAATCATCCGTCAGGTGCAGCAAGCCGTCTTCTGCATATGATGGAGATGGATCGAAATCTCACAAAAGAATTTCCTTTTGTATCCATAGAGGAATAATAAATAATACATGAGTGTTTTCCAAAAACCGGAAGACACTCATTTTTATTGAGAAAAATAATTCTTGCATAATACCCACAGGGGGTATATAATGCGATGCAGAAGGATACCCATACAGGGTATCGGAGAGAGAGGAGACATAATCCGAATGGAAAAAGAACATACTTGTGAATGCTGTAAGAAAAAAGAGCGTTCCGAGAAGGAACGGAAAGATATGATCAATCGCCTGAGCCGCATTGAAGGACAGATCCGCGGTATCAAAGGCATGGTAGAAAAAGACTGTTACTGCCCGGATATCATCACACAGGTAGCGGCTGCCAATGCGGCACTCAACAGTTTTAATAAAGTCCTGCTGGCACAACATATCCGTACCTGCGTCGCAGATGGCATCCGAAACGGCGAGGACGATAAAGTAGACGAATTAGTAACGATGTTACAAAAATTAATGAAGTAAGAAATGTAGGAGGCAACTATGAAGCAATATGAAGTGACCGGCATGAGCTGTGCGGCATGCTCCGCCCGCGTGGAAAAAGCCGTCTCCAAAGTGCCGGGTGTGACTTCCTGCTCTGTCAGCCTGCTGACCAACTCCATGGGAGTGGAAGGCACGGCAACCGATCAGGAAATCGTAAATGCAGTTGTCGCAGCCGGATACGGCGCAGCACCCAAAGGCGCAAAAAAAGAACAGACCGCAGCAGAAGAGGAAGAAGCATTAAAAGACCACGAGACACCGAAACTGCGCAAGCGTCTGATCGCATCGGTCATCTTTCTTGTCGTGCTGATGTATTTTTCCATGGGACATATGATGTGGGGCTGGCCGGTAGCGGCTGCCATGAAAGACAATCATGTGGCAATGGGAATGTTGCAGATGCTTTTAACCATCATCATCATGGTGATCAACCAGAAGTTCTTTGTGAGCGGTTTTACCAGCCTGCTCCACGGCGCACCAAATATGGATACACTGGTGGCACTCGGCGCCGGAGCATCGTTTGGATACAGTACGTATGCCCTGTTTGCCATGACCGGAGCGCAGGTGCGCGGCGATATGGACGCGGTCATGGGATATATGCATGAATTTTATTTCGAGTCCGCGGCCATGATTCTGACACTCATCACCGTCGGAAAAATGCTTGAATCCCATGCCAAAGGAAAGACGACCGATGCCTTAAAGAGCCTGATGCGGCTGGCACCGAAGACTGCGACCGTAGTGCGGGATGGGAAGGAAGTTATCGTGTCGATCACCGAAGTGCGGCAGGGAGATACCTTTGTCGTGCGTCCTGGCGAAAACATTCCGGTCGATGGGATTGTCCTAGAGGGAAGCAGTGCGGTCAACGAGGCAGCACTCACCGGCGAGAGTATTCCCGTCGATAAACAGAAAGGCTCCTCCGTCAGCGCGGCAACGACGAACCAGTCCGGGTTCCTGCGCTGTGAGGCAACCCGTGTGGGAGAAGACACCACGCTTTCCCAGATCATCAAAATGGTGTCGGATGCGGCAGCCACCAAGGCGCCGATTGCAAAAATCGCCGATAAAGTATCCGGTGTGTTTGTACCGACGGTCATCATCATTGCAGGGATCACCATCATCGTCTGGCTGATTGCCGGAAAAGATATCGGATTTGCATTAGCGCGCGGTATTTCCGTGCTCGTCATCAGTTGTCCGTGTGCGCTTGGACTTGCAACCCCGGTAGCGATCATGGTCGGAAATGGGATGGGCGCTAAAAACGGAATCCTGTTCAAAAATGCGGTGGCACTTGAAAATGCTGGAAAAACACAGATCGTAGCACTGGATAAGACGGGAACGATCACAACAGGAGAGCCGCGCGTGACCGATATTTTACCGGCAGAAGGCTATACGAAGCGTGATCTCATGCAGCTTGCTGCAGATCTGGAGAGTTCGAGTGAACATCCGCTGGCCAAAGCAGTTATGGAGCATGCCAAAGCGACGGGGATTTCCCAGACGGCGGTACATGATTTTCAGGCACTTCCGGGAAATGGTCTTTCCGCGGTGCGTGGGGAAGATCTGCTGCTCGGTGGAAGCGTTTCTTACATGAAAGAGAACGTAACTGTAGATTCCACCCTGCTCGATCAGACCCAAAAGCTGGCAGAAGAGGGAAAAACACCGTTGCTTTTTGCCCAAAATCATACCTGTGCCGGTCTGATTGCCGTAGCAGACACGCTCAAAGAGGACAGCCCCCAGGCGGTGGCCGAATTGCGTGACATGGGAATCCGTGTCATTATGCTGACCGGAGATAACGAGCGCACAGCAAAAGCCATCGGTGCACAGGCAGGAGTGGACGAAGTCATAGCCGGTGTACTGCCGGAAGGCAAAGAGGCAGAGATCCGTAAGCTGAAGGAACAGGGCAAAGTAGCCATGGTCGGAGACGGAATCAACGATGCCCCGGCACTGACACGAGCAGATACCGGAATCGCCATCGGTGCCGGAACCGATGTGGCAATCGATGCGGCATCCGTTGTCCTGGTTAAGAGCCGTCTGCGGGATGTTCCGGCGGCCATCCGCCTAAGCCGGGCAACGCTGCGGAACATCCATGAAAATCTGTTCTGGGCATTCTTTTATAATGTAATAGGGATTCCACTTGCAGCCGGAGTGTGGTATCCTATATTTGGGTGGAAATTAAATCCAATGTTTGGCGCGGCAGCCATGAGCTTATCCAGCTTTTGTGTCGTGACCAACGCATTACGGCTGAACCTGTTTTCCGTACACGGAAAAGCAAATAAAGATGCTGCACCGGCAGCAGAACCGGTAGAAATAAAAACAAGCGAAAGTGAGGAAAAAGTAATGACAAAGACAATGCATATTGAAGGAATGATGTGCGGACACTGTGAGGCAACCGTAAAGAAAGCACTAGAGGCACTTCCGGAAGTAACATCCGCAGAAGTCAGCCATGAGGCTGGCACTGCCGTTGTGACCTCATCCACGGAAGTGGCAGATGATGTATTAAAGAAAACGGTAGAAGAGAAAGATTACAAGGTTACAGCGATTGATTAAGAATGTTACAGCGGTCCAATGGAACGTGGAGCCGCCTGTTTCCGTCGGAGAAGGGTGGAGTGGAACATGTATTTTTTTAATAAAAAAATAAAAATCCTGCGTGGGTTTGCACTGGTATGTGTGCTTGCGCTGGGATTGTGTTTGACAGGGGGACTGCAAATAGCAGAGGCAAAAACAACAACGTATTATGACGCATCGGCAGGCAGGCTGCACGTCAAAGGAACAAAACTTGTGGACAAAAAGGGGCATGAAGTACAGCTTCGCGGAGTCAGCACACATGGATTGAGCTGGTATCCGCAGTACGTCAATGACAAGTGTTTTGCCCAGCTGCATGATAAATGGGGAGCAAATGTCGTGCGCCTAGCCATGTATACCGAAGAGTATAACGGATACTGCAGTGGAGATGCAAAGAACCGCAGTGACTTAAAGAAACTGATTAAAAAGGGAGTCAGACTGGCAAAGAAACATAAAATGTATGTGATCGTGGACTGGCATATCTTAAGCGATGGAAATCCGAATTCCCATAAGAAAGAAGCAAAGGCCTTTTTCAGGGAAATGTCCAGGGAATTTAAGGGTTACAACAATGTGATTTATGAGATCTGCAATGAGCCGAATAACGGAACAAGCTGGAAAGAGATCAAATCCTATGCCAGGAGTGTCATTTCCACCATTCGCAAAAATGACAAAAAGGCGGTGATCGTTGTAGGAACACCGACCTGGTCACAGGATGTGGATCAGGCGGCAGCAGATCCGATCAAGGGGGATAATATCATGTATGCGCTGCATTTTTATGCAGCCACACACAAAGCAGATCTGCGCAATAAAATGACCGCAGCCATCAACAAAGGACTTCCGGTATTTGTCACGGAATATGGAATCTGTGATGCTTCCGGAAACGGAGCCATTGACAAAAAAGAGGCAGACCGCTGGGTACAGACGATGGATGAATATGGTGTCAGCTACATTGCATGGAATCTGTCAAACAAACAGGAATCTTCTTCTATTATTAAAAGCAGCTGTTCGAAAGTCAGCGGTTTCAAGAAAAGTGAGCTGAGTGACGAGGGCAAGTGGCTGTATAACCTGCTTCGCAAGAAGGCTGGACTGACAAAGTAGTGATGGAATGATTACATAACACGGGCATGCCCGGGAAAGGAGGGAATCATGCGGATACAAAAAAGCCGGATGAGGTGTGTAGGCATCTTTTTGGCGGTTGTCATATGTTTTTTTGCGGTGCAGCAGAGCTATGGAGTGCAAAATATGTACGATATCACGCAGGCGGAGCCGGATCATCTTGCGGTACATACGATGGAGCGGCAGCAGGGTTCCTTCCTTGATATCCTCGGACGTTCCGAACTGACACAGTCCGAACAGGCGCGTCTGACCGTCAGTGCACGGGTCACGCGGCTGAATGCAGAACGCAACATCATTTTGTGGGCAGGACTTGCAAGCGGATTTGCCGGGAATGCTACCCGGATTTATCTGGCATCCTGCCGTATCGAAAACATATTTGTGCGCAGCCATGCGTGGATCATGGCATACATACACTGGCAGGACGGGGAAAAAGCTTCTGACTCTTTGAAATAAGCGACCATTTTCAAAGAGTTCAGGAGGAAAATTTCATGTTAGAAAAAGTCATTATCGTAGTTGTAGTAGCAGTTGTTGTGTTGGCCGCAGGTGTGGCATGGTGGTTTGAGAACGGATCAGCAAGCCATAATGAGGGCGGTCATGCGGCGGATGTGGACAGCAATGAACTGACAAAACTGGAAAAATAAATACATAATGAAAGAGGGAATGTTTCTGTGTGGGAACATTCCTTTTTCTTGTGCGTTTCTTTGTGTTTTGGGGACATATAGAGAAAAAGTAAGCCAGAAAGTCTCGGTGAAAGTTGCCGGAGGGACATATGTAGAAAAAGTGCATTGAAAAATCCCGAGAGAAGTTGGTAAAAGGACATATGTAGAAAAAGCGCATGAAAAAGTCCCACAGGATCTGTTTAACAGGACATAAATGAGCACTTTTTTATCATATGTCCTCTATTTAGTTCGTCATGGGACATGGACGGCTATTTTTTTGCCATATGTCCTCTTATTCAGTTCGTCATGGGACATAGACAAGAATATTTGCTTTATATGACCTCATATCATTATAAGCAGTATATAATTTAATTATATGCGTGAAGGCAGGTGTTGATTTGAATCTTGGTATTGAAAAGGAAACTTTATTTTGGAGTCAAACCTGATGGAACTGTTGTGGGACAGGTTGTGACAGAAGAGTCTTTGTGGGAAGTAAGTAATAAGCAAACATATCCTTGCATAAACTGTACAAACACAGGAATGCAGGGGTATTTTTTTGAAAGCTTATATTGAAGAAAGAGCCGTGGAAATCGCAAACTATATCATTGAACATAAGGCAACTGTGCGGCAGGCTGCCAAACATTACGGGATTTCAAAATCGACCGTTCACAAGGATATCACGGATCGGCTGTGCCAGGTGAATCCGGCACTTGCGGCAGAAACCCGCAAGATTATTGATGTGAATAAATCCGAACGTCATATCCGCGGAGGAATGGCAACAAAGGAAAAATATGCACATTTGCATGCAGTATAGATTTTCTCCTGTCGTGCGTGTTATAATGGGATAACATGCAGGAGGAAAAAACAGTGAATAATATGAAAAAAGAACAGCTCCGCCTTTATGCGGTGACCGACCGCACCTGGCTGGGCAATGAAACATTATATGAGCAGGTAGAGAAAGCACTGGAAGGTGGCGCCACTCTGGTACAGCTGCGTGAGAAGGAACTTCCGGAAGCGGATGTGCAGAAGGAGGCAGAAGAATTGCTGGAACTTTGCCATCGTTACGGGGTGAAACTCATTCTGGATGATGATGTGGAACTGGCGGCAAAAGTCGGCGCGGACGGGGTTCATATCGGACAGTCCGATATGGAACTGGCGCACGCGCGTGAGATTCTCGGACCGGATAAAATCATTGGTGTGACGGCAAAAACCGTGGAACAGGCGAAAGCCGCAGAAGCGGGAGGCGCTGATTATCTGGGAAGTGGTGCTGTGTTTGGCTCTACAACCAAAAAGGATGCCATTCCGATGAAGCACGAGCTGCTGGAAGAAATCTGCCACAGCGTGAAAATTCCGGTTGTGGCAATCGGGGGAATCACGGCAGAGAATGTTTTGCAGTTAAAAGGCAGAGGCATCGCGGGTGTCGCAGTTGTCAGCGGCATTTTTGCCTGCGAGGATATTGAGACAGGCACCCGGCATCTTGGAGAACTTGTAGAACAGATCATATAAAGGAAACAAAAGAGGAGTAAAAAAGTAAAATGAAGAATCATCTGCAGATAAAAAAATTGACATTGACGGCACTTTTCACGGCGGTGGCTGTGGTCGGGAGTATGTTTTCTTTCCCGGTATTGGGCTCAAAATGTGCGCCGGTACAGCATTTGGTGAATGTACTGTGCGCGGTAACGGTCGGACCATGGTGGGGGCTGGCACAGGCTTTTATGGCGGCATTGATCCGTAATCTGACAGGGCTTGGCAGCCCACTGGCATTTCCGGGAAGTATGTGTGGTGCACTGCTTGCAGGACTACTTTACCAGTATGGGAAAAAGCTTCCGTTTGCATATGTGGGAGAAGTGTTTGGAACCGGTATCATCGGCGGAATGCTTTCTTATCCGATTGCGTATCTGATTATGGGGAATAAAGCAGCGGCATTGTTTACATTTGTAGTGCCGTTTTTGATCAGTACCTGTGGTGGTACGATCATTGCAATTATCGTGACCATTCCAATGAAAAAGGCAGGAATTCTGGACGGTGAAATACAAAGACGGGAGAAACTGTGATGAAATTTTCCGGGGAAAAAGTGGTGGAAATTTATGAGAAAATACAACAGAAACGTCCGATTATCCACTGTATCACAAATGCCGTGACGGTCAACGATTGTGCGAATATCCTTCTGGCGGCAGGTGCGTCACCGACGATGGCACACCATCCCTGTGAGGTGGAAGAGATCACGGCAGGTACAGCGGCACTGATCTGTAATTTCGGGGCCATCTCGGATTATGAGGCGATGAAGACTGCCGGAAAGCGGGCGCATGCGCTGGGACATCCGATCGTGATTGATCCGGTCGGGGTGTCGGGGTCTTCCTATCGGCGTGAAAAATGTCTGGAGTTGATGAAAATAATCCATCCGACCTGTATCCGGGGAAATTATTCGGAAATACAGGCATTGCTGCACAACTGTGGAACGGTTACTGGGGTGGATGCAGCCGAGGATGCGCTGGCGGAAGCAGAAGAAACGGATTTGCCGGAGCTGATGAAGCAGTATGCAAAGGAAAATCAGATGATTCTTGTCGCATCCGGAGAAACTGATCTGATCACGGATGGAAGCTGCGTCTACCGGTGTCATAATGGAAGCCCGATGATGGCAAGGATTACGGGAAGCGGCTGTATGTCCACCGTGATGCTTGGTGCTTTTTTAAGTGCGGAAAATTCGGTGGAGAGTGCAGTGGCATGCTGTGCGTTTACTGGCATTGCAGGAGAACTTGCGGCGAAAGAAATGACCGCGCAAAAGAGAGGGACGATGACGTTTCGCAACTGGTTTATTGATGCCGTGTCTTTGATGACACCGGAACAGTTGGAACATGGAACAGATGTGGACTGGTTTTAAAAGTACGAACGGAGAAGTGGATATAAATGGAAAATATAGTATTGAAAGCGTCCGACGGTTACGCGCTGAGTCTGGCGGTATTTGAACGTGAGCATCCGCGGGGATACATTCAGATCATTCATGGGATGGAGGAACATAAGGAGCGTTATGAGGCTTTCGCTGAACAGCTGTGGCAGGCGGGATTTACGGTGGTGACATCGGACATGCGGGGGCATGGGGAACATGCTCCAAAGCTGGGGTTCTTTAAAGAAAAAGACGGTGACCGTTATCTGTTGTCGGATCAGGTACAGATCACGGCATATATCAGGGAGCGGTTTCAAACGGAAAAGGTGATGATTTTTGCACATTCCATGGGAACCATCATTGCAAGGAATCTGCTTTGTACCCAGTCACACAGTTACGCAAAGGTGGTACTGAGCGGATTCCCGAATTATCCGGGAACACAGATTATCCGCATAGGGTTTTTCCTGACGAATTTGCTCACAAGGGCGCGTGGACCGATGTATCATTCCAAGCTGGTGCAGCAACTGTCAGTGGGAAATTTTAATAAGCAGGTAAAACATGCAAAAACCGAAGCGGACTGGATCTGTTCCGATGAGCAGGTGGTACAGGCATATCTGAAAGATCCGTATTGTGGGCATGGATTCAGCGTCTCCGCTTTTCACGATCTGTATATGCTGACTACAGCCATGCATCAGGTGTCAAATTACCGGGACGTAAATGAGGCATTACCGATTCTGATGATCCGCGGTAGCGAAGATCCGTGCACCGGGTATGAAAAAGGTGCCAAAGACAGTGTGGACACGCTGAAACAGGCAGGTTTTTCCAATATTTCCACAATTACCTATCCGCATATGCGCCATGAAATACTGAATGAGAAAGAAAATGAAAAAGTTTACGCGGATGTGATTGCATTTTACGAGAAAACGTGAGGTTGTGACTTGTAAAATCACAGGGGCTTTATTATAATGGTAGAAAAATGGTGTACTTTTGAAAAATGCACCACATAAATGCAAAAATGCATTTTAGAAAACAGGAGGAAACACAATATGGATCAGGAGAAAGTCATCGTCATTGACTTCGGTGGTCAGTACAATCAGCTGGTTGCACGCCGCGTCCGCGAGTGCAATGTGTACTGTGAGATTTATTCTTACCGTACCGACATCGAACAGATCAAGGCAATGAATCCAAAGGGAATTATCCTCACCGGCGGCCCGAACAGCTGCTATGAGGCAGATTCCCCGACATACACGAAAGAATTATTTGAACTTGGCATCCCGGTTCTCGGTCTGTGCTATGGTGCGCAGTTGATGAATCATATCCTCGGTGGAAAAGTAGAAAAGGCACCGGTACGTGAGTACGGAAAAACGGAAGTGTTCGTGGACAAGTCTTCTCCGCTTTTTGAGGGAGTGGCAACGGATTCGGCAGAAGGATCTACCATCTGCTGGATGAGTCATTTTGATTATATTTCCAAGCCGGCACCGGGATTTCAGGTGGTAGCACATACTGCTGACTGTCCGGTAGCGACAGATGAAAACCCGGAGAAAAAACTTTATGCAATCCAGTTCCATCCGGAAGTACTGCATACCGTAGAGGGAAGCAGGATGCTTCACAACTTTGTAAGAAATATCTGTGGATGTGCCGGCACCTGGCGCATGGATTCTTTCGTGGAGCATACAATCAAAGAGATCCGTGAAAAAGTCGGTGATGGAAAGGTTCTCCTTGCATTATCCGGAGGTGTGGATTCTTCTGTTGCAGCAGGACTTCTTTCCCGTGCAATCGGAAAACAGCTTACTTGCGTATTCGTCGATCACGGTCTGCTCCGAAAGAACGAAGGAGACGAGGTTGAGGAGGTCTTCGGACCGAACGGACAGTTTGACCTGAACTTTATCCGTGTCAACGCGCAGGAGCGTTATTATGGAAAACTTGCCGGTGTGACAGAACCGGAGAAAAAACGTAAAATTATCGGAGAGGAATTCATCCGTGTCTTCGAGGAAGAGGCAAAGAAGATCGGAGCCGTGGATTTCCTGGCACAGGGAACCATCTACCCGGATGTGGTAGAGTCCGGACTTGGCGGAGAATCCGCAGTGATCAAGTCCCACCACAACGTAGGCGGTCTGCCCGACTATGTCGACTTCAAGGAAATAATCGAGCCGCTCCGCCTTTTATTCAAGGACGAGGTAAGAAAGCTCGGCACCGAGCTTGGCTTATCGGATGTCCTCGTATGGCGTCAGCCGTTCCCCGGACCCGGTCTTGCTATCAGAATCATCGGTGAGATCACACGTGAAAAGCTGGCAACCCTTCAGGACGCAGACTACATCTTCCGTGAAGAGATCGCAAACGCAGGACTTGACCGCAGCATAAACCAGTACTTTGCGGTACTTACAAATATGCGCTCGGTAGGCGTTATGGGCGACGACAGAACTTATGACTACACCCTTGCATTAAGAGGCGTTACAACCAGCGACTTTATGACCGCCGACTTTGCAAGGATCCCTTATGACGTGCTTGAAAAAGCAAGCGTAAGAATTGTAAACGAGGTCAAGAATATCAACAGAATCTGTTACGATATTACAAGCAAGCCGCCGGCTACGATCGAGTGGGAATAATACCCGAAAGACTAAAAAGCCTATAAATGCTGGCTTTTCGCCACTTTGAAGTCCTCAGTGACAACATTATGAATTATTGTAAAAGTAAAGAGCTATCAGTTTTTTGAAAATCTGATAGCTCTTTTGTTTTAATTAATTTTTATGAAATCAAAAATTTCAGGATAATCTGTGATTTTAGATGAAGTTAGTATATCGTGTAGAATTCCACTCATTTCGTTTTTTACCGAATAATCAAACGCATTGTAATCGTGATCTGTATTTCCTTCGGTTTTCTGTAGATGAACTCTATTTCTCAAATCTTTTAATCGCTTTAGTGCTGGATAAATAAGATGATCAACTCCTAAAGCGGAATGGTGTCGATTCAAAATTTTTATTAGATCATCTAAATTCATTTGTATCATATACGGATCGCATTTTTTTAAAATCTCAGTTTTAATAATATATTTGTCGCCTGAAAAATTTGTTTCATTAGCTTGTGTATATCCCAAACTCTCCAAATCAGAGGTTTTCCACCAACCATTTGATTTAATGATATTAGTAAACAGCCCCTCTAAAATCGACATACTTGTAA
>ERZ779797.582-NODE-582-length-15245-cov-6.050625_pt1 | contig 15245 bp, 7 predicted proteins | sample MGYA00511886_ERZ779797 | MGnify/ENA primary metagenome ERZ779797 (study PRJEB29588, sample SAMEA2155055) | human gut metagenome | biome: human gut; feature: human-associated habitat; material: faeces | place: Denmark | collected 2008/2010 ... | reverse complement strand
TAACAGAGTTGATATGGTATTGATTATGAGTGTTAATCCGGGATTTGGAGGACAGAAGTTCATTACTTCATCAGTCGATAAGATAAAAGAAGTCAAAAGATTAAGAGATGAGTTGAATCTTTCATATGATATCGAGGTCGATGGCGGAATTAATATTGACAATCTGGCAACGGTTCTTGAAGCAGGTGCCAATGTCATTGTTGCAGGTTCTGGTCCGGCCGGTATCTGCGCGGCGGTTGCGGCTGCACGTAACGGATCCCATGTCGCCTTGGTGGAACGCTATGGCGTGGTAGGAGGCAATCTGACAGCTGGATATGTAGGTCCTGTGCTCGGAATGGTGGGAAAAGGGACAATGAGGGACGAGCTGGTAAATCTGCTCGGAATTCCTGAAAACGACATGATCGGCGAGACGGGCAAGGCTCACGATTTCGAGCGCGCGAAACTTGTTCTTGCAGAATTCGTGGACCGTGAAAATATCGATGTCTATCTTCAGAGCGCAGTCTATGATGTAATCAAGGAGGGCAATGCTGTAAGAGGCCTTATACTTGCGACTAACGAAGGTCAGTTTGCCTTGACAGCAAGAGTAGTAATAGATGCGACCGGAGATGCCGTGGTTTCATATCTGGCCGGCGCTGATGTCGAAAAAGGTCGAGAAGATGGACTTATGCAGCCTGTGACATTGGAATTTACCATTGACGGTGTCGATGAGGACAAAGGTGTCATCTGCATAGGCGATGTCGATGATGTGAAACTTGGCGACGAGCGCTTCCTGGACTATTGCAAGAGGTGCGCTGAAGAAGGAAAACTGCCCGGAAATCTTGCTGCTGTACGCCTTCATCCTACTGTCTATAAAGGAGAAAGACAGGTGAACACGACCCAGGTCAATGGTGTGGACATTACTGATGTCAAGACCATATTCAAGGCCGATTTGGAACTTCGCAGGCAAATGGAACTGCTTATGGACTTCTTCCATCATAATCTTCCGGGTTATGAGAATTGTCAATGCAAATCAAGCGGCACTACTACCGGAGTACGTGAAACACGCCGCGTAATGGGCGACTATATCATTACTGCAGAGGAGCTTGCGGAGGGAAAACGCTTTGAGGATGTAATCGTGCATAACGCAGAATTCATCGTAGATATACATAATCCGGCAGGTGCGGGCCAGGCAGAAGCCAAGATACAATATGTAAAACCTTATGACCTGCCATACCGCTGTTTCATCCCAAGAAAAGTCGAGAATCTCTATGTGGCCGGCAGATGTATCTCAGGAACGCATCGTGCACACGCATCTTACCGGGTGATGTCTATCTGTATGGCCATGGGTGAAGCAGTCGGCGTGGCAGCATCGCTCTGTGCGGCAAACGGTTGCACGCCACGTGAGCTCGACGTGAAACTTCTACAGGACACATTGTCCGCCAAAGGCATTGATCTGTATGACTAATATCACTAACAATATGAAACGTAAATTTTTGACAGTTGCGCTGACGGCTGCGGCCTTCAGTGTTTGCGCGCAGGCGCAGGAGTATCTTCCAACTTGGCAGGAAGGTTATTTGGACATTCACACCATCGCTACAGGTAGAGGAGACGCGGCATTGATAGTAATGCCTGACGGTACGACCATGATGATTGATGCCGGTGACAATGCTAAAGCGAAAGATACCCAACATCCGGATGCGTCCAAAATGCCGGGCGAGTGGCAGGCCATCTATATCAAGCATTTTCTGTCACAGCTGCCGGATAAGGAAAACCTTGACTATGCCATGGTTACGCATCTGCATAACGACCATATCGGAACAGCCAAGGACATGATTCCGGGGGAGCATGGTTTCGGTCTGTCCGGAATTACACAGGTGGGAAGCCTGATTCATTTCAATACTTTCGTGGATAGGGGCTATCCTGACTATGATTTTCCATCCAGAGGAAAAGTGCTTGGCGCCGACAAAGGCTTCATCGAGGAGTACATGAAATTCGTGAATTACTCGGCTGCCAACGGAACGGACGCTCAGAAATTCCAGGTCGGAAGCAACCGTCAGTTCACTATGGTCAATGACCCCAAGAAATACGCCAAGTCATTCGAAATCAGGAATCTCTGTGCTAACGGAGAAGTATGGACCGGAAAGGGCAAGAAGTCTGTGAAAATGTACAGCGGAGATCCGCTTCTTTTCGATGAGAACATGAACTCTTGCGCCATCAGACTCAGATACGGCAAATTTTCGTATTACAACGGAGGTGACCTCTCAGGCGGAAACTGGCCCATCTACAAGTCAAAGGAAAGGGATTTTGAGACACCTGTCGCCAAAGTCTGCGGAAAGGTGACTGTGATGAAAGCCAATCACCATGGCTATTTCGATACCTGCAACGCATTCTTCCTTCAGACGCTTTCTCCTCAGGTAATCATAATCGACGCAAGGAGTGAAAACCATCCTGTCGCATCTACAATGACCAGAATAAGTGACCCTCAGGTCTGGAGAGGGGAGCGCGACTACTATATCACTGTGGATCAGTCGAGAAAGAAACTTGGTGAGGCGCTTTGGAGCAACTTCAAGCCTTGGGGACACATCGTCATAAGAGTCTATCCTGGCGGCAACAGCTATCAGATTTTCGTTCTCGACGCTGACACCACCGACTACAGGGTGAAGTACAAATCAGAAGTGGTAAACCTCTAAAGACTATTCTGTTACAGAGGTTTTTCTGAGAACGGGGATGAACCGGAAGGCGCAGTACAATGCGGCAACAATTCCGATGATTCCACCTACATAGCAGACCGAGCTGACTCCAAGATGAGTGCAGACGGTACCGCCGACAAGAGCGCCCGCACCTATACCGACATTGTAAATGCCTGAATATATGGACATTGCAATAGAAGTTCCGTGCGGGACGTTCTGTATAATCTCAGACTGGAATGCCAGATTGTAGAAGTTGATGGCAAGTCCCCAGAACACACATACGGCAATGGCCGCAAGAGGTGTTGCAGCAGCAACCGCAAGCAAAAATATGAATACGCAGATTCCAGTCACCGCGAAACGGATGAACAGGAAACGGTGCCTGTCGTAGTACCTTGAGAACAAGAAACTGCCGATAATTCCCATTACTCCGAACAATGAAAGCACCAGGGTGATGGTCTGGCCGGAAAGTCCTGCGACCTGGCCGAGAAACGGCTCGATGTAACTGTAAACCGTGAAATGACCGGTGATGGTTATGACTGTCAGCAGGTAAATCCCGATCAGCACCGGTCTTTTGATCAATGCAGGTAAAGACCTGAGTGATACGTCATTGTCACTCGGAGCCTTAGGCAATACTATAGCCAGCAGCACGAGTATGAGAGCGGAGATCGCGCCAATGAGGAGAAATGTGGCTCTCCAGCCCACCATAAGACCCACAGCGCGCCCCAAAGGAAGGCCAACTATCATTGCCACGGATGAACCGGTGATGATAAAGCTCAATGCGACCGAACGTTTTCCTTCAGGCGCCACGCGGACAGCCAATGGAGTCACCATTGACCAGAATATCGCATGCGCGCAGGCGACTCCGATTCTGGATGCCATAAGCATATAATATGAACTGGAAAAGCCTGACAATATGTGACTTGCTGTGAACAATGCCACGATTGACAGCAGAAGTTTCTTGTTCTCCGTTTTGGAAAAAGCCATCATCAGGGGCAATGAAGCGAGCGCTACTACCCAGGCATATACTGTAATCAGGATACCGGCTTTGGATTCTGTAATGGAGAAGTCAGAGGCTATGTCTGTCAGAAGTCCTATCGGGATGAATTCCGAAGTGTTGAATATGAATGTCGAAAAGGTCAGCCCGACTACGGGAAGCCATTTGCGCAATCCGCATGAAGTTTTTACATTTGCCATTTCGTCCGTCTTTAATACATTGTCCGGCACCGTCATCGTGCCGCATATCTTTCTCTAAAATCGGCGCAAAATTAGCAGTTTCACGTGGATTTGCAATATTTTCCGTTGCAATATCGGGAAATTAGTCTTAATTTTGTATTCTGAAATGAAAATAAAGTTTCAGACAATGAATATCGGGGCTTACATACAGACATCTGGGTTCTATCAAGTCAGAACCACCGTTTTCATTGGCATTGATTGAAATTGACCGTTCCCGTTTCGGGAAGGTCTTTTTTTTTGACGTATTGATAGACAGATATAAAATCGCAAACACGAAATGGAAAAAAGACTTCGCGCAACACTCCGTTTTCAGAATGGAATGGAACTGAAAGGATGGTCCTTCGGTTATGACAAGCCTTGCGATGGAGAAGTGGTATTCTCCACTGCCATGGTAGGTTATCCGGAAAGCCTCACGGACCCGTCCTATTCCGGACAGATTCTTTGTGTCACCTATCCTCTTATCGGAAACTACGGCGTTCCGGATGAAGGCATTGACAAGTATGGAATATCAAAGAACTTCGAATCCGAAAAAATCTGGGTAAGAGGCCTCGTGATATCCGAATATTCATTCCAGTATAGCCACTGGGATGCTGTCAAGAGCTTGGATGAGTGGATGAAAGAGCAGAAAATTCCCGGAATCTACGGCGTGGATACGAGAGAAATCACCAAGATGCTCCGTGACAACGGTTCAATGCTCGGACAGATAATCCCAGAAGGTGAGCAGGCCAAAGAAGAAATCCACGATCCTAATACTGACAATCAGATCGACATCGTCAGTTGCAAGGAGGTAATCCGCTATGGTTCAGGCGACAAGAAAGTCGTCCTCGTGGATTGCGGCGTGAAGCACAACATTCTAAGATGCTTCGTGGACAGGGGAGTGGAACTCATCCGTGTGCCTTGGGACTATGATTTCCTCTCGCTGGATTATGACGGACTCTTCATTTCCAATGGTCCGGGCAACCCTGAATTCTGTCAGAAGACTGTGGATAATCTGCGTAAGGCAATGCAGCAGGACAAGCCGATTTTCGGAATCTGCATGGGCAACCAGTTGCTGTCAAGGGCAGCCGGCGCCACCACATACAAGCTCAAATACGGACACCGCAGCCATAACCAGCCGGTCCGCATGTTAGGAACAAACAAGTGCTTCATCACATCTCAGAATCATGGTTATGCCGTAGATTCATCGGCATTGGGAAGTGACTGGGAACCTTGGTTCGTGAATATGAATGATGGGACCAATGAAGGTATCCGCCACAAGTCCAAACCATTCTGTTCCGTACAGTTCCACCCTGAAGCCTCAAGTGGTCCTACAGATACGGAATTCCTGTTTGACGAGTTTATCAGTAAAATAAAGTAATAGCAGTATGAAAAACCCTAATATAAAGAAAGTCCTGATTCTTGGTTCAGGTGCATTGAAAATCGGACAGGCCGGAGAATTCGACTATTCCGGTTCCCAGGCGCTCAAGGCTCTTCGCGAAGAGGGCATTGAAACCGTGCTGATAAATCCGAACATCGCTACAGTCCAGACGTCCGAAGGCGTTGCCGACAAGATCTACTTCCTGCCGGTCACACCGTTCTTCGTGGAAAAAGTCATTGCCAAAGAACGTCCTGAAGGCATTCTGCTCTCATTCGGAGGTCAGACGGCACTGAACTGCGGCGTGGAGCTCTACGAGAAGAAAATTCTCGAAAAATATGGCGTTGAAGTGCTCGGTACACCTGTCCAGGCAATAATGGATACGGAAGACCGCGAGCTCTTCGTTCAGAAACTCGATGAGATAGACGTGAAGACCATCAAGTCTCATCCTGCCGAGAATATGGAAGAGGCACGCAAGGCTGCACATGAACTCGGATATCCGCTTATCGTAAGAGCCGCTTATGCTCTCGGCGGTCTGGGCTCAGGCTTCTGCGACAATGACGAACAGCTCGAAGAACTCTGTTCCAAGGCCTTCTCATTCTCGCCACAGGTTCTCGTGGAGAAGTCTCTCAAGGGTTGGAAAGAGATTGAGTATGAGGTAGTTCGCGACAAATACGACAACTGCATCACAGTCTGCAACATGGAGAATTTCGACCCTCTCGGAATACATACCGGAGAGAGTATCGTGGTGGCTCCGTCACAGACATTGTCGAACAAAGACTATTATTTCCTGCGTGAGCTTTCCATCAGGATTGTGCGACATATCGGCATTGTGGGCGAGTGCAACGTGCAGTATGCATATGACCCGGATGCGATGGACTATCGTGTGATCGAGGTCAATGCCCGTCTTTCACGTTCATCAGCATTGGCTTCCAAGGCGACCGGCTATCCACTGGCCTTCGTTGCCGCGAAACTCGGACTCGGATACGGCCTGTTCGACCTGAAGAACTCAGTCACCAAAACGACTCCTGCATTCTTCGAACCAGCTTTGGACTACATTGTCTGCAAGATACCTCGCTGGGACCTTTCCAAGTTCCATGGCGTTTCCCGCAAGATCGGCTCCAGCATGAAGAGCGTGGGCGAAGTCATGGCAATCGGCCGTTCATTTGAAGAAGCCATACAGAAAGGCCTCCGCATGATAGGCCAGGGCGCACATGGATTCGTCGGCAACAAGGAACTCCAGGTCGCTGATGTGGATGAGGCGCTGAAAGAACCTACCGACAGGCGTATCTTCGTGATTTCCAAGGCAATGCGTGCCGGCTATACTGTGGATCAGATTCATGAGCTCACGAAAATCGACAACTGGTTCCTCGAGAAGTTGGAAAACATCGTTTCCACTTACAACGAGATGAACACATACAATGAGATTGAGTCAATGCCGTTGGAACTCCTGCAGCAGGCAAAATGCCAGGGCTTTTCGGATTTCCAGATTCAGCGCGCCGTATTCAAGGACAATCTGGACGGCAAGGCTTGCCAGGACAAGGTCAGGGCATGGAGAAAGGCACACGGAATCGTTCCTGTCGTAAAGCAGATTGATACTCTTGCTGCCGAATTCCCTGCTGCCACCAACTACCTGTACCTTACATACAACGGCAAGTTCAATGACATTAAGTTCGAAAATGACGGCAAATCAGTAGTTGTACTCGGCTCCGGTGCTTACCGAATCGGCAGTTCCGTCGAATTCGACTGGTGCTCAGTGAACTGCATTGAAACTATCCGCAAGGAAGGTTACCGTGGAGTCCTTATAAACTATAATCCGGAGACCGTTTCCACCGACTACGACATGTGCGACAGGCTCTATTTCGATGAACTCACATTCGAGAGAGTGATGGATATCATTGAACTGGAGACCCCTCACGGCGTGGTGGTTTCAGTGGGCGGTCAGATTCCTAACAATCTGGCGCTCAGGCTTGACGCGAACAATGTCCCGATTCTCGGAACCAAGGCCAAGGACATTGACAAGGCAGAGGACAGAAACAAGTTCTCCAGCATCGTCGATTCGCTCGGAGTGGACCAGCCGGAATGGAGTGAGCTTACCACAATGGACGATGTGGACAAGTTCATCAGCAAAGTCGGCTTCCCTGTGCTTGTAAGACCGTCCTACGTGCTTTCAGGTGCGGCAATGAATGTCTGCTACGATGAGGAACAGCTCAGGCACTTCCTCTCATTGGCCTCAGAAGTATCCCAGGAACACCCTGTGGTAATCAGCAAGTTCATGAACCGATGCAAGGAAATAGAGTTCGATGCGGTGGCTGATGGCGGAGAAATCCTTGCATATGCGATATCAGAGCATATTGAGTATGCCGGTGTGCACTCTGGCGATGCCACCATCCAGTTCCCTCCGCAGAAACTTTACGTGGAGACGGTGCGCCGTATCAAGAAGATCGCCCGCAAGATTGCAGGAGCGCTTCACATATCCGGACCGTTCAATATCCAGTTCCTCGCCAAGGAGAACAAGATCAAGGTCATCGAGTGCAACCTCCGTGCGTCACGTAGTTTCCCGTTCGTTTCCAAGGTGCTGAAAATCAATTTCATAGAGCTCGCAACCAAGGTAATGCTCGGAAAACATCCTGCTGCACCTCAGAAGAGCGCATTCGACCTCGATTACGTGGGCGTAAAATCCTCACAGTTCTCGTTTGCAAGACTCGAAGAAGCAGACCCGATGCTCGGCGTGGATATGTCATCAACCGGTGAGGTCGGCTGTATTGGCGACAATCTGGATGAGGCGTTGCTCAAATCGATTCTTTCTGTAGGCAATACGATTCCGGAGAAGAAAATTCTTCTTTCTACCGGAGATCCGCTGCAGAAAGCTGATATGCTTACGGCCTGCAGACTCCTGGCAGAGAAAGGCTATGAACTTTACGCCACAAGTGGCACATATAAGTACTTCATAGAGAACAGCATACCTTGCAAGAGAGTGCTCTGGCCGTCTGAGGCAAGCAATGCTTCGATGAAATCCCTCTTCCCGTCGGCTCTCGACATGATAAAGAACAAGGAAGTCGATATGGTCATAAACATTCCTAAGAACTTCAGTGAGGAGGAACTCAGCAACGGTTACCATATACGCCGCAGTGCCATTGACAGCAACATTCCGCTCTTTACCAATGCCCGTCTGGCGACCGCATTTATCAAGGCATTCTGTTCAATGTCAATGGATGACATACAGATCAAGTCCTGGGATGAGTATTGATATCAGCTTTACTGTCTAAAAGGCTCGGCCTGCGGCCTCGTCCCGTCAGGCTTACGCCTGCCACCCGTTCATAAGGTGAGGGCGCTGAAAAAGTCCCCTGAATAGCCTAGAATACTTTACAATAATCCGCAAACTTTCCATTGATTCGTTTGGTGGTTTGTGGATTATTTCGTATCTTTATTGTATTGAAATACAGACAATTATGCTTCCTATACAAGGTACGATACATTTTTCCGACTACTCATCATTGTATGATATTGTTGTTCCAAAGAACAACAAGCTTAGACTGATTAACGAACTTGTTGATTTTTCGTTTATTTATGAAGAACTGAACAGCAAGTACTGTCAAGATAATGGCAGAATGGCAGAAGATCCAGTAAGGATGTTTAAGTATTTAATGATTAAAAGCATTTCCGGATTGTCAGACGTAGACCTTGTAGACAAATGCATGTGTGATATGTCATATAAATATTTTCTTGGGCTAGCGCCTGAAGACAGGGTCATTGAGTCCAGTACTTTGAGTAAGTTTCGCAGAATGAGACTCAAGGATATGAACTTGTTGGATATGCTTATCAATAAATCCATTGATATTGCTCGAGAAAAAGGTATTGAAATCAGCAACAAGATAATAGTCGACTCCACCCACTCGCTATCACGATCAAATCCAATCTTGCCGGCCAACGCATTGCAGAAGCAAGCGAAGATACTTAGGAAATCGGTATATGAAGCAGATCCTGACATGAAAGATAAGATGCCTCAAAAATATGAAGGCGCTGACTTGGAAAAGCAGATGGATTATGTGTCAAGGTTGCTTGCCTTAGTAAGAGAACAAAAAATATCAATTTTGCCTTCCGTGTCGGAAAAGATAAATCTATTGTCGGAGATGATAGAAGACATAAAGGACCACTACACGGTATCTGCAGATCCCGATGCACGAACGGGGCACAAAACTCTAACTTCTGATTTTTTTGGATTTAAAGGACATTATGCCGTGGTTCCAGAACACCTTGTGGTTGCAGCCACTATAACATCAGGAGAAAAAGGAGATGGTCCAGAACTGCCGACGCTAATAAGTAAGGCTAAAGTAAACATTCCCAATCTGGAGGAAGTCATTGGAGATGGCGCGTATTCGAGTCAAAAAAATCTAGAAAATGCAGATCGAGAAGGTGTTTCAATCATTGCAAAGCTCAATCCTATTATTGCAAATGGCAATATTAGAGAATCGAGTGGGAAATTCACCTATAACAAGGATGCCGGTATGGTTGTATGCCCAGCCGGACATATGGCTATTCATAAGTATTTAAAAGATCCAAGTTCAAAGACAAAGCGAAAGAATTTACAATACCGTTTTATCTTCGATGCGCATAAGTGTAAGGTGTGTAATCATACGGAAGAATGTGGATATAAAGGTAGCGGACGGAAAGAATATTGCATAACAATCTTAACTAAGCAGCAGGAGGAGTTGAAGCGACGACAAGAAACTAAAGAGTTCCAAGAAAAATATCGTGAACGATATATCGTTGAAGCGAAGAACTCAGAACTTAAACATCCTTATCACCTAAATAGAGCATTCAGTTACGGCCTCAATGCGTTTACGATGCAGAGTGCCGTAGCAATATTTGCGTCAAATCTTGTGAGAATAAACCGAATACTGGACAATAAAAATGGAAAATAAGGGCGATATGCCCCGTTTTTTTGATAATAACCTCTTGAGAATCGAAAATTTGAACAAGCTTGTAAAAATTTGAAAAGCTCTTCAAATAGACGATTCTCAAGGGCATAAAAATTAATCCCTTTTTCAGCGCCCTCCATAAGGTCACGGGCGACCATACCTTTTAGAAAGTAAAGCCTCTCTTCGGCAAAAATATAAACAACCGGTGATAGCATCTGATTGACTATCACCGGTTATTTATATTTATTGGCTACGATACTAATAATCGTAATTCTTGGCATCCATAGGCGACACCTTGTTCATATTGTCGAGAAGCTCTTCATTTGTCTGATACTGGTCCATAATCTGGATCATGAAGTTCATCGCCTCAGTCGGATTCATCTCAGCAAGCAGTTTCCTGAGAATCCAGATGCGCTGCGCCTGGTCTGGAGAGTAAAGCAGGTCGTCACGACGAGTACTTGAAAGGATAACATTGACAGCAGGGAAAATACGCCTGTTCGACAATGTCCTGTCAAGCTGAAGCTCCATGTTTCCTGTACCCTTGAACTCCTCGAAGATGACATCATCCATCTTGGAACCGGTTTCAGTCAATGCTGTCGCAAGAATTGTCAATGAACCGCCGCCCTCTATGTTACGTGCAGCACCGAAGAATCTCTTAGGTTTCTGGAGAGCATTAGCATCCACACCGCCGGTAAGCACTTTGCCTGATGCCGGCTGTACGGTATTGTATGCACGAGCAAGACGAGTGATGGAATCGAGAAGAATAACTACGTCATGACCGCATTCCACCAGTCTGCGTGCCTTTTCGAGCACCATATTGGCTACTTTCACATGCCTTTCAGCTGGCTCGTCAAACGTAGAAGCTACAACTTCCGCCTTTACGCTCCGGCTCATGTCCGTAACCTCCTCAGGACGCTCGTCGATCAGCAGTACGATTTCGTAAACCTCAGGGTGGTTGTCAGCGATGGCATTTGCTATCGACTTGAGCAACATTGTCTTACCTGTCTTAGGCTGAGCCACGATAAGACCGCGCTGTCCTTTTCCGATAGGCGTGAACATGTCCACGATACGGCATGAAAGATCGTGCTCATGTCCGTGTCCGAGAAGATTGAACTTCTCATCCGGGAAAAGCGGAGTCAGAAAATCGAACGGAACCCTGTCTCTGATAAACTCAGGTGTACGTCCGTTGATGAAATCGATCTTAACGAGAGGGAAGTACTTGTCGCCTTCTTTAGGAGGACGGATTTCACCAGTTACCGTGTCTCCATTCTTCAGGGCATTGTTCTTTATCTGTCCCTGTGAAACGTAGATGTCGTCAGGCGAGTTCAGATAATTGTAATCAGAAGAACGCAGGAAGCCGTATCCGTCCGGCATTATTTCCAATACACCGGTAGCACGCACTGTACCCTCGAACTCGAACTTCGGCTTAGGTGCAGGTCTCTGCTGTTCCAGAGGCTGGTTCCCATTCTGAGGACGCTGCTGCTGAGGCTGTCCGTTCTGCTGGTTCGGATTGAATTTCTTTTTCTTCGGAGGAAGCGGAGGAAGTACGATGGTATGTCTGTCAGCATATACTATCTCTTCCTTAGGTTTCTGTGGAGCAGTGGCTTCTGCAAGCGCCTTAGGTGCCTGATTTTCAAGTGCTTTCTCTGTTTCTTTCACAGCTGGTTCCTGCTTTGCAGCCGGAGAGCCCTGTTTCTTGGCAGCGGCTTTATGAGCAGGCGCGTCTTGTCTCTTCTGCGGGGCAGGAGCGGCATTCTGTGCTGTCTGCTTTTCAGATGGAACCTCTTCTGCCGGCTTTGCCTGGCTCTTTGGCTTTCTGCCACGTTTTTTCGGAGCAACTTGCTCTGTTTCAGCTTTCGCCTTGTCCTCAGCAGCAACTGCTTTTTCAGCAGGCTTTGCCTTAGGAGCCTGAGATGCAGGCTTCTTCGTTTCTTTCTTTTCTTCCTTTACAGTGGAATCCGTCTTGACTGATTCATTCTTGCGTGGACGGCCTCTTTTTTTCTTGGCAGGTTCCGGATCCGGAATCTTTGAGGCTATTCTTGCTTCTTCATCCAAAATGGCAAGGCTCAAGTCCATAAGGTCCATGTCATTCGCCTTTTTGATTTTAAGTTCATTGCCTATTGCACGAATCTGCTGTTCAGGCATCGAATTCAACTCTATCAGAGTGTGTGGCATAAATGGTAATAAATTTTGTACTTTATCGTACTGTAATAACTAATCTTGTTCAATAGGAATACCCACTAACATAAGATTTTATATGGGGATTCGCCGAAAATCATTCTGCTCGGCAGTTGCGATAGGAAATAGATTCCGTGTTTAACCTTGCAAATATAAGCAGTATTTGGCAAATATGCAAAAAAACTGCCAATAAGGAACAGATACCTATCAATATCTGTCCCAATAACTTGTACTCTTCTTGAATTTGAGCAGGTCCGAGAGGGCCGCAGCATTCGCAGCAATCCTGAAACTCCATGACTGCCAGTTTCCTGTAGGCACCCAGGAAACGCTGATGTTGAAGCAGTGCAAGTCATATGTTGCGCTCAACTGCGTGGTGGTCATCTTCATGGCCATCAAGTCGAAACCGGTCGTAGCATTGAGCGACATCTTAGGCGTAAGCTTGATATTGCCGGAAAGACCGAGAGTCTGCGTAAATCTGTTGTTCGTAATCAGCTGGCCGTTAGTGTACTGGTACGACTTGCTGTAGGAGAACGAATAATTGATATTTACAGACCAAGGCACATTCGGATTCGTATAATACAGCCATCCGCCTGGAATATATTCTCCGGTTATAGGGTGGTAATATATTCTGCGATAATAGTTTGCTGCATTTTCCCCGGAACCTCCGCTGCCGGAATCACCTGGAGTCTTGGAACCGTCATTTCCATTTATGGCACCTTTTCCGGAAAGCGAATAGGACAACGACGCACTGGCATTGGTAAGACGCAGAGGCTTGTTCCATCCCATTGTCTGGACATTGAACTTGTTTATTCTCCGACCTCTCTCATCTATGGCGTAAGGGTCGAAGTTTGCATTGGCGCTTATACCCACCTTCTCGAATACGGAAGTGGACATTGTGATACCTATATTGCTCATTTTCAGCGAGTCAGCGAGGAAATTGTATCCTGTGCTGAGACTCAGCTGGTCGATCAGCTTCACTTTCTTTATACCCTTTCCTGTAGTATCTCTCAAGTCGCGGACCTTCGCCTCGAGATTGTTTCCGATGGAAAGGCTCATGGTAGCTGACTTGCCTTTTCCCGGAGGAGAATACATCTGTCCGCTGTAAATGTTGTAATCGTAGGTCTTGACATTGCCAAGAGTGTCGGTGTAGGTCATTGTCCTGTAACCGTTGGCGTATGTTCCTTTTTCCGGACTGAATGAGAATGATACGGAAGGGGAGACCACGTGTCTGATTGCCTGTATCTTATGGGCCTTGCCGAAATTGAACATACCGTAAAGCCTCGTACTCATCGAAAGGCTTCCGGAATAATTCTGGCTTATGCCGAACGCGCTGAACTGACCGCCGTCATGGGATTCCACACGGTTAGTTTCGGGGTTGAATTCATAATCGGTACGGCGGAAATACCAGTTCTGTCCGTAACTTACGCTCGGAGTGAAGTTCAAGTACTTTGCGAGGGTGAAATTCGGCAGACCTATCTGGAAATTATGGGTCATACCATTCTGGAACTTGTCCAGAAAGCCGTCTTTCATGAACTCGGAGGCCTTGAAATTAATCCTGTTCTGAAGAGTGGTGCTATATCCCAAAGAGAATTTTTCGTAGAATTTCTCCTTGCCCACACGGCTCTTTCTCTTGAACGGATAAAACCTTGTCACAGAGAAAGTAAGGTTAGGCAATGTAAATGAGTACGAACTGTCCCTCGAGTTCTGGTTGTGCAACGCGTTTATGGAAAGGTTGAACTTTCCGTTCCAGTTCTTCGTATATGAAATGGATGATGATGCCTGGTTCTGAAGGGCCTCTGAAACAGATGTGGAGTTATATCTGTTGTTCGACGGGCTCGAGAAATTCACCGATGCACTGAACGTTGTTCCCGGATGCGCCTTGGAGTCCTGGGAATGGGACCATTTGAGTCCGAAGTTCCTTGTCTGGAAGAAATCAGTGCTTCCGCGCTCGCCGGTCTGGTCGTTGGAAATGTTCATCGAAAAACTACCGTTGCATTTGTAATTCACTTTATATCTGGAATTTACATTCACGGCCCATGAACCGAGCGTATATATGTCACCTGTAACTGACAGGTCAAGATAATTTCCGAAAACGAAATACATTCCCAGATCCCTCAGATAGAAACCTCGGGAATTCTCCTCTCCGAAGGTCGGCATCAGAAGTCCTGTCGCACGGTTAGGACGCTTCGGTATGAAGCCGAAAGGAAGACCGATAGGCAGAGGAACATCTTCAATCACCGGATATGCAGGACCGAAAACCGTTTTCTGCGACGGTTTCGTAATTACCTTTGCAGCAGTAAGATGCAGATAATAATGCGGATGTTCCAGATCGCAGACCGTATATTGGCCCTTCGTGATATTGATGGACCTGTCCGGAAGCATCTTGATGTTCTTGCCATGAAGAAGTCCGTCCTCCTGCTGGGTAATCATATTGGTAATCCTGGCCTTGCGGGTATTGAAATTGTACCTGACCTCCTCCATTGAGTAAGTCGAATTGCCTTCTTTCATCACAGGCTGGCCTTTCACCTCACCGCTAAGCGTATCGAGAGTTCCGCGGGCATATACGGTTCCTGTCTTCATGTCGTACTCCATATAGTCGGCAGAAAGCTCCATGTTGCCGTATTTCACGGTCACGTCACCATAATAATACAGTTTGCGCTGACCGTCTGTGAATACCTCTATGACCGAATCTTTTGCAGTGGAAAAAGCAGGGCGCTCAAGAGAACTCTTCTTCTGCAGCGCCGCGGAGTCGATCTTGAACAGCGAATCCGCTATATGCAACGAGTCTTTCAGAGCCTTAAGTGAATCTGACAGGGGAGGAATGCTGTCCTTGTTATAAGCGACAGCCTGACTGAATGTCTGCTTCTGGACCCGACGCTGTCTTCTGAC
>ERZ779797.579-NODE-579-length-15294-cov-5.192992_pt1 | contig 15294 bp, 9 predicted proteins | sample MGYA00511886_ERZ779797 | MGnify/ENA primary metagenome ERZ779797 (study PRJEB29588, sample SAMEA2155055) | human gut metagenome | biome: human gut; feature: human-associated habitat; material: faeces | place: Denmark | collected 2008/2010 ... | reverse complement strand
CTTTTTCAGTAATAATTTCTATAATCGAGTCAACCAAAATCAGGAAAATACAACTTGTCCGGAAGAAGGCGGGGTTTTACGGACGAATCGCGCAACCGAGGTTTTCACATAATCAGCACTAAAAACCCTCATAAATTTCACATTTTCCGTGATGAATTACGGGTAATTTTCACACTTTCCGGTTTTATGCATTGAAGGTGACGTCTCTGAAGGCGAGGGTCGGGACCTGACGGCTCATTCCAGGGACCGGGTCGGAGCCGGCGGCGAGGAGGCTGCTCCAGAGGTCTGTCATGTTGCCGGTTATGAGCATGCTGTCGATCGGCGAGGTTATCTTGCCGTTCTCGAAAAGGAAGCCGGAAACGCCGTAGGAGAAGTCGCCGGTGGCGCTGTTGCAGTTGCCGCCGTTGAAGTCAGTGACCAGGATGCCGCTTCCGCAGAGGTCCATAATATCCCGCTGCGCGATCTCATTTACAAACGATTCCGCCTTCAGTCCACGCTCTGCGCCAAGTGCACCAGTGAGTTCTGTTCCACGACCACAGCCATTCACTGCACCAAGCTCAACTCCACGTCCGTCACCACTCGCAACACCAAGCTCAACTCCACGTTCGTCACCACTCGCAACGCCAAGCTCAACTCCACGTTCACTACCATTCACAACACCAAGCTCAACTCCACGCTCACCACCACTCACAGCACCGAACACAGCACCACTCACTTCACCACAATCACCACAAAGACCGGAGCCACTCATTTCACCACGCTCAACTCCACGACCACCACCACTCACAGCACCATGCTCACCACCATTCTCAGCACCAAGACCGGAGCCACTCATTTCACCACGCTCAACTCCACGTCCGTCACCACTCACAGCACCGAACACATCACCACTCACAGCACCACGCTCACCACCATTCTCTGCACCGAGCCCAGCACCACTCATTTCACCACGCTCAACTCCACGTCCATCACCACTCACACCACCACAATCACCACCAAGACCGGAGCCACCGAGCCCAGCACCACTCACGCCACAATGTCCACCTCCACGCCCCCCGCCAAGCAGTTCTTCGGAGACAAACGGCTGGAGGACAGGGCGGTTAGGGCAGCTGGAAGTCGGCGGAATGCCCAGTTTCCTGGACATGTATATGCTCGTGAAATTCTCCTTCACCACGCCGTCAGTGATAATTTCCCTGTTCCTGCAGGCACGACCGTCGGTCTCGAACAGGATTGCCCCGCTCTTGCCCTTTTCCAGAGGCATATCCATCACATTCAAGCCTTTGCTGAAGACCTGCTTGCCCAGCGCATCCACCAGGAATGAAGACTTCTGATAGACGGACAGACTGCTCAACGCATTGAGCACCGGCTGGAGAAGACGGCCTGAAACCAGACGTGAAACCACCATCGTGTATTTTCCCTTGTCCGCATTGACAGGAGCGATCTGCATCACGGCCATTTCCACAGCCTTGCGGCCACATTCGGAAGTCAGCACCTTCTCCGGACTCACATCGTAATCCCACCAAAGGCCGGTGTATTTGTTCCCGTCATTGTCCTCGACAGTAACCTGGCTGCTCACCTCGAATGAAGTCTCCGTCTGGCGGCATCGGCATCCGTCAGAACTCGTCAAGTATGTGTCTGACAATGTATTGTTGTATTCTATCTCCTCGGATACCACACGCCAGTTCCTGTCAGAAGACGGTGCCGAGAATTCCCCGAACACGGAAATGCGTCTTGCCATCTCCAACTTCTCCTCACGCGTAACTGAATCATAACCATACCAACACAGCCCCATCTCATCACCATTGACAGCATCCGTGGCAAGGTCCTTCTTGTCCGGCAATCCACGGAACGGATCAGCCACCAGCATCCTCACTGTCTCGACTGCCTTGCAGAGGAAATCGCGAAGACTCTCCTCCTCGAACCTGTTCGTGGAAAAAGTGCCGTATTTGCCGTCAGCGTAGATGTTGAAGGTCAATGACCTGTCTCCAGTCTGCCTGATATTGTCAATCTCCCCGTCCAGCAAGGCATAAATCTCGGTTTTCGCCTTGTCCAGTGACACCATGACTGCCGAAGCACCCGCATCCAGCGCCATCTGCACGCTTTTGTCCGCTATTTCTCTCTCCGCATCGCTTATCGCGAAGTCCAAACTTTCTTTCATCTTGAATTCCTTATTCATCTGCCACTCCTCCCACTACCAGATTATTCACCAGCACCGTCGGCATTCCGCACGAAACCGGCACTGACTGACCTTTTCCGCAAGTCCATGCGGCATCCTTCAGCTTGCAGTCATTGCCGACAGCTACAATATCTTTCAATGCCTGGGGCCCGTTGCCGATGACATTGACATCATTGACAGGTCTGGTAAGCCTTCCGTTCTCTATCAGGAAGCCGCTCTGCACGAAGAACGTGAAATCACCTTCGCCGATTTTCACCTGCCCGTTGCTGAACTCATTGACATAGATGCCTTTGGAAACCGAAGCAATGATGCTTTCCGGATCGGCATTGCCATTTTCCATATAGGTCGCGCGCATTCTCGGAATCGGACTTGAACGGAAATTTTCACGTCTTCCGTTGCCGGTCGGGGCCACGCCGTAGTACTTCGCGCTGATCCGATCGTGCAGATACGATGTCAGCACTCCGTTCTCGACCATCATTGTCCTCTGTCCCGGCACGCCCTCATCGTCAAAATTCAGGGAGCCGCGGTTACTTCGGATGGTCGCGTCATCCACGATATTGATTCCTTCCGGACAAATCCGCTTCCCCATCTTGTCCGAGAAGATGGACTGGCCCTTTCTGTTGAAATCAGCCTCGAAAGCGTGTCCCATGGCCTCGTGAAGCAGAATGCCAGAAGCACCCGCACCCATCACCACCTGCATCTGTCCCCCCTCAGGCCTGCTTGCCTCGAAGGCACTGTCAATGCCGTCCGTCAGACTGGCCGCAAGTTCTTCCATCACTTCATCGGTAAGCATTTCCGCGCCCTTGCGAAGACTGATGGAGTCATTTCTCTTTATACGCCGCTTTCCGTTGTCAGCCACAATCATAGCGGAAACGGTAGTCAGCGGACGGGTCTCGTATTTGAGTTCGCCGAAAGAATTGTACATCATATAATCGCTTGTCTGACTGCTCAGAAAGCACATTATGCTCACTATCCTGCTGTCCTTCGCCTTGATGGACTTTTCCAGACGGTCGAGATACCCCACGACCACGGACGGACTCTCTTCCCTCCAGTCTTTCAGTATCGGATAACGGTCCGCCGCCGGATTCGGATGTCCCGGATAAAGCCTCCTGACGAGACGGCCGCCATTGTTCTGTTGGGAAGTGTACGTGGCCCCCACGCTTCTGGTTTCACGTGGCGTGACAGCAGAGCCTTGCGAAATCGCCGAAGCCGCAAGCGCAGCTGCTTCCATATCTTTCCGTTCCGTACTTTCAGAGTAGGCATAACCGGTCTTCTCACCGCACAACACCCTGATTCCCACACCGTAATCGATATTCAGACCGCCAGACGTGACCTTCCCGTCCATGAGCTGATAGACCTGGTCCGAGGTGTTCTCGAAATACAGGTCGCAGTAGTCCCCGCCGTGCGAGAGTGCCGTCGTCACAAGAGATTTCAGGTCAATGTCATTGACCTTGAATGTGTTATAATAATATTCCTTATTTGCTATCATTGTCGAAATAGTTTTGGGCCTCTGCGGCCTTCTTTTCTATCGTACTGTAGATTTCTTCGTCTTTTATATTGAGAATGCCCTTCCAGCCCTCCGCCACCACCTTGAAAGGTATCTTGGAATTGTCCGCAAGAATCCATCTGTCGGCCAATGTTCTGTAAACATTGAAAAAATAATGCAGTCCGGCAGTATATCTTCTCCGTATCACCTGTTCCGGAATGTTGTGACCGCCTGCCGCAACCCTTGCGCGGACTCTCTCCACGGCAAGTTCAGGAGAATTCAGCCAGAAATACAGAATCGTGACACTGTACCCTTGCTCGTGCGCGTGGGTGATAGTCCTCTTGAGACTGCGTGTGGCCAATGTCGTCTCTATCGCAAAGTCTTCACCACGCTTGAACAAGTAGTTCATTTTCAGCAACATGAGCTTGCCGGCCTGAATCGATGCAGCATCCGGACTGAATGGCGAAAGGCTCTTGGCGAATTCGTCTGAATTCACGAACTGGCTGCATTTGAGCATCTCCGGAAGCAATGAATAGGAGGCTGTCGTCTTGCCGGCTCCATTGCATCCTGATATTACATACATTTGTGGCATAGCTTTGCGTTATTAACTGTTTACTTGTCGATTCCGTAACCGAAAAGCGCGAAATCACCTTTGCACGGGTCGCCGGGAAAAATGTCCCTGAAGGCGTCCGTAATTTCCTCTACCGTAGTGATGTCCTTCTGTTTACGGGCGGTCAGGCCAAGTTCCGAGGCCTGCTGATACACGTGCACATCCAGAGGAATCAACAATGTCTGCGGGTCAATGTCCTTCCAGACTCCGAGGTCCACTCTGCCGTCATTCCGGACCATCCAGCGCCGCATCATATTGATCTTCTTGTTCGGCGCCTTCTTGTCTTCCTTCTGCCCGAATACCAATGTCCGGAACTGGGGAATTGTCAATGTTTCAAGACTTTCTCGTTCCGAATAGAGGTCTTTCAGTCTTGCGCATATCGCCGCGACTTCAGACCATTTGACGGTCCTGTGTATGCTGACCGGTTCGTCCTTCCACTGTCCGCGCATCACGTAATCGTATGGTTTCCAGTCTATTTCATCGAACAGGCGATGGCAGTCGCGCACTATCATTGACCTTCTCCCCCACGCGAAATGCGCTGCGAATACAGCGGCGATTTCCACATCGGCAAGGTTGCTCCTGCCGTCATTCAGCATTGACACGAACCGCTTCGGAAATATTATCGGGTCCTCCTGAAAGTAGCAGGCGTCATTGTATTTCTCTGCCCATCCGCGCAGCAGGGTCACTGTCTCATCTGTCATAACAATCTCCTATAAATATACATCCCAAATACAAATTTAACATTTTTTGGTGTTTGGTTTTTATATTAAAATGTTTTAACTTAGCCAAATCATCGGTTTTTATGCAGATGACTAATACATAATTTCTAATAACCAACAACTTATGACTAAAGATCATAGACGGCAACAAACAAGGAGGACTTGTTTCCTATCAGCATTGGCCGCTTTGACGATTTTACCCCTGAGCGGAGCCGACTGCTTCGCATCGGCAGTAACGTCAATTTCTGCCAGCACATCCGCCCAATCCCGCAAAGTGGAGATTTCAGGAAAAGTGTTTGACTCCAAAGGAGAACCTCTCGCAGGAGCAAGCATTGTGGAGAAAGGCTCGATGAACGGTGTATTCACCGATTCGAACGGCCGGTTCATCATAACAGTAAACGACGGAGCCATATTGGAAGTATCTTCCATCGGTTTCATTTCCAAGGAAGTGAAGGCGACCGCCAATTTGAAAGTGACATTGGAAGAAGACAGCGAGCTGCTCTCGGAAGTGGTAGTTGTCGGATACGGTAGCCAGAAAAGAGCCAGCCTCACAGGCTCAGTAGCAGTGGTCGATGTACAGAAGACATTGGACAGCAGACCTATAGCGGACGTAGGACGTGGACTTCAGGGTTCAGTTCCAGGCGTGAATATCAGAATCCCTACCGGTGAAGTAGGTTCAGACCCTATCATCAATATCCGTGGACAGATAGGTTCCATCTCCGGAAACAACAGCCCTCTGATTCTCCTGGACAATGTGGAAATTCCAAGTATCCAGATGGTGAACCCGGACGACATCCAGTCCATTTCAGTACTGAAGGATGCGGCAGCCGCCTCCATCTATGGTGCAAAAGCTGCATTCGGTGTCATCCTCATCACATCCAAGACAGGTGTCGGAAAAGAGAAACTCGAAGTGACATATTCTGACAACTTCTCTTGGCAGAACAGAGCGAAACCTATCGAATTCGGAGGTCTCGAAGCATTGAAATATACCCTTGACGCACATACGAACATGGGTGCGGCAATGCCTGCCGGAGGTTTCTGGAGAATCAGTCCTGAGAGTTATGAAAAGGCTGTCGAGTGGCAGAAGCTCTATGGCGGAAAAGTCAAGAACGGCGACCCGGTAGTATATGGACGTGACTGGTACTATGACGGTGTAAACAAATATGGTTACCGCGTCTATGACGGTGCTGATGCAATGATACGCGACTGGGCACCAAGCCAGACACACAACCTGTCCGTAAGCGGCACCTCAGGCAAGACCTCTTATAATATAGGTCTCGGCTACCTCAAGCAGAGCGGTATGTCCAGAACAGCAAAGCATGATGACTTCACGAGATACAACTCATCCATCAGCCTCACTTCTAACATCAACAAATACCTCAGCCTCCGCGCAAGTTCCATATTCTCAGACAGGAACAAGAGATATCCGGGAATGGGCACCACGACAGCCGACCCGTGGCTATATCTCTACAGATGGAGCCCGCTCTTCCCTATCGGTGTCAAGGAAAACGGAAACAACCTTCGTGAGGCATCATACGAGATAGGCGCTGCCAATACCAACAACCTCAGGAACAAATATATCAATGTCAATCTCGGAGCGACTGTTAACATCACCAAGCACTGGGACGTGAAGTTCGACTACACCTACGACCACAGGACACAGGAAGAAAACACATCAACACCTGAATTCGAAGGCGGCCAGATGTGGTATGCACCTACCGAGTGGTTCGCGGAAGACGGCAGCAGAATCTATGTGAACGGACTCGGAGAAGTTGTAGATGCAGCTGCTGACGGTGCAATGCCGGGATATTGCTTCCCTGTACAGAAGTATTTCTCCAATGCAACAGCAACAGACATCAAGAGATACAGATACGCAAGTTCTACCAACACTGTCAATGCCTACACCACCTATCACCGCCAGTTCGGAGCAGGCGGACAGCACGACTTCAAGGTTATGGCAGGTCTTAACAGGGTAGCTACAAAATGGGAGTCCGTATCTGCACGCAGGACTGACCTGATGAACCTGTCGAACCCTCAGTTCAAGACAGCCACCGGCGACCAGTTCGTAGATGGAAACACCAACTGGGATGCACAGCTTGGCTTCTTCGGACGTATCAACTACGCATTCGGCAACCGCTATTTCATCGAGGCCAATATCCGCCGCGACGGTTCTTCCAAATTCCCTACGCACCTCAGATGGCAGACATTCCCTTCATTCTCAGGAGGTTGGATTTTCACCAATGAGAAATTCATGAAACGCATCGAGCCTGTGCTCTCCTTCGGTAAGATCAGGGCATCATGGGGAAGTATCGGAGACCAGTCTGTAGCCAATACGCTCTATGTCTCCACCCTTTCACAGTCCCAGTCAAACTGGCTTGACGGCTCAGGAAACAAGGTCACACAGTACGGCACACCGACACTGGTGGACTACGACATCACCTGGCAGAGAATCGAGACTCTGGACTTCGGAGCCGACCTCAGATTCTGGAAGAATCAGATTGGTATAACATTCGACTGGTTCCAGAGAGACACGAAGAATATGATTATTCCGGGTGAGAGTCTTCCTGCAACATTGGGAACAACCGCACCTCGAGGCAACTACGGAAGTCTCCGCACACGAGGCTGGGAAATCGCCCTCGACTGGGGATTCAGATTCAGCAACGGCTTGGGCATCAATGGTATGGCCACATTGTCAGATGCTGTCACGGACATCACCAAAGGTGCTGACTGGGCTACACCTTGGGAGAATAGGCTTCTCTCAAACGCTTACTCTACCGGCAGACGCTATGGTGACATCTACGGTTATGTTACCGACAGACTGTTCCAGAAAGACGATTTCGTCTATGGTGCAGACGGACAGATAGAGAAGATAACTGTCATCTACAACGGCACACCACGCACAACCCACAGACAGACAGCGAAATATCCTGTATATCAGGTGCAGTTCGAGAATAGCGACAAGCTCATTTTCGCACCTGGCGACGTGAAATTCGTGGATGTGGACGGCGACGGATACATCACTCCTGGTGAGGGCACGAACGGCAATCCTGGTGACCGCGTAGTTATCGGAAACACAACACCTCGCTACGAATACGGTTTCCGCCTCGGCGCAGACTGGAAAGGCGTGGACTTCTCCATCTTCTTCCAGGGCATCGGACAGAGAAAAATCTGGGGTAGCGGACAGCTTGCAATTCCTGGCTACCATGCCAAGGACGGCGGTCTGCCTAAGACATTCACAAAAGACTACTGGACAGAGGACAATACCGACGCATTCTATCCACGTGCATGGAACCTCGGCGGTGCTGACTCCGGTTTCGGAATGCAGGTTCAGAGCAGGTACCTCCTGAACATGGCCTATCTGAGAATCAAGAACATCACATTGGGCTATTCAGTACCGACCAAAGTTCTCTCAAAAGCGAAGATAAGCAAGGCAAGGGTATATGTTTCCCTCGAAAACTTCTTCACCTTCGACCACCTCAGAGGACTGCCTATCGACCCTGAAGCAATTTCAGGTTACTCGATGTTCACAGATTCAAACAATTACAACCTGGGACGTACCGGTACAGGAACACCTGTATTCAAATCAGTCTCATTCGGTGTACAGTTATCATTCTAATGCATACAATACAATGAAATTCAGATTATTATATACATTGTCAGCTCTCGCAATCCTTTTTGGAAGCTGCGAAGTGCTCGACCGTCCTTCTCTGACAACTGCAGAGGATGACAGTTATTGGCAAAGCGAAGAAAGCGTCAGGCTGTATGCCCACTCTTTCTATGGACACTTCTTCCCGGGATATGGTGTAGGCTGGACCACAGCTTATGCTCCGGGCAACAACTACGCGTTCAGCGATGACGTAGTAAGACTTTCCTCCCAGGCCCAGTTCACCAGAACAGTGCCGATAAGCAAGGAAAGCACAAGCCTTGACCTCGGTGAATGGCAGAGCGAATATACCGGCCCTACATGGAATTTCGCATGGGTAAGAAAGGCCAATATCATGTCCGACAGGATTCAGGAACGGATGAAAGACGTACTGAATGAAGAGCAGTACAACCATTGGTTCGCGATTGCAAGATTCTTCAGAGCCCTCGAATATGCGAGACTTGTCAATGTCTTCGGAGACGTTCCTTACTATGATTTCGCACCGTTGAACACCCAGCTGGACGAACTCTATAAGGACAGGACTCCGCGCAACGAGGTGATGGACCACGTCTATGACGACTTCAAGTTCGCAATGGAGAACGTACGCCTCAACGACGGCACCAGAAACGTGAACAGATATGTAGTTTCTGCGCTTGTCAGCAGATGGGCTCTCTATGAAGGAAGCTGGCAGAAATACTATTACAAGGACGAAGCCCGCGCCAAGAAATTCTTCAACCTCGCGACCGAGGCTGCGGACAAGGTGATCAGCAGCGGCAAATTCGCCATTGTAGAAGAATTCCGCAACCTGTTCGGCTCTGAAGACCTCACTACAAGCAAAGAGTGCATCCTTTACAGGAAATACAATGCATCCCAGAGCATAACGCATTGTGTGGCTTCATATTGCAACGCCAACGAGCCTACTGACATCGGACCTACTCTCGACCTCATCAAGTCATTCATCTGTACTGACGGAAAGGACTGGCAGACATCTACATTGGGCGATGCGAAGGATTTCTCATTGAGCACATTGCTCAAGACACGTGACCCGAGATTCGAAGGCACATTCTTCAACAAGGTTACCCCTAAGAACAAGTCGGCGTATCTGTATGTCACCAAGTTCATTCCTCGTTCAGCTCTCAAATATCTGGATGAAGAGGGCGCTTCACCTGCTCCGGAATTCCAGGGAGAAAAGAACGTCACAGGCTACCCTGTCCTCAGATATTCAGAAGTTCTCCTGAACTGGATCGAGGCCAAGGCAGAGCTTGCTGATCTCGGCGAAGAAAGTGTCTCTCAGGCTGACATTGACTTAAGTATCAATGCCATAAGGAATCGTCCTATCGCAGCGGAAGCCAAGAAGTTAGGCGTAACCAAAACAGCTGCCATGGACCTGGCTTCATTGAACGCGGACCCTTCAAGAGACGCTACAGTCTCTCCTCTGCTCTGGGAGATCAGACGCGAGCGCAGAATGGAATTCGCATTCGAGTTCTCCAGAATCATCGACCTCAGGAGATGGGGCAAGCTCGAGTACATGGACACAGACGCAAGACCTGACCTGCTTATGGGCACTTGGGTAAACTTCCAGTCAGATCTTCCGGAAGAGCTCAAGGCTGAGAATATCAAGAAAATCCGTGTAGTCAATGCTGACGGCAAGGAAGTTGTCTATGACGGAAAGAACGGAGCATCCCTCAACGGATTCTTCTACTCTCCTCAGACACTCGGCAGACAGCCATATCTGGACCTCCCTAATGTAAACCCTTATCTCTGCCCGATCGGCAAGAACCAGATCAGCGACTATGAAATGAGAGGTTACAAGCTTACTCAGACTGAGGGATGGCCTACCGAATTATAATCATTTAACACTGAACAGATTATGAAAAATCTCATATTCAAGATAGGCGTATTGCTTGCAGGAGCGTCAATGCTGTTTTCCTGTGAGGAAAAACTGCCTGAGAACAAGGTGTACCCGTATGAGACACAACTTATATCCATCAAGATTCTCAATGCAGGTGCAGACGGAAACACTGTCGTGGAAGGTACCATAAACCAGGACAAGAAGGAAATCACATTCCCGAAACTGGACAAGGACTCTCCTTTCGACCAGCTCCGCGTAGAAGCCACTGCGTCTGAAGGTGCTGAAATCACGGAAACAGTTTATGACTACTCCATGGAGGAAGGCATCGCAAGCAAGACTCAGGTCATCAGAATCCAGAACCATCAGAGATACACTGACTATTTCATGACCATCAAGCGCCGTATCCCTGTCTATGGAGCCGACTTTGAAACACCTGTTGAATACAAGTTCCTGGATGCCGACAAGTTACCGGGAGTAGCTGGAGGTATCTCAAGATGTGCCGACTTCGACGGCGAGCACGTGCTTATAGTAAGAAGGTCTCCTCCTTATGTCCTGAAATATGAAGATCTGAAGGCCGGCAAGATTGAACCGCAAGAGCTTGATATGACAGGAGTTGATGGCGGAACCTTCCCTGTAAACTGCGGTTTCCTCGCAAACGGACATATCTACATTGCGTCCCTTTCAGGTGGAGCCACATCACCATTGAAGATTTACTATTATGAAACTCCTGCTTCCAAGCCGGAGGTAATCGGAAACTTCACCAATATACCTGGTACTACGAAAAGACACGGTGACGCTATCTCAGGCAACATTGACAAGAACGGAAACGGTTACATTTTCTTCGGAGATAATGGAGGGACGGATTTTGTCAGAATAAAAGTCACGAATCACAAGACCACCAGCGAGCCGACGGTTCTCGCAAGCAATGTCAATGCTACAGCCAACACATATGTCTATAGGATCGAGGATACCGACAAGTACCTGTGGAGCGGTCTCCGTCTTCCTGTAACATTGTCAGACGAGAACGTCACCCCTGGCGGGGCATCATTGGCGTTGGACGACAATATTCTTCCTAAAGAATCCGTAGCTGCCAGAATGTTCACATTCAACCAGGAGAGATACCTCATGGCATGTGTTGCGAAATTCGGAAGCGCAAGCAAGGTAACGCCGACTCTGGATGTCTATAACCTTACCAAGGGAGCGAATGCGGAAGAGGCTATGGAAAACTTCAAGGCAGCAGAATCCCATAAGCCTGACTACTCTGCAATCATCGGCGGAGATTCAGGCAACACTGCTCCTGGAATATCCACAAATTACCATATTGTCAAGGACAGTAATGGAAATGACGAAAAACTCATTATCTTTGGATATCGTTTGAATACCGGATTCGTGATTGCCGAGTTCGGAATCAAGAAAGAAGAAGACTAATGAAACTGAAACATCTTGTTTATGCAGCAGCCGTCGTCCTGGCGGCTGCCTGCAATGAAAAGAGGGCGGAGCCTGAAAGACCGGGCGGAGGAAACAAAGACCCGGAGAAACCTGAAGTAGTTACAGAAAAGCCTGTACTGCCGGCCCCACAGCTCAGAGGAGCGTGGATGGCTACAGTGTGGGGCATCGACTGGCCTTCCGGCAAACACGACGAAGCCAGCCAGAAAGCACTGTACATTTCATATCTGGATATGTACAAACGGCTGGGTATCAATGCCGTATTCTTCCAGATACGCGGTATGGCGGATGCTTATTATGAGTCTGCCTACGAGCCGTGGAGCCGCTCCATCACCGGAGTCGCCGGAAAGGATCCGGGATATGACCTGATGAAATTCCTGATCAGCGAGGCCCATAAACGCGGTATCGAATTCCACGCGTGGCTGAATCCGTACAGAGTCAGCACCCCGAGTTATTTCAGCGAAGGGCTGGACCCGAAAATACCTGAAGGCTGGGTCAAGAAATACGATAAAATGTGGGTTTACAATCCGGCCATGCCTGAAGTCAGACAGAGAATCGCGGATATCGTGAAGGAGATTGTCACGAAATTCGATGTGGACGGTATCCATATGGACGACTATTTCTACCCTTCCGTCTCCAACCTGGATGATGAGGAGGATTTCAAGAAATACGGCTCAGGATACAGTTCCATCAAGGATTTCAGACGCAGTAATGTTTTCGAAATGGTAAAGCTGGTGAAGAGCACGATTATGTCCGTAAATCCGGAAGTGGCATTCACCATCGGACCTCAGGGAAACTACGACAACAACTTCAACAACCAGTATATCGACGTTCCTAAGGTCTGCGCCGCAAAACTGATAGATGCGGTATTCCCTCAGCTCTACTGGTCCACAAAAGCCAAGAAGGACTACTATACTCCGAGACTTGACTGGTGGGCATCGAATGTTTCGAAGGTACCGTTCATGGTCGGACACAGCCTCAGCGGTTTCCAGGAAAACAGTACAGGCTATGAGTCTGCTGATGAGCTTACTACGCAGTTCACTCTTGCGGGGAGGAAGGCAAATTGCTATGGACATGTGTTCTACAACACGAGCACACTTTCCAAGAATCCCAAGAGCGTGCAGACTGTGATAAGCAACTCATTCAAGACCAAGGCCCTCATTCCTCATCTTGGAGGAACAGGCGTGGATGCTTTACCTTCCGCTCCTGCCAATGTAGTGGTTTCAGGTGGCACGCTGAACTGGGACAAGGTAGATGGAGCTGCCTACTATGCTGTTTACAAGAGCAACGGAGACAAGCAGAAGGCCACATTGCTCGATACCGTAACCGATCTGTCGTACAGTCTGAGCGCGAAGGGCAAATACTTCGTAACCGCGCTTGACAAACACAATGCGCAGAGTGCAATTTCTGAAATAGTGAAATACTGACAATCAGGTCGCCCAAAGGCGTAAATAACTTCAAAAATCCGAGTTTTTTCCGTACCTTCGCAAGGTATTGTAAAAACTCGGATTTAAACTTTAATGATATGATAGTAACGAAGGATAAAGTGGTGGAGCTGGAATATGAGCTTACTGTGGACGGAAAGGTAGTGGACAAGACGACTGACACGACTGGTCCGCTCGACTATATACACGGAGAGAATATGCTTCTGCCCAAATTCGAAGAGGCATTGGAAGGGCTTGAGCCTGAGGCGGAATTCGCATTTACATTGGCTCCTGAGGACGGATACGGCGAGTACGACCCGAAGAAGAAAGTAGATATCGCAAAATCCACTTTTGAAGTGGAAGGTGTGCTGATGGAGGAACTGCTCCAGGTAGGCAGATACATTCCGCTGCTGAACAGTGCCGGCATGGTGGTCAGAGGCAAGATCGACTCTATCCACGAGGACAAGGTCACGATGGACTTCAATGACCCGATGGCGGGCAAGACATTGAATTTCAAGGGAAAAGTGGTTTCTGTAAGGGATGCTACCGAGAAGGAGCTGGCAGAAGGTCTTCACGGCGAGTTCCTGCCTAAGGAAGGCGGTTGCTGCGGACATCACGGCAACGGCGGATGCTGCCACGGCAAGGGACACGAAGAGGGCCACGAGTGCTGCCACAGCGGCGAGCATGACGGCAATCACGAGTGTCACTGTCATCATGACGGAGAGCACGAGGGAGAACACGAGTGCCACTGTCATCACGACGGAGAGCACGAGGGAGAGCACGAGTGCCACTGCCATCACGATGAGGGCGAAGGCCACCATGAGTGCCACTGCCACGAGAAATAAGCTTCACGATGAAAACAGCCGTTGTCATACTTAACTGGAACACAAAGGGTTATCTCGAAAAGTTCGTTCCGGGCATACTCCATTCTCTAGAGGGAACGGATGCGGAACTTGTCGTGGCCGACAGCGCTTCGACGGATGGTTCCATGGAGATGATGGCGGAAAAATTCCCTGAGGTCAGAAGAATAACTCTGGACAAGAACTACGGATTTACGGGCGGTTACAACAGGGCCTTGTCAATGATAGAGGCCGAGTACTACGTGCTGATAAATTCGGACATAGAAGTTCAGGACGGCTGGATACAGCCATTGACGGAGACATTGGACCGGAACCCTGAAGTCGGGGCCTGCGCGCCGAAGCTTCATTCCTGGTACGAAAGGGACATGTTCGAGTACGCGGGAGCGGCCGGAGGTTATCTGGACAGTTTCGGATTTCCGCTGTGCCGGGGCAGAATCATGAATATGGTCGAAAAGGACGAGGGACAGTACGACTCCCCTGCCGATGTATTCTGGGCTACAGGGGCATGCCTGATGATACGCAGTTCACTTTTCCGGGAACTCGGCGGACTCGACGACAGGTTCTTCGCTCACATGGAGGAAATCGACCTGTGCTGGCGACTCCAGCTGAACGGATACCGGATACGCATAGTTCCGCAATCGACGGTTTACCACTTGGGAGGCGGGACATTGCCTCAGACTTCGCCGTGGAAACTGAAGCTGAACTACCGTAACAACCTGCTGATGCTCGAGAACAATCTCGCCAGGACTATCGCCCTGCAGGGACTTTCCGACAAGGTCAATGCAGATGTCCACGATTTGAAAAAACTGGCCGTAACGGCCTGCCGCAAAGCAAGATGCCTGATTTTCAGGAGAATGGTGATTGACGGAGCGGCTGCTGCGGCTTATCTGCTTACACTGAAGCCGTCATTTTTCAAGGCTGTGGTGAATGCTCATGCCGAGTACAGGAAAATGGCTGTCAGAACGGGGCCGGAAGACATTGACAAATACCTCAGGCAGTGGTGCGGCAGCGGAGAGAGGCCGGTGGTGCGGGGAATTTTTCCTCATTGGATAATTCCTATGGCATTGGTTCGGGGAAA
>ERZ779797.574-NODE-574-length-15372-cov-4.353659_pt1 | contig 15372 bp, 13 predicted proteins | sample MGYA00511886_ERZ779797 | MGnify/ENA primary metagenome ERZ779797 (study PRJEB29588, sample SAMEA2155055) | human gut metagenome | biome: human gut; feature: human-associated habitat; material: faeces | place: Denmark | collected 2008/2010 ... | reverse complement strand
TGTTTTTACTTTAGCAGACAATTTTGTCCAAGATACCTTTTAATTGAGCGATTGCTACACCGTAGTTGGTCATGGCTACGCCCTGGTCTTTTGCCTGTTGGATGCGGTGGAGGACGTATTTGCGGTTGAACATGCAGGCCCCGCAGTGGATAATCAAGTCGTATGGCGTCAGGTCTTCTGGAAAGTCCGTGCCTGATACGATGTCGATTTGCAGGCCTTCACCGATGCGCTTACGGAGCATATTCGGGATTTTCACCCGCCCGATGTCTTCTGTCAGCGGGGCATGCGTACATGCTTCAGCAATCAGCACCCGTGACTTCGGTGTTAGCTGGGCAATGGTATTGGCTCCTTTCATGTAGTAGTCGATGTCGCCTTTGTACTGTGCAAAGAGGACGGAGAAGGAGGTGAGTCGGCTCTCAGCCGGTTTCTTGTCATATACCGTGCGGAACACCTGTGAGTCGGTAATAATCAGCTTCGGTGGACGGGCCAAAGCGGCCAGCATGGCATCGATTTTGTCGGTGGTACAGCTCATCACCAGGCATTTGCGGTCCAGCAGTTCGCGGATGGTCTGTACCTGCGGCAGGATGAGGCGGCCTTTAGGGGCCTGGATGTCCTGTGGCATGACCAGCATGACGGTATCGTTTTCTTCTACCAGTCGGCCTACGATGCCTTGTGCCATGGTTTCATCCGGCAACTTATTTCGTAGACTGCGCAGAATGTCGTCCAGTCCTTTTCCGGTGAGGGTGCTCACTAATAGGGGAACCTGTCCGCATTGCTGTTCGATGCGGCGCATGGTCTGTTCGGCATCGGACAATAGGTCACATTTGTTTAGTATCCAGATAACAGGCACATTCTTTTCCTTTAACAAGCGTTGCCAGTGTAACTCTTCGTCCAGGTGTTCGTCGGTACAAACCATCAGGGCAATGTCTGTCTTCTCCAGCGCACGCTGTGTCTGTCGGATGCGGAGTTCGCCCAGCTCGCCTTCGTCGTCGAAACCAGCTGTGTCGATGAATACGCAGGGACCGAGACCATGGATTTCCATGGCCTTAAAAACCGGGTCGGTGGTCGTGCCGGGGATATCCGACACGAGTGCTGTGTCCTGATGCGTCAGGGCATTAATCAGTGATGATTTTCCGGCATTTCGCTTGCCAAACAGACCGATGTGCAGCCGGTTGGCACGGGGAGTATCGTTCATACGTTTAATCAGGCTTTAAGTTCACACATTAGAAACGAAAGTCGCGTTTTCCTTCGGCAATCCGTTCCAGATTTTCCAAGGCTCTTTTGCGGATGGCGGGATTCGGAATCTCTTCCATCTGCTTGCGAATCATGTCTTCAGCCAGTTGGCGTGTTTCGGGCGAAGCGTAGTCGCAGAGGTATTCCTGAAGCGTCATCAAGGCATTGGGGGCACAGCAGTTGGCTATTTGGCCCGTCTTGACTAGCGACATGAAACGGTCGCCCGTACGTCCTTCACGGTAGCAGGCCGTACAGAAGCTGGGGATGTAGCCTAGTTTCAGCAGCCAGGCCACGATTTCATCCAGGCTGCGGTGGTCACTCACATCAAACTGAGCAGAATTTTCTTCCGGCAGTTCTTCGGTAGCATAGCCTCCCACACTGGTGCGGGAACCTCCGCTGATTTGTGACACACCGAGTGCAAGTACTTTCTCGCGTGAACGCTGCGATTCACGTGTAGAAATAATCATACCCGTATAAGGCACGCTGATTCGGATGACGGCTACAATCTTTTGGAATATCTCGTCGGAGATGGCATTCTCGAAGGTCGAGGCGTCAATGTCGTCGGCCGAGCAGATACGGGGCACACTGATGGTGTGCGGGCCTACACCGTACGTCGCTTCCAGATGTTCGGCATGCATCAGCAGTCCCACGAAGTCGTAGCGGTAGGTGTTCAGGCCAAATAGTACGCCGATACCCACATCGTCGATTCCTCCCTGCATGGCGCGGTCCATGGCCTCCGTGTGGTAGGCATAGTTACTCTTCGGACCTCTGGGGTGAAGCTTTTCGTAATTTTCCTTGTGGTACGTTTCCTGGAACAGAATGTAGGTACCGATACCGGCCTCGTGCAGGCGGCGGTAATTCTCTACCGTGGTCGCAGCAATGTTTACGTTTACCCGGCGGATGGCTCCGTTCTTGTGCTTGATGCTATAGATGGTCTTTATCGACTCCAGAATGTATTCGATGGGATTGTGAATCGGATCTTCTCCTGCTTCCAGTGCCAGACGCTTGTGTCCCATGTCCTGCAGGGCGATGACCTCACGACGGATGTCTTCCTGTGTCAGTTTCTTGCGGGCAATGGTCTTGTTCTTTACGTGGTAAGGACAGTAGGTACAACTGTTTACGCAGTAGTTTGACAAGTAGAGTGGGGCAAACATTACGATGCGGTTGCCATAGAATTTCTGCTTGATTTCACGGGCCAGGCGGTAGATTTCCTCCACCAGTTCCGGGTCGTTGCATTCCAATAGTACAGCAGCCTCGCGGTGAGAAAGTCCCTTGCACGAGCGAGCCTTTTCAATGATGGAACGTATCAGTTCCTTGTCCTGGCTTTTGCTTTGGGCATATTCCAGGGTATCGAGAATTTCTTCGTGGCAGATAAATTCTTCTGCCTTTTGAGAATCAATCTTGTACATAGCTGTAATGTAATTTATAGTGTTTTGCCGGGATAATCTCCTCGGCTTTTATCTATTTCGTAACCAATGGCAGCCAGCCGTTGTGCCAGCAGACGCAGTCCTTCGGCAGCTTCTGAGCCCATAGAGGCTTTATTGTCATACAAGGCATAATTCTTTCGCTGTTCTACCGGAGAGAGGTTGGGCATCACTACATTGGCACCTGCCAGTATGCCTTTCTCGCGCCCGTCGAGCGTAAGACTTGCCAGGGCGGTGGTAGAAGGAATCAATGCCTGCGGATGCATCAGCCGGAAGATGGAAAGCAGCGTGAGTGTCTGCGTGAGACTGCCGGGCGGGCAGGAAGCGAAAGGAGTGTCATGATGAGGCAGGAAAGGGCCGATACCAATCATCTGGGGACGGAATTGTTCTATGAAAAGAATGTCTTCCACCAGGTGGTCGACGGTTTGTCCCGGACTTCCCACCATGATGCCAGTTCCCGTCTGGAATCCGATGCGTTTCAAATCGTTCAGACAACGCAAACGGTTGGGCAGCGACATGTCTTCAGGGTGCAAGCGACGGTAATGTGCTTCGTTGTGCGTTTCGTGGCGCAACAGATAGCGATTGGCACCTGCCTGAAAAAAACGTTCATAGGAAAGTGTAGGGCGTTCACCGAGTGAAAGGGTGATGGCTACATCGGGGAATTCGGTTCGTATGGCAGTCACCACTTCCGTTACCCTGTCATCGTTCATGTAGTTATCTTCTCCTCCTTGCAGAACGAAGGTACGGAATCCTAATTCGTATCCATGCCGGCAGCAAGCCAGAATGGTTTCCGTATCCAGTCGGTACCGCTTCAGATGGCGGTTGCTTTTTCGGATGCCGCAGTAGAAACAGTCGTTGTGACAACAGTTCCCTATTTCAATAAGTCCACGGATATAGATTTTGTTTCCGAAATGGCTTTGTGCTACGGCACGTGCCTTTTGCATGAGAAAGTCGAGGTCTTCCCCCCGGCACTCCAGCAGAAGGGTACGCAATTCACCGGGAGCCAGTGTCTGCTCCCGGTAAAGGCGTTCAATAAGTTCCCTCATGGGTTTATTCCTGATTATTGTTTTCGTACTTCAAGGTACGTTTCAGCAAGTCTTGGTTCAACTGGCGTTTTCCGGCTACAGGGTCGTTGTGTGCGCTCGGGCCGGTTACACATCCGCCTTCGCAAGCCATCATTTCGATGAACTGTGCATCCACTTTTCCGGTCTTGGCGTAAGCGCGGAGTACACCGATGTTCTTCTTCGTGAAGTCAGAGAACTGCATAATCTTGATACCGTTGGCTTTCGGGCCTAAATAAGCTTTCACTGCTCCGGCTACACCGCCTGCCTGTGCGAATCCGTGTGCTTCACATACAGATTCGTATGCCACTTTGTACGGGTTGGCCTGTTCCAGTTCAATACCTAAGCCACGGAAAATCGGGTGAAGTTCTTCGAATGTCAGCACGTAATCTACGCACTCGTCGCGCTGTGCTTCTTTTCTTTTAGCGATACACGGGCCGATGAAGACTACCTTCGCATTCGGGTATTTCTTTTTAGCAATGCGAGCTGCGTAATACATCGGAGAGCCGGTGCTTGATACGTAGGGCTTCATGTCGGGGATATGCTTGTTCACCAGTTCGATGTACGACGGACAGCAGGAAGTAGTCATGAATTTCTGTCCTTCTTCCAGTTTTTCCAGCAGTTCGTGTGCTTCGTTGCTGGTAGTGTGCATGGCACCTTCAGCCACTTCAATTACATCGGCAAAGCCAATCTCCTTCAATGCTCCGTACACTTGTTCGATGGTAGCTTTGAACTGTCCCAATACGGACGGAGCCGGAATGGCAATTACCTGTTCTCCCTTGCGGATAGCTTCCAGTACGTCGAACACTTGTGAGATTTCGAAGATGGCTCCGAACGGGCAGGCATTCAGACATTTTCCACAATAGATACACTTGCTTTCGTCGATGTGCTCGATGTAGTGCTCGTCCTTGCTGATGGCTTTCACCGGACAAGCCTCCTCACAAGGCACCGGAATGTAGACGATGGCGTGATACGGACAGCTCTTGTGGCAGATACCACAGCTGATACACTTGTCGTGGTCAATCTGTGCCTGACCAGTCTTCTTGTTAAAGTGTACGGCACCCTTCGGACAGTTCATGTAGCAGCTTCTGGCCACACAACCCCGACAAAGGTTACTTACTTCGTAGTTTACCTGCACGCAAGAAGAGCATGCTTCGTCGATGACACAGAGAATATTTTCTTTGATTCTTTCCTTGCGTTCCAGTGTCTTGCGGGCATATTCAGAAAGCGGAGTCAGCTCGTCCGTTTCATCGGTCATATCCCAGCCCAGCAACGGAAGCAACTTATATTTAGTAACGGCACGTTCCTTGTGGATACAGCAGCGTCCTACCGGCTGTGAGCGGCGAGGACTGATTTCCAAAGGAATGCGGTCAATTTTTTCTACTAATTGATTTTCTTTCCATAAAGCAACCAGGTTTTCCAGCAATTTATGCCGGACAATCATTACGTTGTTTGTAAAAGCCATAATCGAAATAAAAAGGTTTGTTAGTTATTAGTTATCCTAAAATTATAGAGTCCGTGTGCGGTTTACTCTTCCGTTTGTCCCTCGGCAGCTCTCAGAATCAGGGTTGTAGCTCCCAAGGTAATAATAGCTCCGTCTTCAATGCGGATTTGGTCTTTCGGTCCTAAAATTTCATTCATCAGGAAAGTTCCTGTGATACTGTCGTTGTCGCGCAGGGTATAAATGATTTTCCCTTGCTTGTTCTTCTTGACATTGATGTAGCAATGCCGGCGGTCCAGACTCGGGTCATTGCTTTCGATGGGGATGTCGATGTCATTACCTTTGCATCGGCGGCCGATGAGGTTATCTCCCTCATGCAGCGGAAGTACCTGCTTGTAGGCAAATACATTTTCCACTGCCAGTATGTTGCCGAAATCCTGCATGCCTTCTTTCTCGTCGATTACTTCCTCCTTGCGGTTGGCGGCATTCAGTTTCGATTTTCCGATACGGATGCTGAACTGCTTCTTGCAGTTGTCACAGATAAAAACGAGTGACTGTCCTTCTCCATACTTGGTTTCATCAAACTGGATGAAGTTGTCACATTTGGGGCATCTTACTCTTTTCATTCTGTTTAAAAGGGCGTATTTATTTTGAAGTGAATACCCAGGCATTCTTGAATTCTTCCTGATTGCGCAGCGTCTGCACTTTCTGGTAAGCTTCGCCTGAAGTGGCATAACTATCCAGTGCGATGCGGAAGCGTCCGTTCGATTCAAGCACCTGGCAATTCTTGTATCCTTTCTGCTGGAATTTTTTCAGTTCACGTTGGGCATCGTCCGATGTCGGCAGGCTGGCTACGATGATGTAGGCCGTTTTCTTGCTTGCAGCAGGTTGTGCGGAAGCCGGTTTCGGTTTTTGTGTCGCTTTTGCTTCAGCTTTGGTGGCAGCCGTTTTGGTCACGGCTGTTTTTGCTGCAGGCGCGGCTGCAATCTTTTCTGTCTTCACGGCTACCGGTTTCAGCGTGTTTACGTTGTTACGGACACGCTTTTCGCCCTTCTGTTTCTTTACAGCCTTTTGTGCAACTGCTGCTTTCGGAGTCGTTTGTATGCTGGTGGCTACTGACTGGTTGCGGATGGCATCAAACATACTGATTGAGCCCAGCGAAGCATAATTCGCATCGTCCATGTACGTGTTTTCCACCGGAACGGAGAGTACGAAGAACAGGCATACGGCTGCAGCTATGGCCACTACATTGCGTGTGAAATGGCGCAAGGAGAAATGTCTTTTCGGTTTGCTTGCCGCTTCCTTTATTTCCGGAACCAACGGCTTCGGAGAAGAAACAGGCAATGTCTGCAGCTGCGGAAGCGTGAAGCTTTCCAGCCCGTACAGACTTGGGGTGAAGAAAGATGAGGCTGCCGGCTCAAAGGCATAACCGCCGTTCATGTTATAGTAGATTGTACCCACGTTGTGCAGGGTGACCTGACCCTGCTGGTACAATTGGTCTTTTATTTCAGCCACAGTCTTTTCAATCCGGCGGGTTGCATCGGGAAAGTCGGTGTTAAAAGCTTGCATGTACGACTGTACCAGCAGCCCATCGTTCATTATCAGTTGCGGATTGAAACCAATGGTGCGGAGGGGCGGCATGAATTCTCCTTTCTGGATGGAGTATGCAGCCTGCCGTTTATGGGCAATGAATCCTCCCAAGCCGGGAACGATGACACAATCATTCTCCAGCAATAATACTTCTATATGTTTGGATAGTTCAATCATATTGCAAAAATAATACATTTTTCTCTTATGTGGAGTATCTTTCAACGGGTATTTTTTATACTGATAGGGGTTTAACCAACTCTTCTTTTTCTATCATGTAGTCTGATATATTCATGTGCCCTGTATCGAAACAATTGTAAACGCACGAAGCCCCCGGCACTGCCGAAGGCTCCTGTTTTTTATTCTCTTATCTCACTTTTCAATAACCGTCGATACAATCCATTGGTGGATTCTCCGTGTGTTCTATCACGTGCTCCTTTCATGCCAATATTTATTTGATGGAATGTATTTCTTTCCATTCCATCAGCAATTCATCGGCAAGATATTCATCGCTAAGGCAATGCATATCCGCAACTCCATTACTTATAAGCTTATAAGTTTCAGAATCATAAGAAAAGCAAGCGCATCTTCATATTTCATCTGCAAGACTATTCCAAAAGACCTGTTCCACCTTCCCCTTTTATCGGGAGAAGTGGGACGGGAAACTTTCAGTGTGCCATGAGTTACAGCATGGCGGCATACTTGCGTACCTGCTTCAGACGCTCCATAAAAGAGGGGTCTGCAGCCGCCTGCTGCATATTGCAATCAAGCTGCATCCGCATCAGTAGCGAAGCACTGATACCCAAAGCTGCCTCGAAGAGCATCGCTGTCTGCGTAGTAATCGGCCTGCGGCAGTTGAGAATGTCATTCAATACCTTGTAGGAGATGCCCATCTGCTCGGCCAACCTGCGCTGCGAGAGCTTGCGTTCTTCGGTCTCTTCCTTCAGCAGTTCGCCCGGATGTATAGGGCGTTGACAGATGTATTTTCCCATAATTATTCTATTTATAATGGTTTGATAATTCAAGTATATTACAGATAGTCACCACCGTTTCCGATGAGACCTGTTCTACCGTGAACTCAATGCGGTACTGGTCGTTCACACGGATGGAGGAAATACCAGCCTTGTCACCTTTCAGCACTTCATAATGAAGCGAGTGGATAACGTAAAGCTCTTCCACGCTTCTTGCTTGTTCCAACACTTTGATGCGTAACTGGTAGCGTGCCACGATATTTGGCTGGAAACGATGTTTCTTGTCCGTCGTTTTCCCTTCCTCGTACAATTGGCGCAAATAGTCCTTATCAAAGTTTATCTCCATTGCTTTCCGTGTTATTATTCACGTAGCAAAGATAAGAGATTTCTTCCATATATCCACCAAAAAAGTGGACGTATTTTATGTAACTGCCATCAGTCTCACCAATCATGGATAAATCCACTACCTTCATATATACCTCGTGTACATCCTTGCGGAGACTTCTTATTTTGTAGGTAGTAGCTTCCAATTCCTGTTGTCTGTTCTGTTCATTGAGCCAAATATAGACGATGCCGAAAATGACGAATAGTATCAGCACATATCCTGCCGCTATCTTGGTGCGCAGGTGTCTGGTTGCTATTGTTTTCTGTTTCATGCGGGTTACCTCATTTTTTATATTATTCTTTTCTCCTTATTAAAATGCAGCCCACTGACCTTACGGTAGCGGGCTGCGGTGTCTGTATGATGTTACCGGGCACAATACTCCCGCCCGGAATGGGAGTTCTTTTCTTTTGGGGTTATACTTCGGTTATTTTCCGTTTCGGGCGGAACTTTTCCCGCCCGACGGTTTACTGTTCCTTCAATGTTGGCAATGCTCCGGTGAGTTCGTACTGCCACTCTGAGCCTGCACTTTGCAGGGCGGCGTTCATCTGTGCAACGGCGTCTAACCAGTCGCCGTCCGTCACTTTGGTGGTTTCGATGGTGGTGCTGCCTCCCTCATTGTAGCCGATGCCTGTGTCGGGATTGCTTCCCCAGTAGCAGGCGGTGATGACAGGGTCATTGAAAAATTTATAGTTCCGTCCCGTTACGCCGCCTGTGGTTCCGGCCGGGCCGCTGACAGTCCCATTGGCATGATAGCAGGCGGTCAGGGTACCCTCATCATTGGTTCCCGTTACGCCGCCTACATAGATGGTGCCGCTTCCGCTACCGGTCACGCTGCCCCAGGCATAGCAGGCAATGACAGTGCTTCTGTTGATGTTGTCTCCCACCACGCCGCCGGCATAATAGGTGCCTGTACCGTTACTTACAAGGGTCACATCGTCCGTGGCATAGCAGGCGGTCAGGGTGGCACCACTATCCGTCAGACCTGCCACGCCACCGGCTGCATTCCCGGCATTCACTGTGGCCGAGGAGCTGCATCCGGTAAGGAAACCGCCCGATTGGTAGCCTACTACACCGCCAGCAATGCCGTTATTGCCGCTGCCGCTGACGCTGCCCGACACCGAGCAGTTTTCAAGGGTGCCATAGCTGCGTCCCGCCACGCCGCCGACAGCGCTCATATCGTTATTGCTTTCTATCTTCACCTCCTCCAGCGTCACATCCTTCACCGTGCCGCCGGAGTCGATGTAGCCGAACAGGCCCGCATATTGGTCACTCGTCGTAACGGTCAGCCCCGTGATGGTATGGCCGCCGCCGTCGAAGGTGCCTTTGTATGCGTTGCTGATGCTTGTGCCTATCGGCGTCCAGTCCCCGGTCAGGGTGATGTTGCCGGTCAGGGTGATGTCGATGCCGGTATTTCCGTCGTTCACCAGCTTGGCGATGTTCTTCAGTCCCTCGGCGGAGGTCACGGTGTAGTTGCCCTGTCCGTCGTCGGTATATCCCTTGTCCTTGTTCAGCGTGATGTTGTAGAACTTGCTTGCCACGGGAGTGATGCCGGAGGAGAGTTCGCGCACCTCGGTGCCGTTTGCCTGCAGCTTGGTTATTGTGTAGCCGGGCACCACGTTCGCCTCCCAGCAGGTGATGGCGTTGCCGTTTTCGGTGTATTCGCACTTCTTCATCTCTATCCAGCCCTCTTGCGAGCCTTGCACTACTTTCCCTTTTTCATAAGTGCATTGGGTGTAGGTATAGAGCTGGAGGCTCTGCACCTCGCCGAGTGCATTGTCCGAAGGCGTGACGCGCACCTTGGTCAGTTGGTGGGTGAAACTCAGGGTGACGTCGGTCTGGTAGTCGCCCGTGCCCGTGGCGCCCAGCAGGTAGGCAAGACTTTGGCTCTGGTCGCCGAGGTCGAGGGTGCCGTCCGTGGCGGGATACCAGGCGGTGACGGTGTGGTCCTCGTCCCTGTCGCTCCAGTACAGGGGTATTTCGGCTTCGGCGGAACCGTCGTCCTGCACGGTGTAGGTGCCGACCTCTCCCTCGCCGTCTATCTGTACGGCGAACGGGTCGCCCGCATCAAACTTGCTGCCCCTGCCGTCCCCGTTCTCGCTGACGCGCGTCGCCGGTGTGCCCCAGGGCTGTGCCTCGCCGCCCTCCACACTGAGGGTGATGCGGGCTATCTCCAGCGGGTATTGTCCTTCGGGCAGACGGTCGCCGTCCGCCAGTTCGTCCTTCGTGCAGGCAGCCGTGGCAAGGAGCAGTGCGGCTGCGGCAAGAAGCAGATGGATGGAATGTCTTTTCTTCATATCGGGTTGTCTTTTTATTTGTTTTCGCTTTGTGCTGCCGCCGCCTGCGAAGGCGGCCGTCGCACCATAGTGTCTATGGGCAGCTCCGGCTTGACGCTTGCGCCGGGGCAGCGGTATGTGGATCAGAGTCCCACGGTAATGTTATCATTCACCTTGTCCCATGCTTTGATAGAGGCATTTACCTCCACATTCTGGTGGCTGATGGTGATCTCGTAGTGGTATTCCTTGCCGCTTTGGAGCTTGCCTTCCTTCACGGGAAGTGCGGTGTAATAGGTGTTTCCGTTCAATAATATTTCCATTCCGATGCTCTCCACTTCCTGCGGGAAGAAGATGGACGAGGTGCGGTTGCCTGGCAGGGTTACATCTGCCGTGGTTGTGGTAGTGGTTGCCGTCTGGCCGGTGGTGGGGTCGAAAGTACCTTGCAACAACAAGCCTTTCAGTGTGTAGCTGGTCGGGTAACCAGTCGGGATGGTGACACCGCTTCCTTCTTTGAAATTGAGTGTAATCCGGCTCATGCAGTGGCTGAAGGCGTTTGCGCCGGTGAAGCTCACATCCGGGTTGTAAGTGCTTCCCTTGGCACCGTTGGCAAAGAGGAAGTCATGCCGGGTCTGCACTTCCTGTGCCTTGGCATCGGTGGTGGCGGCTATTTTACCCTCTGTCATTTCGTTGTCATCCTTGTACGGATAATAGGCACGGAAGGTTACTTCGTCCGGGCTGTCGAAGAAGATAATAGTACCCACCGGGGTGAAATTGCCGTCTCCAGTCGTCACATAGGGCACGTTGTTGTACGAGGAACCACCGGTACAGGTAATGCCGATGCGGTCATCGTCTTCCCATTGGTCTCCGTCCGTTCCGCTGACACGGGTAGTGGCGGTCACGTTGTCACCGATAGCGGCAGTAAACTGGGCGGCCACGGGGCCGTCGTTCAGGTTCTCGATGTCGTTGGTGCAGGCGGCAAGCGCGATGCCCAAAACTGTGAAAGTAAATAATCTGGTCTTCATCTTCATATTAGTTTAGTTTATCGTTCACTCTTAATTCTTCATTCTTAATTCTTCATTTAACTACATTTCCGCATCCACATCGCCTCCGTCCACCGTTTCCCATCCGGTGATTTCGGCAGAGGATTCCTCCATGCCGACCGGTGTTTCCAGTGTGCCGGTCACACGGTAGCCGTCGGTCATGTTGCCGTTGAAATCGGCAAGGGCTTCCGTCAGGTCAACTTCCGTCCGTTGAGTGCGTCCGCCGTCCACGAAGGCGATGTCCAGCACCAACGTCTGCACGGCTCCCATCGTACCCAGCAGCCGGGCATCGGCGGTGAGCTTGTCGCCGTCGCGGGTGAAGGCCACTGCGGTAGAGGCAGGTTCGCCCGTGGTCTGTTCCGCCTCCATGTCAAACGCCCCGGCAATGCCGCTGAGCGTGCCTGTCACGGTCTGTATCAGTTCGGGACGTCCTTGCGTCACGGTGAACTCGATATGCAGGTCGCGCACCCGTTGCTGCGGTGCCGGAGTGAGATGCAGCGTATCGTCAGCCACGACCGTAATCTCCCGGCTGGCGGTTTTCAGATAACCCGGCAGGGGGATAATGGATGCACCGTCCGCACGGGTCTTGCTGTCCTCTGTATGGACTTGCGCCATCCGTCCGTCGAAGGTGAAGCCCTCGGCACGGTTATAGACCACGAGGCTGTACGTTCCCGGAGTGAGCAGGTCGGGGAAAGTGAACGGTGAGCCGGTGATGTCGGCAGTCTGTCCGTTGATGTCGAGCACATACGCACCGTCCGCTGCCAGTCCTGTCAGGCTGACGGTCACGGCTCCCCGGTCAGGGTGCGGGGTGTTGTGAAGTTCATCCTTCACGCAGGAAGAGAGCAGCGTTGCAGCCAGCATGATTGCCATAAAAGTGAAAATTTTCTTGAAACGGTAAAAATCCATTTTGCGAACTGCAAATATTCTTGATAAACAACACGTATATTCTGTTTGCTTCATATCATCCTCCTTCCTTAGAATAACTTCCATACCAATGTCACGCCGGCATTGACGGGTCCCCACCAGTTCTTGGTTTCCGTACCACGGCGGACGCGCACGCCGCCCGTGACCTCATATTTCTCATAATCGGCATGCAGGCAGCCGATAGCCACTGAAAAGTCCAGTGACAGGGCTTTGTTCAGTCGCAGCAGATAACCGCCCGTGATGCCGCCTCCCATCAGGTCGCCCTGCTTGCCGGTTGCGGAAAGCTTGTAGTTGAACTCGCCAGCCTTGAACATCGCGCCCAGATAGCCGCGCTTCTCCTTGTCTATATAGTAACGCACTTCCGGCATCACTTCCCACAGGGCGTACCGCCTGTCCTTGCCGTTCCAGCTCCATGAAGTCCACGAGCCGTTTACGGCAATGCCCCACGACGGGCAGATGCGCCATTCAAGTTCTAAATCGGGTGTCAGGGTAGCCCAGCGCAGCAGGTTGGCACGCAGGGAGAGATGAGATTCGGTTGGGGCTTTGGTTTCCGACGGCGTGTCGGTAAGAATATTGGGGCGGGCTTCTTCCGCCTTGCGCCGTTCTTCGGCAAGTCGTTCCTGTTCGGCACGCTTCTCGGCTTCCAGTCGTTCGGCTTCCGCCTTGCGTCGTGCTTCCGCTTCCGCATCCGTCGCGGCTGTTTCCTTTACCGGTACCGTCATGCGCACGGTGACAAAATCACCCTCAGTCGCATGGTTGCGGGTAATGAAATTCTCCTCTTTTATTTCCGCGCGTATAATCAGTTCGGATTTCACACGGTTGGCACGGATCTTCGCCGTGGCAAGGTTCTCGGCTTCGCTGCCCAGCGAGTTGCAGTAGCCGTCAACCAGCAGCGGCAGCTTGCCGTCAAGAATTGTGGTTTTGTTTTTTTCGATACACTCCAACAGGCGGGCAAGTTCCGTGTCATTGCCATTCCAAGGAACGTAGAACATGTCCTTCTGCGGAACGAAGCGGAAGGTGTAGGTCGTGTCTGCTTTCTGCTGCGCAATGACAGGAAAAGTTAGCGTCATCAGCCACAGAAACAGGGTGAGAAAAGTGATTTTTCTGCTCATATAAACTTGAATTTATTATCTTTGTCTTCTCCAAAGGTAATAAATGCCATTCAGCGCCCAAAATATTACAAAAACTTTTTCTGTTGAAATACAGCGTTTTATAAAAAATTGTCGTTTGAGCACTTTTCAAATTGTCGTTAGAGCACCTTTTTGTCGAATTAGCACTTTTTTGTCGCTTGAGCACTTTTTGAAAATGGGCTTCTGAGACCTTTTTCATCGGCTTTTTACCACACAAATTATTCCAGATTTGCTTTTTTCCACTTGCCAGGCGTACATCCTTCCTTCTCTGTAAATGATTTGATAAAGTTACTGCGGGAAAGAAAACCGGAAGACTCAGCCAGTTTCTGTATATTGATTTCCGGATGCTCCTTCAGTATGTTTTTCGCATACTCCAACCGGAGACCGGTTATCCATTCGCGGAATGTCATTTTATACGTAGTCTTGATATAAGCGGAAAGATAGGTACGGTTCGTATGAAGTATTTCGGACAGTTCTTTTATGGTAAGTCCCTGCTGGACATAGCCGTCTGTCTTTATCCAGTTGGCCACTTTCTCTATAATTCCTGTATAGGACACTGGAATTTCCTCTTCTGAAACCATTTCGGGTTCAGTTCCCGAATTTGTCAGAAGTTCTTCTTCAGACTGTATATCTTGCTCAAAAGCATTTTCCACCTGTTCATAGAACAGCAGGTAGTTCTGATAACAGTGAAAAAGATAACTGTAGAACAGGATTGATGAAAACACCCAGATAAAAACATATTTGTCTGGCAGAAATGTCAGCAATCCGCATCCGACACCGAAGATAACAGCCCAATAAGTGAATATGGAAAGCCATTCGATATATGTACCTATATCATCCGCCTGAGTTTCATTGAAAATCCGAATGGCTCTACGGTATGCAATTATGACTCTGCGAGCTAAAACGACTCCAAAAACGACTAACCAGACAGCTAAAGCAAATAAAGAGAATTTTTGCATGATTCCGCTTGGCAACAGGAACAACACAACTCCGGAAAGAGTTGAAAATATAATCCATAAAATGATATGTGTCCACACACGCCGTTTGGTAATGTAAAAACGATCAAGCAACATTATCAATGCCGAACTGAACAGAGAATAGCACAGGAAGTATGTGGACATGTTCATCAATATGGCAGAATCCGCATTTTTGAATCGGATACCAAAGAAGAAATGTACCGAATAATTTGCCGAAAGCAGCAGCATAGCTATACCCATAATCTGTCGGGAGCGGAGATAATTCTTGAAAATTTTCTTTTCAGGAGTCTTTGCAAACAAAAAATAAAAGCCGAAGAATAACATCAACGGCAGTGCGGCACAAAGTGAAAAACTGTATATAGATGGTTCCATTGTTATGCTTATTTGATTTTGATACAAAGTTACGTCTTTTCTTCACAAATAGGCACATAATCTATGATTTAAAGTTATAGATTCGGTCATATTAGATTGAATAAATTATTAGAATTAAAGCCAGTGGTGAAAAATTCAACCACTGGCTTTTTCTGTCAAGACTTCGATATTAAAGTTTTACACCTTTGGATTCCGATAAACCGGGTCTCCCTATAATTAAATGACTGCGTACAAAGTCCACGTGCGGGCTTTCCGTCTGTTTTTTCTCGTTGCCTTGCCGGTTCTCTTCTGTGTTTTCCTGAGCCGGAGCCAGCTCAAGCTGTATCTTGCGGTCCAGTGCGGCGAGTTCGGACTTCAGCTGTTTCAGCTCGTCCTCCTTCTTCCACACCTTGCCCGCTATCTCCTGCAACTGCGGAATCTCCTTTTCCAGCACTTCGTTCTTAGACTTGTACTGGTCGATGATGGTCGGAATCCTCTCCAATGCGTTCAGAAAGTTTCGTGCGGCAGCAATCGGGTCTGCCATCGCCAGATGCCCGTTGTTGTAGGTGGACCTG
>ERZ779797.564-NODE-564-length-15486-cov-3.069989_pt1 | contig 15486 bp, 10 predicted proteins | sample MGYA00511886_ERZ779797 | MGnify/ENA primary metagenome ERZ779797 (study PRJEB29588, sample SAMEA2155055) | human gut metagenome | biome: human gut; feature: human-associated habitat; material: faeces | place: Denmark | collected 2008/2010 ... | reverse complement strand
TTTAAGAAAATCGACGAAGAAACTTTTATAGAAGTATCAACAGGTATTCCTTTTGTGCTTAATCCATATTATTTGTTACATGATTGTGGTGATAAATCGGAAAGGATCAAGATTTTTCAAGAAAAATTACAAAAGTATAGAAAAATTGGATTACGTATAGATGAAATAAACTATATAAAGGTTGATGATGAATTTAAATTGTTATATTCTAAAGAGATGAACCAAGAGTTAAAAGATAAATTAAAGGATTATGCCAAAATAGCGCATGAACAATTTGACAACGCTTTCACTGAAATTGTAAATAGAATGCATAATATTGCTTCAGTAGATAATGCAATATATGATATAGAAAAAAAGTACAAAACAAAAACAACAAGGTAATGAATATGAGTGCAGGACCTTGGTCGGGCTCAACTCCGTATGAGAAACACGCAGGGAAAATAATAAGTCCCGCCATAATTGCCACAAAAGTATCGAGTGCGCAGATTTTCACGGACTCGCCCGGAAGAGTATCGTCCTTTGACATATAACTTCCGAAAATTTCCATAGCCGCAATACCGAGGCTCAAAGTAAAGAAACTCTGATTCATAGCGGCGGAAACAATGTTGCCGATACCTATTTCGGATACTTTTTCAAAATCGGGAACAAGATAAAACTTAAGTCCCTCGCCTGCACCGCTAAGCAAAATGCTGTTTACGGCAAGTGCGAGAATGAGCACAAGCAAAGCAATCATCATAACCTTGCTCACCTTTTCTATTCCCTTTTGAATACCTCTGCTGCACACCAAAAAGCCGAGTATGGTAATAATAGCCATCCATATAACCATTTCAATTGGGTTTGACTGCAACTGAGAGAATACACCGCTGACTTGCTCAGAGGTCATTCCGCTTTCAAAAGTGCCTGTTGCAAATTTGTAAAAATAGCTTGTCATCCACCCCGAAACGGTTGTGTAGTACATCATCAGCAGATAACAGCCAAGCATACAGAACCAACCGTGAATATGCCACTTGCTTTTTGGCTTTTCAAGTTTTTTGTAGCCGAGCACGGCACTTTTACGGCTTGCCCGACCGACCGCAAGCTCCATAGTTAATACGGGAATACCCATAAGAACAAGGAAAACGAGGTAAAGCAAAACGAACAGACCGCCTCCGTTTTCGCCTGCAACATACGGGAATCGCCATACATTGCCGATACCGATTGCACAGCCCGCACTTACAAGAATAAATCCAAGCCGTGACTTAAAACTTTCTCTTTCCATAGAAACTCTCCTAAAAACAAACTGTTACAATTATATAAAAAATAATCATACACTGTCAAGCATAATGTAAAATATTTATCTGTATTTTAATTTTCGCTTAATGGCACATAGAGCTTATCTTTCGGGATTTTGTCACCGAAGTTATCGCAAAGTTTCCATTCGATCGGTTTTTCGCTTAAATTCATTTTAGATTTATAAGCCATCTTGCTTTGAAGCTGTTTTTTCGGCATAAGATAAGTTTTGCTGTCTTTGATAAACACAGTACCCGTTTCTATAAAGCAAAAAGTGACATTGTACTTTTCACATTCCTCTCTAAGGTGCTTTACCCAATCAAAATTACATGGTCGTGCGCCGTCATAGTTTTCTCCGCCGCACCAACACTCATACAGCCTATGCATAGCTTTACCTTATTAAATTAAAGTTTTTCTGCCCAATCGGCAAGGGCTTTTTCGCTCATACCGTTGATTACTTTACCCTCAACCCAATTTGCGCCCGGGCAGCTCGGCTTTAGATTTGCCAAAGTCTTACCCATTCCGCTGCCGCCGGAAGTTGCAAACGGAATAACCTTTTTACCGTCTAAGTCAACATTTTCTACAAATGTGTTGATAATTGTTGGAGCAACATACCACCAGATTGGGAAACCGATAAAAATTGTATCGTAATTCGCAAGACTGTTAGGAAGCTGGGCAATCTGCGGACGATAGCTCTTGTCATTCATTTCAATAGATGAACGGCTGTTCTTGTTTGTCCAGTCGAGGTCGGCTCTTGTGTAAGGCGTCTGCGGCTTGATTTCAAACAAGTCTGCGCCTGTTGCCTTAGCGAGCTTTTCTGCCATTGCCTTAGTGTTACCGCTTGGCGAAAAATATGCTATTAACTTTTTCATTATAATCAACCTTTCAAAGAAATTCAGCTTGTATTTAAACTGTATTTATATTATACTCCTTTGTTTTACAAATGTCTAATGCCTATTTCAAATTGCTTGCTATGCCATTTGGTAATCACAAAAAAGCAAGGCGGAAATTAAACCGCCTTGCTTAAATTATTTTTTATTGCATTTTAGCGTGCAGGCTGAGCAATTACCGCCACACTTTGAAATCATCTTATCCTTTTTAGCTTTTCTTACGGCGAGAATAACCAAAAGAGCTACAATTACTAAAATTATAATACTCGGTATATCCATATTCGCCCTCCGTTAAGCCAAGCCAAAGGCAAGACCGACTGCGTGAATAAGAAAAGCCACACACCATGCGATTGCGCACTGAATAATAACAGTTGCGACAGCCGCCTTAGTGCCGCCCATTTCTCGCTTTACGGTTGCAATAGCGGCAACGCAAGGAGTGTAAAGCAAAGTAAATATAAGGAATACAGCGGCGGTAAAAGGAGTAAACAATGTACTTACAAGCTCGGCATCTCCGCCCATAAGTACAGTAAGTGTAGACACAACGCTTTCTTTTGCTGTAAAGCCTGTAATGAGAGCTGTTGATACTCGCCAATCACCAAATCCGAGCGGAGCAAAAATAGGAGCAACCAAGCTGCCAATCATTGCAAGCAGGCTCTGCTCGGGTGATTCGGCAACATTAAATTTTGCGTCAAAGGTCTGCAAAAACCAAATTATAATTGACGCTACAAAAATAATTGTAAATGCCTTTTCTATAAATCCCTTTGCCTTTTCCCAAATGAGATGCACAACGCTCTTTGCCGATGGGAGTCGGTAATTAGGCAGCTCCATTACAAACGGAACAGGCTCGCCCTTGAACTTTGTGCTTTTTAAAATCAAAGCATAAATAATGGCACAAATAATGCCGAATATGTATAGTCCCACCATTACAAGCGCCTGATACTGCCTTGGGAAAAATACGCTTATAATCAGCGAATAAATCGGCAGTTTTGCACTGCAACTCATAAACGGAGTGAGCAGGATTGTCATTTTTCTATCTCTTTCGCTTGAGAGTGTTCGTGTTGACATAATTGCAGGAACAGAACAGCCAAAGCCTATAAGCATTGGCACAAAACTTCTGCCCGACAGTCCTATTTTTCTTAACAGCTTATCCATTACAAAGGCAACCCTTGCCATATAACCTGTATCCTCAAGAATAGACAAAAAGAAAAACAGAGTTACGATTGTAGGCAAAAAGCTGATTACACTGCCCACACCGTTGCATATGCCGTCTACCACAAGCGAATGCACAACAGGGTTAATCTGTACGGCGGTGAGTGCGTTGTCTATAAGCGATATAACAGAATCTACGCCTAAACTCATAAGGTCAGAGAGCCATGCGCCCACAAGGTTAAAGGTCATAACGAATATGAGTGCCATAATTGCAATAAAGCAAGGAATAGCGGTATATCTGCCCGTAAGCAATCGGTCAATTTTCATACTTCGCTTATGCTCTTTGCTTTCGTGCGGACGGACAACTGTTTTTTGACACATTTTTTCTATAAAGCTGAATCGCATATTTGAAATGGCGGCCTCTCGGTCAAGTCCCGTTTCATCTTCCATTACGGATACAATGTGCTCAAATGCCTGCTTTTTGTCATCGGTCAGGTTAAGCAGTTTTTCAATAGGCACATCGTTTTCTATCAGCTTTGTTGCGGCAAATCGCAGCGGCAGTCCCGATTGCTTTGCCTCAGGCTCTATCATATGCACTACGGCGTGTATGCAGCGGTGAACCGCTCCGACAGGGTCTTTTTTATCTACACTGTCTGTGCAAAAATCTATTCGCCCCGGCTTTTCCATAAATCTTGCCACATGAAGTGCGTGACTTACAAGCTCGTCTATACCCTCATTTTTTACGGCTGAAATAGGAATAACAGGTATTCCGAGAATTTGCTCAAGCTCGTTTACTCTGATACTTCCGCCGTTTTCTCGCACCTCGTCCATCATATTCAGCGCAAGCACCATAGGAATACCAAGTTCCATAAGCTGCATAGTAAGGCATAGATTTCGCTCAAGGTTTGAGGCGTCTACAATATTTATAATTCCGCTCGGCTTATCTTTTATCAAGAAATCTCGTGTAACTATTTCTTCGCTTGAATACGGCGACAATGAGTAAATACCCGGCAAGTCGGTAACTGTTGCCTCAGGGTGATTTTTAATTGTGCCGTCTTTTCTGTCTACGGTAACACCCGGAAAATTGCCCACATGCTGATTAGCGCCCGTAAGCTGATTAAACAAAGTGGTTTTGCCGCAGTTTTGGTTTCCTGCAAGCGCAAATGTAAGTTTGCTGTCTTTCGGCAGTGCTTTGCTTTCATCGTGAATATGATAATCGTTTGCCTCGCCAAGCTCGCCTACTCGTGGATGCGGAATAGATTTATGCCTTTGCGGTTTGCTGTCGGCAACAACTTTTCGTTCGTGTATGTTTTCAATTTCAATTTTCTTAGCCTCATCAAGTCGGAGCGTAAGCTCATAGCCTCTCACTTCAATTTGAATCGGATCGCCCATCGGCGCTATTTTCTGCAAAGTAATTTCAGTGCCGGGTGTAAGTCCCATATCAAGCAAATGGTGTCTTAATGCTCCGTCACCGCCAACCCTTGTAATAAAAGCACTTTGTTTTGGCTTTAGTTTATCCATTTCCATAAATAATGCCACCCCTATAAATGCAAATGTTCATTTCATTTTTTCATTTCATAATTTTTCTTCCCTTATATTATAATAAACCTTATGCCTATATGCAACCATTTAACAGTTGAAAAATGTAAAAATAAGGAATATAATTTATTATATATGAAATATATATGTTATGTGTGAATATGAAAAGGTGGATTTAATGGAAAAAGAATTAAAAAAGCAAAAACTTGATATGCTCAACGGCAGTATATGGAACAAACTGCCCGTTTTTGCCCTGCCGATTGCGGCAACGGGAATACTCGAACAGCTTTTTAATGCGTCCGATATAGCAATCGTAGGCAACTTTGCACAAACCGACAAAACCGCAGCGGTAGCGGCAGTAGGAGCAAACAGCCCGATTATCGGTCTGATACTTAATTTATTTATAGGCATAGCGCTTGGCGCAAATGTTGTAATAGCAAATGCCATAGGACGAGATGACAGGCAGACCGTACAAAAGGCGGTGCATACCTCAATGGTAGTGTCTGTAATCGGCGGTGTATTGGTTGCGATAATCGGCGAACTTATAGCCGAACCGTTGCTTACGGTGCTGAATGTACCCGATGATGTGCTTGAGCTTGCACTGTTGTACTTGAGAATATATTTTCTCGGAATGCCTGTCATACTGCTGTATAACTTTGAGGCGGCAATATTCAGAAGTATAGGCGAAACAAAAATGCCGCTTATTGCGCTTACGCTGTCGGGAATTTTGAATGTACTGCTTAATCTGTTCTTCGTAATCGTACTTAAAATGTCGGTAAACGGAGTAGCAACCGCAACAGTTATAGCCAATGTTGTGAGCGCAGGTATTCTTTATATAAAGCTCGTAAAAAGCGACAAATACATAAAAGTAGAATTTAAAAAGCTAAGAATAGACGGAAAAGTCTTTGCGAAAATTATGCAGATAGGACTTCCCGCAGGAATACAGAGTGCGGTGTTTGCGGTTGCGAATATTGTAATTCAAGGTGCGATTAACAGCCTCGGCACTACCGTAATAGCGGCGTCAAGTGCGGCATTCAACATAGAGATTATCGCTTACAATGTAATGAACTCGTTTAGTCAGGCTTGCACAACATTTGTCGGACAAAACTTTGGTGCAAATAAGATTGACCGTTGTAAAAAAACTCTTTTTCTTTGTCTTATCGAAGACGCAATTGCATCAGGCACGGCAATACTTATAGTGCTTATAACAGGAAAATTTTTGCTGTCAATATTCAACAACAACCCCGAAGTAATAGAAATAGGCTATACAAGACTTGTAATTATTTTTATAGCTTACATATTCTCAATGCTGTATGAGGTAATGTCGGGATACTTAAGAGGATTCGGATTTTCGCTTGTTCCTGCAATTCTCACTACCGTAGGCGTATGCGTGCTGCGAATAATATGGATAAATACCGTATTCCCCGCAAACAGAACTTTTGTAACGATAATGACCGCTTACCCTGTCAGCTTAGCTACAACGGCAGTGCTGATATTTATAGCGTTGATTATCTACAGACCGTCAAAAAGATTTGCAAATAAGGGTAAAGAAAAAGCGTAATTGATTGATAAAGCAATCTGCTAAAATATAATTTACCGATATTACTCCAACATTTACTCCAGAACCAAATATAAAAAGCACAACAGCCTCTTGATGTAAAAACACCGAGAGGCTGTTGTGTTATATAAGGGAAATGAGTGGATAGCAAATTAATTTTTAAATGCCGAAAGAATCAATCTTATACCGTATGTCATAAGCAAAATGCCCATAAACAGTCCGAGTGTTTGCGCTGTGAATATAAGATTAAATATTCCGTATAAGCCTGCAAGCAGTACGAGCACTCCGCATATAAGCGGAAGTACCCATACACTTGAACCTGATTTTTTAACCTTGAATGATGTTGCTATAGAGGAGATTCCGTCTACAATAAGCCATACCGCAAAAATCGCAAGGATTAATATATCAAACATCACTCTTATGCCGGGCATTAACATTGCGAGCGCAGACACAACCGCCGCAGCTATGCCTGCTATAAGACCTAAAGTTCCCATTAAAGCTTTTTCTTTATTATTACCGTCGTTGCGTGAAGCTGCATACGAAACAATTGTGGAAATTCCCCATAATCCGAGAATTATCGTTACAATCCAACCGATGTTAAGAAATGTAAGTCCGGGATAAAATATGCAATAAATTGACGCAAGAACAGTCAAAATACCCAAAATACAATTAAATACTTTCATAGTTACCTCATATGTTTATTGTGAATAAAAAATAATAATATAACAAATGCAAGCAATGCAATGCACAACAGCAAGGCTATCAGCAAATATGTTTGTGTTCCCGTTACCATACTCGTGTTATCCTGTACGGGTACGGTCGGGACTGTGGAATACGGTTGAGTTGTCGGCGATAAAATGTTAGCCGTAATCTGCGTACTGCCCTCATCCCTTGCCGTTACCGAAACGGTAGCCGTTATAAAGACTGCGGCAATCACCGTACAAACCGCAATTGCGCTAAGCAATTTTTTAAAATCAGTCATTTCATAATCATATTGTTACAATTGAGCTGTGGAATGTCATTGTACCGCTGTAATTGCCTGCAATAGCGTCAAGGTCTTGTCCGTAGAGTGCCTGCTGATTAAGTACAAGTGTACCCTCCTGAACCTGACCCTGTGAATCGGCGCTGAAGGTTGTAAAGTGGAAACCGTTTGCACCCGGAGCACCTGCGTCATTGATAGCGATTTTGTCGGCAAGATTATCGTCATTTACTTTTTCCGAATAAATATCATACTTAATTTTGAACGGGTTGGTTGCGTCTTTCTGTGTAATATAGAACTTATCGTCAATGTCCTGACCGTTGATATAAACAGATACAAAGTTGTTATCGTTAAGTTTAAGCTCTGTTGCAGTCACATCAAAGTTGAGATACTTGTTGCTCTGTGTATCTGTCTGCGGCTGTGCAAGAGTGCCGAAATCAACCATATCGGGGATTGTAATAACATAGCTTACATCTCCCGGTTGTGTACCCTCAATTCTTGCGGTAACTTCTGTGGAAGAATCGGGATTTTCGTTTGTGAGGGTTGCCGCCGATACGGAAACCACGCCTGTTGCGGCGAGCATAGCCGCCATAATTGCCGATATAAATTTTATTTTTTTCATATAAACACTTCTTTCTTTATTTTTACCGAATTTATCGGTATTTTACTTAACTTTGAGTGTGAACTCCGATTCTGCCGAATTGAGTTTTTGATGCGAATCGTCAAGAGTTACACATTCATACAAAACCATTGCTTGATACTCGCCTTTCTCAAGCGACTTTGAAAGCGGTACATCTGTAAGACCGCTGCCGGGTTCAAGCAAATCCGATTTATAAAGCACAGTTCCGTCGGAAAGCCTTAGCGTTGCGTATAAGCCGCAGGTGTTTGACTTTGGATTGCCGATACTGATGTGCAGAGAGGTATCGCCCGCATTCATTTCAGCAGTGCTGTAGCCGGGTATCTGCACGCCTGTTTTTTTGGTATTGTCACTGCCTTTTGAGTTTTCGTCTATGCCTGTATCCCAATCAGTGCGTATCTCCCCTACCACACCCTGTGTGGGTGCGGCAGGTTGAGAGTTTATGTTATTGTAGATTAATACTGCGATTAGCGCTCCGATTGCAACAATAAGTGCCGCTATAATTGCAATATATATTTTTTTATTTTTCAATGCGTCCTCTTTTCTTCAATACAGCAAAGGCAAGCAAAGCGATAATTGCCGTAAATGAAATTGTATAAATCACGGTTGCGCCCGTCTTTATTGTTGTATTGTCAATCTGTGTATTGCCTGTGTTGTTGCCGCCGCTTGACGAGGTTTCCACAAGTGCAAAATCAGTCGGCTGTGATAATGTAAACACTGCTTTTCCGTTTTCAAAAGAGTCGGGCTTTATGTATTTTATGCTGCCGTCGCCGTCAAGTACCGCAAGGCTTACATTTTTGCCGCTTACCGGCAAGGTGAGTTTTAAATTATTGTCACACCAAAATTCCGCAAATGCAGAGTTTCCGTTATTGTCCGAAAGTGTGCCCTTGTAAAAATCAAGAATTTTTCCGTCCTTAATAAGCGACTCGAATTTTTTATACTGTTCGTCATCTGTTGAATAAGCAGTGTAGCTTACATTGAGTGACGAGTGCATATTGCCCGAAAGAGTAATGCCGCTGCCTACAGATTTAACGCTGTACTTTAGAAAGCTGCCTTTGATGTACGGATAACCTCTGTTAAAGTCAGAGCAAATAAAGTATATGCTGTCATCTGTAACACTGTTTAACTTATCCGCAAGGCTTGTGCTTGCCATTTCAACCGTTCTTTCGTATGCAATATTTGTACTGTCGGCTTTTGCCTGTGAATCCGTGCCTACTGCATTGAGTGAATTTTGTGCTGTGTAAAATACATTCTTGACTGTTACACCGTCAGTTCCCGCAATGCCGTTCAAGCCGACAATCGAACCCTTTGCAGAATTGATTTTGCAAAGTACATTGCCGCAGTTATAGGAGCTTTCTATTTTGCCGCTGTTCTTGCCGACTAAACCGCCTGCAACCGTTGAAGTATCGAGTCCTGTCTTGCCTGTGTTTGCACAACCGTAAATTTCGCCTGTGTTAATTGCCGAAATACCGCCGCACTCGTTGCCCTTTACAATTGAGCAATTTCGTGTGCCTGTAATTTTACCGTTGTTAATACCCGCAACACCGCCGCAGACATCTGCGTTAAGAATCGAGTTAAGCTCCGATGCGTTGATTTTTAAATTTTTGATAAAGATTGTACCCGAAACAGCGTTTATACCGCTTACGCAATGGTCAATCACACCGTCATTTACAGCCGCAATTCCGCCGCCTGTTTTTGCACTGACCTTAAAGTCGCAGTCATAAACAAACAAATCTTTTACAATTCCTTTTTCTCCGATAAATTCAAACAGTCCGCCGTATTCGCCTGCGGAAATATTAAGTGCGCCTATGCTGTAGCCGTTGCCGTCAAATGTGCCGTTAAACGGTTTGTTTTCAGCAACAGAGCCGATTCCCTGTGCCCAGCTTGAATTTTCATCTGCGTAAATATTATTTACAAGAATATAATTCTTGTCGCCGTATCGCTTGTAATCGGTTCTTACAACCTGTGAAAGTTTTACAAGGTCGCTGTAGGTTTTTATAATAAATCTGCCGTCGTCGTCCTTGTCAAACTCATCGGGTGTTCTCTCAAAGTTTGAATATGTATTGTCAAAGTCCGCATAATAAACCGTACCGCCATTAAATACGGGGTAATCGTCAGGAGTAAGACCGTTGTCTATGTTCTGATACCAAGCCTGTGTGCCGTCGGTAACGCCGTTGTTGAGTTTAAATGCAACTTCACCGCACTTAAATTTGGAAATTGTTTTTTCGTTTGCCGATAACCCCAACTTGCTGTCTGTACCGAACGGAGTGTTTCCCGTATCTTTGTTGTAATAATTGTTTGCGATATTCGACTTGTTAAAATTCCTTGCCCAACCGATAATTGCGCCGCAATGTATGCCACTGCCGTTATCGCTTATCTTTGTGTAATTGTAGCAGTTTTCGATTGTCGGGTTTGTATTGTTAAGGTAGCCGAGAATACCGCCGACATATGCGCCGCTTTGCGTTGCTGTAACTGTGCCTGAGTTTGCGCAGTTTTTAACTCTTGCGCCGCCGTTTGAATAAGCTATTACGCCGCCGATACAATCGGAAGAATTATTGAGGTGAATGTTTCCGTAGTACATACATTTCTCAATATCTGTTTTATCATTTCCTACAGAGCCGATAATGCCGCCTGCGTGCGTTACCTGCGAACCGTATTTGTCATTATTTAAATTTACATAAGAAACTACATTTTTGACAGAACCCAAATTAATGTAGCCGACAACACCGCCAATATGACTTGCGGAATTTTTGACTGTAATGTCGCCGTAAACCGTAATATCGGAAACACTGCCCTCGTTTACAGAACCGAAAAGTCCTGTGTAATCTGAAGCCTTGCTTATATTAAGATTTAAAATACTGTGTCCTTTGCCGTTAAAATTGCCTTTATAATTATTGACAGGTGCCCATTCCTTATTTTCAAGGTCAATGTTTGCGGCAAGTTCTGCGTTTGCACCTGCATTTTGCTTATCAAAATCAGCATAGCTGTGGTCGCCGTTTACAAGTGATGAGAACCAGAAAAGCTGACCTGCGTTGTTTATCGTATACACATCGGTGCTCTTATTATAAACGGCAGGCTGATACTGACCGCAAATTGTGCAAAAGCCCTTTTCGTTATATGTATGAGTGTGTTGTGATACAAAGTTTGTCATATAAATTCTTTCGCTTAGCTTTGCGTCAATATAGTTTGCCATAACAAAACCAATGCTTTGTATAGCGCTTGATGTGGCAGGCTGTGACAAAAAGCTGTCCTCCATAAGCGACCTGTTTACTATTCTTGGCTGATTAATATTATCCTTAGCACCTGAATAGTTAAAAAGATAATTTCCTTGCTCGGCATATTTATTCGTAGTAGCATCGGAAATTGTGCTGTAAAAATAAAGGAGTTTTGTATCTGCGTCGCGCTCGCCGTAATTATCCTGTACATAAATATTGCTGTTTCCTACACGAACGGCTTTTTTATTAAGAGAATAATCATTATCGTCCCATCTGCTTGCATCCATACCGAAAGCGTCCATTACAGAAAAGCCTAAATCTTTGCTTTCCATTTTTTTAATGTAACTGTCCGAAAAATCGAGTCTGCGAACAAACACAATTTTTCCTCTTACATCCTTGAGCTTAGGCGAATACTCACTTCCGCCTTTCTGCGGTTTGTAAATCGGATAATTTTTATTATTCAGATATTGCTTTAAAACAATATCACCGATAATTTCGTCGCTGCCGCCCGAATCTCCCTTCAAGGTCATCACGACAGTTTCGTAAGGATGTTCTTTAAGAAAATCTTTGGCAGTGTCCATTATGTTACGCAGAGTCATATCACTGCCGTCCCTGTTGTGGCAGTCGTAATAATTCAATCCGTGAATAATAGTAGGATTACTGTCTTCGTTAATTGATTTTCTTCTGTTAATTCTTATGTCCCATGCTCTTACTCCCGAATTAAGCTGTTCGTCGGGATAAAGCCGCTGACAACATACGATTGAAAGTTGTTCTGCGACATCAGTCATATAAGTTGCGCCTGTGTCATGCGTTCCGGGCATATTAACCTCTGAAAGATACATATCATCAGGCAAATGTGACATCCAATTGCCGCTGTTTATTGCATAGCTTTTATCGGTTTTGTTTTTTACATCTTCGGCAGTATATGAATTTAATGAATTCATATTAAGGAATTTCAAATCCCACTTAAAAGCTTTCTTTGAAAGAATAAGTTTTACATCATTGTTATCGTTTTTATTTTCATATCCCTCAATCGAAAGATACAGCTTGTTGGCTACATTATAAATGTAATAAACATTAGCCTCGGAATCAACAGGAATAAATCTCCAAAGCTGACTCAAATGATTGTCGCCTGAATTATTCCAAACATGAATAACAGCCTTATCGGGGTTATTCGTACCGTCTACATCCCATACGGCGTCATACGAGAGTGACGGATCATAAATGTTATACGGAACATTCTCGTTAATATCATAACTTCTCAGTCTGTAAGCTCTTCTTGAGCTGACCCATTCCGCAGTAATTTTAGGAGTTGTGCCGGTGTAATAAAGCTGCAGGCAATTACCTTCAACTTTTGCGTCATTATTTACATTTACATCACTGATATAATCTTTTGGATAAAGCATAAAAACAGGAGCGTTTTCCTGCGGCCTTATTTTATTGGAATCACCGCCGGGAATCTGCTGTTCTCCGAAATTTTCGGATACATCATCCGTAGCCCTAACAACCCACTCTGTTTTTTTAGATGTCAATGCAATTTTTGATTCTTGTTTATAAGCATTATTCTCCGTACCGACATAAAGATTGTTGTTTTTTTGGTCGGTAATTTTAGCAATTATGTAGTATGTATCTGCTTTGTTCGGTACAGGCTCAAATCTGAAATATTGATTATCATTTTTCAATGTGTCGTCCCATTGATGAATAACATTACCTACCTCCGACTTTTTATGTTCAACATCGAGCCATTTTTTAAAATCATCACATTTTATACCGTAATAATCATCTTTTTGCTGAAGCTTCATCTTACATTGCTTACCTCCGAGATAATCAAGATGAGCTACATTTGCTCCATATCCTGTACCGTTGATGTTCCAACGGAACTCGTTGCGGGTAAGCGGCTTATCAGTGTCATTATCAGGCAAATTAAGATAAATATAATACAGCTTGGCTGTGTCAAACTTTGCCGATTTTGAGGCATCCATACTTTTTAGCTCTGCCGCATTTGCAGTCACTGCAAAAGTGCCGAGCGTAATAATCGCTGTGAGCAGCAGTGCCGTGAACGATTTAGTCAGTCTGATTGCTTTGTTCATTTGTTTCCCTTCTTTAACAATATTTTTATTTTTTATAATTATACCTATATTTTGCGGTTTATTCTATACAAATAGCACGAATTGCAGAAATCCGTCACAAATTGATATGCAAAGACAAGATTTTTACAAAAAAATGTGGTACAATGTTGAATATAGTTATATCGTACCGAGGGGATTACAATGCGCATTGCTGTTATTGACGATCTGAAAAGTGACAGACAATTGCTGATAAGCAGGCTTAACAAGTTACTTTCGGATAATAGCATTAACGGAGAAATATACGAATTTGAAAAAGGAATTGATTTTATAAATGCCTCAAAGCAAACTGCATTTGAAGTTGCATTTATGGATATTTACATAGATAAAGAAAACGGAATAGAAATTTCAAAACTGCTTAGAGAATTTGATAAGGAATGTATCCTGATTTTTACAACCACTTCGTCGGACTATGCACTCGAGGGCTTTAAAGTAAGGGCATTTGACTACCTTGTCAAACCATATACGACAGATGAACTTAAAATTGCATTTACGGATATTTTAAACCGCCTGCCGTCATCGGACAAATATATAGAAGTAAAAGTAATCGGCGGCACACAGAGAATCAGGCTGAATGAAATAATCTACGCCGAACATTTTAAGCACTGCATCAACATATACAAAAGCGACTGTGCAACCACCGTGGTTCGCAGTACATTTGCGGAGTTTGGCAAACAGCTTGAAAGCGACGAAAGATTTTTTATGTGCAACCGTGGAGTAATTATTAATTTTGATTACGCAAGCGATTTTGACGGAACGGAATTTATACTGAACAACGGAGTGAGAATTTCGGTCAGCCGAAGTCTTACAAAATCCGCAAAAAGTCGGTTCGCCGATTTTATCTTTAACAAGAGGTGATATTGTGACGGAAATGCTACGACCTATGCTTGAGCTTGCCGTGCTGATACCCGGCACTTTACTTGCATACCTGCCTATGAAAGAGCATTTAAAAATAAAAATGGGCGCATTGACGGCAATTTGGCTGTCAACACTCCTTATGCTTTGCATAGTGGGCGGATTGTTTTGTTATTCGTTTGAAATAAAAACAATTTCTTTAATCCTGCCTGCCTTTATGCTTATGACCATTGCCTACTGCGCAACGCTTAGGACATCTATATTGAAATCCGCAAATATTGCACTTGCCGTGTGCGGCGTTTATGCCTGCCTTGCAAGCATAACACGAGCCATTGACTCAATAGTTTATCCTAAAAATATCGAGCCTTGGTTCGGGCTTACGGGCGGAATTGTTTTCAATATTTTTTGCTGGATATTTGTAATGCTTGCGTTTTACCCTGCCTCTCACGCAGTGTGCGACCTAATAGACGACGAAAACATTGCTCACACATGGTATGTGTTCTGGATATTACCCACTGTTTTTATCGCCATAAACATATTTATAATACCGTGGAATCCAAACATTCTGCATACAGGAAGAATTATGCAGGGATATATTGTAATCTGTTGTACGATGCTCGGTTTGCTTTTGCTTTTTTACGCTTTGTTTTACATAATGGCAAAAAGCCTTAATAACAATCACAAGCTCACGCAGGAAAACACAATTCTGTATATGCAGCAAGAGCAGTACAACACGCTTAATAAGGCGATTGAAGAAACCCGACATGCCCGTCACGATATGCGGCATCATCTGTCGATTCTTAATTCGTTTGTCAAACGAAAAGATTGGGCAGACCTTGAAAATTATTTAAGCAAAATGAGCAAGAGTATTCCGAGTTCGGAACTCAAGCTGTGCGAAAACAATGCGATTGACGGAGTAGCGGGGCATTATTATCATAGGTATAAAGATTTGGAAATACCGTGTGTATTCAAGCTTGAACTTCCAAAAGAGCTTTCCGTATCTGAAATTGATATTTGCCTTGTGCTCTCTAATTTGCTTGAAAATGCGCTTGAGGCAAGTATGCGAACCGCACCCGACAAACGAAGAATAACCGTGTTTGCAAGAATGCACTCGGATAATGTAGTGCTTATTAAAGTAGAAAACTTCTACAATGGAGTTGTAAAAGAAAAGAACGGAATTTTTGAATCAAGCAAACACAGCGGCGAAGGCATCGGCACACAATCCGTCCGCCGCATAGCCGAAAAGGGCGGCGGCGACTGCCGGGTCAC
>ERZ779797.544-NODE-544-length-15738-cov-4.251993_pt1 | contig 15738 bp, 10 predicted proteins | sample MGYA00511886_ERZ779797 | MGnify/ENA primary metagenome ERZ779797 (study PRJEB29588, sample SAMEA2155055) | human gut metagenome | biome: human gut; feature: human-associated habitat; material: faeces | place: Denmark | collected 2008/2010 ... | reverse complement strand
TTTGTGAACACAACTTTGCCATCCACCACGGTCATGCTTACCTTGTCGGATGCCTGAATCTTTCCGGACAGAATTTCCTCCGCCAGAGAATCTTCTATATTATTTTGAATTGCCCGTTTCAGTGGTCTTGCTCCATATTTCTTGTCGTAGCCTTTTTCGAAAATGAAGTTCTTCACTGTGTCGCCGTAGGTAAGTGTAATATCCATCTGTTTTGCCAGACGGTTCTTCAGCTCCTTCAGCATGAGCGCAGCAATCCCCTTGACATCCTCTTTCGAGAGTGCACGGAATACAATAATGTCATCAATACGGTTCAGAAATTCTGGTTTGAACATCCGCTTAATCTCTTCCATGACATTATTCTTCATATCTTTATGCTCGGACTCTGCATTTTCTACGTTAGAAAATCCCAATTTCTTCGGATCAACGATACGCTGTGCACCGGCATTACTTGTCATAATAATGATCGTATTCTTGAAATCCACGGTTCTTCCCTGTGAATCTGTGATACGTCCATCATCGAGTACCTGCAACAGCACATTAAACACATCCGGATGTGCCTTCTCAATCTCGTCAAACAAAATTACAGAATATGGATTCTTCCGTACCTGTTCGGAAAGCTGTCCACCCTCTTCAAAACCGACATAGCCCGGAGGCGAACCTATCATCTTCGATACGCTGTGTTTTTCCATATATTCAGACATATCCACACGGATAATCGCATTTTCATTGCCAAACATCGCTTCCGCAAGTGCCTTAGACAATTCTGTCTTACCAACACCAGTTGGTCCAAGGAACAAAAATGATCCAATCGGACGCTTCGGATCTTTCAAGCCAACTCTGCCACGGCGGATTGCCTTTGCCACAGTTTCCACCGCCTCATTCTGTCCCACCACACGCTTATGCAGAATCTCTTCCAGCTTCAACAACCGCTGAGACTCCGTCTGAGTAATCTTGCTGACCGGGATTTTTGTCCATACAGAAACAACATCCGCGACATCCTCTTCTGTCACAAGCATCTGTTCCTGCTCTTTTTCGCGCATGTTATGTTTGGTCTTTTCGATTTTCTTATCTGTCTTATCCAGATCCTTCTTCAATGCCTGTGCCGCTTCGATATCGCCCTCTGCAAGCGCAGCCTCCAGCGCCTCTTCCAGATTATGGCGTGTCTCTTCTGCCTTCTTCGCCGTCTTATTTCCTGCAAAAATGCCGAGTTTCTTTCTCGAAGCCGCCTCATCGATCAGATCAATTGCCTTATCTGGCAGGAACCGGTCATTGATATAACGGATTGCATAATCCGTTGCCGCCTCTAACGCATCATCGGAAATGGTTACCCCATGATGTTCCTCGTACTTGCTACGCAAGCCCTGCAAGATGGCAATCGTCTCCTCACGCGTCGGTTCCTCCACATAAACTGGCTGAAACCGCCGTTCTAGCGCTGCATCTTTCTCGATATACTTCCGGTATTCTGTCCGCGTCGTCGCACCAATCATCTGCACTTCGCCACGGGACAATGCCGGCTTCAGGATATTAGACGCATCCATCGCGCCCTCGGCACCACCTGCGCCAATCAGCGTATGCAGTTCATCCACAAATAAAATTACATTTCCGGCAGCACGCACTTCCGCGATCACACGTTTGATACGCTCCTCAAACTCTCCACGATATTTCGAACCTGCCACCATACCAGACAAATCCAGACTCAAAATACGCTTGTCTGCGAGAATCTCCGGTACTGTGCCAGATGCGATCATCTGTGCCAGCCCCTCTACAACTGCGGTCTTACCAACACCCGGTTCTCCAACCAGACATGGATTGTTCTTCATACGGCGACACAGAATCTGCATCACGCGTTCCACTTCTGCATTTCTGCCAACAACAGGATCTAACCGGTCTTCCCGTGCTGCTTCCGTCAGATCACGGCTGTATTGCTCCAAAGTCGGAAATGAGGATTTCTTCTTGTTCTTTGGGTTGCTTAATGCGCCAAGCTCCCGTTTTGCCTGTGTCATATCCATACCAAGTGCCACTAATGTGTCCACAAAGGTTTTCTTTAAATTGACTGCCATCGAGTTTAAAAGCTTGATGGCAAGTGTATCTTCGGATTTTAAAATAGCAAGTAAAATATGCTCCGTACCGATCTTCTCGTTACGCAGCCTGTCCGCTTCTTTTTCTGCCTGTTCCAAAAGTGTATTCAGCTTATCTGAATACACAAGTGTCTTTATCTTCTTCGTTCCACTGTTTTGTTCCAGATATTTTAGAACAAAGGATTCGTCTGCCCCATTCTCCGCGAGAATCTTCCACGCAGTCACCCACGGACAGCTTAGCATACCATAGAGCAGATGCTCGGTACCAATATAGCTGAACTTCATCTGATGGGCAGTCTCCTCCATCACAGCAAGCACCTCCTGTGCCTGCTCTGTATATTCCAGTCTCATGTTTCTTTGTTACCTCCGTTTGCAATGTCGCCAAATTCTTTATACATATCCGTTATAATCTGGTGCATTTCAGCAAGACTGATATCTTTGCATATTGCCTCCGCAACCAGCATCTGCATATCCAGATTGACCTTTTCGAGCTGTTCCTTGCGCGACTCTACCGTCACGCAGACAACAGCTCCTTTTCTACGGTCAAGCTTCAGATATCCGTCATTTCGAAGTAATGCATATGCTTTGTTTACTGTGTGCATATTCACACCGATATCTTCCGCCAATTGCCGAACAGACGGCAACGACTCACCATTCTTGATTTTATCCTGTGCAATTCCCAGTATGATCTGATTCCGCAACTGCATATAAATTGCCTCGTTGCTGTTAAAATCAAGTTCAATGAACATAAAATTCCTTCTTCCTAATTACTGTTCATCGATGGCCTTACCAATATCATGTCGCATATATTTGTTCTCAAACTGAATCCATTCTGTTGCTTTATATGCGTTCGCACGTGCCTCTACCAATGTCTTTCCCTTCGCTGTCACACCTAATACACGGCCACCATTTGTTACAATTCCTTTATCTGTCTGTTTAGTTCCTGCATGGAATACATAGTATCCTTCTTTATCCTTAAATGTATCCAGACCGTCAATCACAAATCCCTTGTCATAATGCTCCGGATATCCGTCTGATGCGAGAACAACGCAGACTGCTGCCTGCTCGTCAAACTCCAGCTCTACCTCATCGAGCTTGCCATCGATACAGGCTTCCATCACATCAATGATATCGTTCTTCATACGTGGAAGTACAACCTGTGCCTCTGGATCGCCAAATCTCGCATTGTACTCCAGCACACGCGGACCATCTGGTGTCAGCATCAGACCACAGAATAAAATTCCTGTGAAATCTCTGCCCTCTGCCTTCATCGCATCCATTGTCTTCTGGTAGACATGTTCCTTGCAGAATTTGTCTACATCATCTGTATAGAATGGGCTTGGTGAGAATGTTCCCATACCACCGGTGTTAAGTCCCTGATCGCCGTCCTTCGCACGCTTGTGATCCTGTGCAGAAGCCATCGGCTTGATATGCGTTCCATCGCAGAAGCAGAGTACGGATACTTCCCGTCCTGTCATGAACTCTTCAATAACAATCTTATCTCCGGCAGAGCCAAACTGCTTGTCGAGCATCAATGTCTTGACGCCCTCCTTCGCCTCTTCAAGAGTGTTGCAGATCAACACACCTTTGCCAAGTGCAAGACCATCCGCCTTCAGTACGATTGGCATCTTGGCTGTCTCTAAATATGCAAGTGCCGCATCTGCATTATCAAATGTCTCATAGGCTGCAGATGGGATTCCATACTTCTTCATCAGGTCCTTGGAAAATGCCTTCGATCCTTCGATAATTGCTGCATTGGCTCTTGGTCCAAACACACGGATTCCAGCATCCATAAAAGCATCTGCAACACCGGCAACAAGCGGATCATCCGGTCCGACGATTGCAAGATCAATTTCCTTTTCCTTTGCGAATGCAACCAGTTTCTCTGCATCCATTACCGATATATCTACACAGATTGCAAGCTGTGCAATACCTGCATTTCCAGGAGCTGCATAAAGCTCTGTCACACGTTTGCTCTGACTACACTTCCATGCAATGGCATGCTCTCTGCCACCGCCACCTACGATAAGTACTTTCATGATTTCCTCCTTTATTCGGTTCTATTCCTATGCTTCACCATTTGCGATCATATTGATAGCTGCCGGAAGTAGTTTCCACTCCGCCTCTTCCATCACACGTCTCTGCAGAATCTCCGGTGTATCTTCCGGTTTTACTTCGACTGCTTTCTGCAGAAGAATCGGGCCGGTATCCGTTCCCTTATCCACGTAATGCACGGTTGCACCGGTCAGCTTAACGCCACGGGCAAGTGCTGCCTCATGCACCTTCAATCCATAATACCCGGTTCCACAGAACGATGGAATCAGGGATGGGTGAATGTTGATAATCCTATTCTCATATTCCTCGATCATAGCTTCCGGAATCACAACCAAAAATCCCGCAAGTACAATCAGATCCGGCTTATATGCCCGGATTGTGGTAAGCAGTCCTTCATTAAATGCCGCACGGTTCTCGTAATCCTTCGGGGATACAACCTTTGCATCAATACCTGCTTTCTCTGCACGTTCCAATGCGCGCACACCATAATTGTTGCTGATCACACCGACCAGCTCTGTATTCGTGATCGTACCATCTGCAACAGCATCAATGATTGCCTGCAGATTCGTTCCGCCACCGGACACGCACACGACAACTCTTAGCATAATTCGACTCCTTTTTCTCCTGCCTTTGTCTCACCGATCACCCATGCCTTATCGCCAGTTTTCTCCAAAGCAGCAAGTGTTTTATCTACATCGGCAGCATCTACGGCAAGTACCATACCAATACCCATATTATATGTGTTGTACATCATCTTTTCTTCAATATCGCCAGTCTTTGCAAGAAGCTTGAAGATTGCTGGTACTTCATAGCTGTCCTTCTTCACGCTTGCAACAATACCGTCTGGCAGCATACGTGGAATATTCTCATAGAATCCACCACCTGTGATGTGGCTGCAGCCCTTGATTGTCACACCAGCATCCTTCACACCGCGAAGTGCCTTCACATAGATTCTTGTCGGCGCAAGCAATGCCTCTCCAAGTGTTGTTCCAAGTTCATCATAATAGGTAGAAAGGCTTTCCTTTGTCATATCAAATACTTTGCGGACAAGCGAGAATCCGTTGCTATGTACACCCGTTGATGCAATACCAATCAACGCATCACCCGGCTTGATGTTCTGTCCTGTGATCATATCCTTCTTATCGCAAACACCAACTGCAAATCCTGCAAGATCGTACTCATCCTCCTGCATCAGTCCCGGATGCTCCGCGGTCTCACCACCGATCAGTGCAGCATCTGACTGTACACAGCCTTCTGCGACACCGCTGACGATCGTTGCGATCTTCTCCGGATAATTCTTTCCGCATGCAATATAGTCCAGGAAGAACAATGGCTCTCCACCTGCACAGGCAATATCATTGACGCACATTGCAACTGCATCAATACCGATTGTATCATGCTTATCCATCACCATCGCAAGCTTTACTTTCGTTCCACAGCCGTCTGTTCCGGATAACAAAACCGGCTCTTCCATATCCTTTATCGTGCTTAATGAAAATGCTCCGGAAAATCCACCAATGTTGGTCAGCACTTCTTTTCGCATCGTCTTCTTGATATGCTCTTTCATCAATTCTACAGACTTGTAACCTGCCTCGATATCAACGCCAGCTTTTTTGTAATCCATAATCTTATCCTCCTGTTTTGGGCGAACCCTGTCTTCTTTTCATACCCGATAATTATAGTCGATATAGAACAGTTTGTAAACCTTGAAAATGTGTATTTTTTATGTTGGATTTTGTTGAATTTTCAGCGTATATATGCTACTTTTATAAGTGGGTGTTACTATTTTATTATCAGGTCTTTGTGCACAGGGTCTGTGCCGCGATAAAGACTTTCGGGGGTGTAATAATTTCATGAAGAAAAGCAACAAACGGCTAAACATTGGTTTTTTCACTTGTCATCTGGATAACGACTATGCTTACGAGGTTTGTAAAGGTGTCGATTATGCAGCAAAAGAACTTGACGTTAATCTGATCGTCTTTCCGGGCATGTATATGAACGCATCATATAATGATCCGAAAAATGCGCGGTTTGACTACCAGTATAATTCTATTTTTTATTATGCATCCAAGCATACACTGGATGCCCTGATCGTTTCGATTGGTTCAATCGGAAGCTTCCTGTCAGAAAACGATATGATTGCATTTTTGAAGAATTTCAATATTCCAATCCTCACGATTGAGATTGAAGTTCCAGGCTACCCATATCTGTATACAGAAGGTCGTACCGGCATGCGGCAGGCAATCGAGCATCTGATCACCGAACATCATAAGACAAAAATCGGTTTTGTCAGCGGAAGAAGAGAAAATGCAGACGCAAAAGAACGTCTGGATACCTACTGCCAAGTTCTGATGGATCATAACATTCCGGTAGAAGAAGACCGTATTGTGTATGGAAATTTCTCAGAATTTACTGAGGATATTGTAAATAATCTGCTGGATGCAAACCCGGATCTGGAAGCGATCGTCTTCGCAAACGATTCGATGGCAATCGGCGGTTACAACGCCATCAAAGCAAGGGGACTGGAAATTGGCAAGGATATTCTTGTGACTGGTTACGATGATGCCCCTGCTGCACTGGTATTAGATCCACCACTTACAACCGTTCATAACCATATCATCGACATGGGCTACCATGCCGTATACGAAGTATTGAATTTACTCGACCACGGAAGTACAAGCACAAGTATTTTAAGTTCCAGCCTGATCGTTCGTTCTTCGTGTGGCTGCGGCAATTATAAATTAAACAAAGCCAAGGAGCTGACTTCCGTTTTTGCAGCCAACGATCTGCAGAAAGCCAAAAATTATGTCTTAAATTATCTCTTTGGTGATTACAAAGACAATTTCTACTACGAGGAACTGATTGAGCGGTTCTCAGAACCTTTGGAACTCATTTTAAAGCCGGTTGCGGATGGTTCCATGGCATTTGACGCTGCCGCTATTTCCGGTAGTCTGCTGGCCTTGATTGCCACAGACTTTGTCGACCTGTACTTCAGCAACGACAAGCTCACTCATGCGATACGCGAGTTGAATCAGTTGCTCTGTTCCCTCGTGGATGACAACAACCGGTGCAAGATTATGCGGTTATTCAACCAGCTTTATTCTGATATGCTGGCAAAATCGTCAAGCACCTTATATAACACGATTCACGATCACAAAAAGGCTGTTTGGTCCTCTATGTACATCACAAGAGATACACTGACATATAGTGACGACGAGGAATCCTGCTTCCGTCTCATCATGGATAAATTACAGGATGCACATTTTATAAGCTCCTATATGTACATCTATGAAGAGCCAGTCATGCTGATGTCTGACGGTTCATGGAAGATTCCAAAGAACCTTTATCTTCAGGCATGCAACAATAACGGAAAAACCGTATACTTAAGCGGGGACGACCGATTGATTTCTTCGGATAAATTATTCTTCAACCAGTACACGTCCTATGACCGTCGGCGTACCCTCGTGATCACGCCACTGTTTACAAATAATATCCAATATGGATTGTTCGTCGGCGAGATTGGCATCGAGCATTTCCAGAATATCTATCCAAACAGTTTACAGCTTGCAACTTCATTGAACTTTATTTCTCTGATGAAGCAGCAGCTTCTTACCCAGAGCAAGCTTGCCAGCTCCGCATCTGAGCTGAGTGAAAAAAACAAGTTATTAAACAAACTGTCAATCACAGATGGTCTGACCGGCATTAACAACCGTCGAGGATTCTTAGACAGTGTACAGCACCTTGTCAACTCTTCCTACAACGAAGGAAAACCTGCTATGCTGCTGTTTGCTGATATGGATAATCTAAAGCAGGTCAATGACCGCTTCGGACACAAAAATGGCGATTATGCAATCAAGAGCATTGCTCAGATCCTGCAGCAAAGCTTCGACACTGACGACGTCATCGGACGTATCGGCGGCGATGAGTTCGTAGCATTTTGCTTCCTAGACGATCCACACACACCGGATCATCTGTGCAGCAAAATAAAAACGCTCTCCGAACATCTCAACGAGACGAACGGAAAGCCGTATTATGTCGATATCAGTTTGGGTGTTTCTACCTTCATCTGTAACCCGACATTGAACATTGAGGATGTTCTGCATCAGGCAGACGAATCGCTGTATGAACACAAGAAAAATAAACGAAAAGACGTATTGAAGCCAGTTTAAAAGCTGGCTTCATAAATCTGTTTTGTCACATCTGCTTTATTCATCGAATAAATATGTACGCCGGCAACGCCGTGTTTCTTGAGATCCAGAATCTGATTCACGGCATATTCAATGCCGGCTTTCTTCATATCTTCTGGATTCTCGCCGTACTTTGCGATCATATTACTCATTTCTACCGGAACCGAAGAGCCGGACAACGTCACACTCGTACCGAGCTGCTTTGCCGCTGTCACTGGCATAATACCTGCATGCACCGGAATATCAATGCCCGCTTTCTCCAATTTATCCATAAAAGAATAAAATGCGTTATTATCAAAAAACATCTGTGTGATCAGACAGTTCAATCCCAGATCTACCTTCTGTTTCAAATGTTGGATGTCCTCTTCCTGATTCTTAGACTCCGGGTGTACCTCTGGATAGCAGGCACCCGCGATAAAGAAATCTCCATTTTTCTTGATCTCTGGAATCAGATCAGTTGCATACTTAAAATAGCGCTGGTCGAATTCCTCCTGTGACATTGTTCTCGGCTTATCGCCACGCAATGCCAGGATATTCTCCACGCCTTTCTTTTTTAACTCAAACAGCAATGCACGAAGGCTTGCTTCATCCATCCCGACCGCTGTCATATGCGCAAGCGCTTCCACCTCACAGATATTCTGAATATACGCTGCAATCGTTGCCGTTTTCTTACTGTTACTGCCTCCTGCACCATAAGTCACACTGATAAAATCCGGTTTCAATGTCTTAATCTCATCCAGTGTTTTATAAATCTGATAGATGTCATCATCACGCTTTGGTGGAAAAACCTCACACGAAAATACGACGCCCTTATGTTCCTTTTCCTGAATCATGTCATTCTCCTTTTGTATTTCCTAATATGCTTCCGGATTTGCCATCAGCAACAGCTTATCATATAATTCCGGTGCTTCTTTTTTCAGACTGACCGGTTTGAAATCATTGTTTAAAAAGCAATGTGCTGTCGTTGCCGTATGCTTGACCGTCTTCATCCCTTCATCATAGATTTTGTAACTGATATAAAATTTGTATGCACTAACCTTGTAAATATCTGGAACTACCTTTACCACTTCTCCAAACTTCAGGCTCTCCGTGAATTTCTCGGATAACTCCAGCACAGGAATCATATATCCCATGCGTTCCAGCTCCGCATATGGCAGTCCGTAATACGCCATCATATCGATACGGCAGTCTTCCAGAATCCGCGCATAATTCGAATGATGTACAACCCCCATCCGGTCTGTCTCGTAATAATGAATGGTTCTTTCATAATATGGATATCTCGTCATGACTTCTGTTCCTTTTCTTCTTTTCCTGTTTCTTCTTCATATTCCAATTTCACAGGTTTCTTTTTCGCCGCTGCAAGCTTTACCTTGTTCTTCTCATCATATAACTCATTCGAGAGAAGCTGTCCAAGCTCCAGAATCTGTGCATAACGTTCTTCCTTGCTGAGTTCCTTGAGATTGCCCATCAACTCTGCTTTATTTTCTGCTACGATCCGAGTCTTTTCCTCCAACGTCTCTACCATCTTCGCATACTGCTGTTTCACCAGATCATACGAATCTGCCAACAGATCATTTACCTCCGTGAGCATCTCATCTGTGTAGATCAAAGATGCCGCATAGATGTCTCCGGCAGTCCGCAACGCTTCCCGATCCTCCGGCTCCAAATCGCCCGGATGAAATGCAGGAAGTGTGGACATCCGTTTTGTCACACGGATACGGCTGGCGTTCTGCTCCGCCTGCGTCAGAATTTCTTCTGCTTCCTTCTTTGCCTCTGTCAGAATCTTACCTTTCCGGTCATTGACTTCCCGGTAAATTTTCAGCTCGCCCTGTACGATATTTTCTAATTCCCGCAACAATCGTATTGTCTCTTCTTTATTAACCGATACCTTACCTGGCGCAAATGGAACATTTTGTCCATTCTCAACGCTATCGATCAGCTGCTCTATAATCTGATCTGTTCTTCCTTTTTCTATCATTGCTTTTGTCTACTTTCTTCTATATTTCATTCCGTCTTTTGCAAAACTCATTTTAATATACAAGCTTTTATTTTATATTTCAACCCTTTTGCATCGGAAATGAGACACAGGAATGAAATGCATCATCCTCTTCAAACATCTGCAGGCTGCCTTCAAGCTGCTTTACAATATGTCGAACGCTCTTCAATCCAATTCCGTGCTGTTGTTTATCTTTCTTCGTGGATTGCAGTTTTGGATTATGATGTAACACTGATGCATTTACCGTATTGATAATGTCGATATAATACATGCCCTTTTCTTCATACATCTCAAGCTGCACCTTGCGCAATTCCGCCTTCTCCGCAGCTTCCATCGCATTGTCCAGCAAATTGGATAACAGAATTGCAACATTCATGCTATCCTCCCGTGGCACTTCTCCGCTGATATGCATATCAAGCGTGATTGCATGCTGTTCCGCATAACTCAACTTGTCGTTCAACACGGCATTGATTTCTCCACTCGATTCATAATGAATCAGATTCATCTTTAACTGCCGATCCAAAATCTCTACCAGATGCAAGCGTGCCTGTTCATATTCTGCATTTTCAAGATAGCCTAAAATGATCAGAAGATAAGATTTCAAATCATGGTTCAGCCGTCTCGTTCGCTCATAAAGCTCACTCGTTCTTGAGTACATCGTCCCTTCATGGTCGAGCTGTTTGTTCAGAATTTCGTTTTCTTCCGTATAATGCTGGGATTTGAAAATCGCATACAGACAGCTTGCAATCAAGATCCCCGCCAACAGCAGTACTACTAAGAAAATGATAATCCACGTATGCTCATGCTCTTCTGTCTCCGGATTCTGGATCAGAAGTGCCAGCAGGCACGCCAATCCAAGTGTCAAAGCGCACGCCAACGCGACAACCAGTCTTTTAAGAAATTGCATGGTACATCCTCCTGACATACTTTGCATGCATTTCTCTTACATGCTCTGTATATTTCCGACTGACCGGGATTGGTGTCCGGTCATCCAGCAACACCCGTTTTGTATTGATTGAATAGATGTCCCGGATATTCACGATATACCCGACATGTGTGCGAACAAAGCCATAACGTTCCAGCCGTTCTGAAAAATCCGAGATTTTTGCACGAATCACCTGGTCATCTTTCCTTCGGAAATGTACGATCACATAATGCCGCTGACTTTCCAGATATGTAATATCACTGATCCGGATTTCCGCCTCGTCTTTTTCTATGAATATCTCTCCATACAAAGATTCTTCCCGAATCTCTTCAATCGCGCAAAGCAGCGCCTCCTCCAACTCTATGTGAAGGCGCTCCTTCCGGATAAACCGGAACGGTCTGTAATGAATCGCGGTAAATACCATATCTGCATGGTTTGTCACAAAGATTACTTTCACACGGCGTTCTGTCTGCTCCAGCCTTTTCGCAATCTCCATTCCATCGATTCCTGGCATATCAATATCCAGAAACAAAATATGCATGTCCTGCACAAGCGCAAAGCTCTTCAGGATATCATTTCCGCTTTTAAATGCCTGTATCTGATAGGTACATCCCTTTTCCCTTGCTTTTTCTTCCAGCAGCAGGAGTTCCCGGTTTATGATCTCTATATCCTTATCATTGTCATCGCATACTGCTATCTTTAATATCATATCTAAAACTCACATTACTACTAATCTATATAACTGATCAAATCTGCTGTCTCTTTTCTCGGTGTGGCATCCGGTGTAAATTTCGGAAATCCGATTGGGATCAGGGCTGCAACCGTCTTACCCTCTTCCAATCCGATTGCCTCTGCAACCTTCGCATCGTCAAATACGCCCATGATGCAACTTCCAACACCCTTATCATAAGCAGCCAGGCTAAATGTCATTGCCGCAATACCTGCATCAAACATCTCCCAGCCAGTACCCTTGCTTGTGGAGAAGCTTCCATCCTTCTCATACCCGCATCTGCCATTCACCTGGGTCAACACAACCAGATTTTTACACTTGGACAGTGTCTTTGCGTTGTGCTCAAATCCAAGCAGACAATCGTCACAGATTTTCTTTATAATTTCTTCATTCTGAATCAATATGTAGCGAAGCGTCTGTGTATTCTTCCATGTCGGAGCCATTTTTGCAGTGTCAATGATCTCTTCAAACAGTTCATGACTGATCAGCTCGTCCGTATACCGTCTCACACTTCTTCTTGTCTTTAATCCTTCTAATAATTCCATCGTTTCATCCTCCTAATATTTTATTTTTGCTTGAATCTATATTCAAGTTATGGTACTCTAATCACTGCGTAAGTCAGATAAGTGATTGCGGCTGCCACATCGGCAGGTGAGGAAAGTCCGGGCTTCATAGGGCAGGATGCCGGATAACGTCCGGTGGAGGTGACTCCCAGGCCAGTGCAACAGAAATAAACCGCCTCTGTCTTCGGACACGAGGTAAGGGTGGAAAGGCGAGGTAAGAGCTCACCGCTGTTCTGGTAACAGGGCAGGCTCTGTAAACCCCATCCGGAGCAAGACCAAACAGAAAACCATACAGTTGCCCGCTGTGTTTTCAGGTAGGTTGCTTGAGCCTTACGGTAACGTAAGGCCTAGATAGATAATCACTCTCGACATAACCCGGCTTATCGTCTGGCTTACGCTTTTAATTTCTTTCTGCTTAAACGTCGAAACAACCACCACCAACAAATTCCCGTAAAATCGAATTCATCGGAATATTCGTCACTTCCATTCCAAGGAAATAATCTAAAAACTTCAACAGACGTTTTGCCTCATAATATTCATCGCAATCCTTTGGTACCGAGAACAAAAGTGGCTCCGCATACTGTTTGATCACACTCAGCTCGTAGATCAGTGCAGAGTTAAACATCACATCTGCTTCCTCCTGATAAGGGAAGATATATTTTTCTTCGCCGCGTCGCACTGATGGCCACATCGCAATCGTCTCGCGCGCATCATTTCCGCGTGTACGCGCATCCCGGACAATTCGTCGAATCAATCTTCCATCTGTCGTAGGTATCCGGTTATGGTCATCAATGTTGATCTGCGTCAGCGCACTGATGTAAATCTTGAATTTGCTATCATCAGAAAGTCCTTCTGTCATCAGCGGATTTAGTGCATGGATGCCTTCTGCAACCAACACATCTCCTGCATTCAGTTTTAGTTTTTTGCCTTTATATTCCTTTCTTCCCTGTTTGAAATTAAACGTTGGAATTGGAATTTCTTCTCCAGCAAGCAGTTTCTTCATATCCGAATGGAACAGATCAAGATCCATCGCCTCAATGCATTCAAAATCGTAATTACCATTCTCATCCTTCGGTGTATGCTCCCGATCCACAAAATAATTATCAAGCGCAAGGGGATACGGACGCAGACCATGTGCACGAAGCTGTACACTTAATCGATGAGAAAATGTCGTTTTTCCGGAAGAACTCGGTCCTGCGATTAAAACAATCTTCTTTTCCCCTGCGCGGATCATATCAGCGATCTGTGCAATCTGTTTTTCCTGCAATGCCTCATGGACAAGCATCAGTTCCCGGATATCTCCCTTTGTAATACACTCATTCAGCTGTCCAACATTGCTGACATCCAGCGTCTGGCTCCACTCATCCGACGTCTTCAATACAGAGAATAGTTTCTCCCGTGGTTCAAACTCCGGTATGATTTCCGGTTCTTCCCGTGTTGGTGCCATCAGCATAAATCCCGTATCATACGGAACAAGATCATAACAGGTTATATAACCGGTTGACGGTACCATATATCCATAAAAATAATCCTCATAATCTTCAATACTGTACAGGTTTGCCTTAGACACACGTCTGTATCGGAATAAACGTTCCTTATCAAAGCGTCCCTGTTTTGCAAACCGCTGTACTGCTTCCTCTGTGGAAACCGACTCCTTGATGATCGCAATATCCTTACGAACCAATTCATTCATACGATTTTTCACGCGGAATAAGATATCTTTTGTCACCGGAACTTCCTCCGATACCATACGGTCACCCTCGCGGAAATTCTTCAGCAATCTGCAATAATACCCCTTGCCAAGCGAATACATTACCTTAACGCTGTAACCGCTTCCCATAACATCCGAAAATGCTTTCACCATAAGGAATGTCAAGCTTCGCTTATATGTATCCATACCAATTACAGAAGTCTTCTCTACAAGCTTCAATTCCACATCTCGGTCTAACAGCTTTCCAAGCTCGCAAAGCTTCCGGTTGCAAAATGCAAGCACATACTTCTGCTTATTCTCCTGCATATGCGCGTGTACAAATTCCGTGATTGCAGAAAATTTATCCACCTCATACACTTTTCCGTCCATCGTAACCTTGATTTTTTCCATAACACCCACTCCTTTCACGCACATCTATAAAATCGAAAACGGCACCCCAACGTCCGCGATTCCAATTTCAACATCCATACAATATCCTTTTAGATATTCATACATGATATGCATAAATATATGTTCCAAGCCATAATGGGACGCATCCAGAATCGTAAGCCCCATCTCATTTGCATCCAGCCCTTCATGATGTCCGATATCTCCTGTAATCAGACAATCTGCTTTTTTCTGCACCGCCTCATTGATCACACTCTTGCCAGAGCCAGGGCAGATCGCAATTTTTTCCACTGTGTCATTTGGATTTCCATACAATATCACATTTTTTAAATCAAATTTCTCTTTGATTAAAACTACAAGCGCTGTTACAGTCGTCGCTGCCGGAAGATATCCAACCTCGCCAATTCCTTCGCCATCTTTCGTTTCTTCCAGCACTTCCATGTTCTGAAGTCCAAGCATCGCTGCTGCTTCCTTCGCCATACCGCCGATCGTATCGAAATTCGTATGCATCGCATAGCAGGCAATCCCATGTTCAATCAGCTTCAAAATCTTCCGTCCCAGCACAGTCTCATCATTTACGCGATCTACTTTGCCAAAAATCATCGGATGATGGGATACAATCATATCTACGTTCTGCGCGACCGCAGCATCCACAATCTCTTCTGTAACATCGACAACCAGCATCAGCTTATGAACTTCTTTGTCCCGCCTGCCTACCAGCAATCCTACATGATCCCAATCCATCGCATACTCGATGGGTGCTTTCTTCTCCAACAACTGGATAATCTCATCACACCGCATTCTATCACCTCTCATCTCATCCATGATTCCACGTCATCGCGCGCGCAAGCAACAAAAGCTCCTCTTCCAACTCTTTCCGTCTTCGTTTCGAAGATACTGTATCCTGCAGAGATAAACGATTCTGCAATTCCTGCATTTTATGCTGTTCTTCCATCAAATATTCCTGAAAAACCGGATTTTCCTTCCGAAGCAACACCGGACCATACTTCAATTCCACATTATCCATCTGTGGCAGTTTCTTCGTTCCCGTGTTTTTTATTGCCTTGATTATTGTGTAAAACTTTCCATCTTCCTGCAAAAAATCT
>ERZ779797.540-NODE-540-length-15795-cov-5.301970_pt1 | contig 15795 bp, 10 predicted proteins | sample MGYA00511886_ERZ779797 | MGnify/ENA primary metagenome ERZ779797 (study PRJEB29588, sample SAMEA2155055) | human gut metagenome | biome: human gut; feature: human-associated habitat; material: faeces | place: Denmark | collected 2008/2010 ... | reverse complement strand
ACAATCTGGCGGAAAATGTCCAACGGCCCATCACTCTGAGCAGAAAAAATTTTCTTTTCTGTGGTAATCACGAAGCAGCAGCTAATATGTCTGTTATCTGTTCCCTATTGGCTACTTGTAAGGCACACGATGTAAACCCAAGGAATTACCTGAATGATGTAATCGCCCAAATGCCTTATCACAAGAATGCAACTCATGAGATACTTTTGGATCTGCTTCCACACAAGTGGAAGCTGAAACATCCGGAAAGCATATTGACAAAACAACATGGGGTATCTGACAACTAATGCCATATGCAACATATAGGTTCAACAAAATAATAGCGGCTGAAACTATTAGGTTCATAGTGACAGTCGCTATTGTTGTATATAAAGGTTTAAAACTTGTAGTTTATCGAATGCTTACGCAAATCACAACACTTCCTTGTTAGCTACGTTTGCTTGAATGGTTGTTTCCAGTGGTTCAAAGATACTAAAATGAAAGCAAATCACAACGATGTATTCCCTTAAGTCGTCAATTTCTGTGTTGTTTCCAGTGGTTCAAAGATACTAAAATGAAAGCAAATCACAACGATTCGGGCTGAACAGTGTATTGTAGATGAGTTGTTTCCAGTGGTTCAAAGATACTAAAATGAAAGCAAATCACAACGCATTTGTCAGAGCTGTTTGTGCAGCTGTTGTTGTTTCCAGTGGTTCAAAGATACTAAAATGAAAGCAAATCACAACAAAGATGTCATAGTATGCCAGTATTGGTAGTTGTTTCCAGTGGTTCAAAGATACTAAAATGAAAGCAAATCACAACCGTCGCTATCCTTTCCGATTCGTATCTGTTGTTGTTTCCAGTGGTTCAAAGATACTAAAATGAAAGCAAATCACAACCGTCCACGTTGTACACTCTGTTCAGTACCAGTTGTTTCCAGTGGTTCAAAGATACTAAAATGAAAGCAAATCACAACATAACCTGTATAATCGAACATTTCTTTCGCGTTGTTTCCAGTGGTTCAAAGATACTAAAATGAAAGCAAATCACAACTAAACTCCTCCCGTGAAATGGCAGACTGATGTTGTTTCCAGTGGTTCAAAGATACTAAAATGAAAGCAAATCACAACGAACTCGTAAACTATTCAGAAAAAGCGTTTGTTGTTTCCAGTGGTTCAAAGATACTAAAATGAAAGCAAATCACAACTCCGCTTCCGTCATGTTCACCTCTACGGGGTTGTTTCCAGTGGTTCAAAGATACTAAAATGAAAGCAAATCACAACTTATCCAAAGTTTTTCTCGTTCTTCTTCGGGTTGTTTCCAGTGGTTCAAAGATACTAAAATGAAAGCAAATCACAACTTCGTAGCCACATCCTATCCCTGCACTGCAGTTGTTTCCAGTGGTTCAAAGATACTAAAATGAAAGCAAATCACAACTTCATTACAATGTAATGTCCATATGACTTGGTTGTTTCCAGTGGTTCAAAGATACTAAAATGAAAGCAAATCACAACCTCTTTTTTGGTAATATCTTGTAAGGTTTTGTTGTTTCCAGTGGTTCAAAGATACTAAAATGAAAGCAAATCACAACGCCGCTATGCCTTCGCCCGTGAAGATTGCTGTTGTTTCCAGTGGTTCAAAGATACTAAAATGAAAGCAAATCACAACCGATTGCGTCATTGGTATTTGCTCGTCCGGTTGTTTCCAGTGGTTCAAAGATACTAAAATGAAAGCAAATCACAACACTTGTTTACCTTCGCTGGAAAAGGATGGTGTTGTTTCCAGTGGTTCAAAGATAATAAAATTCATTTAATATAAAAGATGAAATAACATTGACACAAATTACGTATCATACAAAGCTGAATCCTAAAGCCTCAGATTGGCCTTAGGATTCAACGTTCATTCCATTTTTTCTGAACAACACCCCACGCTAAAAGATGGCATGCTCTCTTTTAGATTTATACCCTAAACTTCCCTTTTATCGCCTCAATACGTTCCCTCAGTTCAGGAACAAACACTAAGAAACCATTTTCTTCCATAAACACACGGCCATAGCTATTGCCCTTGTCAGTCATCAGACTATGTACGGAGCCGTAAGGATCAGTCGCAATGTGCAGGGTTTTGAGCTTGTCTATCAATCCGCTGCACGTGATACGCTCATAGTGCAGATACACAGCTATGATTTTATACACAATGCTATACGGTTTGTCGGCCCATTCGAATATCCGCTCGCATTTCTTGACTGTCGTTTTTTTGTCGGGCAAGACCTGAATTCCTTCCATGCTTATATCGTACACGGCAGGCTTCACGCAATGTATTTCACGCCCCAATTTACGGGCTTCTTTTACCACAGTCATGCTCTCGTTCTGTTGCTGACATTCCACCACAATCATCTGCTCACATAGGGCAGCCACCAGCCGTTCGCACGGGCAAAGATTCCTACCAGACGGCGCACCAATCCATTGCGTCGGAATTACCAACCCGCCTTCATCCACAATCCTCCGGAAGGTCTTTCACCATCGGAACCAATGAGACACAATCATGAATGCAGACGCCCAGTTCATCTATATTGCCCCTCAGCTGCAGGGCCAGCAGTTGCTGATGTGACACCGGTGCATGAGCCGCATCATAATCCGCCATCAGTTCTTGTTCCAGTTTCTCGTTCTCTGTAATCAAATGGGATACATAACCTTTCATAAGCGTTTACTTTAAAAATTATTTTGAGACAAATATCTGCACCCACAAGCTCAAAAGATGACCCTGTGAACAAAAAAAGTGATATATTTGTGTAAGAATCGCCTACTGACCATGAAAAAATTAAAAGGACAACTGCTGCGCTGGATACTGATTGTGCGAAAACTGCAGAACCAGCCTTACATATCGTTCCGTGAACTGCAACGCGAACTGGAACGTGAGCTTGCATTCCGCGGCTACGACCCGGTATGCTCGGACGCTACCCTGAAACGTGACCTGAATGAACTGAAGGAAGAATTTGGTCTAGACATTACGTACAGTCGCACACACAAAGGATATTCATTGCCAGCCGTCCGGAAAGGATGGCTGGATATGGACTGCATCATTGAGCCGATTGAGGTGATGACTGCCTTAGGCAACCACAGTCTGCCGGAGTACATCTTGCCGGAACAATATCAGACGAGGGGTACGCAGCATCTTTCCTATCTTCTTCATGCCATCCGACAGCGCCAGAAAGTGCATTTTCTCTATCGCAAGTATGCAGATAATACCCGCAGTGAACGTACGCTCTCGCCATACGCTCTCAAGGAGTGGCGAGGCAGATGGTATGTATTAGGAGCGGAAGAAAGCGGAAAGATAAAGACTTTCGGACTGGACCGCATTGAGCAGCTCACCCTTCTGCCAGAAACATTTTCCAAAAACGAGGTTTTCGACCCTGTGCAGAAGTTTAAGGATAGTTTCGGCATTTATTCCTCTGAAGAATATCCCATCGAAGAAGTAGTATTCGACTGCGACATGGAAGACGGAAATTACTTGAAATCGCGTCCGCTGCATCCCTCACAGCAATTGTTGAAGGAAGAGAACGGAAGAATGGTTTTCAGTCTGCGGGTACGCATCACCCCCGATTTTCTGATGGAAATCATGTCGCGCAGCTGGTCACTCCATATCGTGCAGCCAGCATCGCTCAGACAACGACTTTGCAACATCTATCGGGAGGCATTGCAGCGGAATGAATCACCTTCTACGGAAGGTTAATTCTGCCGCAAATCCATAAAAGAAAAGAGGAAATCAAGCATCTGTGCGATTACTGATTTCCTCTTTTTCCGTGATTCCGCTGCGATTCGAACGCAGGACCCACGCCTTAGAAGGGCGTTGCTCTATCCAGCTGAGCTACGGAACCATCCTTAATTGCGGTGCAAAAGTAGGCTTTTATTTTGAATTACACAAATTATTCGGCGGTTTTATGCAAACCGACAAACGGTTTTTTATGTTTTCCGCACGCAAACCATAGGTTTTCCGGTGCAGAACCCTACGTTTTCCGGACGGGAAACATACGGTTCCGCACGAGGAAACAAAGAGAGCCTAAAGGCATTTCCTGCATATCACAGAATGATTTCCGGATACGTCTGCCACGGCTTTCCCCTCACTAATCGGCCGTTTCCTGCGGTTTTTCCGCGAAAATTCCGTAAGTTTGTGTAACGAAAACCCTAAAAACAACATCACACATGGAACTGCATCCCCAGCTTTTAGTCTACAAGGCTTCTGCCGGCTCCGGCAAGACCTTTACACTGGCGGTACATTATATAAGACAACTGATTGAAGACCCGTATGCCTACCGCAGGATTCTGGCGGTAACGTTCACCAACAAGGCGACGGCGGAAATGAAGGAGCGTATCCTGGAACAGCTTTACGGCATCGCTACGGCCGATGAAGGTTCGGAGGGCTACCTGAAGGAGATTCAGAAAACATCAACCAAATCGGTTGAGGAAATCCGGGAATCGGCACGCGAAGCATTACGGCACATCATTCATGACTACAGCCGTTTCCGCATCGAGACCATCGACTCGTTTTTCCAGTCGGTGATGCGCAACCTGGCGCGGGAACTGGAGTTAGGGGCCAACTTGTCTATCGAACTGAACAATACGGAGGTGTTGAGCGATGCGGTGGATGCCATGATTGAGAAGCTGGACCGGCGCTCACCGGTGCTCTACTGGCTGCTGGAGTATATCGAAGAACGTATCGTGAACGACCGCCGCTGGGATGTGTCGAAAGATATCAAGGGATTCGGACAGAATATTTTCGACGAAAGCTACATCGAGAAGGGAGAAGGACTGCGCAGGAAACTGGCCGACCCGAACTTTATTCCTTCCTACCGGGATGAGCTGAAAAGTATCCGTGAGGAGGTGCTGGAATTTATGAAGGGATTCAGCGAACAGTTTACGGGCTTGCTCGAAATGCACGGACTGACTCCGACTGACCTGAAGAACGGCTCACGGGGCATCGGCAGTTATTTCAACAAGCTGGCCAACGGGAAACTGAGCGATGACATCCGCAATGCCACCGTGGAGAAGTGCCTGGAAAGCGAGGAAAACTGGACGACCAAAACGTCGGCCCACCGCGATGAAATCCGTTCGCTGGCGGCTTCGGAACTGATACCCTTATTAGCGGAAGCAGAAAACCGTCGTCCGCAGAACAACTTGCTGCTCAACTCGTGCGACCTTTCGCTGCGTTACCTGAATAACCTGCGTTTGCTGGCGCACATTGACGAGGAGGTACGCTTGCAGAACCAGGCGCACAACCGTTTTCTGCTGTCGGATACCAATGCCTTGCTCCATAGCTTAATCAGGGAGGGAGACGCCTCGTTTGTCTACGAGAAAATCGGTACCACCATCGACACAGTGATGATTGACGAGTTTCAGGATACCTCGCGCATGCAGTGGGAGAACTTTCATCTGCTGTTGCAGGAAAGTCTGGCACAGAAGGAAGGCAGCCTCATCGTGGGCGACATCAAGCAGAGCATCTACCGCTGGCGAAGCGGCGACTGGAAAATTCTGGCGGGACTGGGCAATGACCGGAGTTTCCGCATCAAGGAATGTACGCTCGACACGAACTGGCGAAGTGAGGCACGCATCATCCGCTTCAACAACGAGTTTTTCACGGCGGCCTGCCAGACACTGAACCGGCGCTATCAGGAGGAACAGGGCATGCCTTGTGCCCAACTGGAACAGGCGTACAGCGACGTGCGGCAGCGTTGTGCCAAGAAAGAGGAGAAGGGATTCGTAAAGGTGACCTTCCTACAGGACTCCAAGGAACGGCCTTACACGGAAGCGACCTTGAAACAGCTGGCCGAGGAAGTGGAACGCCTCACGGCAGAGGGTATCCGCCTCAACGAGATGGCCATTCTGGTGCGAAAGAACCGGAGCATCCCCGACATTGCCGCTTACTTCGACGAACATACCCCCTACCGCATCGTATCCGACGAGGCGTTCCGGCTGAGTGCATCGCTGGCAGTGAGCATGCTCATCGACGGACTGCGGTATCTTTCTTCACCCGACGACCGCATCGCACTGGCGCGCCTGGCGGTAGCTTATCAGCAAGGGGTATTGCGCAAGGACATCAGCCTCAACACGGTGCTGCTCGACGACCCGGCCCGTTACCTGCCGGCAGCCTTCCAGTTACAGGCAAACGAACTCCGTTTCATGCCGCTGTACGAACTGCTGGAGAAGTTGTTCGTGTTGTTCGACATGCAGCTTATCGAGAAGCAGGATGCGTATCTCTGTGCCTTCTATGATGCGGTGACGGAATACATGCAGAACAACTCGTCGGAACTGACGGCCTTCATCCGTTTCTGGGATGAGAAGCTGAACGCGAAGACCATCCCTTCGGGCGAGATTGACGGCATCCGCATCTTGTCTATCCATAAATCGAAGGGACTGGAGTATCACACGGTGCTGCTGCCATTCTGCGACTGGAAGATGGAGAACGAAACGAACAATCACCTGATATGGTGCAGCGTGGCAGGTACGGGAAAGGAAACCGACATTCCGCCGTTCAACCGTCTGGACATCGTACCGGTAAACTATTCCGGTGCCATGGCGGAATCGGTCTATCACAACGATTACCTGGAAGAGAAATTACAGCTCTGGGTGGACAACCTGAACCTGCTTTACGTGGCGTTCACACGCGCCTGCAAGAACCTGATTATTTTCGCCAAAGCGGGACAGAAGGGCACGGTTTCAGAACTGTTGTACGACAGTCTGCCCCTCATGCAGGAAGTGGAACTGCCGCTGGCACAGGAGAATCCGGAAGACGATGCAGTGGGCGAATACGGGGAGCTCTGCACGGCGCACGATGAGAAGAAAGCAGGCAAATCCAACCGGCTGTCATCGCCCCGCGAGGGAGTGCCCGTGAAGATGGAAAGCATCGAGACACACATCGAATTCAAGCAGTCAAACCGTTCGGCCGACTTCATTCAGGGTGACGACACGGAGGACACTCGCGGACAGTACATCCGTCAGGGGCAGTTGCTGCACCAGGTGTTTGCCCACATCGAAAAGGCGGACGACCTTCCTTCGGCACTGGAACGGCTGAGTTTCGAAGGGGTGTTCGAATCGGAGGAGCAGAAGCAGCAGATTCAGGGACTGGCGCACTGGGCCTTGCAGCATCCGGCCGTGAAGGACTGGTTCAGCGGCACGTGGGAGCTTTACAACGAGTGTGCCATTGTCTACGCCGACGAGCAGGGACAGATGCAGACACGCCGCCCCGACCGCGTGATGCGGAAAGACGGACAAGTGGTCGTGGTGGACTTCAAGTTCGGAAAGAAGAACGAGGCTTACCGCGCACAGGTGCAGGAGTACATGGACTTGCTCACGCAGATGGGCTACACCCACATCCGGGGATTCCTCTGGTATGTGTTTGCCAATGAGCTGGAAGAAGTGACGCTTCCGGCCTGAGTTTATTTTTTCACAACGATATTTCGACAATGCAATATATGGAAACTTTTTTAAAGCAGGTGGCCGCCGATTTGTATCGGAAGATGAACGGAGACTTCACGAAGGTGGCTGTGGTTTTCCCGAACAAGCGTGCCAGCCTCTTTTTCAATGAATATTTGGCACAGGAATCCGACCGCCCGGTATGGTCGCCGGCCTATGTGAGCATCAGTGAGCTGTTCCGCCAGTCGTCGCAATGGGTGACGGGCGATTCCATCAAATTAGTGTGCGACCTCTACAAGGTGTTCCGTGAAATAACGGGCAGCAAGGAGAGCCTGGACGAATTCTACTTCTGGGGCGAGATGCTTATCAGCGACTTTGACGATGCCGACAAGAACATGGCCGACACCAAGGCGCTGTTCAGCAACCTGAAGGACCTGAACAAGCTGACGGGCGAATATGACTTTCTGGAAGAAGGACAAAAGGAAGCGTTGAGCCAGTTCTTCCGTAATTTCTCCATCGAGCAGGTCACGGAACTGAAGCGGCGTTTCATCTCATTGTGGGACGTGCTGGGCGACATCTATACGCAATATAAAGAATTGCTCCGCGAGCAGGGCATCGCCTACGAAGGAATGCTCTACCGCGAAGTGACGGAGACTATGGACGTGCAGCAGTTTCCCTACGACAAATATGTGTTCGTGGGATTCAACGTGCTGAATAAGGTGGAACAAACCCTGTTCAGCAAATTGCACGAAGCAGGAAAAGCCCTGTTCTACTGGGACTACGATACCTTCTACCTGAACAAGCATCCGCACGAGGCAGGTGAGTTTATCCGCCGCAACCTGAAGAATTTCCCCTCGGAGTTGCCGCCTTCCCTGTTCGACCACCTGAACCATCCGAAAGAAATTACCTTCATCGAATCGCCTACGGAGAACGGACAGGCACGCTACCTGCCGCAATGGATTCGGGAGAACCTGACGGAGAACGAAAAGGAAACGGCCGTGGTACTCTGCAACGAGGCCATGCTGCAACCTGTACTTCACTCACTGCCGGATAACGTGCGCCACATTAACATCACCATGGGTTTCCCGCTCTCGCAGACACCGGCCTACAGCTTCGTAAAGACGTTGCTGGAACTGCACATTACGGGCTACAATTCCCGCAGCGGACGCTACCAGTTTGCCGAAGTCATCAGCGTGCTGAAGCATCCGTACACGCAACTGTTTTCCGGAGAAGCCGCTCCGCTGGAAAAGGAACTGACGGAAAAGAACCGCTTCTATCCCCTGCCCTCGGAACTGGAACGGGACGAAGCCTTGTCGCTGCTGTTCAAACCGTGCAGCCACAACCTGGAGCTATGCAAGCGGCTGGCTGACATCTTGAAGCAGGTGGCACAACTGTATCGCAAGCAGACAGCTTCCACCAGCGACGCCCTCGACCAGCTCTATCGCGAAGCCTTGTTCAAAAGCTTCACCATGGTCAACCGCTTCCATGCCCTGCTTGAAAGCAAGGACCTGGAGGTACAACCTGCCACCTTCCACCGCCTGTTGGTACGCGTCATGTCGACAGCCAGCATTCCTTTCCACGGAGAGCCGGCCATCGGTATGCAGGTGATGGGGGTACTGGAAACACGTAACCTGGATTTCCGCCATGTCATTCTGCTGTCGGTCAACGAAGGCCAGTTGCCCAAGGCAGGCGGTGATGCTTCGTTCATCCCCTATAACCTGCGTAAGGCGTTCGGCATGACGACCATCGACCACAAGATTGCGGTCTATGCCTACTATTTCTACCGTCTGCTGCAACGGGCAGAGAAGGCTACGTTACTCTACAACACGGTGAGCGACGGCATGAACCGGGGAGAGATGTCGCGCTTTATGCTTCAGCTGCTGATTGAGTGGGGTTATCCCGTACAGCGGAAACAACTGGAGGCAGAGCAGTCGCCCATTGCTTCCTCACCCATCTGTATCCCCAAGTCGCCCGACATCATGAAACGGATGCAGAGCGTATTCGATGTACGGGTAAATCCGAAAGCCCTTCTTTCCCCGTCAGCCCTGAACTGCTACCTGGACTGTCCGCTGAAGTTCTACTATAAGTACGTAGCAGGACTGGCAGCCCCTGAAGAAGTAAGTGCCGAAATCGACTCAGCCAAATTCGGAAGCATCTTCCACTACGCTGCCGAACACATCTACAAGGAACTCACGGCACACGGAAAAGTCATCAACAAAGACACCTTGGAAACCCTGCTCCAAGAAGAAGTGAAACTACAGAATTACGTGGACAACGGGTTCAAGGAACTGTTCTTCCACCTCCCTGCCGACGAGCGTCCGGAGTACAATGGGGTGCAGCTCATCAATTCCGCCGTGATTCTGCGCTACATCCAGCAGCTGCTTCACAACGACCTGCGCCACGCTCCCTTTACCTTCGTAGGCTCCGAACAAAGGGTCATGGAGGACGTAGAGATACAAACGCCCAAGGGAGCCATCCGCTCGCGCATGGGGGGTATCATCGACCGCATGGACAGCAAGGACAACGTGCTCCGTATCGTGGACTACAAGACGGGAGGTAAGGCCGACACCCCGCCCAGCGTAGAATCGTTGTTCACGCCCGGCCCCAAACGTTCCAATTATGTGTTCCAGACTTTCCTGTACGCCGCCATCGTATGCCGGAAACTGCGTGAACGGAATGATGACCGGAAGGTAGCTCCTGCCCTGCTCTACATTCACCGGGCTGCGGCAGAAGATTACTCGCCCGTCATCCAGCTCAAGGAATCGTATAACAAAACTACTCCCGTGGAAGACTTTTCATTGCTGGAAGAAGAGTTCAGAACCCGCCTGCAGGCACTTCTGGAGGAGATTTTCAATCCTGATTTGAGTTTCAGTCAGACGGAAGAGGAAGACCGGTGCACTTATTGTGATTTCAAGGAAATATGTAAACGATAGAAACAGAATCAAAACAAGTGTTAAAAACACATTTTTCTCTGAACAATCCAAGTGAACCGGATGTTATAAAGATGTTTTTCATAGTAATAGATAAGAACAGTATTGGTATTTGTGAAAATATCAGCTGTAAGGACAAAAGCGTTTGTTCTTTAAAAAATAAGAGAGGCTGCATTTCCCCGGCAGCCTCTCTTAATTTTTTTATCTCTACACAAATGTTTTTTATTCCTGATAATCATAGTACCACCAGTAGGTATCGCCAAACTCGCGACGCATACGGTTGCGTTCTTCCAGCGGAGAACCTTCTTTCTGCTGCAAGGTCTGGTAAGCCCTGAAACGATCTAAAGTCAGACTGTCTGCACGCGAAGATACAGTATCATTCCGCTGGACATGATACATTACCAATGCTTCCCGATAATAACGCGGCAAGGTATCTTCCGGCAAATAGAAATCGGGAACGGCCTGTGCAAAGCTATCCAGTTTCTTTTCAAGCAGCAAGGCAGAAAGGTAATAGTCCAGTGAGGTATATTTTCCGGTTCCCTTGTAGCAGATGTTCCGCAGGAATACCATGCGGTCTTCTCCCGTATATGGACGTGCTCCCAGCAGGTAATAAATGGAATCATTCGTATAACGGAGCGTGTGCAGGGAATCCGTTTCAAAGAACAATCCGTCGGAACGGTAATACTGCGGATAAGCAAACAGTTTGTCACCCATCTTTCCCAAGCGAGACAAGGCCACGACACGATAGGCTGTCAGCGTACGGCTGGCCTCCAATGATTTTTCTCCTACGCGTAACACCTTGTCATACTCCCCGGCTCGCAGATAATGTTCTGCCTCCAGCTCATGATGAAACTGCCGGTTGGTACTGCCCACACACACCGTCAGCAGACACAACCCTAGCAAGATTGCCAGGTTACTGTTGACCAGCCCCCAGAGACTTCCTTCGTGATTCAACTGTACGCGGAAAACTCCACGCAGCCAGTAACCGATTCCCACGAACAGCAATACCAGTAAAGGCAACAGCCAGGTCCACGGAGTATGGTAGTCGGAGATATACACTCCACGCCCCACATCCGTCAGGGCACAAAGCACCAGAAAAGACGGCACATACGCCAGGGCACGCACCCTTCCCTTCAGCCCCAGCAGACTGTTTACCCCCCAGCGCAGCAACAGCAAAATCAGCGTAATGACCAGCGCACTGGCCATCGGAGCAAAGGTAGTCTTTCCATGTGCCAGCGAGAAATGAAGGGCTTCCAGCACATCGCGCTGGAACACATAAAGATATACAAAACTAAACAGAGAAAAAAGAAGACCGCATACAGCAATCATGATGCGTGCAGTCTTCTTATAAAATGCATTTGTGTAATCACTCATACAATATCAATTCAATCTTTCACTCGTTTTAATACAACTGCAGAACGGGCCGGCACATACAGTTTCAGCCATTCTTTCTTGTCTTTTGCATAAAGCGGGTCGGCACAGGTGAAGTGGCGGAGACTGTCGTCTGAGAAGCCGAATCCACCAAACTGCTTGTTGTCTGTGTTCAGAACCACATCGTAGGCACCTCTCGGTACGAGGAAGCCATAATCGGTAAACGAACGGGTCGGGTTGAAGTTGAACACAAACACCAAATCCTTGCGGCGATATGCCAGAATCTGGTCACCGTCGTTATGCCATACCTCGATGACATCCGATTTCTGGATGTTCTTCACGCTGCGAATCAGCTTGACCATCGCCTCATCGAAGTCGCCCAGGTAATGATAGCACAAATCCGGATTATCAACCAGGTTCCACTGACGGCGTGCATACTTGTATGACCATCCGTTACCTTCGCGCGGGAAGTCAATCCATTCTGGATGACCGAACTCATTACCCATAAAGTTCAGGTAACCTCCGTTGATGGTAGAAGCCGTGAGCAGACGAATCATCTTGTGCAGGGCAATGCCTCGTTCCACCACTCCATTCTCGTCACCAATCTTGAAGTGCCAGTACATGTCGGCATCAATCAGACGGAAGATGATGGTCTTGTCGCCCACCAGTGCCTGGTCGTGGCTTTCGCAGTAAGAGATGGTCTTTTCATCCTTGCGGCGGTTGGTCACTTCCCAGAACAGGCTGGACGGTTTCCAGTCCTCATCACGACGTTCCTTGATAATCTTAATCCAGTAATCAGGAATGTTCATGGCCATGCGGTAGTCGAATCCATAACCTCCGTCTTCGAACGGAGCAGCCAATCCCGGCATACCCGATACTTCCTCGGCAATGGTAATGGCCTTCGGATTCACTTCATGAATCAACCGGTTGGCCAGCGTCAGGTAACAGATGGCATTGTCATCCTGATGACCGTTGAAATAGTCACCATAGTTGCAGAAGGCCTCACCCAGTCCGTGACTGTAATAAAGCATAGAAGTCACCCCATCGAAACGGAAACCGTCGAAATGGAACTCTTCCAGCCAGTATTTACAGTTGGACAACAGGAAGTGAATCACCTCGTTCTTGCCATAGTCAAAGCAGAGCGAATCCCATGCCGGATGCTCACGACGTCCGCCCTGATAAAAATACTGGCAAGGATCACCGGCAAAGTTGCCCAATCCTTCCACCTCGTTCTTCACGGCGTGTGAGTGTACGATATCCATAATCACGGCAATGTTCATCTGGTGTGCCGTGTCGATAAGCTGTTTCAGTTCTTCCGGTGTACCGAAGCGTGAAGAAGGAGCAAAGAAGCTGGATACGTGATAGCCGAAACTTCCGTAATAAGGATGCTCCTGAATGGCCATAATCTGAATACAGTTGTATCCGTCCTTCGCAATTCGCGGCAGTACATTCTCACGGAATTCATTGTACGTACCAACCTTTTCCGCATCCTGTCCCATACCGATGTGACATTCGTAAATCATCAGCGGAGCCACATTAGGCATAAAGGTCTTTTTCTTGAATTTATACGGTTTCTCCGGATTCCATACCTGCGCACTGAAAATCTTGGTCTGTTCATCCTGCACTACGCGGGTAGCCCATGCCGGAATACGTTCACCGCATCCGCCTTCCCAGTACACTTTCAGCTTGTACAAATCACCGTGCTTCATGGCCTTTTCCGGCAGATTGATTTCCCAGTTACCCGTCTTGCGCACACGTTTCATGCGGAAAGCCGGTTTCTCTTGCCAGTCGTTGAAATCGCCCACCAGGTAGATTTCCGTCGCATTCGGTGCCCATTCACGGAAAGTCCATCCCTTGTCAGTGCGGTGCAGACCAAAATACATGTGTCCGGTAGCAAAATCCGACAACGTCTTCTTTCCTACCAGTTCCTTTTCTTTTTCCACCACATGCTGATGACGACCGTTGATAGCATCGGCGTATGGTTCCAGCCACGGATCATTCTTTATGATATTCAATACCTTGTCCATAGTATTAGTAATTAGAAATTATTTGACACGTACTTTTACAATCACTTTTCTCACTCCGTCGGGAGTTACGCCCGGTGCATGCGCATCTTCCGGGAAGAAAATAGCAAACATACCCGGCTTTACGGTCAGGTAGTCAGTAGCCTGTCCTTCATAGAAGGTAATATCTTTTTCTGCATTGTAAGCAGCCTCAGGCAAATCCGTACGCGGCATATAGCCCATTACTTCCACCCCCGACAATGGAATCTGGATGTCGATGAAATCATTGTGTGTTTCCAGACGCGCTTCTTCCTTTGTCTTCGGACGTGCATCTGCAAAATTCACCATCAGTTCACCTTCCTTCAGCACTACCTTCCCCGCTTCGTGTGCCCGCAAGTCTGTTGTCTTCAGAAAAGCCACAGCCTCTGCAAACAAAGGATTCAGTGACACATATTTTTCCAGATTTTCCAATTTATCAATAACCATATTCTTTCAATTTTAAATCGTTAATATTTTATTCAAACTCATCTATCGTTTCATTTGTAAAATCGGCAAAGCGTTTCAGCTGGCGAAACACGTCGATAATCCGTTCCATAAAGTCCGGACGGGAAAAGAACTCATCTTCCACCCGGCAGGCCACCGTAAAGTCCTTGCAACGGATGTACTGCGGATAAGGAAAATCCTTCGGAAATCCCTTAGGCACCGTCTTCAGATGCGACTCGCCTACCACCGGGAAATACTCCTTGAAAGCCGGATCTTCCACAATGGCACGATACTCATCAATGCGGTCGCACACCGACTGACGCACCGCCCGCAACATATCGGCAGGCATGCACCAGCTTCCTCCGGCCAGCATACAGTTGCCCGGTTCCAGATGAAGATAATAACCACAGTGATTGGATTTCTTTCCCCTTGCATTGATATACCCTCCGATGTGGGTCTTATAAGGAGACTTGTCGGAAGAAAAACGGACATCCCGGTAGATGCGATACGTGCAGTCACGCGGAAGGACGTGCACCACACTTTCATCCCATGGCGAAAGGCGGGCAATCACCCCTGCCAGCAACTCCTCAAAGTCTGCCTGCACACTCAAATATTCCGCTTTATGTTCCTGAAACCACTCCCGGTTGTTGTTTGCCGCCAGTACTTTCAGGAAATCCAATATGCCCGGTATATCCATATTCTTTACTTTTGAGTCACACAAACTTACGAAATTAATTCTTATCTGTCGAATAAAACGATATTTTTTTACATTATCCCAGCAGATTCAACAGAAAATCGTGCACCTTTCCGTTGGAAGCCACCACTTCGCGGCCGGAATAGCATGAATCACCCCCGGAAAAGTCGGTCACCCTTCCTCCGGCATTCTGTACCAGCAGGATACCTGCCGCCACATCCCACGGACAAGTGAAAGCTTCGGCACGCGCTTCAAAACGCCCGTCGGCCACGTAACACATCTCGCCAGCCCCCCCACCCCCCACCCCCCAAACCACCCAAAAAAACCACCGTTCCCGCCGTCAAATACAGCGTACTTGACCCGCGTGTTACCCATGTCGATCGTCAGGTTCATCGTTGAATTTTTTGCTTCGTTCTTTCCGTCCGGCACGGCCGCTCTCCAAGTTCACTGCGGCACGAATCGTTCACAACCGTCCGGATTCAGTTTTTATAGCAGTTATATACTTTTCGGTTACCACGACCGTTCTCTTACCGATTTCGGCGGCACCCCACAACCCTGCGGAGCGTTATGCCGTCCTCCGACCCTCTCCCGAGGGAGGAACTTCGGGAAAAAGACGAGGCATATCGGTCGCGTTCGGGCAAGTCCATACATCAAAAATACTCCCCAGCTCTTTCTACAAAGATTTAAGCACCTCGTATCCCGCTGCGACATCCTTAATCCCCCTAACGGTCATCGCCAGGCGATTATTGTGTTGCTTGAGAACAAATCGGTCGGGGCGCTGCGTCACTTTGCGCAAAAGCTCCATGAACGTATCGCTCTTGTAGTAAGGAGAATCGTCGTCGCCTACGAAATGGACGATCATCAAGCCGTTTTTGACCTTCACGCGCTCCATACCCAGCCGCACGGCCTCCCACCGCAGGCGGACCACA
>ERZ779797.525-NODE-525-length-15999-cov-4.288573_pt1 | contig 15999 bp, 14 predicted proteins | sample MGYA00511886_ERZ779797 | MGnify/ENA primary metagenome ERZ779797 (study PRJEB29588, sample SAMEA2155055) | human gut metagenome | biome: human gut; feature: human-associated habitat; material: faeces | place: Denmark | collected 2008/2010 ... | reverse complement strand
TTCCTGCTGAAGGAAAAGGGGTATCCGCAAGGACTGTTGGCCAATGAGATACAAATTAACCTGAACGGAACGAAGAAACGCTGTGATACGGTGCTCTACCGGCGCGATCTGACTCCGCAGATGATTGTGGAATACAAGGCTCCTTCGGTGGAGATTACGCAGGCTGTTTTTGACCAGATTACCCGTTACAACATGGTGCTGAAGGTGGATTACCTGGTGGTGAGCAACGGACTTCGTCACTACTGCTGCCGCATCGACTATGCACGGAATACGTATTATTTTCTCCCGGACATTCCCCGTTATGCTGATTTGTAGGGCATAAAAAAGAAGGAATCCCCTGAGCGGGAATCCCTTCTTCTGCTATCAGACGTAGGTCTGATGCTTATTTCATTTTTGTTTCCAGATGCTTTTCTGTTTCTACGCCAGCCAGTTCCGGGTCAATCATGATACGGCCACAGTATTCGCATACGATGATTTTCTTGCGCATACGGATGTCGAGCTGTTTCTGAGGCGGAATCTTGTTGAAGCAACCGCCACAAGCGTCACGGTGCACGTAAGTAATACCCAGACCGTTGCGTGAGTTCTTGCGGATACGCTTGAAAGCCTGAAGCAGACGCGGTTCGATGGTAGCTTCCAAATTCTTGGCTTTTTCTCTCAGTTTTTCTTCTTCCTGCTTGGTTTCTGAGATGATTTCGTCCAGTTCGTTCTTCTTTACTTCCAGGTCTTTCTTTCTTTCTTCCAGCAACTGTTCGCTCTTTACGATTTCCTCTTCTTTCGACTTGATGCCGGCTGTATATTCACGGATACGCTTTTCGCAGAGTTCCACTTCCAGGCTCTGGAATTCGATTTCCTTAGTCAGTACGTCGTATTCACGGTTGTTACGTACGTTGTCCTGCTGACTCTTGTACTTTTCGATAGAAGCCTTGGCAGTTTCGATTTCGATTTTCTTGCTGGCTACGTTTGACTTCAGTTCTTCGATTTCAGCCTTGATTTTCTCGATACGTGTGCTCAGACCCGTTACTTCGTCTTCCAGGTCCTGCACTTCCAGCGGAAGCTCTCCTCTCAGTGTCTTGATTTTGTCAATCTCCGACAACATGGTTTGCAACTGGTAGAGTGCTTTCAGCTTTTCTTCCACACTCAATTCATTCGGATCTTTCTTTGCTTCTTTAGCCATAGTTTTCTACAAGTATTTTATGGGATTGGTATTGACACGCGTCAGCTGTGCGTCGAGTGTCGGAAACTTTTCCCGTATGATTGAATATAATAAATCTTTTGTATATTGTTCGCTTTCGTAGTGTCCTATCTCTGCTATGAGAATGTCGTTCTCGTAGCTGAAATAGTCGTGGTATTTCACTTCGCCTGTCAGGAACACGTCGGCATGGGCTCTTACGGCCTTGGGCAGCAGGAAGGCTCCTGCTCCTCCACAGAGAGCGACGGTCTGGATGAGGCGTCCTGTCATGCGCGAATGTTTTACACAGCCCACTTCGAACAGCTTCTTTATCCGGCGAAGGAAATCGGTTTCGGTTTCCGGTTCTTCCAGCTCACCTACGATGCCCGCTCCTGCCTGTGTCCATTCGTTCTGCAAAGGATAGAAGTCGTAGGCTGGTTCCTCGTAAGGATGTGCTTCGACAAGGGCTTTTTGCACCTTCCCTTTCAGGAATGCCGGCAGCACGGTTTCAATCCGTACCTCATGCTCTTCGTGCAACTGGCCGATTTCTCCACAGAAAGGATGTGTGCCCGGCTGTGCGCGGAAAGTACCCTTCCCTTCCAGATTATAGCTGCAGGAATCATAGTTGCCGATGCACCCGCATCCGGCTTCAAACAAGGCATTACGTACCTCGTCGGCCTGTGTCTTCGATACGAAGGTGACCAGTTTCAGCAACTGGTTTTCTTTCGGTTCCAGGATTCTTACGTTCTTCAGTCCGATTTTCTCGGCAATCTTGAAGTTGACGCCTTGCGGTGCGTTGTCCAGGTTGGTGTGCATCGAGAAAATCACGATGTCGTTCTTGATGGCTTTCAGGATGCAGCGTTCCACGTAGTCGCGTCCGGTAATCGATTTGTAGCCCTTGAAGATGAGCGGATGGTGAGATACAATCAGGTTATATCCCAATGCGATGGCTTCATCTACCACGGCTTCGGTTACGTCCAGACACAACAAAGCCCCTGTAGCTTCCGCGTCTGTCAATCCGATTTGCAGTCCGGCATTATCGAATCCGTCCTGTAAAGGCAGAGGCGCGAATATCTCAAGGGCATTCACAATTTCCTTAATTTTCATATTTCGCGAAAAATTTCATGCAAAGATAGGATTTTTCGCGCACATATCCATGCAGGAAGTATTCGTTTTTGTATTTTTTCATGAATATTCCTTCACTTGCGGGTATGAGAAAGCCCCGCTGCACCCTTCTGGACGTAGCGAGGCTTCTCACTTATACACCTTTAAACAAAATGAATTTCTGTATTATTTGCGAGCTTCTGCAATGTAAGCCAATGCTTCCTTACATTTTTCTGTGACGTAAGTCCAGTCTTCAGCAGCTACTTTGTCTTTCGGGAACAGCTTAGAACCCATACCTACGCAGAATACTCCGGCCTTAATCCATGAAGTCAGGTTTTCCTGAGTCGGTTCTACTCCACCGGTTACCATCAGTTTAGACCATGGCATCGGAGCCAGCAAACCTTTTACCAGTTTCGGACCCAGTACGTCGCCCGGGAAAATCTTGCAAAGGTCGCAACCCAGTTCCTGTGCGAAACCTACTTCAGACACGCTACCGCATCCCGGAGTGTAAGCTACCAGACGACGGTTGCAGACTTTTGCGATTTCAGGGTTGAACAACGGACCTACTACGAAGTTAGCGCCCAGCTGGATGTACAGAGAAGCAGTAGCAGGATCTACGATAGAACCTACACCCATTGCCATTTCCGGACATTCTTTTGCTGCGAATTTCACTACTTCAGCAAATACTTCGTGCGCAAAGTCACCACGGTTGGTGAATTCGAATGCACGTACACCACCGTCATAGCAAGCCTTTACCACTTTTTTTGCCACTTCTGCATCCTTGTGATAGAATACAGGAACCATACCTGTTGAACCAATCTTGTTCAACACTGCAATTTTATCGAATTTAGCCATTTTTTCTAACCTTAAATGAAATGTTGTTTGTTTGAGTGATTATCTCTGTACGCGACCGCTAGCGTCACCACCAGCCAGTGCTTCTACTTCTTCTACAGATACCAGGTTGAAGTCGCCGTTGATAGTGTGCTTCAATGCTGAGGCTGCTACTGCGAATTCCAATGCTTCGCCCTGAGTAGCTTTGGTGAGCAAGCCGTGGATGATACCACCTGAGAATGAGTCACCACCACCTACACGGTCAATAATCGGGTCGATGTCGTAACGCTTAGAAGTATAGAATTCTTCGCCGTTGTAAATCATAGCCTTCCAGCCGTTGTGAGTAGCAGAGAATGATTCACGCAAAGTAGAAATTACATATTTGAATCCGAATTCTTTAGCCATGGCTGTGAAGATTCCCTTGTAGCCTTCTGCATCGGTCTTACCGCCTTCTACGTCAGCATCTGGTTTGAAACCTAAGCAAAGTTCAGCATCTTCTTCGTTACCGATACAAACATCTACATACTGCATCAACGGACGCATGATAGACTGTGCTTTTTCTTTTGTCCACAGTTTCTTGCGGAAGTTCAAGTCAACAGAAACTGTTACTCCGTGACGTTTTGCAGCTTCACAAGCCAGTTTAGTCAGTTCAGCAGCCTTGTCAGAGATAGCCGGAGTGATACCAGACCAGTGGAACCAGTCAGCACCTTCCATGATAGCATCAAAGTCGAAGTCGCAAGGATTAGCTTCAGCGATGGCAGAGTGAGCGCGGTCGTAGATAACCTTGCTAGGACGCATAGAAGCACCTGTTTCCAGGTAGTAGATACCTACGCGGTCACCACCACGGGCGATATAGTCAGTCTTCACACCGTATTTGCGCAATGCGTTTACAGCTGACTGTCCGATTTCGTGTTTCGGCAATTTGGTTACGAAGTATGCTTCATGACCATAGTTGGCACAGCTCACAGCTACGTTTGCTTCACCTCCACCATAAACTACGTCAAAGCTGTCTGATTGAACAAAACGAGTATTGCCCGGTGTAGACAATCTCAACATGATTTCGCCTAAAGTAACAATTTTTCCCATTGCTAGATATTTTTATACTTATGTGATTAATAATGTAGTTCTTAGCTTGTATCACAAAAACGGTTCTTTCAGCGGTTGCTTTTGAAATATCCATTTTGTGTACGCACACAAAGGTACGGTTTATTTTTTAAAAACCAAAATAAGTTATATATTTGTATCGAAAAAAATGAATTTTTACTGAATGCACAGATTTTACAATATAATAAGGTAAGAACGCATGGAGAAACAGCAAGATAGAATCCGAATCAAGGACATCGCCCAGATGGCCGGAGTATCGGTGGGAACAGTAGACCGTGTACTTCACTCCCGGAGCGGTGTGTCCGAGTCCAGCCGCATTAAAGTGGAAGAAATATTGAAGAAGCTGAACTATCAGCCCAACATGTATGCCAGTGCGCTGGCTTCGAACAAGAAATACAGATTTGCCTATCTGCTCCCTTCGCACAATGAAGGTGATTACTGGAAGGATGTGGAGCGCGGCATGCAACAGGCCATTACCCGTTTTTCCGATTTTAATGTTTCTCTGTCGGACTATTATTATGACCAGTATGAGTCGGGCGCCTTTATAGAAAGTGGTATGCGCATTTTAGAAGCGCAGCCCGACGGAGTTATCCTTTCGCCTACTGTAGAAGAAGAAACTGAACGGTTTGTCAGCCTGCTGCGCGAAGCCGGCATTCCGTATGTATTTATTGATTCGAATATTGCCCGGCTGGAGCCGCTGGCTTTCTACGGACAGCATGCCCAGCGGAGCGGATACTTTGCTGCACGTATGCTGCGTCTGCTGGCTAGTGGCGAACCGGAGATTGTTATTTTTCGCCAGATAAACGAAGGACGTCTGGGTTCGAACCAGCAGCTCCATCGTGAAGAGGGCTTCTATGAATACATGAAGGAGCACTGTCCGGAACTGAAGATGTGGGAACTGAACCTTTATGCCAAGCAGCCGGGTGAAGATGCTTCGTTGCTGGACGATTTCTTTGCGGCACATCCGAATGTGAAGTGCGGTATCACCTTCAACTCGAAGGCGTACATCATCGGCGAGTATATGCAGCGTCACGGACGTACGGACTTTCATCTCATGGGCTACGACCTGTTGCGTCGCAACGTGGCTTGTCTGAAAGCCGGAAGCATTGACTTTGTCATAGCCCAGCAGCCTACCGTGCAGGGATACAACAGCATTGAATGTCTGTGCAATCACCTGATTCTGCGCAAGAAGGTGAAGGATTGCAATTACATGCCTATCAACTTGATTACGACGGAAAACATCGATTTCTATTTCGATGCACATGTTAATGAATAACCTGATTACATTGCTATTAATATGAAAACAACTTATTTGAGAATCAACCCGGCCGATAACGTAGCGGTGGCTATTTCTCCCCTTCATGCAGGAGAAACCATCGAGGCAGACGGACGGGTGATTACCCTGCGCACGGATGTGCCTGCCGGCCACAAGGTGACGCTGAAGAATTTCCAGGCTGGAGAGAATATCATTAAATACGGCTACCCCATCGGTCATGTTACCGTTGATGTGCCCGAAGGTACATGGGTGAGCGAGAAAGAAATCAAGACTAATCTGGCGGGGCTGCTGGATTATACTTACCAGCCTGTGGAGGTGCATACGGATATTCCTATGGAACACCGCACGTTCAAGGGCTATCGCCGTCGGAACGGAGACGTAGGCGTGCGTAACGAAATCTGGATTATCCCGACCGTGGGCTGTGTGAATGGCATCGTGAACCAGCTGGCCGAGGGACTTCGCCACGAGACGGACGGAGGCAAGGGAGTGGATGCCATCGTGGCTTTCCCGCATAACTACGGCTGTTCGCAGTTGGGTGAAGACCATGAGAATACGAAGAAGATTCTGCGCGACATGGTGCTGCATCCCAATGCCGGAGCCGTGCTGGTAGTGGGATTAGGATGCGAGAACAACCAGCCCGATGTGTTCCGTGAATTTATCGGTTCGTATGATGAAGACCGTATCCGCTTCATGGTGGCACAGAAAGTGGACGATGAATATGAAGAAGGCATGCGCATCTTGCGTGAACTGTATGCCAAATGCTGTCAGGATGAGCGTACGGATGTGCCCCTCTCTGAGTTGCGCGTGGGACTGAAATGCGGTGGTTCCGACGGCTTCTCGGGCATTACGGCCAATCCGCTGCTGGGCATGTTCTCCGATTACCTGATTGCACAGGGAGGTACTTCGGTGCTGACGGAGGTGCCCGAAATGTTCGGGGCAGAAACCATCCTGATGAACCGTTGCCGAACCACGGAACTGTTCAACCAGACGGTGAGTCTGATTAATGATTTCAAGGAATACTTTCTTTCACATGGAGAGCCTGTGGGCGAGAATCCTTCGCCGGGTAACAAGGCCGGAGGTATCTCTACTCTGGAAGAAAAAGCACTGGGGTGCACACAGAAATGCGGAAAGAGTTACGTATCAGGTGTGATGGCCTACGGAGAACGCTTGCAAACAAAAGGCTTGAACCTGCTTTCGGCTCCGGGCAATGACTTGGTAGCTGCTACGGCCCTCGCCTCTTCCGGCTGCCACATCGTGCTGTTCACTACAGGACGCGGTACGCCATTTGGTACCTTCGTGCCTACCATGAAGATTTCTACCAATTCTAACCTGGCGGCACACAAGCCCGGATGGATTGATTTCAATGCCGGTGTCATCGTTGAAAACGAACCGATGGAAACCACTTGCTGCCGTTTTATCGATTACGTAATTCAGGTGGCCAGCGGCGAACAGGTGAACAATGAAAAGAAAAACTACCGTGAAATCGCTATTTTTAAGAATGGTGTAACTCTTTGATAAACAATTATTTATTATTCTTCTTAAAACCCATAAAAAAACGCAAGTACGTTTGCTCATAAACGTACTTGCGTTTTATTTAAAACGTCAAAGCGTTTCAATTGAAACGCACTTGTGTTTAGGTATAAACGCCTTTGCGTTTTCTTCCAAATGCAAAGGCGTCTTTTTTATCCCTCAATTTCACTCAGTTCCAGCCAGCGCATGGTCTTCTCATCCAGCTCATCGTTGAGCAGAGGCAGACGCTTGGATTTTTCGGTCAGTTCGTCTACGCTGAGTGTACCGCTGCACAAGGCTTCTTCTATCTGTTTCTTTTCTTCCTCCAGTGCGGCAATCTCTTTTTCCAGCTGTTCGAATTCCTTCCGTTCCTTGAAGGTCATGCGGCGCTTGTCGTTCAGGCGGACACGCTGTGTCTTTTCTTCTTTGGGCTTGGCTGCTTCCTTTTCATGTTCAGCCTTGGCCAGCTTCCAGTCACGGTAGTCGGAATAGTTGCCGGGGAAATCGCGGATGTCACCCTGTCCTTTGAATACCAGCAGATGGTCTACCACTTTGTCCATGAAGTAGCGGTCGTGGCTCACCACGATGACACATCCCTTGAAGTTCTGCAGGTATTCTTCCAGCACCTGCAGTGTCACGATGTCCAGGTCGTTGGTCGGCTCGTCCAGCACCAGGAAGTTTGGGTTCCGCATCAGTACCGTACAGAGGTACAACCGGCGGCGTTCTCCCCCACTCAGCTTGTACACATAGCTGTGCTGCGTTTCGGGCGTAAAGAGGAAATGCTGCAGGAACTGTGAAGCCGTCAGCCGTTTGCCGTTGCCCAGCTCAATGACCTCGGCGATGTCCGTAATCACGTCAATCACCTTCATCTGCTCGTTGAACTGCAGTCCCTCTTGCGAGTAGTAGCCGAAACGCACTGTCTCACCTATGTCCAGCGTACCGCTGTCGGGTTTTTCCAGTCCCATCAGAATCTTGATGAAGGTGGATTTACCCGTACCGTTGTTGCCCACGATACCCATCTTCTCGTAGCGGGCAAAGATGTAGGAGAAATCATCCAGAATCTTCAGGTCGCCGAAGCGTTTGCACAGGTGGTCGGCCTCGAAAATCTTGGAACCGATGTACGAAGCCTTGACATCCAGTTTCACGTTCGCGTCGTACGTGCGTTGCTTGGCCACCTTCTCCAGTTCATAGAAGGCTTCTTCGCGATAACGGGCCTTGTGCCCGCGTGCCTGCGGCATACGGCGCATCCATTCCAGCTCTGTGCGATACAGGTTGTTGGCACGGGCAATCTCCGCATTGGTCGCTTCGATGCGTTCCTGACGTTTCTCCAAGTAGTAGCTGTAATTTCCTTTGTAAGAATACAACTGGCGGTTGTCTATTTCAATGATTTCCGAGCACACACGGTCCAGGAAGTAGCGGTCGTGCGTCACCATGAGCAAGCTCAGGCTGCCACGGTTCAGGTACTCTTCCAGCCATTCCGTCATGTCCAGATCGAGGTGGTTGGTCGGCTCGTCCAGAATCAGCAAATCCGGTTCGGTAATCAGGATGTTGGCCAGTGCCACGCGCTTCAACTGCCCGCCGGACAGATGTCCGATTTTCTGTGAGAAGTCGCGTATCTTCAGTTGCGAAAGAATCTGCTTGGCACGCCGTTCATAATCCCACGCCTTTTCGTGTTCCATTCGCACCAGCAGTTCGTCCATGCCGGGGTTGCCGGGTGTTTCCATGCACCGTTCATATTCCTTAATCAGCTCTACGGTAGAGTTGCCGTGATAAAAGCAGGCCTCGAGCACCGTCAGTTCTTCAGGATATTTCGGGCTCTGTTCCAGATAGCCCACACGCAAATCGCGGCGGAAGGTGATTTTTCCTTCGTCGTAGCCTTCCTTACCGGCCAGGATATTCAGCAAGGTGGTTTTTCCCGAACCGTTCTTGGCTATCAGTCCGATGCGCTGTCCTTCTGCAATACCGAAAGATATGCCGTTAAAAAGGACCAAGTCGCCGAACGACTTGGTCAGGTTTTCTACTTGTAAATATGGAGTCATAATCTAATTCGTAGCTGCTAAAAATAGGATGCGGGCGGATTAGTCCATCGCCGCTTCCACTTCGTTCTTTATCCGTTCGAATTCCGCTTTCAGGTCGCATGGCTGTCCGCTCTTCGCTTTGTCCCATATCAGGGAAATCGGGTTGACCATTACTTTTGAATCGCGGAAACGCAGTGCCGGAGATTCTTTCTGTCCGTCGATGACCGTTACCCATTCCATGCCGTCCATCTCGTTGACCAGAATCACGCCGAATGCCGTGCCGAAGCTTTCCCACGCCTGACGCTGTTTGGGGTTAAAACGTCCGCTGTCGATTACTTTCTGCAAGTTTTCTAAGTCGGCTTCTGTACCGGTAAAGTCCTTGGTCAGTTGTTTTTTCACTATAGAAACAGCCCAGTCATAGTTCTCGTTTATCTGGTTGATTTCCAGGATACGGACCGGAATCACTTCCTTCACCGGCTTGTCGGATGCATTGCGTACCTTCAGGGAAGCTACGATAGCCTCGCCAGCCTTGGGGCTCTCGCCTTTGGCCACGGTGAACGAGCACTCCACGGAGATTTCTCCCCGACCGGTTACCCAGATGTGGGTGGTGTACCACACACCATTCTCCTGAAAGCTTTCGGAAGAATAGGCGCAGTCCCATGAACCGACTTTCACCTTCTTGGCCCCGCGTACCTGATGCAGCTCGTCTTCCAGACATTCGTTGGCATAGGCTGACGAATTGCCCCGGTAGGCAGAAATACGGAAGTTTCCGGTCCATTTGTCAGGGTTGTAAAACAGAAAGCAGTCTTCCGAATCTTCAAACTCGCACCAGTTGTCGGGATATTCCAGTGAAAACCAGGCCCCCGGAGAAATGTACTTTTTCATAACGTTTTTTGTTTTTAGTATTAGAGATAAAGGTTTATTTCAGCGGAAGAATCTCAATCCAATAATCATCCGGGTCATTGATGAAATACAGTCCCATCTGTTCATTCTCGAAGCATACACAGCCCATTTCCTTGTGGAACTTACGTACTTCATCGTAGTCGCCTGCCACACGGAGACAAAGGTGACTTTCGTTTTCTCCCAGTTCGTAGGCATCCGTATGGTCGCGCAGCCAGGTCAGTTCCAGTGAGAAACCCGTGCATCCGTCGGTAAGGTACACCAGGATGAAAGAGCCATCGGCCGCTTCCTTGCGGTGAGACTCATGCAGTCCGAGCGCCTTTTCGTAGAATTGGATACTTTTTTCGAGATTAGTTACGTTGATATTGAAGTGGTCAAATCTTCCTTTTATTTCCATTGTCTTTTTATTTTAAGTTGATATAGTGGTCTAAGTTCAATGTTTCGCCGCGACGGAGAGGAGTAAGAACCTGCGTTCCTTCCGAGGCTGCCAAAGGTGCAAAAGCTGAAGCCTTCTCAAAAGCTTCGTCGAAGTGCATCGGTACAAATATAGTCGTTTTTATCCGTTTCACAAATTGTAAAGGCCCTCGCATGTATTCCTTTCCTAAACGAGGATCGACCGGAAACAGCACGACATCCATTTTCTCCTTACAGACGGCAATGTCTTCCAGTTCGCAAAGGAAAAAAGCTTCGTCACGTTTCCATTCTTCCTCCGGACTTTCGTCCATCCAGTGCCAGTTGTTCAGGTCGCCGGCATGGAATACGGTAGCTCCTTCCGGAGTTTGGACTAAAAAAGAGATGCCTATGTCCGTCGAGCCGAAAGCCCGCACGGTGAGGTATTCGTCACGATAGGTGTCTCCTTTCGCCAATGTGTGGAAAATTCCGTTTTCTTTGTCTCGGGCAGAAAGAGGAATGTCGGTTGAAAGCAGATAGACGATGTCAGGCCGAAGCGCTTTCCAGGAGAGTATCTGCCGGTTAAAGTGGTCGGCATGCGCATGACTGGAAAACACATACAACCGTCCTTCACGTGAAAGAAGCTGTTCGTGCACGATGCCTTTGTCGGCCGACACGGAGTCTTCGAAATAGTCGAAAATAAGCGTGTAACTTTCCCCCAGCAGGGCAAAGCCGCTATGATAAAGATAAATCAGTTTCATGAGATTGAGGCCTTATTTGGCCGCAATGGGCTGCACATACGCGCGGGTAGCCTTGTCTATCTCCAGGAACATGTAGTTCACCTTGCCCGAATGAATCAGGTCTTTGTGTTCATTATAAATGCGGGTGGCATATTCCTTGGATTTCTCGAACATGAATTTCGATACGCTTTCCTGTGATTTTCCCGCCATTGTGGAGTCGAGTTTCTCTTCCGGGAAGAAGTCATCCAGGTTCACGTCGCCAATCATGGACGTTTCCAGGAAATGAATCTCCTGGTGCAAACGGTCGGTGTAATAACCCACGAACATGTGGCCCGGCACGCGTACCAGAATCGGATTGATGTTGATGGCTTTCAGCAAGGAAGCAAACAGTACGCTTCCGTCCACACAGTTAATCTGTGCCGACTGCAGGGCATCGTCAAAGGTACGTACGCGCTGAGTAAAGACCACGTTGGACGACAGGCTGCTGTTGCTGATGGAGCTGTATTTGAACCCTCTTTTCTGCAAAACATACCACAAGGCATACACCTGCTTGTCTACTACTTTAGGGTCCTTGCTCTGGTATCCCCAGAAACGGTTGACAATGCGTGAATCCAGTGCCTCGCGCAGCACCTGGCTGATGTTGGGGTTATCTTCGTTGACGTAGGCTGCAAAGAAATCGCCTGTGTCGTGAAATTTCATTTTGCTGTCGATGTAGCCTAACAGACATTCGTTGATGCTGCGTACGGAATACGTGTGCACTGCCGAATATGTCCGGTTGTTATTCACCTTTGCCTGTATGGACACGGTAACAGGCATGGCCTGAGTATTTTCCAGCAGGGCCTGATAATTCCATATCACATCCGGGAAAACCAGGTATTCCTTTCCTGATTCCGGCAGAATGAATTCAGAAACCGAATGAGCAAAGAAAGGAGTTTCTGCTAATTCTATGTGAAGTTTGCTGTTGGCATGCGGACTGCGTATCTTAATGCCGATACACGATTTGGGATTTCCCAGATAGGTACTGTCAGCCGGTACAATCAGTTGGGCATCGGTCGTAGCCGTAGACAGGATGGTAACCGGAAAGATATTTCCTCCTAATTCGTCAGTCATTTCCAGTCCGGACGAGAAAGGTTCGTATCTGTAAATATATAAAACCGAAGCCGTTACTGTCAGAATAGCCAGTATGAAAGTGGCCAGCTTCCATTTATTCTCTCCCCAAATTGTACGCATGTTCAGTTGCATTGTCACAAAATTTCCTGTTAAACAAATTGGGAGCAGACCATAAAGACATTTCCCTTACGGTCTGCTCCTTGTTACGGTTATCTTACCGCAATACTTTCAATTTCTACCAGCACTCCTTTCGGCAAAGCTTTTACTGCTACCGCAGAACGGGCAGGATAATCGCCTTCGAAATACTTGGCATATACGGCATTCATTTCACCGAACAGCGCCATATCTGCCAGGAACACAGTGGTTTTTACCACGTTGGCAGTTGTCAGTCCGGCTTCAGCAAGTACATTCTTGATATTTTCGAATACCTGAGTAGTCTGTTCAGTGATTCCACCTTCTACCACTTCGCCTGTAGCCGGATTTACCGGAATCTGGCCCGACAAGAATACCATGCCGTTTACTTCTACTGCCTGGCTGTAAGGACCGATGGCAGCAGGAGCCTTTTCTGTAAAAATTACTTTTTTCATAAGCGTTAATGTGTCAATTAAATTGTATTTTCAACGCTAAATTAGCACAATTCTTTTAATCCGTGGACAGAAACTGTAAAAAAAGTCCGCATTTATTCGTGTTTATAACAAAAAACACTTACTTTTGTACTCGCAATAATGCAAAAAGGTATTTGGAAACGTCTTCGTATCCAATCCGGATTCAATAAAAAACAATCAAAAATCATTGATAATTCAAATGTGTGAAAGAGGAAAGAGACCTCTGAACGGTTTGTCATGCTTCACACACCCAATATTAATAATTCATTTAACCTATTTATGTACAATATCATTCAATTAAACGACAAAAATTTGTCTGAATTGCAGCAGATTGCCAAAGAGTTGGGTCTGAAAAAGGTCGATTCACTGAAAAAAGAAGAGCTGGTGTATCGTATTCTGGATGAACAGGCAATTGTCGGTGCGACAAAAAAAGTGGCCGCACAGCAAAACAACGAAGAACGCAAAGAAGGACAGCCACGTAAACGCTCGCGTATCAGTATAAAGAAAGAAGGGGACAAAGTATACACGGCTACCAAAGACAAAGCACAGAAGCTGGAGGCCAATACTCCTGCCCTTCCTGCACCGACTCCTTTGTTTAAGGAAATTCCTGCATTGCCGGAGCAAACGGAGGCTGTTGCGCCGGTTGCTGAGAAAACAACTCAGCCGGAAGTTGCTGCTCCTGCCACTGAAGAAAAGCCCAAAGCCAAGCGTGGACGTAAGCCGGGTTCGAAAAATAAATCTACTCTGGCAAAAGAAGCACAGGAAGCCGCTGAAAATAAACCCGCTGAGGTTGCTGCCAAACCAGCTCCGCTTCCCATCGATGATGACGACATGGAACTTCCACCGCTCGACTTGAATAATAACGATTTCATTCCTATCGAAGATCTTCCGTCAGAGAAATTTGAAATACCTTCTGAATTGCTGGGTAAATTTGAGGCTACCAAAATGGAGGCGCCTGTAATGCCGGCTAAAGAACCGAAACAGAAAAATCAGCAGCGTCAGGCTCGTCAGAATAATCGCAACAATCGTCCTAATAACAACAATAACAATAATCAGGGAAAGGACAACAACCCGCAGCCTGCTGCCAACCAGAACGCGCTAGAGCAATCCTCTTCTCCTTCTACCGAAACTCCTGCCAATAATGCTCCGGCACCAGCTCCCAAACCGGTAGAAAAAGTCTACGATTTTGATGATATTCTTCAAGGTACCGGTGTACTGGAAATCATGCCTGACGGATATGGATTCCTCCGCTCTTCAGATTATAACTATCTTTCTTCACCTGATGACATTTATGTGTCACAGTCACAAATCAAGTTGCTCGGCTTGAAAACCGGTGACGTGGTAGAAGGTACTATCCGTCCGCCTAAAGAAGGTGAAAAATATTTCCCGCTGGTAAAGGTTTCTAAAATTAACGGACTCGACCCAGCTTTGGTGCGCGACCGTATTCCGTTCGATCACCTTACTCCGCTTTTCCCGGATGAAAAATTCAAATTGTGCAAAGGATATAACGACAACTTGTCGGCTCGTGTAGTTGATTTGTTTGCTCCTATCGGAAAAGGACAGCGTGCACTGATTGTAGCACAGCCTAAGACTGGTAAGACTATCTTGATGAAGGATATTGCCAATGCCATTGCTGCCAATCATCCGGAAGTGTATATGATTATGTTGCTCATTGATGAACGTCCGGAAGAAGTAACCGATATGGCTCGCAGCGTAAAAGCTGAAGTAATCGCTTCTACTTTCGACGAACCGGCAGAGCGTCACGTGAAGATAGCTGGCATTGTGCTGGAAAAAGCCAAACGCATGGTAGAATGCGGACACGATGTCGTAATTTTCCTGGACTCTATCACTCGTCTGGCTCGTGCCTACAATACGGTTTCTCCGGCATCTGGTAAGGTACTTTCCGGTGGTGTGGATGCCAATGCGTTGCACAAACCCAAACGTTTCTTCGGTGCGGCACGTAATATTGAAGGTGGCGGCTCACTGACAATCGTGGCTACTGCATTGATTGATACGGGTTCTAAGATGGACGAAGTTATCTTCGAAGAATTCAAGGGAACAGGTAACATGGAGTTGCAGTTGGATCGCAACCTGAGCAATAAGCGTATCTTCCCTGCCGTAAACATCGTGGCTTCAAGTACTCGTCGTGACGACTTGTTGCTTGACAAGACTACGCTCGACCGTATGTGGATTCTCCGCAAATACTTGTCGGACATGAATCCTATCGAAGCAATGGATTTCGTGAAAGACCGTCTGGAAAAGACAAAAGACAACGAAGAGTTCCTGATGAGTATGAACTCTTAAAAGAAGATAGCATTTACATAAAGAAAAGCAGGGAGAAAATCCATGAGTGGGGTTTCTTCCTGCTTTTCTTATGATTTATATTTCTGAGTGAAAGAAAATAACTCACTTTAAAGATTATCCGCGACTGGCAATCTCAAGTATGTCTGCCGACTAACGGTTGCAATTGTTTGGCAAAGAATAATTCTATCACAGGCATAATGTCTTTCATGTCAGACGCAAATTCCAGGGCATTTAATCTGACTTCCAGTCGTAGCTCCTTTGCCCAGTGAAAGAGCTGGAGCCCCTGTGTAGTAGGTGTTTTATAGTATCCTAAGTGCTGTATTACTCGTCCCCAGAAATTTTCTTTGCATTTTCCTACGTATAAGATGTTTGTGCGTCTGTTATAGTTTTTGTAGATGACGGGAGTGGCTCTTTGTTTTTTCTGCTTATACTCTTTTAAGGTCTTGATTATGTCATTGTTAGAGTGGGAAGATGTAATTTCATACCAATATAGTACAGGTCCCTTTATTTGCATCAAATCCTGAAGTAAATCTTGATATTGGACGGATTGGGTGATGTCTTTACTCAGAAAGTCTTCCAGATTCTCACACTTGATATGATAATAGAATTCTTTATAGACGTTATTTCTGCGCAGGTTTTCCAGACTGTTGCATGTGTCTGATAGAAAATCGGATAATATATGATTCATCTTTACCGGTTTTTTTAATATATCCATGTAGATTAAAAATTTTAGGATAAGTAAAAGATAAGTGCAAAACCTCAAAAGTGAGGTTTATATCCTTTTTTTTATCTATAAATCGGAGAAAGTTTCTTAGAAAAGTAAAGGCTAATACCCTTAATTATCAGAATATTAGCCTTTAGACACTGAGGAGCGGCAAGCGGGACTCGAACCCGTGACCCTCAGCTTGGGAAGCTGATGCTCTACCAACTGAGCTACTGC
>ERZ779797.519-NODE-519-length-16139-cov-2.870990_pt1 | contig 16139 bp, 9 predicted proteins | sample MGYA00511886_ERZ779797 | MGnify/ENA primary metagenome ERZ779797 (study PRJEB29588, sample SAMEA2155055) | human gut metagenome | biome: human gut; feature: human-associated habitat; material: faeces | place: Denmark | collected 2008/2010 ... | reverse complement strand
ATACTTACTTACATTTTTGAGAATTTCTCTTATAACACGTTGATACAGGATGAGCTTGTCAACGGTGAAGGTATTGCTAAAAATTCAAAAGGCGATACAAGTATGACTGCATTTATGAAGGCTGAATCAGCACTTTCCGATTCAGATATCACAGGCAAATATGTCGATAAGCAGAAAATGCTCAGCAGTTATCCGATGAAAGCGGCAAACAACTATTTCTATGGTGCGGAGATAGAATATATTCTATATGGCAACGAAAGCGCCGAAAAGAATGTCACATACGCAAAAGCCAGCATCTATGCAATAAGATTTGCATTTAACTGTATATATGCGTTTACTAACAGCGATATAAGAAACCTGACCAGAAACGTAGGTCTTGCGGTACAGGCAGCAACCTGCGGATTTGTGCCTTATCAGATCGTACAGGTAGTTCTTCAGTTAGCGCTTGCCGCAGGCGAATCTGCCACAGATCTTGTTATGATGGAAGATGGACTTAAGGTTGCGATTGTTAAGTCAAAGGATACATGGACGTTGTCGCTGAAAAACGCCTTTGAAACTGCGGCTGAAAAAATAGCAGATGTTGCTGTTGAAGTCGTAAAAGAGGGCGCAAAGAAAATATCTGACGGTATACAGGGCATAGTTGATGCGACAGCAGACAATATTACTACTTCAATAGATGAGCTGAATGAAAATCTGACCTCTGCAACCCAGAGTAAAATAGATGAAATAGTCAACTCTGCCAGCAATTATGTTCAATCAATAATTGAAGAAAAGCTGAATAATCTTCAGTTCCTGGACGAACCGGAAAAAATAAAAGCCGAAGTAGGAAAAGCTTTTGATGAAATTTCAGGAAGTCTGCACAATGAGCTTCAATCCAGATTTGGCGGCAATAAAATTGCCGATTCTATTCTTTCTGACGTAGAAGAAAAGTTAAACGGAGTGATAGACAAAACACAGACTAATATTCAGGAAAAAATAGGTAAACTTGATTCAAGCGAAGCCTATTCAACATTTGTAACAGAACTCAACAACTTCAAGATGGATTTATCAAAGAGATTGAAAGAAACCGTAGACAATATTGGCAGCACATTAAGCGGTAAGGCTACAGAACTGACCAAAGAAGTACAGGAAAAAATCAACGGATATGTCGGCGACAAGACAAAAGAGCTTACAGATAAGGCAACGGATGAGCTTAAGAAAAAGATAATAGAAACAACCAACGATTTCTCAAAGAACTTCCTGGAAACAGGCGAAAACGCAATCGGAGGCGGTGTCGACAATCTTAAGGGCAATTCAAGTTCATCGCTGGCATCTGCAATAAAGTTCGGATATAAAGATTATCTGATGCTGTTTACATTTATATCTATATCAGTAAACGATAAGCCGATACTCAACAGAACCGCAGATGTTATACAGATGAACATTACGAATGCCAAGACAAGCAACGGCGCCACATATCAGCATATGCTGACGAAAGATGACGGTTCAAATTTCAGAATGTCACAGGCAAAGACATATGTTGCCGTTCATGCGTCAGTTGATGTGGATATGCTGTTTATGAATATGGATTTCTTCACGAATATACTTTCGGATGCGGAAAACGGAGTTACGACAGAAGTGGACGGTGACTTTACACCGGCGGCAAAGCTTCAGTACAACGGTCTGTCCGGATATTAAAAACAAAAGATAAGAAAAGTGGTGATACATATGAAGAAAGGTATAATCGAAAAGCTTAAAGAGGATGAGGCGTCGGCTGTAGTAGAGGCGGTAATTTCGTTTGCCGGATTTCTGTTCGTAATATTTACTATATTGAACGTCGTTAATTTCTGCCGTGCACAGATGCTCATATCGAATGCGGTCGATACCGCAACAAAAGAGTTGACGCAATATTCATACTTTTACAAGATGAGCGGTTTGCAGAAGCTTTCCGATGATTATGCGGCAAAGGTAGACGCCGAAAAGGCAAATATCAACGGCGTTATCGGAAGTGTAGATGAGTTTTACACAGCGCTTGCCGGTGCTCAGGACGATTCAGTTGAACAATCAACGAATGTCAAGAACGCTATTGAAGAAGGCAACCTGAATCTTGATGATATTCAGAATGCGCTGTCAAGCTTAAAAACCGATGCAGTTGATATCGAAAAATCGATGAAGACCATCGATAATGCGTTCGGAGCAGTACAGGATAATCCGATGGCATATATGAAAAGTATAGCGGCTATCGCCGGAAAGGAAACAATAGATATTCTGACTTCACATTGTATCGCCGCACCTTTGTCAAGGCTGTTTGTAGCAAAACACTTCGGCTCATCAGTCAGTGAGGCGAACGAAAAGCTGAAAGCCATAGGAGTGGTAGACGGTCTTGATGGCATGAACTTCAAAATGTCAACGCTGTTCAATACCGTTGATGTAAACGACGCTACAAAAAACGGAGATGTACATATTGTTGTTTATTACAGACTGAGTATGGTTCAGCTTTTCAACTGGGCAACGCTTGATGTACCGATATGCAAGGAGTCAGTAGCAAGAGGTTGGCTTGCGGGAGACAATCCGCAGGCAAAAATCCAGGAGAAAGCTCCTGCGGCAACAACAGGCGGAGGTCAGAACACAGATAATCCGGCTGAGTCTGAAAACCCGTCAAAAACAACAAAAGCAGATAAAACAACCGCTCCTGCCGAAACCGAAAAGCCCGAAGAAAAAGTTGATATAGAGGGAAGCTTTTGGCATATGGGCGACGGAGGTCCGAATTTAGACGAACCGATTCAAATATTGGCGTTCAGAGAAAAATTTTTCAGTGAATACGGAATTGATGAGAATTACGCAATGATGTATGGCAGTTGTTATGATACCACGCTGGCGCCAAATCAATATTATAGTTGTGGCATTGCGAAAACTGCTGAAGATGAGCGTTACTCCGTATTTATGATGAGCAATTTAGCGGATATGAAGCAGAGACAAGACGCAGGCGAGATCAGTAAAACGGAAAAAATTGATTATACATTTATTATTTACGTGCCTGAGAATATATCCGAAGAAGAATATAGTAGTATACAAAAAGAACTCAGAACGGTTATGGTAGCATGCAATGACGGAAAAGCCGAAGGCAAATATCCGTCAAATGTTAACGCTAAGTTCAAAATTGAAAAAGCCGGCGGAAATTATGACTATGGGAGTACAGAATAATTATGAGTGATATTTTATTCGCAGTGCTCACATTTATATTTCTGATTGTAGCTCAATTCTTCATTTATATGTATATTACATACAGAAAAGATGAAGACGAGAAAAAGCGGTTCTTTAAATTGAAATATGACAGGAAACTGATATTGATAAGCGTTGCAACGCTTATGATTTCAATTGCTGTTTATTTATACGGCTGTTATGTAATCGGAAACGTTCTTATGCAGTCTGCCATGAATGCGGCTGTTATGATGTGGATATCAGCGCTTGCTTATATAGATTTCAAAGAAAAGATAATTCCTAACAAATTGATAATTGCAGGTATTGCTTTCTGGGTGTTGCTTTCACTGATTGAAATTTTTGTTGCGCATACATCTTTCAGAAGTATAATGCTGTACTCGCTTCTTGGTGCAGGCGTATGCGGCGGTGGACTTTTTATAGTGTCGCTGATAGTCAAAAAGGCACTTGGCATGGGTGATGTAAAAATGTTTTTTGTGATAGGACTGCTTTACGGTCTTGAAAACACATACACCATATTGCTGGTGTCAATGCTGATTATGGCAATTGTATCTGTAATACTTCTGATAACAAAAAAGGCAACCAAAAAGTCGGCTGTACCGATGGCACCTTTTGTGGCGGTCGGATTGTTGATAAATATTATATTGGGTGTGTGAGGAGAGCACGATGAAAGTAAAACTGATAGCTATAGCGATAATTATACTTGCCGGAGTTATAGTGCTGTTTATAAAGGCAGAATCATTTGTTTCGGTAAATGATGAATATGATACTTATCTGGCGAGCGCCAGGGCAAATGCCGAAAATCAGGTGCCGTATATGGCAGTACAGAAATATCGACAGGCAATGAATATAAAAAGCGATGACGAGGGCGTGTATAAAGAATATCTGGAGCAGACCAGATTGCTTGGTGACTCATTTTATGACGCCGCACTCAAAAGTTATGTTGTCCGTTTTCCTCAGTCAGCAGAGGCGTATGAGAGATTGTGCTCATATTATTATGACAATGAAGAATATCAGAATGTGATAAATCTTGCAAATACCGCAAAAGACGCCGGTGCGGCAACAGAAAAAGTAAGAAATTATTACATTGAATGTATTTATAAGTATAAATACGTCAAGATGAACCTGGAGGGTGCTACAACATTCCTGGGAAATTATGCAATGGTAAAAAGCGACGGACAATATGGCTATATAACTGACAGCGGCAGTTATCTTATAGCGCCGGCGTTTGAAGACGCTAATGTGTTTATCAGTTCAAGTACGGCTGGAAATGACGGCACCGAGGGGTATATTATCAATACCGACGGTTTTAAAATTGCCCGTCCGTCTGAAAAAGTTGAAAAGCTGTCTTTTTCAAGCGACGGGAAAATAAGAGTCGCAAAAAACGGTAAGTATGGCTATACAGATGCGGCTTTTGATATTGCGGATACTTTGCCGTATGATTACGCTACAAATTTTAAAAACGGTGTTGCGGCAGTGAAAAAAGGTGATAAATGGGCACTTATAGATAGTGGCGAAAACATGATCACTGATTATGTATATGAGGATATTCTGCTTGACGAGTACGAAACGTGCATTGATAACGGGGTAATATTTGCTAAGACAGGCGGGAAGTATTATATGACTGATAAAACCGGTTCTCAGATATCATCTCAGGGTTTTGATAATGCCTATCCGTTCGCAGGTACAGAACCTGCCGCAGTGTGCATAGGCGGAAAATGGGGATTTGCCGATGCAAACGGCAATATAGTTATCGAACCGGCGTATACGGCGGCAAAATCATTCTCAATAGGTCTTGCACCTGTTCAGGAAAACGGAAAATGGGTTTACATAAATTCTAACAAAGATATCCGTGTAAATGAGCAGTTTGATGATGCATTACCGTTTGCCAGTAACGGCATAGCTGCCGTGAAAGAAAACGGTGTGTGGAATTATATAAAATTATTATGCTATTATTGATGGAGGAATAACAATGAATTTTGAATACGAAAACCAAGGTCATATAACATATCTGTCGTATTCGGTATCCCAGAATGAAATTATTGATACGATGTGTCTCGGCATGATTACAAATAATAAGATAAATGGTCTTGCGGCATGTGTTTATACGCAGAGCAATATGGAAAAGTACATAAAATATAATGTATCGGCAAAGATTCCGGTTAATCAGTTCTTTTCAGGAGCAGTATCAAAAAAAAGGCTGCTGACGGTATTTGACGGCATAGCCGCCGCAATGATAGCTGCTGAGGATTATATGATAGCGATCGAATCACTGGTACTTGATCTTAATTATATTTTTATTGATGTATCAACGTGTGAAGTTTCCCTCATATGTTTGCCCGTACAGAGAGAAAATGCGGAACCGTTTGATGTGAATGCGTTCTTCAAGAACATAATGTTCAGCACACACTTTGATCAGACCGAAAACGGTGATTACATTGCCAAGATTATTAATTTTCTAAACGCATATCCGGTATTCTCCATCAGCGATTTTAAAATGCTGATAGATGAAATCAAGGGCAATATGTCTTTATCGGCACCTGAAAATATAAACAACACTGTTGTTCCGGCGCCCATGCCAATACCCGCACCTATGCCGACTCCTATACCTACACCTATGCCGGTACCTAATCCTATACCTGTGCAGACGCCTAAGCCGGCATCTGCACCTATAGCGGCGGCTAATCCTGTGCCAGCTCCTATGCCGATGCCTAATCCTGTGCCTGCGCCCATGCCTAAGCCAGTACCAAAGCCCATGCCTAAGCCTGTATCTATGCCTATGCCCGGACCTGCGCCTATGTCCCAACCGCCTTTATCTCGTCCCGCTATGCCACAGCCTCCCATGCCTCAACAGCCGATGCCGCAGGCGCAGCAGAAGAAAAAAGGCGGGTTCTTCGGACTTTTCAAAAAGAAAAAGAAAAACCAACAGCCGCCTGTACCTCGCCCGATGAATGGAGGAAACCAGAACGGTTTTGCGATACCGGGCAGTGTAAACGGCAATAATAAATTCCCCGTCCCCGCCCCCGCAGGACAGGCGTTTTATCCCGCAGGCAAGCCGAACGGAGCCAATTCAAATATTCCCGGCTCCGTTCCTGTACCCAATACTCCTATCTCCAATCAGTCTCCGCGCAATATTCCGCCTATGCCTGCGCCCTCACCTGTTCTGGTACAGGCTCCGTCATCTGTACCTGCGCCTGCATCAGCGCCAGTGCCGACTCCTCAGCCTGCTCCACAACCTGTTATGGCGCAGGGTCAGCATCTAAATTTCGGAGAAACTACAGTGCTCAGCGGTAAAAAGCCCGGAGAAACCACCGTTCTTAACGGTGGAGCTCAACCACGACAGACTGTGGTTCCGCATCTTATAAGAACCAAAAACGGCGAGAAGATATATATCAATAAACCGTTCTTCCGTATAGGTAAGGAAAAGAGTTATGTGGATTATTTCATAGGCGACAATACCGCCGTAAGCCGAAGCCACGCAAATATTGTCACCAATAACGATAAATTCTTCATTGTTGATACAAATTCGACCAACCATACATTTGTAAACGGAAGTATGATACAGAGCAATATAGAAACTCCTATCAGTCATGGCGACAAGATTCGCTTTGGCAACGAAGAATTTGAGTTCAGACTTTATTGATATTATGTGTATTGCGGCACGGATAAAGAGGTGTATATATGAATTTTATAATCTCCACGGCAACGGATATCGGTACAACTAAAAGCACAAATCAGGACAGTTTTAACGCCTGTGTATATAATACGTCAATCGGTAAAATTGCATTTGCGGTATTGTGCGACGGCATGGGCGGTCTTTCAAAAGGCGAAGTGGCGAGTGCTTCTCTCGTAAACGCTTTCAGAAAATGGGGAGATAACCGACTTCCTGTTCTTTGCGCAAACGGTATGAACGAAAATGATATCCGTACAGAATGGACAGGCATAGTTACTGAGTACAACGAGAAAATCAAAGTGTACGGAAAGAAATGCGGACTTACAAGCGGACTTGGTACTACTGTTACCGCACTGCTTCTTACCGGTACGAGATATTACATAATAAATGTCGGAGATACCAGAGCGTATGAGATATCCGACGGTGTAAGAGTACTTACAAAAGACCAGACTGTAGTGGCACGTGAAGTTGAGCTTGGTAATCTTACGCCCGAACAGGCTGAAAACGATTCAAGACGCAGTGTTCTTTTGCAATGTGTAGGCGCATCTGACGAAGTATATCCTGACTTGTTCTTCGGCAATATAAAGACTAACGCAATATATATGCTTTGCAGCGACGGATTCAGACACGAGATTACTCAGGGAGAAATATATAATTTTCTAAACCCCGCTGTAATGACCGATGCCGAAAAGATGAAACAGAATATACAGACGCTGATAGATATAAATAAACAGCGCCATGAACGCGATAACATTTCGGTAGTAACTATAAGAACATTCTGAAATCGGAGGAGAAGAAATGCTTGATATCGGATCACTCGTAGACGGCAAATACAAGATACTCAGCAAAGTCGGTCAGGGCGGTATGAGTGTCGTGTATATGGCAATCAATGAGAAAGCAAATAAGACCTGGGCGGTCAAAGAAGTCCGTAAGGATGGCGTGCTTGATTTTGAAGCGGTAAAACAAGGATTGGTAGCCGAAACTGATATACTGAAAAAACTCAATCATCCCAATCTACCCAGCATTATTGACGTAATAGATACAGAAGATTCGTTCATTATAATAATGGACTATATCGAGGGTAACTCGCTGAATAAGGCGCTTGAAGAATACGGCGCACAACCGCAGGAATTTGTCATAAAGTGGGCAAAGCAGCTATGTGACGTTCTGGGATATCTTCATTCGCGTCAGCCACCCATAATATATCGTGATATGAAGCCTGCAAATATTATGCTGAAGCCGGACGGCAATGTTACGCTCATCGATTTCGGTACGGCGAGAGAGTTCAAGGCGAAGAATCTGGCAGACACAACCTGTCTTGGCACGGTCGGTTACGCCGCACCTGAACAGTTCGGCGGAATGGGTCAGACAGATGCGAGAACCGACATATATTGTCTTGGTGCAACCTTATATCATCTTGTGACAGGCTGTAATCCCAGCGAGCCGCCTTATGAAATGAAACCGATAAGGCAGATAAACCCCGGACTGTCGGGCGGACTTGAGCGGATAATTCTGAAATGTACTCAGCGCAACCCTGCAGACAGATATCAGTCTGCGGCGGAACTTATGTATGCACTTGACCATTATGAAGAAATAGACGACCGTTATAAGAAAAAGCAGAAAAGAAAGCTAGGCGGCTTTATATCGGCACTTGCGGCATCAATTGTGTTTGCGGCAGGCGGCATAGTGCTGAATGTTGTTGCAACACAGAAAGCGACCGATACCTATCAGACTCTGCTGAATCAGGCAACGATCAATACTGATTACATTGAAAAAGTAAATATTTATTGTCAGTGTATAGAAGTGCCAAATATGGCAGGTGAAAAAGAGGCATATCTCGGACTTATCAAGACGTTTAAGGAAGATGATTATGTTTTCACAAAAGATGAATCTGATATGCTTATAAAGTATATGACGAACAACGCTGATGCTCTTCAGGCTGATAAAAGCGGTTACGCAACGATATGTTTTGAACTCGGAAAGCTCTACTGGTACTACTATGAAGCACCTGAAGAGAGAGCAACAAGGTCAAAGTCATGGTTCCAGAAAGTTATTGAAAACGCTCCCGAAGACTATGAAAATCTGAATATGGCAAAGACCTATGCAAGCATAGGAGAATTCAGAGCCAAGCAGAAGAACGGTAACAACGCCGAGGGTATCAGTAATACAGAATTTAAGGATTATTTCAATAATCTTAAGGAGTTGTTGAATACGGTTGCCACAAACGCAAATGAGCAGGAAATCGTAAGACTTGAATTGCTAGAAATGGCAAGAGGAATGCTTCAGCAGTATCCGACAACATTCAAGGGACTGGGAATATCCGAGGATGAACTTATGCAGGTCTACGATCTTATAGCGAAAACTACGGAAAGTATCACACCTATTTCAGATGTAACCGAAAAGAAGAAAGCGGCAATACTTGAAAATATGGCTGATACCAAGCAGTACATAGAAACGGCTTACAATACGAAAGCGGAGGTAAAAAATTAATGTCGGTTGAATTATTACAAACGCTATCTCTCATTTCATTTATTGTGGCAGGCGTTGCACTGCTTGTAGCCATAGCGCTCTTCTTCCTGCTGGATATCAGAAAGGTCGTAGGCAACTTGTCAGGAGCGACAGCTCGCAAAGCTATCAGAAATATACGTCTGCAAAATGAAAATGCCGCCGATAATGATTACAGTGCGGCAACAGACAGAATAACAAGGTCCGGACGAATAGAGCGACAGGCGGCAGGCAAGGCCGGCGCACCGCAGACCGAAAAGTTTGCAACAACGGAGCTTGCAATGTCAGCACAGGAAACAACTGTTCTGGGACCGGCGGCAAACGAAACCACAATACTTATGCCTGCCACAGCCGAAACCACAATTCTGAATGCCGGAAGCGGAGCGACACAGCCTCTTCAGTCTATTCTGCCCGCATCTGCAAAGCAACCCGCTTATACGGTAACAGATCCTGCGTCAGCGGCGGTGTTTGTCAAGGAAATTGAAATGGGCTTTACAGACAGCACAGAAATAATTGAATAAGTGGTGATGGTATGAAGATAACGTCAGGAAAAAAGAATACTATGCTTATAAATTTTGTTACTGCGTTGTTTATGATGTCGATGTCGCTTATTCTGATGTCGTTTTGCGGCACGGAAAACGAATCAAACAGAGTGCTTACGATAGTTACAGGCATTTTTTTCTGGTGCGGTTTCATAGGAACGATAACAGCATTTATTTTTATGAATATAACGCGCAGGAAAAACGATAAATCTGCGTCTGAAAAAAACGGTATCCTGAATATAGGTTTGTTCCGCTTTTTCAGCAATACCTGTGCCGGAGTGTTTGATGTTATTATGATATTATCGTTGTGCGCATTTATAGTCGTGTTGGTAGCAGCAGACAACATATCTGTGCAGTTGATAATAATGGCAATATTTGTTTTCTCGTTCGGTATGCACTGTATTCTGAACGGAATCAATTATAAATATATAATCAGTAAAGACAGGAGAGTAAAAAAATGATTAAAGCAAAGCCTAAAATCTGTGATAGAATTTTAGCGTTGTTTATGGCATTTGCTATGCTTATTGTGGTTTTATCCGACAATATGTTGCGTACATATGCCGCACCCGCAGACGCATTCACAATCACAGTTGCTGACAAAAGCGACAACGCTATATCAGGTGCAACAGTAGCTTATGAAGTAACTGTTGACGGCGCAAGTTTCACACAGAGGACCGTTGAAACAGGTGACGACGGAAGGGTAGAAATATCCGAAATAGCGGATATTGATTTTACAGCTCAACCAACACCCGTTGTAAAGCTGTCGGCTACCATAACGAAGGCAGATTATAAGCAGAGCGTCCTTACCGACACAGCCGTAACAAGCACAACAGGCAATGTTAATGTTACGCTTAAGGAAAAGGCAGTGGACGCAGATTTCGGATTTGCTAATCCGAATCCCGTAATAAATTACGATCAAAATAATACCGGATTTACAAACCCGCTTACAAAAGGCAACGGCAATGGTAATATCACTTTTGAAATAGAAGGCGGTAAATCTGATGTGGCAAGCATCGATGCCACAAACGGTGAGCTTACTATAAACAAAACGGGTACTGTCACCGTAACGGCAAAGAAAGCCGCAGATGAAAATTATAAGGCGGCACAGGCGTCATATACATTGACTGTAAAAGACGTAATCAAGTTTGATAAAGAAACTCCCGAATTGGATTTTGATCCTGAAAAAGAAAATACATATACTCAGGAAGTTACAATAGGCGCAAGCTTAGGTGTTGTCAAGTATAAGATTGAAGAAAGTACACCTTCGGACGCGGCAAGTATAGATGAAAGCTCAGGTAAGGTTACAATAACCAAGCCCGGCAAAATCAAGGTCGGTGCGGATCTGACTATAGGAGAAGGCGGAAATCCCGGCAAAACATTTTCTGCGTCCTACATACTGACCGTGAATAAGGCAGATCAGACAGGCTTTGCTTTTGAAAAGCAGAATCCCGGAGCAATAACATACGATCCGAAAAACAATACGTTCAGCAATAAAGCAAGTAGCGATCAGGGCGAAGACAATGTTACTTACGAGATAACAAGTGACAACGGTGTTGCAAGTATAGACAGCACAACAGGCATACTTACCATTCTTAAAGCCGGCGATGTTACGGTAAAGGCAACAAGAGCGGCAGACGATAAGTATAACGAAGTATCGACCAAGTACACACTTAACATATCGTATCTCGTTACTCCCGAAAATTCTTATGTATTATCGGGTGCTAAGCTTGACAACAATAGCAAATGGTATACGGGAGATATTACAATAACACCTGCCGAAGGTTATAAAATCAGCCGTTCAAATGCACTTTCAGATAACGAATGGTCTGATTATCTGACCGTAAGCACAGAAGGAAATGAAAACACCGAAACTGTTTATCTGAAAAATGATGACGGCATAACAGCCGCAATTGTTATCGGCAAAGGACAGCTGATGATAGACAGAACAGCTCCTGCTGTTTCAGTAAAATATGATAACAACAGTGCAGACAGTGATAAGTATTTTGATAAGAACCGTACCGCAACAATAACGATCACAGAGCATAACTTTGACCCTGCAAAGGTTGAAGCTATTGTTACCGTAAACGGTACAGTATCCGATAAGTTCAATGCAGATCTTAAAAAGGCGGAAAGTTGGAAAAGTGAGGGCGATGTACACACAGCCAAAATAACATTCTCCGACAACGCCGACTATACATTCAGCATAAGCTGTACAGATAAAGCGGGTCACGTTACGGAAAACAATTCTGTAACATTTGCCGAAGGTTCGGTTGCAACCGGTGAGTTCACTGTTGATAAGACAGCACCGAAAATAGAAGTTGCTTACGACAATAACTCTGTCAAGAACGGTAAGTATTTCAAGGCAGACCGTACAGCAACGATCACGATTACGGAGCATAACTTTGACGTATCAAGAGTTAAAGCAGTAATCACAGACAAGAACGCAACGGATACAGTAAGCGATTATGCCGCTTATCTCAGTGATCCGAAGAACTGGACCGCTGACGGCGATAAGCACACGGCAGCTATAACATTCTCAGTTGATGCAGACTATACATTCAGCATAAGCTGTACCGACAAGGCGGGAAATGCAAACAAAGCCGTTAATTACGGTGAATCAGAAGTTCCCGAAAAGTTTACCGTTGATAAAACAAACCCCGAAAATCTTGTAATAAGCTACAGTGAAAGCGTACTTGATATCGTTCTGAGAACAATATCGTTCGGATTCTTCAATCCGGATATAACGGTTACTGTTAAGGCTGATGATATGACATCGGGCATTGATTACTTTACCTACAGCACGGACGGCAACAAGACTGTTACCGCCGCTCAGGCAAAAGATGTGAAGTATGATAAAGACGGCAAAGCGTATATCACATTCAGAATAGCTCCACAGTACAGAGGCAAGATATCCTTTAAAGCCTTTGACCGCGCAGGCAACAAAGCGGATATGAGCGATGACGACAAGACAGTAGTAGCCGACAATACCAAACCTGTTATAAGCGTAGAATACGACAATAACAAGCACGATAGCAAAAACACTACTTTCTACACCGCGAAGAGAACCGCAACGATCAAAATAACCGAAGCAAACTTCTTCACAGAAGCTTTCGATAAGAATTATCTTAAAATCACGGTTGTAAGAACCGATGACAACGGCAAGAAAACCACCACTGTACTGAAGAACGCAGACCTTACAACTCCGTTTGAAGACAGTAACGGCAATGTGCATACCGCAAAGCTTGACTTTGTTGAGGATGGCGACTACACGTTCACTATTGATTATACCGATTTCTCGGGTAATAAGGCGAGAACGTACAGCACATCGTTCACCATTGACAAGACAAGACCGACAATAGATGTTTCTTATGATAATAACTCTGCCAAGAACAGTAAGTATTTCAAGGCAGACCGTACAGCAACGATAACGATAAACGAGCATAATTTTGATGCTTCAAGGGTTGTCGCAAAAGTAACGAACAAGAATGCAACAGGTTCAGTTGGCGATTATGCCGCTTATCTGAAAAATGCGAAGAACTGGAAGACAAACGGCAATACGCATACCGCAACCATCAGATTCACGACAGAGGCGGATTACACATTCAATATATCTTACAGTGACAAGGCGGGCAATAAAAACAAGGCTGTAAATTACGGCAAGTCAGTAGCCCCCGGTGAGTTTACGATCGATAAAACGGCACCGACAAAAGCAGATATCAGAATTAACAATGAGTCTGTAAAAGCAACAAAGGGTGTTGCTTTTGAAAAGTTCTATCGTAACAGCGTGACTGTAAAGTACAGTGTAAACTGTGACATAAGCGGTCTTGACAACATCACATATCAGAAGGTTGACGATGTGGCAGGTTATTCTGCCGACGGCAGCTGGACAGCTTATGCAAACACCGGTGTAAAAGTATCGCCGAGTGAAAAGTTTGTAATCTATTTCAGAACTGAAGACAAGGCGGGCAATGTCACAATAATAAATTCTACAGGTATTGTTGTTGACAGCAAAGCGCCGACAGGCGAAACCTACGCACCGGAGATCGATATCAAGCCCGAAGCGGCTAACAAGAACGGACTTCACAATAAGGACGTGTCTGTTGACCTTAATGTAATTGATCCTGCATACAGCGGAAATAACGCTGACAGCAACGGTTATTATTCAGGCATTAACAGAATAACCTATCGTATTTCAACTACCGATACACAGGCTGAGGAAACAGGCGTGCTCTTTGATGTAAACGAAGGCATAACAAGCGGCTCAGTTTATGACAATGACAGCCTTGTAAGCAGTTGGACAGGCAGAATTAATATTGATGCTGCAACTTTCAACAGCAATAACGTAGTAGTTGAAATTACAGCAACGGATAATGCGGGCAATGCAAGAGTAACAACCAACGAAATGATAAACGTTCCGATAGCAATCGATGTTACAAAGCCCGAAATTAACATTTCGTACAATAATAACTCTGTTGACAGCGAGTCGCTGTTCAAGGCTGACAGAGTGGCAACCATAGCTGTTACCGAACGTAATTTCAAATCTGACAATGTCAAGATAAAGATAACAAATACCGACGGAGTGATACCTGCTGTATCAGGTTGGAAAAAAACAGGCGGCACAGGTAATCTCGATGACACAATATGGACTGCCACAATTCCTTATACAGCAGACGGTGATTACGAGTTCAGTATCGAGTATACCGACCTTGCAGACAACAAAAGCGATGGTGCAGTATATGCGGCAGGTACACAAGTACCTGAAAAGTTCACTGTCGATAAGACGTTGCCCGTAATTGACGTTTCTTATGATAACAATTCAGCCTCAAACGGCAATTATTACAACGCAGGACGTACAGCAACTATAGTTATTACAGAGCACAACTTTGATGCAAGTCGTGTTACGGTAACACTTACTGCGACAGATGACGACACCGTCGCAGCACTTCCTATAGTAAGCGGCTGGACTGATAACGGAGACAGACACACTGCTACCGTATCCTACAGCAATGACAGTCTTTATACTTTTGATATAGCTGTTAAGGATAAGGCAGGCAACGATGCAGCTGACTTCGCAAAACAGACATTCTATGTTGACAAGACAGCTCCGAGTCTGACAATCAGCGGTGTTGCAGATCTTTCAGCAAACAGCGGTGAAATTATCCCGGTTATCTCATATACGGATACTAACTATGATGACGCAAATGTAAGTATAACGCTCACCGGTGCAGAAAGAAAAGCTGTTGCACTTGACGGCGCATATTCCGATCAGCACAACGGAAAGATATTTACCTTCAACAACTTCCCTGAGAAAAAAGAGGTTGATGATATCTACACGCTGACTGCCACGCTTACGGATAAGGCAGGCAATACTACAACCAAGTCGATCAGATTCTCTGCCAACCGTTTCGGCTCAACATATGCTCTTCCGAAGGCTACAGAAGAGCTTAACGGCTCATATACGCAGAGCGGTAAAGATGTTGTAGTGACAGAAACCAATGCAAACCAACTTAAAAACATCAAGGTGATCCTCTTCAAGAACGGTGAAACCATAACGCTCAAGGAAGACGACGATTACAGGATTGATGTAAAGGGCGGCAACGGTCAGTGGTATGAATACACTTACACTGTATATTCGGCAAATTTCGCCGATGACGGTGTATACAGACTGTCATTCAGCTCGGAAGACGATGCAGGAAATAAGGCTGAAAATACTCTTGATACAAAGAACAAGGAAATTTCGTTCAGTGTAGATAAGACAAAGCCCGATATTGTTGTGACAAATATCGAAAACGGTTCGACATATCCTGTTGATAAGTTGACAGTAACAATGTCAGCAAGCGATAATATCCTTCTTAAAACAATGTCGGTATACCTTGACGATTATGACAAGGAATACAAGACATGGACAGCTGAGGATATCGCAAAAACAATAGATGCTGACGGAAACTTCACCTTTGATATTGATGGAAACTCAACAGGCGCACATAAGGTAAAGGTTGTCTGCACCGATGCAGCAGGAAATGAGCAGACGGTTGAAATTACAGATTTCTATGTAACAACCAACCTGTTTGTACGTTTCTACAACAACAAAGTTCTTTTCTTCGGCACGATTGGCGGCGTCATTGTGATAGCTGCCGCAATAGTAGTGCTGTTAGTTCTTAAAAAAAGAAAGCAAAACACCGGTGAAGACGAATAAATGATTTTTCTGCCGGGTGAAAAAA
>ERZ779797.507-NODE-507-length-16398-cov-5.916662_pt1 | contig 16398 bp, 9 predicted proteins | sample MGYA00511886_ERZ779797 | MGnify/ENA primary metagenome ERZ779797 (study PRJEB29588, sample SAMEA2155055) | human gut metagenome | biome: human gut; feature: human-associated habitat; material: faeces | place: Denmark | collected 2008/2010 ... | reverse complement strand
GATTTGGCTATGCCGAGCCGCATCCTGTCTTCGCGTGAGCAAAGATAGTGAAAGGTGAGGGAAGTACGAACGAAAAACATGTTTTTCGGCTCTACTTCCCAACCGTATCCTATCTTCGGGAAATCAAAGATAGTCAAATAGGACCGAACGACTTACACAATTTATCCACAATTTGTTCTTTCGCCAAAAATAATCACGTTTTTTTTGGCAAAATAGCATATAGATAAAAAAGTTTTTCTACATTTGCTTACAATATGATAAAAACAAGAACCATTTAGTAATATGGAAAAAATTGATAAACTTGACAAACAGATTCTGGAAATCATCTCACAGAATGCCAGAATCCCGTTCAAAGACGTTGCAGCAGAATGTGGCGTGTCACGTGCTGCCATTCACCAACGCGTTCAGCGCCTGATTGACCTTGGCGTAATTATCGGTTCAGGTTACCATGTAAATCCCAAGAGCCTGGGATATAGCACCTGCACATACGTAGGAATCAAGCTGGAAAAAGGCTCTATGTACAAGAGCGTAGTGGCAGAACTGAAGAAGATTCCGGAAATCGTGGAATGCCATTTCACCACTGGTCCGTACACCATGCTGACCAAACTGTATTCTACCGATAACGAGCATCTGATGGATTTGCTGAACTCCAAAATTCAGGAAATTCCGGGTGTAACTGCTACGGAAACCTTGATTTCACTGGAACAGAGCATCAAGAAAGAAATTCCCATCCGTAAAGACGCCGACGAATAATGGAATGGATTGACAGCCTTCATTGGGAAGGAATCCTCATTGGCATCTGCACATTCCTGATTATCGGTCTGTTTCATCCGATAGTAGTCAAAGCGGAATATTATTGGGGAACGCGCTGCTGGTGGATTTTTCTGCTATTGGGCATCGCCGGCCTCATCGGTTCCGTACTGGTAAGTCAGATTCTGCTGTCGACCCTGTTGGGAGTTTTCTCATTCTCTTCTTTCTGGACCATCAAGGAGGTCTTCGAACAGCGCGAACGCGTGCTGAAAGGCTGGTTCCCTATGAATCCGAAGCGGAAGAAGGAATACGAGCAGTAAGAAAACGGGTTCTAGAAGTAATATGACAACTTCCAGAACCCGTTTTTTACAGACATAGTAATGAAGCCATGATATGCTCCATGAAGGACTGAGCCTAATAATTAAACGTAATTGAAAATTACCTTATGAAAAAATAGAATGCAATAAAAAAAGGCTTTTCAAACTCTTACACTCACTAATTTTCTGTAAAGGCTTCCATAATGGCGGTAGGGTGTCCATCGGCAGTAAATGCACCCAATACGTAAGGAGTGGGTTTACATTCGGGTTCCCAATAAAACACACCTCGGCATTTTCCTTCGGTTTCCATACGGGCTTGGCGGATGATACGAGCAAGCTGCGCTTTCCCTTCTTCCGGTTTTGCCGACTCCATTCCCGTTTCAACAATCATGACGGGGCAGTTATATTTTCGGCTCACCCGACGAATATTATCCATACACCGCGTTATCGCTTCATCAGCATTTTTAACGTGTTTGTACATAATCGACCAGTACGGATAAAGCGACATACCTATCATGTCCCATTTCCCTCCGTTAGCCTTCAGTCCGTCAAAGATATAATTATACAATTCGTTGTTAAACCCGTTGTCAAGGTGGACGATGACAATCGTTTCCGGGAAAATATCTTTTACGGCATCATAACCTGCAGTGGTCAAGGCAGCATATTGCGGCATATTGGTGCTGGCGCGTCCCACCTCCCAAAGGAAACCGTCGCTGGTTTCGTTGCCCACTTGTACCCAGCGAGGTTTGATGCCGCTATTTTTAAGTAGCAACAAGACATCGCGTGTATGTGTGGCCACAGCTTTCTTCAAATCTTCGAACGACAGGTTCTGCCAAGCACGTGGAATGGTTTGATGTGCAGGGTCTGCCCAAACATCGCTATAATGAAAGTCTACCATCAGCTCCATGTCGTTTGCTTGAGCGCGCTTAGCCAGTGTAAGCATATCTTCCTTGCTGCTCCATCCGTCTTCAGGGTCTACCCACACGCGCAGACGGATGGCGTTAAGCCCTAATTCTTTCATCAGGGCAGTACATTCACGTTCTTCGCCTTTCTGATTATAAAACCGGTGCCCTTCTGCTTCGAGTTGGGTAGTCCAACTGATGTCGGCACCTTTGTAGAACGTAGTGTCTGTTTGTCCATACGCGTGGAAGGAACAAAGAGCCATCCACGCAAGATATATTATCTTCTTCATACCCAGTTATTTTACAGGTTTCACGTTAATCCGGATACTTCCGCTTTGTACGCCTTCAGCTGTAGCTTGCAGTTCCAATGTACCGGCTTCTTCGCCCGCCTGGAGGATAATCGTCAACATTCCGTTAAAGACGTGCATCCGGGGCAGATGGAAAAGATTGAGGCAAGTGGGGTCGCCATTGGCTGAAGCACGGTAAGTTCCGGCTCCTTTTACCCTAAAGTTAACCAAGCGCCCGTCAGTAGGACAGAGATTGCCGTCTTTATCTACGATGCGCAAGGTTACATAAGCAAGCTCTTTTCCATCGGCATTTAGTGTATGGTGAGGGGTGGAAAGTTCGATATGATGCGGCTTTCCGGCAGTACGGACTGTCTGTTCTGCCACCGCTTTTCCTGCTTCGTCATAAGCCACTACTTTTACTTCGCCCGGCTCGTAAACCACGTCTGTCCACATCAGGCGGTAGCGGCGTTGCAGCCAGAGCGAATCTTTTCCTTGTAATGCCCTGCTTTCCTCGCCCGTAAGTTTGCACTGCCTGCCATAACTTTTTCCGTTGACAAAAAGTTCGGCTTCGGGATAGCTGGTATAAACAAACACAGGCGTATTTTTTCCTTCTCTCCCATGCCAAGTCCAGTGGGGCAATATATATAATGTAGGCGACTGTTTATTCCAGATGCTACGATATAAGTAATAACGATCTTTAGGCAAGCTTGCCAAATCAATGATACCGAACAGTGAGCTGTGACTGGGCCAAGCATCAGTATCGTAAGGCGAGGGTTCGCCCAGATAATCGAAGCCGGTCCATACGAACTGCCCGATTGTCCACGGATAATCATCTGCTAATGCAAAATCTTCATCGGGTACATTACTCCATGAACAATATTCCAAATCATATCCGGTAGACTGATGGTCGTCATACATCGCTGTGTGGCGTTTAACGACCGGGAACTTATATACTCCACGCGAACTGACCGTAGAAGCGGTTTCTGAGCCCAGCACAATATTTTGCGGCAGGCGGTTATATGCTTCCGTATAGAGGTGGGTACGATAATTGAAACCGGGGACATCCAACAAGGCAGCAAATCCATTGTCTAACACACTCAAAACCTGATCCATGCCGCAAGTGACAGGACGTGTAGGATCTTCTCGATGGCAAATTTCCTGTAAGAATGCAGCAACTTTGCAACCTTCTGGTTTCCATTGGGTAGGAACCTCGTTGCCGATGCTCCACATCACCACGCTGGGATTGTTGCGGTAATGGCGAATCATGTTTACAATGTCTTTTTCCGCCCATTCATTAAAAAAGCGGTGGTATCCGTTCTCACACTTGGCTATATCCCATTCATCGAACGATTCAACCATCAGCATGATACCCATCTCGTCGCAAAGTTCCACCAGCTCAGGGGCAGGCATGGTATGTCCGGTACGGATGGCATCACATCCCATGTCTTTCAGTAAAACCAGTTGATGGCGCAAGGCAGATACATTGATAGCCGCTCCCAACGGCCCTAAATCGTGATGATTGCATACTCCTTGAAATTTGCGATGCTTGCCGTTCAGAAAAAATCCTTTGTCGGCTACAAACTCCAGACTGCGAATGCCGAAACGGGTGGTATATTCATCAACAAGCCGGTTGTCTGCATAGACTTTAGAAACGGCTTTGTACAATGAAGGACTTTCGGGCGACCACAACATCGGGGAATTTACCAGAAAGTTTTGTTCGAAAGACATTCCGTTAGTGATTTTGCGCGTATTGTCTTTGGCGGCAACTATCTTTCCTTCGGGCGAAACAATCTCGGTTACGATACGGATATCTTGATTGTCGGCATTTGCTACCGTTGTAAGTAATTTTACCGAAGCACAATCAACACTTACGTGCGGGGTAGTCAGTTTTGTACCCCAAACGGGTACGTGTATGTCGTCCGTAGCAATGACATGCACATTCCGGTAAAGCCCTGCTCCAGGATACCAGCGCGAAGACTGCGGACGGTTTTCCAAGCGTACTGCCAGCGTGTTTGCTTGTCCATCTTTATTGACATACGGTGTTACATCGAAATAGAAAGAATTATATCCCCAGGGCCAAAAGCCTATTTCTTTTCCATTTACGTAGATACGGGCTTCGCTCATCGCGCCGTCGAACATCAGCGTAATCTGTTTGCCGGCAGGTGCATGGAAAGTAGTACGATACCAGCCTACACCCACGTATGGCAATCCGCCCGTCCGTCCGGTTTTCACCGAAGCCTCCGTTTCAAAATTCTGGGTAACAGCTACGTTCTGTAAATCATGGCTGCGGTCGAACGGACCAAAGATAGCCCAGTCGTGAGGAATCGTAACAGCCTCCCACTCCGAATCATCAAATCCGGGAGTCTCGGCCCCTTTCACGTCTCCTTTTGTGAACCGCCATCCTTTTTCTAACAGCTGCTCGCTGCGTTGTGCCCATGCAGGGCCCGACGTGATAACACATACAAAGAAGAAGATGAGTTTAAATAGGTTTGTATGTTTCATATTGTTGGTTTTTGGATAGTTAGATTTGAATAATCTATTCAGGAGGGAAGTCTTTTCACTACTCCCCTCCTGATAACAAATTTTAGTTACGAGCGAAAGCATTCAGTGAGGCAGTAGGTTTTCCGTTGTCATCAAATAAGCCCTTTTGGTATCCGTTCCATCCTCCATAACATTCCGGTTCCCAAACAAATACCCCCAAGCATCCCTCTACCTGTTTAGCTTTGGTCATGAAATCGGAATAAAAGGCTTCAGCTTGTTCGTAGTTCCACGGGATACCTATCTCGCAAACCATAATTTGGGTATGATACGTACTGATAAGCGATTGCATATTGGCAATGCAAGCATCGTTTTGTGCCTTCCATGTCTGCCCGTTTTCATCTACCGGACTCCATTCAGCCAGTCCGTTGTTTTCATCAGGGTCTTCGCCCGGATAAAGCGACATTCCGATAATATCCCATTTCGCTCCGTTTCCTTGCAAGCCATTAAATATCCATGTATAATGCGTCAACTCGTTACCCCGGTCTAAATGAACAATAACCTGAGCTTCAGGATAAACCGTTTTTACAGCATCGTAACCCGAATTGACCAATGCCGCAAAGTTTGCCATATCCGTGCTTGCCTTGCCTTCGTCAAACAACATACCGTTGCTGGTTTCGTTTCCTACTTGTACCCATTCCACGTCGATACCTTGATTTTTAAGCGTAGTCAATACTTCAGTCGTATGGTTGGCGACAGCCTGACGCAGTTCATCAAACGAATAATCCTCCCAAGCCGCCGGTTTGGTTTGATTTCCCGGATCCGCCCATGTATCGCTGTAATGAAAATCAATCATCAGCCGGTATCCCAAATTATGCGCCCGCCATGCTTTGGCAACTACGTCGGCTTGGTTACACCAGCCGTCGACAGGATTCACCCACACACGTAAACGGATAGCATTCATCCCAAGTTCGCGGAGCAGAGACATACATTCCCGTTCTTTTCCGTGGGCATCATAAAATTTCCTTCCGTTAGCTTCCATTTCAGTCAGCCAGCTTACGTCGGCTCCCCGTACAAATCCGGTCATGTCGTATGTTTCTTCCGGCTCTTCAGGAAATACCGGTTTATCATCATCGTTGCAGGAAGTGAAGGCAAATCCTGTCAAAAGGAATAAGCCCATCCACCAATTCTTTATCTTTTTCATGGTTGTTCCGTTTTTTAGTTTGCTGTATAATTCCAAGTCATGTTAGTAAGGTCGACAGTGAGGGTAAGCTCTCCGCTGCCATCAAACCATATATTCCATTTACTTTTTTGTGAAGACAGTTGCGAATTATCGTCAGGTGCACATCCGTACCACACCGAATTGATCCGATCTACGATATTGATTTGGTCTCTGACCTCTCCGGAATAAGTCCCTGTGTATACCCCACTTCCACTGCCAGTGGGATAAAGTGTAGTCAAAAGGACTTCAGACCCGGTAGAATAAGAAACCACGTCGAGCGATTCGGGAAGTGTAACAGGAGTTTCTTCACCAGGGTCTTCTCCACCCGGAAGTGTGGAGGCTCCTGCCTCTACACTAACCACGCAATTTGTCGGGTTGTACAAATTAAGCCGAACAGTACATTCTCCGGCCTGCGGAATATCAACAGTAATATCTCCGGCAGTCTGAGCCAAGGAAACCTGTTCCCCGTTGGCGGCAAATGCAATATCAACAGCTGTACCCGAACCATCTCCAGTTTCTGCGTTATATTGCTCACCCTTCCCGTTAATGGTTATTGTACGGCTTCCTGCCGTTTCGGCATTAAAAGTAGCCAGCCATTGGTTATTTGTCTGGTCTAACGTTAGGCTGATGCTTTCATCTGTAAGTCCGCTAACCAACAATGAACTGATATGAAGCGCACTCCATTCTGCCGCTTGCGTATTGACGATAACATAGTAACATCCAGCTGTTCCAGGAAACCACATATTCTGGAGCGAGTTGTTCGGGTCGTCTGTAAGATGGAATGCCCCTTCGCTTCCTGATGTTCCCCATATCGAGCCGTCTCCTTCTTTAAGAAGGATATGATACCATGCTTCAGGTATAGAGATAAATCCGCTGTATATACCGTCGGCATCCGGTGAGTAAAAAGTAACACCTGTTTCACCCAAATTCTCCGTCTGATCATTTGACAGGATGACAGTACCGGTGTTCATATCCATTTTGTATGGTGTGACATCGATACTTACCACATTGCTGTATACCGGAGGAATATTTGTCCCGGTAGTTCCTGCCAGACGGAAATAAATCTTATTATTCCGTCCCGTAACAGCTCCAATCTCGCTTGCTAATGAGTTCAGTTCCAGCCCTGTGAATGCGATGGAAAGTGAGGTCGTTGCAGTCTTGCTGACGGTGGTAGAAAAATCCTCCGACAGCGATGCTTCCACATAGTTTGTAACGGTGACAGTTGTTCCTACCGCAGGGTCACTTATCTGAATCGTGCGGTCTGTCCACGCCAGTGAAACCACTATCTCTTGAGCCAAGTCAGCATTCAGTTCAACCCTGTCGGTGGTAGCCATTAAGTTATTGCTTTCCAGGCTCTGCAAATATATTTTGTCGCCATCTTTCTCGCAAGCCGAAAAAGCAAGCAATGCGAACAATACGGCAAACAGGCTTTTTATCGTTTTCATAACAAAAGAGTTTAAGTATTAATAGTTCTCATTATATAAATTCGGATTGGCAGTCAGTTCGGTAGACGGAATAGGATAAATGTTATATTTGCTGTCTACTCCTGTTCCTGCCAGTGTTCCTCCTTTCCACTCCCATACGTATGTATTAGAAGTAAAACGGTTAAAGCGAATCAGGTCAGTACGCCGTGTGCCTTCCCAATACAGTTCGCGCAAGCGTTCGGCAAGGAAAAAGATACAATTGTCATTGGTCATGGCAGCCCAGTTCGGAATCGGTTCAGCTCCCACACGGTCCCTCAGTTCGTTTACATACTTGTAAGCCTGATCCATGCTGCCTCCTTGCCCTCCCCGTGCCGTAGCCTCGGCATACATCAAGTAAACATCTGCCAGACGGAATAACGGGAAGTCCGTATTCACACCCGATTGTGCCGTATTGGATGCCGTTTCTCCCGCATCGGTTACGTTCGACCATTTAGTTACCACATAACCTTCCTTCTCGTTAGTCATGTCTGTAATATTGAGGGTTTGCCCTTCGGTGATAAACATACCCCTGGGGTCATTATTGAATTGGGCAGAGGCAGCACCGCGCATTCTCATAGACCCCCATCCGCTGGCTACTCCGACTGAGTTTTGTGCCATGCCGGCAGGTACCGCCGCACATACCACATACGTGGAAGCTCCCCATGAAACAGTAGTGGTAGCATCAACAGGAAGTGTGAAAATAATTTCGTTGGTACGTTTATCGTTATCAGCATTAAACAGCTTGGCATAATCCTGTTCCAGCGTATAGCCTTGTTCGATGGCATGGTTACAAGCAGTGATACATTCAGTATAGCGAGCCTCGCTGATATAGGTTTCAGCGTTCAGATACATTCTTGCCAGCAGCGTGTAAGCCGCTCCTTTCGAAGCACGTCCGTAAGGGCATTCGTCGCGGTTCAGCAATCCGTTCTCTGTTCCTGTAATTTCATTTAATTCCGTCTCAATAAAATCGAAAATCTGTTGGGCTGTATAGCGTGGGGGAATGTAACTGCCCACGGGGTCGTTTTCAGAGACAAATGGAATATCATGGAAAAAGTCGAGTGCGTGGTAATAAAACAGTGCGCGGAGGAAACGGGCTTCCGCACGATATGTACGCAGGGTAGACTGTGTTTGTCCGTCGAATGCAGCGATTGCATCGTCTGTAGTATGACGGAGAAACTCATTACAAAGCGCAATGTTATAATAGATACGATAGTACATATCCGAAACCCATACATCGGTAGCATCCCAAGAGAGGTTGCTGATGTCGCTCAGTGTTTCACCGGATAACCATGTATAGGCCACTTCATCGGTACCGACTTCTTGCAGGTTAAAATAACAGCGCATGTAATCGAATCCTTTGTTGCTTGAGAGGTCTTGACTGCCGTTCTGTTCCTGGCCGGTAGTGACCATTGCCGTATATAATTTTGCTAATACCTGATAATAACTTTCTGCACTGTTATAAATATTTTCGGAAGTGATTTCCGTATGTGGGAACTGATCCAAATCTCCTACGCAGGAAGGAGTAAGAAAACATCCGCAGCAAATCATTGCTGTATATAATATTCGTTTCATAGCTTGGTACTGGATTGAAGATTAAAAATTAAGTCCGATATTCAAAGAATAAGTACGCGGACGCGGATAAAACGTATTGTCCACACCATTGGGTACTTCCGGGTCTACGCCACTGTATTTGGTGATACAGAATACGTTTTGAACCATCGCACTGACATTGAGGTTGCATCCCTTGAAGATTTCTCCGAAGTTATAACCCAATGTAAGATTGTCCATCTTTAAGAAAGAAGCATTTTCAACGTAATGGTCGGATAAATGCTGGCGGGTCTGGAATCCGGTTTCCAGATAGCTGGTTGAAAGATTGTTCAGCTGATAAGCATTGTAGCTCATTGTTTCAAAGGCTCCGGTAGTCATAGCCATGCCATTGTAAACATAGTTACCGATATTGGCACGGAAACTCATGCCCAGGTTCCATCGTTTCCATTGTAGTGAGGTACTTAATCCCATGATAAAATCCGGGGCAGGCGAATGGTAGCGGTATAAGTCGCCTTCGTTGATAGTACCGTCATTGTTTAAATCGGCATAAGCACCTTCAATAGGCTTTCCGGTTTTTTCATCGTACACCTGCTTATATACATAGAACATATAGGGTTCATATCCTTCGGAAAGGGTTTGCACATATTGTCCGTCTACCGCCGGCCCTACTTGTGTGTTGGTAGCTTGTCCTCCTTCCACAATCGACAAATTCTTAACCTTCATTTTCTGCCAAGTCATATTAAAGCTGACATCCCATGTTAAATCTTTGGTTTGAACCGGTGTAGCATTTAAAGACAATTCAAGACCTTGGCTGTCTACGTTACCGACATTGGTTGTGATGTTGCGGTCGAACGTAGAACCTGCGGCGGCAGGAACCGTGGCAATCAAATCTTTTGTTTTCCGGGTATAATAATCCAAGCTACCCGTGATGCGGTCTTTCAAGAAACCAAAGTCGAATCCAAAGTTCCACGAGGTAGTTGTTTCCCATTTCAAGTCTGATACGTATGCTTCCGGGCGGTATGTATAAATAGGAGTACCTCCTACGATACCTTGTGCCCCATCTTGGCTGATGGTATAAACAGGCAGGTAATTATAATTGCCAATACCGTCTTGCTGGCCGGTGACTCCATAACTTGCACGCAGTTTCAGGTTACTTAATACTTGTTGGTCTTTCATAAACGATTCTTCCGTAACTCTCCATCCTAAAGCAACAGAAGGGAATGTACCCCAGCGCTGCGATTGTGCAAAGCGGGAGGTGGCATCACGGCGAACAGTAGCCGTCAGCATATAGCGCGAACCGTAAGAATAATTCAGACGTCCGTAGTACGAAAGCAACACATGACGTTGGTCGGATGCCCTGTATTGAGTTTGTATTTCTCCGGCGGCATTCATTTGTGTAGTAGCCGGAGTGGCGGATTTCCAATATTGGTAATCATATCCTACGGTTGCATCGAAACTGCTGTTGAGGGTATCAACAAACTTATTGTAGTTAGCATACAGGGTCAGCAGCCTGTTCTCGTTTTTCTGCGGTCCATACGGATAATAATATCCCCCGGTAGTATAATATTGAGCAGCTTCGGGCGACACGTATTCCGAGCCTTTTCCTTCGGCATAGTCGTATCCCAATGTGGCATGGAGTTTCAAGTCAGGGAAGAAATGCAAACGGTAGTCAACATCGAAGTTACCGATAAAACGGACTACCTTGCTATGAGCATCGCGTTGTTCCAGTAAACCAACCGGATTCCTTACTCCGCCCGTCACCGGACTCCCATCGCCCGTAATGGCTTCTGTAAAGCCTCCAAATGCGTCAGTCCCAGAATAAACAGGTATAGTGGGATTCATGGTAGAAGCTCCCCAGATGGCCGAAGTGTTGGCAAACTGGTTCTTATTGAGCGAACCTTTGGCATTGATAGTCAATTTCAGATGGTCATCAAAAAAAGACGGAGACAACGAAAGGCTACCGGTAAAGCGTTCGGCATTGTCTGTTTTAAGCAAACCATCCTGGTTATAATAACCTACCGATACGCGGATTGGCCAGTTCGGGGCGATACGTCCTGCCAAACTCAGGTTGTTATCTGTTCCGAAAGCGTTATGATAAACCTGGTCGTTCCAATCGGTGTTTGCCGTTCCCAATAAAGCTTGCTGGGCAGCACTTCCTTGCGTTTTTACTACGTTTACAAACTGGTCATAGCTCAGCATGTCTGCCATTCTTGTGCGGGTCTGAATGGAATTGGTTGTACTGAACGTTACTTTCAACTTGTCGGAGTTCCCTTTTTTAGTAGTGATGATGATAACACCGTTTGAAGCACGTGAGCCATAGATTGCCGTAGAAGAAGCATCTTTCAGAATGGTCATGCTTTCAATGTCATTCGGATTAATCAGACTGAGGAAGTTTCCATCGTTTCCGCTGATACCTCCTTGTTCCAATGGCACACCATCCAGCACGATAAGCGGGTCGTTGCTGGCGTTCAGCGAAGCACCTCCACGTACACGGATGGTACTACCTGCCGTAGGCGAACCACTGTTCGACATAATCTGTACACCGGAGATTTTCCCATTGATAAGCTGCTCCGGCGAGCTGACCAGTCCCGTATTGAAATCTTCGCTCGACACGTTGGTAACCGAGCCGGTCAAATCGCTTTTACGCTGTGTACCGTAACCGATGACTACCACGTCGCTCAGCATTTCTGTATCCGATTTCAGTCGAATGTTTAATACGTTGGCAGACACATTTACTGTTTGAGAAGCGTATCCGATGTACGAAAATTGAAGTTGCTTGCTTCCTGCCGGAAGTTCTACTGAGTAGTTTCCATCGAAATCGGTGATAGTCCCGGTTGTGGTACCTACTACCAATACACTGACTCCGATAAGAGGTTCTTGATTTTCATCATCGATGACTTGTCCGGTGATGATTCTTTTTCCGCTTTGTTGCGCGGAAAGTGTGATTGTGTTTCCGCCTCCTGTTATTATCAGAAAGAACAGGAACACTTTCAGCAGATTAAAAATGTTGTTTTTCATGTTACGTATTATGTTTTTTGTTCGTGGCAAAGGTAGAATACAACCTGCTACTTCAAAGAAACATATCGGACATATAACAAAAGAAATCAGACAACTGTTGTAAAACAGCTTTTTTCAGTCTTCTGAAGCGTATTGTTTGGGGGTTTTACCAAATACTCCCTGAAAACATTTCGAGAAATAAGACGCATTAGAATAACCTACCATGTACATGACCTCCGATACGGTAAATTTCCGCTGCTGTAACAGCATTGCGGCTTTCTTCATTCGGATGGATTTGATATATTCCACCGGAGACATGCCTGTGAGCTGTTTTACTTTCCGGTAGATTTGTTTGCTTCCTACACCGGAAAGATTGCAAAGCGCATTGACATTCAAGTCGGAGTCAGATATATGGTCCTCGATAAGCTGGGTTATAGCTGTCAAAAACTTTTCGTCCTGCGAGGCTATTTCTTCAACTGGCTTGGGGGAAGAAATCTTTTCCATCCGTGCCTTCGTTTCGTAGGCAACCCTGTTATGCAACAGCTGGGAAACTTTGAAGTAAAGAATCTCAGCATCGAAAGGTTTGGCGATGAAAGCATCTATCTGCGACTGCAAGCTCTTGCGTTCTGTTTGTTTATCATCTTTTGCGGTCAGCATGATGATAGGAATCACGGCAGTAGTCAGGTTTTTCTTTAATATGCGACTCATTTCAATGCCGTCCATGACGGGCATCATCAAGTCGGAAATAATTAAGTCGGGCTGCTGGTTGTTTACAACCTCCAGCCCTTCTTTCCCATTGGCTGCGAATACACACCGGTAACCATCAGCCAGGATGGTTTGGATGACATTGCGCATTTCCGGATTGTCATCTACAATCAGAATCAACGGCTTGAGTTCGTGGCTATCTGCTTCTTCTCTGTTTTCCGGCTCCTGGGTTGAGGATACGGACAAGTTGAGCGATTCATCTACGGGAAAAGTCACGGTGAAAGTTGTTCCTTTTTGGATAGTTGATGCTACTTCAACTTTTCCGTGATGTAGTTCCGTATAAGTTTTTACCAGGTAAAGTCCGATTCCGGTACCTTCGTATTGCTGTTTAGTGCGTGAAGACTGATAAAAACGCTGGAAAACATAAGGCAGCTCATTTTCGGCAATGCCTATTCCGGTGTCAGCGATATGGATGCTTACAGCCTGCAAGTCCTCATGGTATTCAATTACAAGACTGATAGTGCCGCCCTGCGGCGTATATTTAGTTGCATTCGAAAGCAGGTTGTTTATTATTGACTTAAGTTTGATGACATCCATGTCCATAAACAAAGAATTGGTGTTGCAGGAAAGATGCCATTGATATTTTTCTTCCACATCCGCTTCTTTATAAACGGCATATATGTTCTTGACAAACGAAACCAGTTCGATACGCGACACGATAAGCATAGAGTCTTCTTTCCGGTCTATACGGTTAAACTCCAACAGCTTATGAATCATTTCATTCAGACTGACCGCATTTCGGTAAACCACTTCCAACATTGATTTTTGGTGATAGTCTTTCACATCAATCAGTAATTTGCTTATCGGAGTGACAATCATGCTGATCGGGTTTTTCAGGTCGTGGGAAATATTTGATAAGAAATCTAATTTTTGCTGCGACTGTTCCATTATCTGGCGTTTTTCCATCTGTTCCAGTTTCAGACGGTTTTTTACCATGAAAAAGTTGATTATCCATCCGACCAATCCTCCGATAATAAGGAAATAAGCCATTTTTGCCCACAAAGTTTGATACCACGGCGGAAGAATGGTAACCGAAAGCATGGAAGCTGTTTTTTGTCTGTCCCCGGCATGTCGTATGAACAGGGTATATTTGCCGTGAGGAATATTGGTATAGGAAATGCGGTTAGAACGTTCGTCCACCTGACGCCAGTCCTTGTCCAATCCTTCTAATTTATATACAAAGTTACCTTTCTTTATATGGTCATACGAGTAATCAGAAAATTCGAACGACAGATTATTTTCCTTGTAACTTAATTCGATGTTTTGTGTGTACCGCACACTGCTGTCGGTAGTTATCTTTTGGTTGTTGGCTGTTATTGCAGTGATGTGGACAGGAAGATACTTTGCCGCTTTGCTAACGGCCGAAGGAGTACACAGCCCGATACCATCATAACCTCCCAAAAATACACGCCGGTCAGTCTTATCGTAGCAGACGCATGTAAACATCTGGTCACCGACAGGGATGCGTGATACCGCATTGTTCTTTTTGTCAATTCCCCATAGTCCTTTGGTTGTAGAAACCCAAATGCTGCTTTCAACTTCTGCCATGGAAAGAATATTACAATTCTTCTGGTTCAAATTGATTTCCGTGACTGTCTCCGTGACGGGATTGATACGCAACACTTTATTGTGGCATCCTGCCCAAAGATATCCTTCGCTGTCGCTCATCAGAAAATCGGTAGTGATTTCTTCATTTGTTCTTGGCAGGCGGAATGCGGTGAATTTCCCACTCTTCGGATTCAGTTTCTGAATCCCGTTATTATATAACATAATCCACACGTTGCCGCTACGGTCTTCTACCACTTGGTTGATAAACATACTTTTCAGTCCTTCTTGGGTCGTATAGTTCTTGTCGGCCACACAATAACCCGATGCGGAATGTAACAATTTATCTTTCCGGATAACAAAAAGTCCGCCCAGACAAGTGCTTATCCAGAAATTCCCGTCAAGGTCTTCAAACATATAGTAAGCCCAATTCGCGTTATACGAACGTGTCCGGTCGACGATTGTATATGGGATGAATTGGCGAGTCGATTCATCATACCGCTCTATGCCACCGTCTGTAGCAATCCATAAATTCCCTGTCCGGTCTTCATAAATATGGCGTATGCGGTTATGGGATAACGGATAATCTTTTTTGTTCATCTTATACCACCGTGTTTGCGGATTATTGTTTATCAAGCCGTGTTCTACGAATAATAATCCGTCCGTACCTCCCAGCCAGTAATTTCCTTTGCTGTCGCGGAAAATGGAGTGGAACAAATTTCCCTCACTACTGTGCGTCAGTTGCCATACGGGTATGAATAAATAAGGATGAGTATTGCGGGCAAGGGATACGCCATTGTCCGTACCCAGCCAGATGTTAGCGTCTTTGTCGGAAAAGATACTCCATACGATATTGTTTGACAGTGAGTGACTGTTGCGTGAATCGTGGAACAGATGGCTATGTTTTCCGGTAGTGGGGTTATAAATGTATAGTCCGTTGTCTGTTCCTATCAGTAAATTTTTATCGACATCAAAGACCAGCGATTTCACCGAATTATCCTGAAAGAGAGGAATACTTTCTGCCCCTCCGTAGCGCAGGCAAATCAGTTCGCCTTCTGTTCCAATCCATAAACATTTGCGTTCTTCGTCTTCCAGCATGGTATTGGCAAAAAAATTCTTTTCGCGCCGAGCGGCGGGAATGCCCATGAGATAGAAATCATTGCCGGTCTCATCCAACCGGCATACCCCGTCATAAGTACCGATGTACAGTTCATCGTCAGATGTATGCAGCAGGGAGTAGACAGCGTCATGGGGGAGGTGGCTGTTACGGGGAGTAAACCCTTTCAGTTCGTGTGTATCAAGCGTATAGCGGTAAAGCCCGTTTAGCGTCCCTATCCAAAGGTTATTTTTGTAGAAAGCAAGACTACGCACATCGTTTGGGAAAGAGACTTCAGCAGTAACGTAATGGTCAGTCTTGTAATTATATATCAATAATCCGTTGTCTGCTCCAAGAAAGATAGAGTCTCCTGCAACAACACCGCAATAGATACGTACGTTACTGTTTTTTCCGTATTCAAAGTGAGATTGTATGGTATATCCGTCATAACTAAGCAAGCCAGCATTCGACCCCATCCAAATAAGACCACTTTGATCTTGCAAAATACAACTGATAGTTGAAGCATCGGCTTGTAAAGGAATACGGTCTAATTGGAGGTAAGACATTTGCTGCCCGTACAATCCCTGTATTGCCGACACAAGCATGTATAGGATGAGAAGAAAGTACTTTTTCATGTTACACAAGATAAAGAGGTGAAACAGACACGAAAACAAAGATATGAATTCTTACCGAATCATGCAAAGGCAGATAAACATAACAAAAAATCTATGCTGATATATAGCACCTAATTTACCCTTTCACCAAGGATATACAAAATATGAATATACACCTATGAGACGTTTTTGTGGCAGTAAGTGTTCAATAGAAAAAAGTTATGAGGCTCTGAAATACGAATAATAACCGCTTGCAAACGTCTATCCTATATAAAAGTTGCTTCACTCTAAAAGCTAACAATATCATTACAAACGCATTAAAAATATTCAAACCAAGATAATTTTCTTTCAAACGTCAAGACAAATTCTCTGTTTCACACTGTGGGATACAAAAACCACAGTGTGGGATACATA
>ERZ779797.479-NODE-479-length-16982-cov-5.509423_pt1 | contig 16982 bp, 16 predicted proteins | sample MGYA00511886_ERZ779797 | MGnify/ENA primary metagenome ERZ779797 (study PRJEB29588, sample SAMEA2155055) | human gut metagenome | biome: human gut; feature: human-associated habitat; material: faeces | place: Denmark | collected 2008/2010 ... | reverse complement strand
TTGACATTTCCATGGGCAAAAGTACGGAACCGCTAAAAACGCGTCAATACGTAACCGCGGAGACGCTTACATAATTTCTGAACCAATGAGCATCCCGATAAGGCTGTTGATGTCTGCATAATGAGTTGATATATAACTAATTACGCATAGTAGCAACCAAATGCAAATATGCTCATTCCCCTAATTTTTTATGGGAGTGAGCATATTGTTACGTAGGATTAAACCCACGTAACAATCTATGGTTCAACAGGTTATAGGCTATTTTACCGCATTAAGGATATGCTCATTGGTTCCAAAACCAAGAAAGTTCCAAAGCCAAGAAAATTGGTCATAGTAACGGATATTGTCCCACGTCTGTGCATTGGTGAGCACCTACACCATGACCGGCCCGTCCGTCACGATCTTCTCCGTCGCCATCAACTACCGATAGCGAACGCTCACACGCAGAATGCCTCCGCTCAACACGGGCGCATTTTGGAACAACCTGAATGTTATGTACCTTGGCAAATAGCTATCAATCAAGCGATTACACTAAATGCTCAAAGCCAGGTTACCCTAAAAAACATAGGACCTGGCTTTCTGCATTTTACACAACCATCAGAGCCTCAACAACTTACACGATTTCTCTACTCGCAGGTTGTTCCAGTTTCTTTTGTTCCCCATGTTAATCTGTTATTGACATTTCCATGGGCAAAAGTACGGAACCGCTAAAAACGCGTCAATACGTAACCGCGGAGACGCTTACCATCGTACTGAAAAAAGTTTACCGGCATTGACTAGCGGGCGCAACCTGTAAGTTACTGTTTATTAAGCATTTAACCGAAATCAGAGTTGTGGTTTTCGCAACTCTGAAAACGTTTAACGCGTTAATACACAGCCAATTACGCGGTGCACATCATCAAAGTTTGAAACGTTTCGATATGAAAGGCGCATATTATAGATTATTTTTAGTACTTTTGCTCAAGTAACGTAAATATTATTACGCATAACATTAAAACGAAAAAACTATGACTCCTCTATACATCGCAGGCCCATGCGTGATCGAAACTGAAGAACAGTGCCGGACAATCGCCAACGAGATCAAAAGATTAAACGCCACTCTAAAAACAAATATCATTTTCAAGGCATCATTTGATAAAGCAAACCGGACGTCTTTTCAGTCATATCGGGGCCCCGGAATCGAAGCCGGACTTGAAATCCTATCGAACATTAAAAAATCTTTAGGTTTAAATATCACAACAGACATTCATGAAACTTGGCAGGCGGACAAGATTGCTGAAGTGGCCGATGTTATTCAGATACCTGCATTTCTATGCAGGCAAACCGACTTGATAAGAGCAGCTTCAGAAACCGGTAAAATCGTAAATATAAAGAAAGGGCAATTCATGTCTGGTGATGATATGAAATTCGCTGCAGAGAAAACAAGACATTTCGGCTGCAGGGAAGTGTGGCTGACCGAGCGCGGAAATTCTTTCGGTTACAATAATCTGATCGTGGATTTCAGGAATATCAGCATCATGAAAGAATTTGCTGATAGAGTAATTATGGACTGCACACATTGTGTCCAAAGGCCAAATGCAAACAATGGCAAATCTGGAGGAGACAGGCAATATATTCTTCCATTTGCTTTGGCAGCAAAAGCATTTTCTGCAGACGGATTCTTTTTCGAAGTGCACCCTAAGCCTGAAGAAGCACTTTCAGACGGAGCTAACAGCCTCGAACTGAACGATTTGGAAAAATACTTAACTGAATTGAACTAAATTATGAAAAACATTGCATTGGAATGTTTATCCAAAGAGTTAAGTAGTCTGAAATCATTGTCGGCATTGGTGAATGATACCTTTTCAGACATTGTCAGAAACATTCTTGGCTGCACAGGTAATGTAATTTTCTGCGGCATCGGCAAAAGCGGGAACATCTCCGAGAAAATATCAGGAACATTGGCATGTATAGGGATTCGCGCATTCTATCAGGACTGCACGCATCTTGGACACGGGAATACCGGAGCAGTGCGAGCTGACGACATCATATTCTGCATATCGAAATCAGGAAACACATCCGAGTTGGTTGATAGTATTGCTCATCTGAAAAGAGTAATGCCCAACATACGCGTCATCTCGATCACCTGTGCAAATGATTCCAAAATAAAGAGCCTGTCAGACATCTATGTTGCGATTGACATTAGGGAAGAGGCAGACATGACCGGACTGATACCGACGACATCAACAACAGCTTGCTTAGTATATGGAGATATGCTCGCATGCGCAATAGAGAAGGAAATCGGCTATACGCAGAATACACTCGCAAATACTCACCCATTTGGAGAAATCGGAAAAATCACGAAATAATACACTTAAAACTAAAAGATATGTACATTTCTAAAAAGGCACAAGTACTAAGAAGCCTGCTGATTGTATTTCTATTGACAATTTCCGCTAATTTGGATACAAGCATTGCTTCTGCACAAAAGAGTCCTTCTTATTCGAGGGATACCATTCTGAACGAATTAAGTGAAGTGCACAGCACTCAAGAAGAGTCACAAGAAAACATCTCAGGCGGACAGGCCAAAGACAGTTCGGACAGTACTCAAGCTGAAAATCCTTCAGAATACAACATCCTGTCTAATATTGCTTACGATACGAATAGAATCTTCAATAAAGACAACTGGGATTCGTATGGTATTCTTGCATTGGCAATCTCGATATTCTCTATTTTAATCGCGATATTCTCCTGTATATTCACGAAACAAACGCTAACCGCGCAAAAAAAGACAGAAGAGCATACCCAAAATGCTCCTCTACAAGCACAAATAGGCATATTAAAGGACTTGCCTCGTCATTTATACAGAAACCTCGCCTGCACATGCGCCGCATTGTTAAAATTCAGAGCATCAACAAACAAGAAGAAAGGCATACGACTTAAATATCCATCAGAATCGAATATGCTGAAACTTCTGGTACTTCCAGATGATTTCATATTACCTATCGACGCATCAGATGAGAAGACTTATTGTAAAATGCACGAAGAGAAATTGCTTTTCAGAAACTATAATCTAGAAATCCAGACTGCCGCTGAGCATTTTGCAAACAAAAGTATTCCGGACTCGTCTTTGCAGAACGACTACGACAACCTTCTTTTTAAACCTGTTTTCCTGGTCACCAAAATGTTTGAACTTCAGGACAGGATTTTAGTAGATAAATCAGGCAATCCCAGCCAGGAGAATAATATAGCATATACCATCTACGCTTTTATTAAGGAGCATCTGGAAAAGGTTGACTTTTTACAGTTGGCAAAGAATTCCGACAAGGAACTGGAGACATTAAATAAAATAATGAAAAATGATTCTTTTCTCGAAGCTATCAGCATCAAAAATGACAGTATCGAAAGAAGCGTTATAAAAGCACTCAGTTATTGCACTTCTTCTGAATCAATAGCTTTTTTACATTTTAGAGAAAGCACAAGCGATACAAAAATTCACCAAAGAGCATATATCTCAAGAGATGAATTCTTCAAGTACTTTTTTAAGAAATATGCTGAGGAGAGTCCTAAACGCAGTGCGGTAAAGACTAAAACCAGTAAAACAGATTCTGATCAAAATAAAGACATATCCAATGATTTCAAACCGATAGGGAAAGGCGACACGCTTTTATATATTATCAAGAATATAACATCAGAAGAAGACTTCAAAAGATTTATCAAAAGCCGAGATAATAACGATGAGATTAAAGATGCTCAAATCAGCAAATGTTATAAAGAGATAAAAACATATTTCGGCGCTTTCCAAAGTGATGATTGGAATGTACTAGATACCATTTATAACATTCTGAAAATAGACACTTGTTTAGAATTGAATAAAATAGGAATGATCGATTACAGTTAATGCCGCTAACCTGCCGAAGCAGGTAAGAATTACACCAAACACTCAAAGCCAGGTTACCCTAAAAAACATAGGGCCTGGCTTTCTGCATTTTACGCAACTATCAGAGGCTCAACCACTTACACGATTTCTCTGCTCGCAAGTTGTTCCAATTTCTTTTTCCCCTATGTTAATCTGCTCTTGACATTTCCATGGGCAAAAGTACGGAACCGCTAAAAACGCGTCAATACGTAACCGCGGAGACGCTTACATAATTTCTGAACCAATGAGCATCCCGATAAGGCTGTTGATGTCTGCATAATGAGTTGATATATAACTAATTACGCATAGTAGCAACCAAATGCAAATATGCTCATTCCCCTAATTTTTTATGGGAGTGAGCATATTGTTACGTAGGATTAAACCCACGTAACAATCTATGGTTCAACAGGTTATAGGCTATTTTACCGCATTAAGGATATGCTCATTGGTTCCAAAACCAAGAAAGTTCCAAAGCCAAGAAAATTGGTCATAGTAACGGATATTGTCCCACGTCTGTGCATTGGTGAGCACCTACACCATGACCGGCCCGTCCGTCACGATCTTCTCCGTCGCCATCAACTACCGATAGCGAACGCTCACACGCAGAATGCCTCCGCTCAACACGGGCGCATTTTGGAACAACCTGAATGTTATGTACCTTGGCAAATAGCTATCAATCAAGCGATTACACTAAATGCTCAAAGCCAGGTTACCCTAAAAAACATAGGACCTGGCTTTCTGCATTTTACACAACCATCAGAGCCTCAACAACTTACACGATTTCTCTACTCGCAGGTTGTTCCAGTTTCTTTTGTTCCCCATGTTAATCTGTTATTGACATTTCCATGGGCAAAAGTACGGAACCGCTAAAAACGCGTCAATACGTAACCGCGGAGACGCTTACCATCGTACTGAAAAAAGTTTACCGGCATTGACTAGCGGGCGCAACCTGTAAGTTACTGTTTATTAAGCATTTAACCGAAATCAGAGTTGTGGTTTTCGCAACTCTGAAAATGCTTAATGCGTTAATACACAGCCGGTTACACGGTGCACATCATGTATCGTCCTGAAAAAAGTTTACCAACAAAAAGTAAACTATTGTGGAAGCTAAATGCTATCGGGCGATGCGGCACGCCCAGGGAAAAATGCTGCGCGAGTACCTCTCGGGAGTGTCTGTAGAAAAACAATGTCAACAAAGATAATGGTTTTAGGGATAAGAAAAAATCCCGGCAGGAGTTAAACCTGTCGGGATTCGTTATTGAAAGGACAAAAACTTAGTTTTTGTTCTCTTTTCTGTCTCCACGGCCTCTGCCACCACGACGAGGACCACGGTCTCCACGAGACTGGCGACCCTGTCCCTGAGGCTGAGCAGATGCTGAAGCGAGGCCTGCGTTAGGTGAAAGATCTTTCTTTCCGTAAACTTCACCGTTGCAAATCCATACCTTGATACCGAGAGCACCAACCTTGGTGTGAGCTACTGCGAGAGCATAGTCGATATCAGCACGGAATGTGTGGAGCGGTGTACGACCTGCCTTGAACATTTCGCTTCTTGCCATCTCGGCGCCGCCTACACGGCCACTGATCTGAACCTTGATACCTTCAGCACCTACACGCATTGCGGTAGAAACTGCAAGCTTGATAGCTCTTCTGTATGAAACACGGCCCTCAATCTGACGAGCGATGCTGTCTGCAACGATGTTCGCGTCAACTTCCGGTCTTCTGACTTCGAAGATGTTGATCTGAACCTCTTTGCTTGTGACTTTCTTAAGTTCCTCCTTAAGTTTGTCCACTGCACTGCCGCCCTTGCCGATGATGACACCTGGTCTTGCAGCCTGGATCGTCACTGTGATAAGTTTGAGAGTTCTCTCAATGACAATCTTGGAAATGCTTGCATTGGCAAGACGATTTACGAGGTACTTGCGGATCTTGTAGTCTTCCGCGATTTTCTCAGCGTAATTATCACCACACCAGTTAGAGACCCAACCACGGGTGATACCGATTCTGTTGCTGATAGGATTAGTTTTCTGTCCCATATTATTTATTGTCCTCCACTGTTGATGGTTTCTTTACGTCAAGGATAATAGTAACGTGGTTGGAACGCTTGCGGATTCTGCCGGCTCTACCCTGAGGGCAAGGACGGATTCTCTTGAGTGTACGACCTTCATCGACCATGATAGTCTTGACGATGACGTTACCGTTGTCCAATTCTTTAGCTTTGTCCTGGTTTTTGGCCTCCCAGTTAGCGATTGCACTGCGAAGGAGAGTCTCAAGAACCTTTGAAGGAGCCTTCTTGGAGAACTTGAGCAGATCCAGAGCGTGGTTAACTTCCACACCTCTTACAGTGTCTGCAACGAGACGCATCTTACGAGGGGATGACGGAACGTCATTTGCCTTCGCAATAGCAGTCTGGCGCTTAATCTCTTTCAGTCTTTCGGCCATTTCTCTTTTACGTTTTCCCATAATTTCTGATCAATTAAGCGATTTTACTTATTGTTACCTGAATGGCCTCTGAAAGTCCTAGTTGGAGCGAACTCTCCAAGCTTGTGGCCTACCATATTCTCGGTTACATATACAGGAATGAACTTATTCCCGTTATGAACGGCGATAGTATGACCTACGAAGTCAGGAGAGATCATGCTTGCGCGTGACCAGGTCTTCACGACCTCTTTCTTCTTGCCGCCTTCATTCATAGCAAGAATTCTTTTTTCCAGAGCTTCCTGGATATATGGACCTTTTCTTAATGAACGACTCATAATCTCTTAAGTTTAATTCCTGTTATTTCTTTCTTCTTTCAATGATGAACTTGTTTGAAGTAGCCTTAGGATTACGTGTCTTGTAGCCCTTTGCAGGAAGTCCCTTACGAGATCTCGGATGACCTCCGGAAGCACGACCTTCACCACCACCCATCGGGTGATCAACCGGGTTCATAACAACACCACGGTTGTGTGGACGTCTGCCGAGCCATCTGCTGCGACCAGCTTTACCATAAGACTCCAAATTGTGTTCTGGATTCGATACGACACCTACTGTAGCACGGCAGGATACGAGAACCATTCTTGTCTCACCTGAAGGCAGACGAAGAATAACGTGGTTTCCTTCACGAGCTGCAATCTGAGCGTAAGTACCTGCAGAGCGTGCCATTGCACCACCCTGACCAGGACGGAGCTCGATGTTGTGTACGAGTGTACCGACTGGAATTTCCCCAAGAGGGAGAGCGTTACCAAGCTCAGGAGCAACGCCTGAACCTGACTCGATGACCTGACCTACCTTAAGTCCGTTAGGAGCAATGATGTATCTCTTCTCATTGTCCTCGTACTGTACGAGCGCGATACGTGCGCTACGGTTCGGGTCATATTCTATAGTGAGGACAGTTGCCTTGCACTCATCTTTAGCACGATGGAAGTCGATGATACGGTACATTCTCTTGTGTCCGCCACCGAGGTAACGCATGGTCATCTGACCTGTATTGTTACGTCCGCCTGTGCTCTTAAGAGGTTCCAGCAATGATTTCTGCGGCTTCTTGGCGGTGATATCGTCAAAAGCGCTGATTACTTTGTTCCTTTGACCAGGAGTAACCGGTTTAAATTTTCTTGTTGCCATTGCCTTATCCCTTAAATATTACTATAGAAATCAATCTTATCTTCTCCGGCAAGAGTAACGTATGCTTTCTTGAAGTGATTCATACGGCCTCTAAGCATGCCGGCCTTTGTATAACGGGATTTTCTTTTCCCGTGGTAATTCAATGTATTGACAGCAGCGACTGAAACATTGTACATCTGCTCTACGGCAGCCTTGATTTCAATCTTGTTTGCATCACGGTCAACAATGAATCCATAACGGTTCAACTTTTCGCCCTGAGCCGTCAACTTTTCTGTTACAATTGGCTTAATGATAATTCCCATCTCTCAATCTTTTTAGCGTGCAACTCTTGAGGCGAGGATATCCTGAACACCATCAACAAGCACCATAGAGTGTGCATTCATGACAGTGTAGGTGTTGATCTCATTGACAGAGATAACTTTTACCTGCTCGAGGTTACGTGATGAAAGGTAAATATTGGCAGAGTAGTCAGGAAGAACGAAAAGCACTTTCCTGTCGCCTGCCTTGATGGCTGAAAGAATGTTCAAGAACTCTTTTGTCTTAGGTGCCTCCATTTCGAATGGTTCTACCATGACAATCTTGTTCTCTTTTGCCTTGTAAGAAAGAGCAGAGAATCTTGCGAGTTGTTTGAGCTTCTTGTTGAGCTTCATATCGTAGCAGCGTGGCTTAGGACCGTGTGCACGACCACCACCTACATAGATATTTGATTTCAATGATCCGTGACGAGCTCCACCGCCACCTTTCTGACGACCCTGTTTCTTGGTGCTGTAAGAAATCTCGCTTCTGTCTTTGGTTCTTGCGGTACCCTGACGCTGGTGAGCGAGATACTGAAGAACATCGAGGTAGATAGCGTGATCATTCGGTGCAACGCCGAAAACTTTCTCGTCGAGGACAACCTTCTTTCCGGACTCAGATCCGTCAATCTTCAAAACTGACAATTCCATAATTAATCCTCCAACATTACATATGAACCTTTAGCTCCAGGTACAGAGCCTTTCACTACGAGAAGGTTGTTCTCTGGGATAACTTTGACAACCTGAAGGTTGAACACCTTCACTCTCTCATTTCCCATGTGACCTGCCATTCTCATTCCCGGGAATACGCGTGATGGCCAAGAAGATGCACCCATAGAACCAGGATGACGAAGTCTGTTGTGCTGACCGTGGGTAGCACCGCCTACACCGGCAAAGCCGTGGCGTTTAACGACTCCCTGGAATCCTTTACCTTTGGAAGTACCGATAACGTCCACATACTCGACGCCTTCGAAAATGTCAGCGACGGTGAGGACATCACCTAATTTAAGCTCTCCTTTGAAATCTGCTGCAAATTCAGCAAGTTTACGGTGAGGAGTGGTTCCTGCCTTTGCAAAATGCCCTTTGAGAGGGGCGCTGGCGTGTTTCTCTGTGGTTTCGTCATAGGCGAGCTGTACGGCGGCATAACCATCTTTTTCTACCGTACGGAGCTGCGTAACAACACACGGACCAGCCTCAATAACGGTGCATGGAATATTTTTTCCATCAGCACCGAAAACGGAAGTCATTCCGATTTTTTTTCCAATTAATCCAGGCATTGGTTTGATAATTAATTGTTTGTTAATACTTTATCGTATCTCCGCATATTTTGCGGGCTGCAAATGTACGAATAATTTTCTAATTTTCAATAACTTCCAAGAAAATTTTGTCGGACCTACCTGTACTTGTCGTATCCCGGCATCCTGGTGCTGTTCACCAGTTCCTTGTACTGTTTGTCGTCGCGCGGGCATATCAGCAGGACGTCCTCGGTATCCACCACGATACAGTCTTCCAGTCCCCTTAGAATCAGAAGTTTCTCCTTGTCTTTTGTCAATATTATGTTTCTCTTGTCGTTCTGGAGAATCACTTTGGACGTATTTGCGATATTGCCGTCGCTGTCTTTATTGCTGATGCTCGAGTAAAAATTCTCCCAGCTGTCGATGTCCGACCAGCCGAAATGCACAGGATAGAGCCAAGCGCGGTCGGTCTTTTCCATCACACCGTAGTCGATCGACAATTTCACGCAGTCAGTATATGCCCTCTCGATAAAGACTTTCTCCGCAGAGCTGCCGAGAGCGCCTTCCCATCCGTCGAACAATCTGGTGATTTCCGGGATATACTTCTCCATTTCTTCCTTTATGACGCCTGCCTGCCATACGAAAATACCTGAATTCCAGAAGAACTCACCGCTGCGGTAGAACACCTCGGCTATCTGGGCATCAGGCTTTTCCGTGAACGTCTTCACTTTTACCGGTTCCAGGCTGTTGCAGGCATCTTTTCCGCCGACGACCTGTATATAGCCATATTCCGTATCCGGACGGCTCGGCTTGATTCCCAATGTCATCAGCACCGGGTTCTTCTCCGCGTAGTCCAGGGCATTGGTCAATGTCTCCTTGAACAGTTTCTCGTCATTGATCACAAGGTCCGCAGGAGTCACGGCGACGACGGCATGCGGGTTCCTCTTGAGCAGATGATATGTGGAATAGGCAACGCAAGGTGCCGTGCGTCTCGCATAAGGTTCCAGAAGCAGGTTCTCTTCCGGAAGTTCCGGAATCTGTTCCTTTATGATGTCCTTGAACTTCGCAAGGGTTATGACAATGATGTTTTCCGCAGGGACTACGCCTGTGCATCTGTCATAAGCCATTCTTACCAATGATTTGCCGGTTCCGAAGATGTCCATAAAATGTCCGGGCATTCCTTCTCTGCTGATAGGCCAGAAGCGGTTCAGATGCCCGCCGGCCATGATTACGCAATATTGATTATTCTTCATATATTATGAAAGTCGTGTGTGTGTTAGTGTCATCAATAATATATCGGCACGAATGCGGACGGGAAATAGTTGATTTCCACGTTGTCACCATCATACGTCACTGCAGCCACATCGAACAGCACTTCGAGGTCATTGCCCAATACCGGCGACTTCTTCGACATATATCTGCGTGCCGCTGAAGCGATATGCTGCTGTTTCGCTGCCGTTACAGCATCCTGAGGCTCACCCTGCACAGGTGCCACACGGCTCTTGACCTCTACAAAATGTATTCCATCCGGGGCCAATGTCACAATGTCGATTTCCAGGTGCCCGCTTCTCCAGTTCCTGTCCAATATCGTGTGTCCGCGTTCTATCAGAAACTGACAGACATCGTCCTCTCCGTGTTTTCCAAGCGCTCCTCTTCCCCTCATATATAATATATGTATATCAATGTCATTTGTCGAAGGTGACTACCGTCACACCTGCTCCGCCGAGCTGCACGCTTTCATCATTGACAGAAACCACTCCAGGAGTCGCTCTGAGGAACTTCTGGATTTCCTCTCTCAGCGCTCCCGTTCCTTTTCCGTGGATAATGCGGACCGAATGGACGCTGAGCATGATGGCATCGTCTATATAATGCATCACGTTCTCCAGCGCCTCGCCCACTCTCTGGCCCCGCACATCGAGTTCCATCTTGAAGTTCAGTTTCCTTTCCGAGAGCGAACTGTCTATCGCAGACGTTGACTGAACGGGCTTCGGGGCAGCTTTCACCGCTTCTTTATATTCGTTGGAAGTGATCCGCTCCACCTTGTCAAGCGGCATCTTGCTCTTGATGCTGCCTATGATGACTGTAACCGCCTTGTTGGAAACGCTGGACACTTCGCCCACCATCCCATTGGCCTTCACCCTCACTTTCTCGCCGATCTGGACAGGTCCGCTGCGGAAAGCATTGATCTTCCTCTCCTTCTCGGCAGCCTCTTCCATCTTCTTCTGTTCCTCGCTTCCGGCACGTCCCGCCTTGCGCATCTGCTGACGTTTCTGCCGCTCGCTCACCTGACGGATTTTCCCTTCCAGGTAGCTGTCACGGTCCTTCTTGTCCTGTTCCTTCTTCACCGCCAGGGCATTGACAAAATCCTGGAGATTCTCCCTGGCCTTTATCGTCTCGGCCTTCTCGGCCTGCTTCTCGCGGATAGTGCGGATGGTCTTTTCCACCTGGCGGTTTGCGCCTTTCACGATGTCCTCCGCCTCTTTTTTCGCCTCGTCGATAATTTCCTTCCTCATCTTGCGGATATCCTCGAGCTCCTTCTGATACTTGTCGGTAATGCTTTCGAGGGTCTTGTCCGTGTTCCTGATTTTCTGGATTTTCTCGTCGAGGACTCTTCTGTTGCGGGCGATTTTCCGCAGGTTCCGTTCAATGCCGACAAACTCTTCGCCTGCACGGTCTTCCGCGTCCTTGATTATCGCCTCGGGAAGGCCCATTTTCCTCGCCAGCTCGAATGCGAAAGAGTTGCCTGGCAGCCCCATTTCGAGTTTGAAGAGCGGGGCAATGTTCTTGGCGTCGAACTGCATGGCGCCGTTCAGCACGCCGGTATCCGCGCCTGACGCATATAGTTTCAGATTCGTGTAATGTGTCGTGATGACGCCATATACGCCTCTTTTGTCGAACTCGCTGAGGATGGCTTCCGCTATGGCTCCGCCTGCCGCCGGTTCTGTTCCCGAGCCGAATTCATCGATAAGGACCAATGTTTTCGAGTCGGCACGGCTGAGCATATCTTTCATTGAGGCAAGGAACGAACTATATGTACTGAGGTCATTGTCAATGGATTGGCCGTCTCCGATATCCGCCATGATCCTGTCATAGACCATCATTTCGGAGGTCTCGGAAGTAGGGATGAGCATGCCCCATTGGAACATATACTGAAGGAGTCCGACTGTCTTCAGGCAGACCGACTTGCCGCCTGCATTCGGCCCAGAAATCAGCAGAAGGTGTTTCTGCGGGGTCAATTTCACTGTCAATGGGACAATCTCCTTGCCTTCTTTCTTCAGGGAGCGCTCCAGCAGTGGGTGTCTTGCCTTGCGCAAATCCATCTCACTCTCCTGTGATATTATCGGCATACCGGCCACGAAGTCAAGTGCCGTCTGGGCCTTGGCTATAAGGAAGTCGAGTTCTCCCACGCATCTGGCGCCGTCCAACAGGTCGGGGACGAACGGCCTTACCCAGTCGCTGAATTCATATAGGATACGTGCTATCTCACGGGTTTCCGCGAAATGCAGTTCGCTTATTTCATTGGATATTTCCACTATCTCAGCCGGCTCGATGAATGTCGTCTTGCCGGAAGAGGACTCGTCATAGACAAAGCCCTGTATCTTTCGCTTGTTGGCGGAATTGACTGGGATGAGCATCTTGCCGTCTCGCATCACGACTGAGGCGTCGCTGTCCACAAGTCCCTCACTCTGAGCCTTTTTCAGAATCATGCCGATTCTCTTGGATATGGCTCCTTCCTTGTCTTTAAGTTTCCGGCGGATGTCATACAACTCGTCGGAAGCTGTATCTTTCACATTGCCGAACTTGTCCAGGATAGTGTCAATGCGGTGCTGCACGTCCGGGAACAGTACAATGCCGCTCACCATCTTCTTCAGATACGGATAAACGCCGTCCTTGATATTGGAAAAGAATATGGAAATTTTCCGGAGGGTCTCCAACATTGTCCTGAGTTTGCCGAGGGAGACAAGGTCAATGTTGGCCCCTTCATTGGTCAGCATCTCGAGGAAGCCGACGCAGTCGATGTATCCGTTGGACGGGAAGGACTCCTCGAACATGACGATGAGCCGCATCTCGTCGGTAAGCTGAAGCCTCCTGCGTATTTCCTTCGCGTTCGTGGAGAACTCTTCTTCCGATGTCCTTGTCGTGGCATATTCGGTGCTGCACCTGTCAGATATTATCTTCCTGACCCTATCGAACCCTAATATCGCTTCTATTCTCTCGTCTCTCATACTCTAATTCTAACCCTTTGCAGGACCCTCCTGTTTCTCCTGTCCTGAAGACAATGCGTTTCCAAGTTTGAGCTTCAGCTCATTGATATTGCTTATTTCCGTCAATTTTCCTCCGTGTCCGAATGATATTTCGCCGGTCTCTTCCGACACCACAATCACGTCAGCGTCAGTCTCTTCGGTTATGCCGATGGCGGCTTTGTGCCTCATTCCGTAGCGGGCCGGAATATCTGTGCGCTCTGTTATCGGCAGGGTGCATCTCGCGGCTAAAATATGATAATTGTCAATGATTACCGCGCCGTCGTGAAGCGGCGAGTTCTTGAAGAACAGGTTCATTATCAATCTTCTGTTGATGATGGCGTCGATCCTGTCGCCTGTTTCAATGACGTAGTCCAGACTGTTGTGGTGGGGTATCACTATCAAAGCCCCGGTCTTCTGCTCCGACATTGACCTGCACGCCTCGGTAATCTCTTTTACGGAAACATTGTCCATCGCCTTGTCCTCATTTCCGAGGAAGCGGTTGATGAATTTCCTGGTCTTCACGCCGATTTTGGAGCCGCTGCCGAAGCGCATGAGAAAATGCCTGATTTCCGGCTGGAAGATCACGATTACGGCCAGGACTCCGACGTCGATGAATGTGCCGAGAAGGGCGCTGACCAATTTCATTTTCAATGCATCGGCTATGACTCTGAGGACATAAATGGATATCACGGCAATGAAGATGTTCATGGCCGCGGAGTCCCGTATCCACCTGAATATAAAATAGATGAGCAGGGCGACCAACAGGACGTCCAACATATCTGTCACGTGGAATTTCAAAAATCCGAATATTTCCAGAAACGAGCTCATAAATTTTATCCATCTATTTCGAGAGGTTCCAGGCTACTTTCGAGAGGTTTCAGGCTACTCAAGAGTACTCAGTCGTCACTATTTCGCGATTTCTGCTGCCTCTCGATATCTCTACTGCCTCGCGGTATCTCAACTGCCTCGCTGTCTTCATCAGGCGCCATATCTCCACTTTCATCTTTCATCTTTCATCTTTCATCGGACGCCCGCCCGAAAGTTTCCCGAGAGGATTTCCTCCCCGAGTCAGCGTACCACCGAAAGTTTCCCGAGAGGCTTTTCTCTCCGATTCAGCGTCCTCCCGAGAGTTTCCCGACTACGCCACCTGAAATCTCGAGATTCCCATTTGGCACAAAAGTAATAAAAATTCTCGACTTATCTCCTTATCTCCCACCAACCAGGCCGTTCGCTGTTTCTCCTACACTCTCCTATTCCCCAACGCCAGTCCTTCACCAACCACGCCACCAGACCGAATCCGCTCCTCTCGTTCATCAATCTCCTTGCACGTTTATCCTAATCTCACCCTGTCTTACAACAACACTCATCAGTCCAGTTCATCACTTCCTACAATTACCAAGTTCGCTTTCCCGACAGTTCTCCCTGCACTGTTCTCCTTCAGTCTGGCAATTTAGAACTCGCGCGCATGGAATTGCACGGAATTTGAAGCGGTCAGCACCTATGTAACCCTCAAAAAATAACCTGCGTCATCTTAAGGAATCTTTTCGGTCTATATCTTTTTTCTCATCAGTCATGTGCCACCGGCACACCCCTTCTTCGAAAACAGATCTATCCTCGAAAATCTTCTCTTAATCTGAGGCAACTTATTATTACGTAATTCGGAGGAAAACATTATGAAGAAATTAAACATCGCGCTGGTCGCGCACGACGGAAGAAAGGAAGAACTCATATCATGGGTAAAGTTCAATGCGTCAATGCTTTCGAAGCATAATTTGTACGCAACAGGAACCACAGGACGTCTCATCGATGAGATTTCCATAGAGGTAGATGGCGAGGAGACGTTCCCGTTCAGAGGGAAAGTGACCAGATTATTGTCAGGACCTCTTGGCGGAGACCAGCAAATCGGTGCAATGATTGCCGAGCGCCGCATCGACATGCTTATTTTCTTCTGCGACAACCTCATTGTCCAGGGACACCAGAACGACGTATCCGCATTGAGTCGTCTCGCATCGCTGTACAACATTGCCTTCGCCACTAACCGGACAACGGCTGACCTTCTGTTGACATCACCGCTGCTTGACGATTCCAATTACGAAATCCAGATTCCGGACTGCATCGCAAACTACGCGAACCGCAAACTGTAAGTCTGAGATCTTGCAGGAGACTGTCTGAAAAGTCAAATATTCCTCAGTGAGAATCGAGAATCCGCTTCTGGCCTTGTATAGGGGTACGGAGTGTTTCAGTCTCGCGAGGACTTTTCGGACAGTGCTTCATTTTGAATGACTTGTCTGGAAAATACTCACTTTCTACGGACAAACTACACTTCGCGAGTCAACTGTTTTCAGGAATTAGTTACTCCTACATTCAACATCAACTGGCTGCAAAAAACCGAACAACCTGCGTAGAGTAACCTGCAAATTACTGTGTAGCAGCTGTTTAGCTATTTTCCAGAGTTATGACAACCCTGAAAACACCTAAAGCGATGATTTTCAGCAATTTACAGATTGCGCCTCGTGTATCATCCTGAGTCATCAACTAAAATCAGAAAAGACCGATAGTCACAACCGGTTCAACCAAAGCCACAATCCGTCCGTAAATGACAATTCATCCGTGAAACCCCGCCTTCTGCCGGACAGATTTCAGTAGTCGCTCCAGCTCACCTCCGTAAGCTCCCGACAGCAGGCAACAGTGTAGAACAAGATAAAAACCGTGTCAATGGCTCAGCAACAAGGTTGCCACCGTGGGGACTTGCCGCCCTCGCACAAGAGGGAGGCGCCTGCAAAGCAGGAGGGCCTGGTCCTCACGGCGGCTTCTTGTTGCCGGACATGATTGCTTCTGGGAGGCATGATTAGAGAGAAAAACCGAACAACCTGCAGTTGAGCAGACGAACGAAAGCATTGATTCATAGCGAATTAGCCGAAAGACCAAAAGTCAGGTTACCCTATTTTTCATATAACCTGGCATTCAGCAACGAACATAATCTATTGATACACAGCAATATAAGCCAAAGCCAAACACGCAGGTTGTTCGAAAATTACAGCGAAGCGTAGATCTCCTCAGATGCCGGATTTGAGAACAACGGATCTTAGGTCTCAATCTATTGTGGACAATAAAGCTATACCATCAGATATTCGCCCATTGGCAACTGAGATTGTACAGCAGTAACACTTAACTGCGGAAGGTACACAGCCGACACAGGACGACACAACACGCGCAACCAGTAAGTCGCAGATTATCAGGATTTTAACCAAATTCAGAGTTAAGAAAATCACAACTCTGAAAACACCTAAACATCTGTTATACAGCGCTTTACAGGTCGCGCTATTGTATCTTCAGCAAACTATTTTCAGGACAATACAAGCGAGGAATTCCGTCCGAAGGATTAACTTTCAACGACGGGGGCCAAAACGCACGATTTGCACACGTGACAATGAAATAAAAGGGATGACGGGGGCGAAAAGGCCAGATTTGCACCCGTGAATCAAACGACGTAGGCAAAAGAGGCGATTTTGCCCCCGTGGCGACAGCAAATACGTGGAGGAGGCAAAGGCCACGCACGTCGTCAGGGTTTGGGACAACAGCCTCACAACATAGCGAAGAAGTCCGACCGAAGTGCTACCAAGGCATCATCAGATGCCGGCCGAAGAACAGCGAAGCGGTGGCATGCGCTATGGTGCGCACGGAGGCCTGATGTGCCCCCTTGAAAAGGGGG
>ERZ779797.454-NODE-454-length-17603-cov-5.406086_pt1 | contig 17603 bp, 15 predicted proteins | sample MGYA00511886_ERZ779797 | MGnify/ENA primary metagenome ERZ779797 (study PRJEB29588, sample SAMEA2155055) | human gut metagenome | biome: human gut; feature: human-associated habitat; material: faeces | place: Denmark | collected 2008/2010 ... | reverse complement strand
CGATTTCCTGCTGATTATCAAGGACCTGCTCGTGCAGTTCTTCTTTGGAGGAGTAATCGGCTATGCCATGGGACGGTTCAGCGTGTGGCTGATTAACCGCATCAACCTGTCGAACAGCTCGCTCTATCCCATCCTCCTATTAAGCCTGCTGTTCATCACCTTCACCATTACCGACCAGCTGAAAGGAAACGCTTACCTGGCGGTGTACATCATGGGAGTCATCCTCGGAAATACCCGGCTGGCTTTCCGGAAAGAAATCAGCACCTTCATGAACGGACTGACCTGGCTGTTCCAGATTGTCATTTTCATCACCCTGGGACTGCTGGTCAACCCGCACGAAATGCTCGACATCACGGCTGTGGGCTTGCTCATCGGCGTGTTCATGATTCTCGTGGCACGTCCGCTCAGCGTATTCCTCTGCCTGCTTCCTTTCCGCAACATCACGAACAAAGGCAGGCTGTTCGTCTCGTGGGTGGGACTGAGAGGAGCTACCCCCATCATTTTTGCGACTTACCCGGTATTGGCTCAAATAGAGGGTTCACAGCAATTGTTCAACATTGTATTCTTCATCACCCTTCTTTCTTTGGTGATTCAGGGAATGACCATTACCAAGGCGGCTAAAATCCTGCAGCTGGACTTGCCCGCACCTAAAGAAGGAAATGAATTTGGAGTGGAACTGCCGGAAGAAATTGATACCCATCTGAATGACCTCACCCTGACAGCCGAAATGCTGGAAGACAAAAACAGACTGGCCGAAATGCAGATTCCGAAAGGAACATTGGTCATGCTCGTGAAACGTGGCAATGAGTTCCTCATTCCCAACGGACAAATGGAGTTGAAACCGGGAGACAAATTACTGCTTATATCAGAAAACAAAAACAAGTCGGCTGATTAATTCTCAGCCAACTTGTTTTTCAAATATTCATAAAAATCGTACTGGGCACGTACATCATCGTTACCCGGTTTTCTTTTAAAGATATTCCTCAACTGATTGTCTACCCAGCATGCCTTCCGGTTGGCCGACAGCTGAAGTTCCAGCATGTCTGTCAATTCCCGACGAAGCCTGCCGTCGAGAATAGGAGTTACCGCCTCGATACGACGATACAAATTACGACGCATCCAGTCGGGCGAACCGATAAAAACCAACGGATCACCTCCATTCCCAAAGTACCACACGCGGGCATGCTCCAAAAAACTATCCACGATACGGGTAACCCGAATATTCCGACTAAACGATTCTCCCGGCACCAGGCAGCAGATTCCTCTTACAATCAAATCAATCTGTACCCCTGCCTCACTGGCACGATACAGCTCATCTATCATAGCCGTATCCTGCAAGGCATTCATCTTCAAAATAATCCGGCCAGGCTTTCCCTCTTTCACCAAATCGATTTCCCGCTGAATGAGGGCTTTCAATTCCGGAAGCAGATTGAACCGTGCTATTAACAGGCGTTTGAAACGAGGCTCTGTCACTTCCTTCCGCAAGACCTTAAACAGGGTACACATGTCATCCACTATCTGCTTGTTGCAGGTATACAAAGCTATGTCTGCATAAATCTTTGCCGTCTTCTCATTAAAATTACCCGTACTGACATACGCGTAGCTTCTTAACCGTTCTCCCTTGTCATTCTTCCGGAGAATCAATGCTACCTTGGCATGTACTTTCAGTCCCGGAATGCTGAATATAATGTCAATCCCTGCCTTCCGCATCAATTCGGCCGTAGCCAGGTTATTTTCCTCATCAAAGCGGGCTTTCAGCTCCACGAACACCGTGACATGCTTCCCGTTTCGTGCGGCAGCAATCAAGGCGTTAATCACTTCCGAATGTTCCGCCACACGATACTGCGTAATCATGATTTCACGACAAAATGGATCGTGAACGGCTTCATACAGAAAATGAATGAAATGTTCAAAACTGTGATACGGATAATAAAGCAGCATATCCCGTTTGGCTATCCGGCGATACATAAAGTGTTTTTCGTTCATCCCGGGCAAGAACATAGGCTGGGGCTTGACGATGGCCGGAATATCCGGATTTGGATTGGGAAGGGACGCCAAGTCTTCCAGATTCAGATGCTTGTCGCCAGGCACAAGCTCTTCCCGGTTGATTCCCAGCGCTTCTACCAGGGCATCCAGAAAATCATCCGGCATTTTCCGGTCATACACAAAACGGCAGATGGCCCCAATCTTACGTTTCTTCACCTTCTCCTTCAGTTTTTCCACCATGCTCTCTGCAGGTACATCATCTACAAACACATCGGCATCACGTGAAATCTTACAACAGTAACTACACTCTACCTCGTAGCCGATAAACACTTCCTTCAAGTTTGCCTTAATTATATCCTCCAGAAACATGAGGTAATAGTTTCCCTCATGCGAAGGAAGCTGCACAAAACGGGGCACCTTGCTATAAGGCATTTTTATAATATAATATTCCGGCTTCTCCTGCGCATCCTTCCATACCTTTACAGCCAGATATAAACGTCTGTCCCGCAAGAAAAAGCGTACGTTTTCCGGATCAATCTTCACCGGCTGAATGTAGGGAAACACTTCTTCCATAAAAAAGCGGTGTACAAATTCCTTATGAAAATCCTCCACCTCGCTTTTACTCTGGTAAAACACCACATGATTGCGCCGCAATGCAGGAAGAATCTTTTCTTCATAGATACGTACACGGTCTTCCAGCTGCCGGTTCACGGTATCCGTAATCTGCCGGATCAAGGCATGAGCCTCATCCACGGTCATGTCTTCACTCTTACCTCCAGATGCAACCGCCTTATGTTCTGCCACACGCACCTGGTAAAACTCTTCCAGGTTAGACGAATAAATAGCTATGAAATTGATTCTCTCGAACAAAGGAAGCGTATCATCATCTGCCTCCAGTAATACGCGGTGATTAAATGACAACCAGCTTATATCGCGGTTGAAATAGTTATAGTGGCTTTCCATATACTGAAATCATTCAAGGTTTTTTCAAATGTAGTATCTTTGCCGGACAAAAGCAAAAGAAAAATGAAAAGAATCGGACTCTTATCTGATACCCATGCCTACTGGGACGAACGTTATCTAAAATATTTTGATACGTGTGATGAAATATGGCATGCCGGCGACATCGGTTCACTGGAAGTAGCCGAACGGTTGGCCGCATTCCGTCCGCTGCGGGCTGTCTACGGAAACATCGACGGACAAGACCTGCGCATACGCTTTCCGGAAATCAACCGTTTCCAGTTAGAAGGCACTGACGTACTCATCAAACACATCGGAGGTTATCCCGGGAAGTACGATCCTTCCATCCGAAAAACACTCATGACACAGCCTCCCAAGCTGTTTATCAGCGGTCATTCACACATTCTGAAAGTCAAATACGATTCCAGTCTGGGACTACTTCACATCAACCCGGGAGCGGCAGGGAAATATGGTTTTCATAAGGTACGAACCCTTGTACGCTTCAGCATAGAAAACGGAAATTTCTCCGATTTGGAGGTGATTGAGCTGAATGATTAAAACAAAAAAATCTTGTCACATTCAAAAAACTTTCCGAAATTTGCACCCAAAATAAAACTCTATATGAAAACTTATTTAGTTACTGGAGCTGCCGGATTCATCGGAGCCAACTATATAAAATATATTTTAGGCAAACATGATGACGTCAAAATTGTCATCCTCGACGCATTGACGTATGCGGGAAATTTAGAAACTATTTCACAGGACATCGACAATGAACGCTGCTTCTTCGTAAAAGGAAATATCTGCGACCGTAACCTGGCCGACCAGCTATTTGCTGATTACAAATTTGATTACATCGTGAATTTCGCAGCCGAAAGTCATGTAGACCGCAGCATCGAAAATCCTCAATTATTCTTGCAGACCAACATCTTGGGAACCCAGAACCTGCTGGATGCAGCCCGCCGGGCATGGGTCACCGGAAAAGATGAAAACGGATACCCTACCTGGAGAAAAGGTGTTCGCTTCCATCAGGTATCGACCGATGAAGTATACGGTTCTTTGGGTGCAGAAGGGTATTTTACAGAAGAAACTCCCCTCTGTCCGCACAGTCCGTACAGTGCTTCAAAGACCAGTGCCGACCTGATTGTGATGGCTTACCGCGACACCTATAAAATGCCTGTAACTATCAGCCGCTGCTCCAACAACTACGGTCCTTATCACTTCCCCGAAAAGCTGATTCCGCTTATCATCAAGAATATCCTGGAAGGAAAACGCCTGCCTGTATACGGAGACGGTACCAATGTACGCGACTGGCTCTACGTGGAAGACCACTGCAAGGCCATCGACATGATTGTCCGCAACGGCAAGGACGGTGAGGTTTATAATGTAGGAGGTCATAACGAAAAACAGAATATTGAAATCGTCAAACTGACCATTGCTACTATTCACCAGATAATGACCGAGCAGCCGGAATACCGGAGCATCCTTAAAAAGAAAGAGATGACTACTGACGGACAAATCAGCATTGACTGGATTAATGATTCACTGATTACTTTTGTCAAGGACAGACTCGGACACGACCAGCGTTATGCCATTGACCCGACTAAAATTACCCGCGAACTCGGATGGACTCCAGAGACTAAATTTGAAGATGGTATCGTAAAAACCATCCGATGGTATCTTGACAACCAGAAATGGGTGAAAAACGTAACCAGCGGCGAATACCAGAACTACTACGAAAACATGTACAAGAATCGCTAAACAGCCTTTCTTTATATTACATAATAGAATGTCATTCCGGAAAGAGATTTCCAGAATGACATTTTTTATTTTCAGCATTTCCTTTTCACTTTATCAGTAAGTAAAAAGAAATAAAAAACATTTTGATAACTTATTTCTGAAATCGCTTGCACATTTACAAAATACACCTATCTTTGCAAGCAAATAAACATTTAAAGAAATTCACACATGAGTTACCTTATAAAACCAGTCGGCTATAAGCCGTTGCTTGACATGAAACAGACCGAACTGGGCATCAAGCAAATTAAAGAGTTTTTCCAGCAGAACCTCTCGTCCGAACTTCGTTTACGCCGTGTTACCGCTCCTTTGTTCGTTTTGAAAGGAATGGGAATCAACGACGACTTGAGCGGTACAGAACGCCCTGTCAGCTTCCCCATCAAAGACTTGGGAGACCAGCAGGCAGAAGTCGTTCACTCACTGGCCAAATGGAAACGCGTTACTCTGGCCGACTATCAGATTGAGCCGGGCTACGGAATTTATACCGATATGAATGCGATACGTGCCGATGAAGAGTTGGGCAACATACATTCTCTTTATGTAGACCAGTGGGACTGGGAGCGAGTGATTACTCCGGAACAGCGTACCGTGGACTTCCTGAAAAGCATCGTGACCCGTATCTATGCTGCCATGCGCCGCACGGAATACATGATTTGTGAAATGTATCCGCAAATCAAGTCCTTCCTACCGCACGACGTACACTTCATTCATTCGGAAGACTTGTTGCAAATGTATCCTGACAAGACAGCCAAGGAACGTGAAAACCTGATTACAGAACGCTTTGGAGCCGTTTTCATTATCGGAATCGGAAACAAGCTGAGCAACGGACAACCGCATGACCTGCGCGCGCCGGACTATGATGACTACACCACCATAGACCCCAAAACGGGACTTCCGGGCCTGAACGGTGACTTGCTGGTATGGAACGAAGTGCTGCAACGTGCCCTGGAAATCTCTTCCATGGGTATCCGCGTGGACAAGGCAGCCATGCTCAAGCAGCTGGAACTGGCAGGAAAGGAAGAACGCACTAAGCTGTATTTCCACCAGCGCCGGCTGAACGACACACTTCCCCTGACCATCGGCGGAGGTATCGGGCAGTCACGCCTGTGTATGCTTTACCTGAAGAAGGCACATATCGGAGAAATCCAGGCCAGCATCTGGCCGGAAGACATGCGTGAAGAATGCGCACGGCTGGGCATGCAGCTTATCTGACAAACACATAGATCATCATATAAAATAACAATCCCCTTGCTCCACCCGTACAAACGGAGCAAGGGGATTTCTTTTTGCGTATTTATTGATTTGTTGTTTCTTACCAGTTGATAGGAGTCTCTCCATGAGCCACCAGGTATTCATTGGTACGGCTGAAATGCTTGTTCCCAAAGAAACCATTATAAGCCGACAAGGGAGACGGGTGAACGGAAGTCAATACCAGATGCTTGTTGCGGTCAATAAACGCTCCTTTCTTCTGCGCATAAGAACCCCACAAGATAAACACCAAATGTTCTTTCTGCTCCGCCAGCACACGGATAGCCGCATCCGTAAACTCTTCCCAACCTCTGCGCTGATGTGAACCAGCCTGATGAGCACGCACCGTCAAGGTAGCGTTCAGCAACAGCACGCCCTGCTCGGCCCAGCGTGTCAGGTTACCACTGGAGGGAATCGGCATACCCAAATCATCGTGAATTTCCTTGAATATATTCTGCAAAGAAGGAGGAAATGCCACCCCGTCGTTCACCGAAAAACACAAGCCATGCGCTTGTCCCGGTCCGTGATAGGGGTCCTGCCCGATAATCACCACTTTCACCTTATCAAAAGGACAAAGGTTGAATGCATTGAAAATCAATCTTCCGGGAGGATATACCGTAGTCTGCTGATACTCCTGACGGACAAAATCGGTCAACCGGACAAAATAATCTTTTTCAAACTCCGGCGCCAGTGCTTTTTTCCAGCCTTCTTCTATCTGTACATTCATAATACGATGAGTAAATAATTAATCCCAAAGGTTCAGTTTATTCTTTTGAGCTTCCGCAAGTGAAACCGTCTGTACCGTTTTCTGACGATTCTTTTCACGCAAAGCCTGATATTCTTCATTCAAAGCTTCCACAAAAGCCGGACGCTGCTCACGATTCAGCAACTTGGCAGCTACCAGCGCATTTTGTGAAGCATCCTTCATGTATACCACCGGCGCATGATACACCGGAGCAATCTTCAGTGCCGTATGCAATTTCGAAGTGGTAGCCCCGCCAATCATCACCGGAATATCCAGTCCAGCCCGCTGAAGTTCAGTCACCACATGCACCATTTCTTCCAGCGAAGGAGTAATCAGTCCGCTCAGTCCTACGATGTCCACCTTTTCACGGATAGCCGTTTCTACAATCTTCTCGGCAGGCACCATCACACCCAAGTCTATAATTTCATAGTTGTTGCATGCCATGACCACCGACACAATGTTCTTTCCGATGTCGTGCACATCACCCTTCACCGTAGCTACCAGTACCTTTCCGGCACTGCGGGCACCTTCTTCCTTTTCTGCCTCAATATAAGGCTGAAGAATGGCTACCGCCTTTTTCATGGTTCGCGCGGTTTTCACTACCTGCGGCAAGAACATTTTTCCCGAACCAAATAAGTCTCCTACATGGTTCATTCCTGCCATCAGCGGTCCTTCGATGATGCTCACCGCATTCGGATAACGTGAAAGCGCCTCCTGCAAGTCTTCCTCCAGATAATCCGAAAGTCCTTTCACCAGCGCATATTGCAACCGTTCTTCTACCGTGGTATTATTTCGCCACAATAGTTGAGCCGACGCATTTCCTTCTTGAGAAGCTGTACCTTCTTTCTCCTGCTTCAGTCGTTCCGCCGTTTCAATCAAACGTTCTGCGGCATCCGGCCGACGGTTCAGCACGACATCCTCAATCCGTTCCAGAATATCCTGCGGAATATCCGTGTACAATACAGACGTAGCCGGATTGACAATTCCCATATCCATTCCCTGCTGAATGGCATGATACAAGAATACGGCATGCATAGCCTCACGAATGTAGTTGTTGCCACGGAAAGAGAACGACAAGTTGCTCACCCCTCCACTGACATGAGCTCCCGGCAGATTCTTGCGTATCCATCCGGTAGCCTGAATGAAATCAACCGCATAGTTATTATGTTCTTCGATACCCGTAGCCACGGCCAGTACATTAGGGTCGAAAATAATATCTTCAGGTGCAAATCCTACCTTATCTACCAAAATGCGATATGCCCGTTCGCATACCTCAATCTTGCGACTGTACGTATCGGCCTGTCCCTTCTCGTCAAAAGCCATGACGATGACCGCCGCTCCAAGCTGCTTCACCTCACGGGCGTGCGCTATAAAGACTTCCTCTCCTTCCTTCAAGGAGATAGAATTGACAATACATTTTCCCTGCACACATTTCAGTCCGGCACGTATCACTTCCCACTTGGAAGAGTCAATCATAATGGGCACACGGGCTATTTCAGGTTCTGAAGCCACCAGATTCAGGAAGGTAGTCATCTCTTGTGCAGCATCGAGCAAGCCATCATCCATATTCACGTCAATGACCAAAGCGCCGTCTTCCACCTGCTTGCGGGCTATCGACAAAGCCTCATCATATTTCTTCTCATTAATGAGTCGCAAAAACTTGCGCGAACCTGCCACGTTACAGCGTTCACCTACATTGACGAAATTGATTTCCGGAGAAACTTCGAGCAACTCCAATCCCGACAACCACAAATGCGCATGCTTCTTTACAGGCACACGGGGCTGTACTTCTTGTATCAAATCCTGATACTTGGCAATGTATTGTTCCGTCGTACCACAGCATCCCCCGATAATATTCACCAGTCCTTCTTCGATATACTCCTTCACTTCGGCAGCCATATCTTCGGGAGTCTGGTCATATTGTCCCAGCGAATTCGGCAATCCGGCATTCGGATAAGCACTGATATAATAAGGCGCACGTGAGGCTAGCTGCTCCAGGAAAGGCTTCAACTGACGGGCACCAAATGAGCAGTTCAATCCGACAGAGAACAAGTCCGCATGCTCCACCGAAGCCAAAAAGGCATCTAACGTCTGCCCAGACAAGGTACGTCCGGCAATATCCGACACGGTAACCGACAGCATCAAAGGTACCCTACGTCCGGTCTTTTCCATCGACAATTCAGCCGCCCGAATAGCCGCCTTGGCATTCAGCGTGTCAAAAATAGTCTCTATCAGCAGGGCATCCACTCCCCCTTCCAGCAAGGCTTCCATTTGTTCACAATAAGCGGCCTGCAATTCATCGAAAGTCAGCGCGCGAAAAGCCGGGTTATTTACGTCCGGACTCATGGAGCAAGTCTTGTTGGTAGGCCCTACAGAACCCGCCACAAAACGCGGCTTTTCCGGATTCAATGCTGTAAACTCATCGGCCATCCGGCGTGCCAGACGTGCTGCCGCAAGATTAATTTCCCGACAATAAGCCTGCACATGATAGTCGGCCATTGACACCGACGTAGCATTAAAGCTATTGGTTTCAATAATATCGGCACCTGCCACAAGGTATTTCCGATGAATATCTTCTATTACTTCCGGACGAGTAAGACACAGCAAGTCGTTATTCCCTTTCAATTGCCCGGGAATATCCTTAAAACGTTCTCCACGGAAATCTGCTTCCGAAAGATTATATTGCTGTATCATCGTACCCATGGCTCCATCGAGCACCAGGATACGCTCCCGTATCAGTTGTTGTATCGTCTTTGTCTGCATAGTTTTCGTGCACATTATTTAATTTAGCGTTTGAACATACGGTCCATCATCCGTCTGTCTTCTTTTTCCTTCAACGTCTGACGTTTGTCATACTGTTTCTTACCCTTGGCCAATGCAATGACCACCTTGGCCAGTCCCCGCTCGTTGATATACATGCGGGTAGGCACAATTGTAAAGCCAGGTTCATCAGAAGTACGCTGCAACTTGCGCAATTCTTTCTTTGTCAGCAGTAACTTACGGTCACGACGAGCCGTATGATTGTTATAAGAGCCATAAAAATACTCCGCAATGTGCATGTTCTTCACCCACAGTTCTCCACGAGAAAAGAAACAGAAAGTATCTACCAGACTGGCCTTTCCCTGCCGGATGGACTTGATTTCCGTTCCGGTCAGCACAATTCCGGCCGTGTACGTATCGATAAATTCATAATCGAACGACGCCCGCTTGTTCTTGATATTAATATTATTTGAAACAGGTCTCATCAATTCAAAATTACAGACAATTTATTAAACACAAATTCTATCATCACCGGAGAAACCAGTATCAGAATGGAGGCGACAACCGTATAGGAAGTCAACTTGTTTTCCGGTATTTCCAAAAAGCGTCGTGCGCCTTCAAACACCACGAGCACCGTATAGAGCTGAAGAATCCAGTGAAGTATCTCAATGGAAATCAGTCCATTTACAATATCGAGCACAAACAGCACCGTCATGGAATAGCCCACAAATACTTGGAGAGTTTCCTTTGGAATATACTTGTTGAACAAATTCCAGCTGATTTTATCCAGCAGATAAGTTGCGACAAAAAAACCACCAAACAACGATACCGCAATGGCACAACAGCGAGTCAAAGCCCACTGAAAAAACTCCGTACTGACGTCACGCCCGATAAACGTACCTATAAATTCCGACAGTCCGCACAATCCGATAAGCGGATAAACGTACTCCGACATCATCCGGCTTCCCTGCCCTTCCGTAGCTTCTTTTTCCCAAAAACGACTGGGAGAAGAAAGCAAAAAAGCCATTTTATTGAAAAATTCTTTATAATTCATTCCCAATTCTTTTCATTATGCGATGAAACGAATTGCAAATTTACAAAAAAGAATGAGATTAAGGAAAGAGGAAGATATCTTTTCAAGCTATTTAAAATTCGGTATTCCAAAAACCGGATTTCCCTTGAAAAATACAGCAATACAAAGAGGAAAAAGCCCTCTTTTTTCTGAAGATTTTGCCACTTTCCAAAACGAACTTACGTTTGAAATCAAACATCCTTGTGTTTCAACTAAAACGCCCTTGCGTTTTAATCAAAACTCTTTGACGTTTTATCTTAAACGCAAAGACGTTTTGAATAGAGCACAAGGGCGTTTTTCAGGAAGAAAAAAACTGCATTGTAAAATCTTGCAAAAAGACTTTACAATGCAGCTTATCTAATAGGAATACTCCTTTTTGTTAATTATTAGAAGAAGTGTCTTTATACAAAGTATAAGTAACAGTCTTCGTTTGTTTCTTTGCAATTGTCGGAACAGATGAAGCACTATTATTATACTCATATTCCACAGTCACCTTTTCCGGTTCACTTCCACCGTGCGCAGATTTATACATTGAAATGACATTCTGCAAATTCACATAAGACACATTGGTATACTGAATATTATAGTCACTTGCCCAGCTCTCAGTTTCATCAGCTTCGTCGGTTGAAGAACCTCCGATACCTGAAATTTCATAGCGCAAATACAACTTCAACGTCTTTGCAGCTTCATCATCTTCACTGGACAAATAATAAAGTCTCAAACTATGGTTTGCCAATTCTGTAGAAAGATTTTCACTCGTCGTTCCTTTTTTCAGGAAAATGGTAGGAGCCAAAATCAAATACTTATTATTCCCCCATACAAGAGCATCTCTATCCCCTAATGAATAAATAGATACGGTTTTTGTTTCTTCTGGCAGAATAGTAGACGGGTATCCTAAATCCTGCAAATAAACCGGATCTTGCAACAAGGTAACAGGCAAGTTCTTAGAACTAGAAGTACCACTCATAATAGACTGCAAATCGGCATCTTCATATCGGTAAGCAATATAAGCCATCTGAGATTTCGGAGTTGTCGTCAAAGATTTATTAGGTACACACACCCAACCATACATTGAGTTAAAAGAAGTACTACCAAAAGTACTTGTACTAACCTCCACATAATCAACAATTTCTGTTATACCATCATCTTCTGAGTTCAAACAAGAACTAAACCCCACCATTGTTAATAATGCAGCAAAAACGACTGCCAATTTCTGTTTTTTCATACTCTATTCTACTCTTATCTTTAGTTTATAATCAATTTTTTAGATTTAAAATTCACAAAATAAATACGTAAAATCAAAAAGACTGCATGAGAGCAGTGTTATTTTAACACAAATAAACCATTTAAGCCTGTTGCACCTGAGCAAAACTATCCAGATGTTCATCTACGTAAGTTGCTATCTGCGCGGTAATCTGCTCTTCCTCTTCCATATATCGTTCTTCCAAGTCGTCAAAAGCCTCGTATTGCTCATACATGGCCATGAACTCCTCTTCCGTACGTTCCTTCTCCAAATCCGCGCGATGGGCATCGTAAATCTTTTTTGCTTCGTAAATCAACTTAGAAAACTCTTTTGCCCCAAACATACGCATCGCTTTGGCAAATGGATTATCAAAGATATACGGTCCGTATCCATTCTGGATAAGCTGTACGAAACCTCCTTCCATCACCTCCTCACGAAAGAAATGATAGCCTAACAATGTATGCTGATACCCGTTCAGCAACGGCATGGTATCCGCATTAATCTTTCCTCCTGTCACTTCCAGGTATTTATCAATAAACACTTTCAAAAAAGCATCCATTCCTTCTTCCGCTCCTTTGCGCAAATCCGCATCTGAAACCGTAATCTGATTCATTTCCATTCTATACCTAATAATTGTTACCTATTTTATGTAAACCCTTCACTGGGCATATCGCCGTATTCAGGACAAAGATACAAGTTTCTCTCAGAAGATAAAAAACATTTTGTCAAGCGGACTTTGCAAAACGACCCAAACCGAAAAAAATATCATTAAAATGTAACAAAAAGTTTGGTTTCCCCCGTTGCAGAACGAAATAAAACGACTAACTTTGCGAATGGATTAAGGAAGAAATTTCCTAATTCAAGGTTTACGAAATACCTATTTTTTATTACCAATAAAACGTAAAGAATATGACTTATTCACACGAAGTTGAACACATGTGTGTTGTAAAAAAAGGACCTAATCATGGTCCAGCTCCAATTCCTGAAGAAGGAAAATGGGTTAAATCAAAAGAAATTAAAGATATCTCTGGTTTAACTCACGGTATTGGTTGGTGTGCTCCTCAGCAGGGTGCCTGCAAGTTGACACTGAACGTAAAAGAAGGTGTGATCCAGGAAGCATTGGTTGAAACAATCGGTTGCTCTGGTATGACTCACTCAGCTGCTATGGCATCTGAAATCCTGCCGGGAAAAACCATCTTGGAAGCATTGAACACTGACTTGGTGTGCGACGCTATCAATACAGCTATGCGTGAATTGTTCTTGCAGATTGTGTACGGACGTACTCAGTCAGCTTTCTCTGAAGGCGGTCTGATGATCGGTGCTGGTCTGGAAGACTTGGGTAAAGGTCTGCGTAGCCAGGTAGGTACTCTGTACGGTACTTTGGCAAAAGGTCCTCGTTACCTGGAAATGGCTGAAGGCTATATCAAAACTATCGCTCTTGACAAGAACGACGAAATCTGCGGATACGAATTCGTTCACCTGGGCAAGTTCATGGATGAGATCAAGAAAGGCACTGACGCAAACGAAGCTTTGAAAAAAGTAACTGGTACTTACGGACGCTTCACAGCAGAACAAGGTGCAGTTAAACATATTGACCCACGTCACGAATAATATAAGGAGGAAAGAACATTATGATTAGAGAAGTAAAATTTGAAAGCCAGGACCGTCGTATCAAACAGATTCTTGCTGCTTTGAACGCTAACGGTATCAAAGACATCGAAGAAGCTAACGCTATCTGCGAACAATATGGTCTTGATCCTTATAAAACTTGTGAAGAAACTCAGCCTATCTGCTTCGAAAATGCAAAATGGGCTTACGTAGTAGGTTGCGCCATCGCTCTTAAGAAAGGTTGCAAAAACGCTGCTGAAGCTGCTGAAGCAATCGGTATCGGTTTGCAGTCATTCTGTATCCCGGGTTCAGTTGCTGATGACCGTAAAGTAGGTTTGGGTCACGGTAACTTGGCTGCTATGTTGCTGCGCGAAGAAACTAAATGTTTCGCATTCTTGGCAGGTCACGAATCATTCGCTGCAGCTGAAGGTGCTATCAAAATCGCTGCTAAAGCAGACAAAGTACGTAAAGAACCTTTGCGTTGTATCTTGAACGGTCTGGGTAAAGACGCTGCACAGATCATCTCTCGTATCAACGGATTTACATACGTTCAGACTCAGTTTGACTACTACACTGGCGAACTGAAAGTAGTTCAGGAAATCGCTTACTCAGACGGTCCTCGTGCAAAAGTAAAATGCTACGGAGCTGACGACGTTCGCGAAGGTGTAGCTATCATGTGGAAAGAAGGTGTAGACGTATCTATCACAGGTAACTCTACTAACCCGACTCGTTTCCAGCATCCGGTTGCAGGTACTTACAAGAAAGAACGTGTTCTTGCAGGTAAACCTTATTTCTCAGTAGCTTCAGGTGGTGGTACAGGTCGTACACTTCACCCGGATAACATGGCTGCTGGTCCTGCTTCTTACGGTATGACAGATACTATGGGACGTATGCACTCAGATGCTCAGTTCGCTGGTTCTTCATCAGTTCCTGCTCACGTAGAAATGATGGGATTCCTGGGTATCGGTAACAACCCAATGGTAGGTTGTACAGTAGCTTGCGCAGTTGACGTTGCTACTGCTTTGAATAAGTAATCTATACTTAATCAAATATATAAACTCCTGTAATCTAAATGGTTGCAGGAGTTTTTTTATTTGCCGTAAATTATAGTTTAGGGATATTCTAATAGCCTTCTTTTTGGTTATCTTGTCTTATCAGGTAAGAAGAAAAATGATACTATAACAACCTAAAATATGGTTCCTCCAAAGGCTATTACAGTCAAGCCCAAAGCAGAACAATTGCCACTTAATTAAGCACTAAAAAAGTGATTTTTGCAGCCCATTTGCAGCCCAATTTGCCATTTTCAAAAATGGGCTGCAAAAACTTATATAATCAACTATAGTACAATGAGATATACTCCATTTTACAATCATTTTAATATGGAAAAACATTGTACGATGGTTTACTTTTCATTGAGAGAAAGTAAGCAAAACAAGAAAGGTTTATCACCTATTGAGGTTTCTATCTCCACAAACGGAAAAAGAATCTATTTCAGCACAGGTAAATATGCACGTTCTACAGACTGGAATAGAGAAAAACAGTTAGTAAAAGGTAAGAGTGAAGAAGCTCAATTAGTAAACAGCTATCTTACACAGCTAAGAAACAAAATATACCAGAAAGAAATTGAGCTACTTCAAATGGGCTACCTAATCACAGCAGAGCTACTAAAAGAAGCTGTTGCAGACAAAGTAGAAGCATTGAACGAAAAAAGCCTGTTTGAAGTCTTTGAAGAACATAACAGAGAACAGGAAAAGCTGGTTGGAAATGGAGTTTCTAAAGCTACTTATTGGATTTCTGTCTACACTGTAAGACTACTTAAAGAGTTTGTTCAGCAGAAATACAAAAGAGAGGATTTATACTTACGAGAACTGAACCTGAACTTTATCCAGTCTTTTCATACATTCCTAAGAATAGATAAAGGAATGGCTCAAAATTCATCTACCAAACACCTAAAGCTACTCAAAAAGATAATTAACCTTGCAGTAGCTAATTCCTATATGACTACCAATCCGTTCATTACTTATAAGGTAGAACGTGAGCCTGTAGAAATAGATTTCTTGGATGAAGAAGAACTAAGAAAGATTATCAACTTTGACACTCCCCTACCCAGACTGGAGAGAGCAAAGGATATGTTCCTCTTTGGGTGCTTCACTGGATTGAGCTACATCGACATCAAAACCTTAGCACCAGAACATTTTGAAAAGGACAATATAGGTAGAATTTGGATTAAGAAACGCAGGGTAAAAACTGGAGTTCTATCACGCATTCCCCTACTCCCTATTGCCAAACTGATACTGGATAAATACAGAGGTGGAGAGAAATTGCTTCCTATCCAAGACCCAGCAGATATAAACAAATACCTAAAGGATATAGCCATTTTGTGCGACATCAAGAAACGAATCACATTTCATACAAGCCGCCACACATTCGCAAGTACGGTTACTTTAGCTAATAATATCTCACTGGAAGTCGTTTCTAAAATGCTTGGTCACACCAATACCAGAATGACCAACCATTATGCCAAACTGATAGATAAGTGCATAGGTGAACAGATGGATAAGCTCATGGAAACATTTAAGACACTGTACAAAATTTTGTGTAAATGGAAACAGGATTCAGCTGTAAGTTTGTCATTTAATGAGAATTCCTATTAATATCTTCCACATAAATTTCCACTTATTATTACAAGTGGAAATTTTTTCATATATATCATTTATAAGAAATCCCTAATTTGATGAACTGATGATTTATTTATTAATAAGCCTAATGCTTGAAGCTTATACTTAGCAGATTCCTTAGAAACATTAAAATAACGACTGATTTCATTTGTTACACGATAAAATGTATTAACATTACAGTATTGGTCATCAAGAATTAGAACTCTTCCCTTTATTTTATCATAAAGGAATCTTTGCATAACTAATGCATAAAAAGATAAATCTGGCATAAGCAAGCAACTTGCAAAATAATTTGCTTGCAATTCCATTCTTTTTAAGACATCATTATTTACTTCAACATTCAAATCCTTTATAGTATCAATATTATCCTCTGTTAAATATTTAGAATGCAGTATATAATGTCCTAACTCATGAGCCAAAGTAAATCTAAAGCGATGAATATCTTTATCTAATTTGGATGATACATATATTCTATTAGAGATAAGCCTACCTAAAATTTCATATCCATTATGATATCCCAAATCTTTATCATATATAAATTGAATAGATTTTTTCTTTCCCAATTTACTACAAATATCATCTAATGGAGTTGGTTGTATTATTTGAAATACATCTGGTACATATTTTTTTAGAATATCTTCTGCACGCTTTTTTATTGTATCATTTTCCAAATACGGAATACTCAAATTAGATACATTTACTACTTTTTCAATAATTCCCAAATACTTGAAATACTCTCCAATAGAATAAAATATTTTAGAATCATATATACAAAAGGGTATTTGATTTATATCGTTACAAAGTAACTCTCTCACAGAATATTGTTGGCAAAAATTGGATATCCTATAAACATCATATATTATTTCGTTTTCAACAGCTCTTGCCAAACCTATACCTTTTGAAGAAGCCAAATTTAATCCATTTAAAGAATAACCAGAAGTTGTTACCATTATACCTTTAACATTGTACCCTGCTATTTGAGAAAGTTTCATTGCAAACTCTTCAATATTATCAATTGAAACCTTTGCCTTATAATCTTTACATTCAAAAACAAATAATAAAGAATATTTATCTGAATTGGGATAAGTTACTTCTACAGAAATATCTACAATAATATTATCTTGTCTATCCCTCGAATAATAAGCTTTCTGTCTAAAAACTTTACAAAAAATCTTATTAGCTAAAAAACTATTTTCTTCTATTCAATACTTCGGTAAATTTTTACCGATAAATTAAAATTAAACATAGAATCGGCATAATCCGGTTCAAAATTATATTCAAGAGATCATTGAAATACTGTCAAGAATAAATCGTCAAGGAGTAAGAAAAGGGATGAAAAAGATATGCTAAACAGCTGAGAATTAACAGAAAAAGTATTGCATAATTCACTGATTTTTAGTAAATTAGAAGTACTTCACCACTTTTAATTATGACTAAAGAATCACTCCTTATGCAATACCAATCCGAGTGCAGAAACGCTCTCGAATCAGCTGTAAATATAAGCAA
>ERZ779797.453-NODE-453-length-17626-cov-6.254909_pt1 | contig 17626 bp, 27 predicted proteins | sample MGYA00511886_ERZ779797 | MGnify/ENA primary metagenome ERZ779797 (study PRJEB29588, sample SAMEA2155055) | human gut metagenome | biome: human gut; feature: human-associated habitat; material: faeces | place: Denmark | collected 2008/2010 ... | reverse complement strand
CCCATGCGTAAAGCACCCCCCCCCCCGCGCGACCAGAAAGAAATCGACCGCCTTGACAAGATGCTGCGTGAAGCCGAAACCGCTCTCTCCATGGTGGCAGGAATGGAAACCGAAATCGAATTTGTGGAAAGCGGCAAGGGAGATGCATTCAATGTCTATGACAAGCGCATCGATCGGGCCAATTCCGAACTGTCAAAGCTTATCATCGGACAAACGATGACCATTGAGGACGGAAGCAGCCTCTCACAGTCTGAAACGCACCTTGAAGTGTTCCAGAACCTCGTGGAAAGTGACTGCGACATGCTGCGGGATATAGTGAACAACCAACTCATTCCGCGCATGGTTCGTCACGGTTTTCCTGTCAAGGGACTGCGTTTTGATTGGGACTACTCCATTGACTACACGCCCGAACAGCAGAAAGCCTACGAAGAAATGGTACTGCAGCACTACAAGGTGAAGCCACAGTACTTTGAGGAAAAATACGGCATTCCGTGCGAGGAGAAGGAACCGAAGGAAGAGCCGGACCCGGCAGATCCGAAAAAGAAGAAAGACGGCAAACAGGCTGGAACTCTGTCCCGTTTTTTCGACTGAGCCCCGAGGATTATTCGGGGCTGCATCTACGCTACAGTTCATTGCTTGGCAATCATACCCTCCAACTCTCAAAAGAGGACGAGGCAAAATTGATGCGTGACAAGCTTACAGAGATGTTCGACCGCATGATGAAAGCCCTGTTCCGGGAACAGGGGGCAAACCTTGAAATCAACATACTGGCTTCAGAAGAGGCGCAGGACTTTATAGAGACGCACGCCTCCGTCCTGGACTCTTCATTCCGGCAGGTGGAGATGTCCGAGGCCATGCGAGGGCGCCTGCAGAGGTCGGATTATATATTCTCAGGCCTGAAGACGTTCCATGAACTGAACGAAGCCTTCCCCTCCCTGCTGGATGAGAACGGCAATCGAAAAACGTTCGAACGCTTTTTGAACGATGTCCGGAAGATAGACGAAACCTATAATCGGGGCTACCTCCGGGCAGAGTACAACTTTGTGCAGGCTTCGGCGACTATGGCCGCCAAGTGGGAACGGTTCGCAGAAGACGGGGACCGCTACAACCTCCAGTACCGGACGGCCGGGGATGGCAAGGTTCGCCCGGAACATGCCGAACTGCATGGGGTAACACGACCTATGGCAGACCCCTTTTGGGAAGAGTATTTCCCGCCAAATGGATGGAACTGCAGGTGCACCGTAGTCCAGGTACGAAAATCCAAATATCCGGAAACGCCCTACGATGAGGCAATGGCATTGGGCGAGTCAGCCCTTCAAAGGGACACCAAAGGCATCTTCCGGTTCAACCCGGGAAAAGAACAGAAGACCATGCCGGATTACAACCCATACACCATCAAAAGGTGCAGGGATTGTGATATGGCCAAAGGGAAACTTAAACTGGCCTTCGTTCCGGACAACGAGCTGTGCGCCGCCTGCAAAATACTGCAAAAATGCGCCGGAGACCGGGAAAAGTCCGCACGAGCTATCGAACGTATCCATTATCTGCATGAAATGGAGCCTCTACTTCAAAAGAAAGTGGAAAAGAACATAAATGGCAAGGACTTGAATATCGGCTTTACCAAAGAGGGCAACAAGCACTTGTTCTCCGACACATTCGGACGGACACGCATCGTTTCCAAGGAGGACTTGAAGAACCTGGATTCACACCTTGAACGTGCCGAATATGTGGATGATTCCGCATTGACTCACCCAAGGACGGACAATGTGGAACACTTCTTCTACTTCAAAGTTAAAATCAATGGAAAATGGGTAAGGCTTAATGTTGCCAAAGAAGTAACAAGAAGGGATAACGGTTATATCCGCATAAAATACTTTTTATACTCAGTAAATGATATAATAGTAGAATAAAAAAAACAAAAGCACCAAGGGCGACACTTTGGACTAAAACGCCTGCTCGTCATTCCCTCAATGCTTCTGTGTTTGCAAATATACAAAACATTTTTTAATCCAATTGCTTATGAACAAGATTCTTTCATTTTTGAAACAAAGTAACCGCTACAAACACCTGGTAGGCGGTTTTATCGTGGGGCTGCCAGCCCTGACACCGTACGCGGCCTTATACGCAGCCGCCATCGCAGCCTCCTCGCTGGAGCTCAAAGACAAGCTCCGGGGCGGTCGTTGGGACTGGACGGACTGGACACTCACCGTGACCGGAGGAGCAATCGCCGCATTGATTTTCCTCGTTATCTAACAAGGGGACTGGCTTTTATCCGTACCTTTGCACCCCGGTGGAGCTTCCTGATAGTCCGTGTGGTCTATCGCGGGTACAACAATGCGAATGCGAATGGCGGCGTGTCGAATGCGAATGCGAATAACGATGCATCGAACTCGAACACGAATGTCGGCTCCCGTCTGGAAATCTAACAATCGGCGTACAACACCGGGGACGTGTCCCCTACCGTGGTGCCGAGGGAAGCAAGCCACAGCAAAAGCGCACAGGTGCGGAAAGCTGAAAAATCACGCGTCGGGTGGAGTTTGGTAGGCTCAAGTCAGCTCGAAGAAGTCAGACCCGGGGAAAGGAAGGCCCTTATCTTCCGTTTGTAAAACAATCAAAAAAAACGATGCTATAATGCACAGGCAAGGATATATAGTGGAAGAGATTGCCGATTATTCCAATATGGCGGAATCGTTCAACCAGGTCCTCCGTGGCTCCAAACGAAAAAAAAGCCGCCAGGGACGTTACCTGCTTGCGCACAGGGAAGAGGTGCTTCAGGAACTTACCGGAAAAATCAAGACGGGTACATTCACCGTCAAGGATTACCGGGAGAGGGAAATCGTGGAGGGTGGAAAAATGCGACGTATCCAGATACTCACCATGAAGGACCGCATCGCCGTCCACGCAATCATGGCCGTAGTGGACAGGCACCTGAAGAAACGGTTCATCCGTACCACCTCAGCCAGCATCAAGAACCGCGGCATGCACGACCTCATGGAGTACATACGCCGCGACATGAAAGAAGACCCGGAAGGAACACGCTACTGCTACAAATTCGACATCTCCAAGTTCTATGAGAGCGTGGGGCAGGATTTCGTAATGTATTGCGTCCGGAGGGTATTCAAAGACAAGAAACTCATCGCCATGCTTGACAACTTCGTAAGGCTCATGCCGCAAGGAATCAGCATCGGGCTGAGGTCGTCGCAAGGGTTGGGCAACCTGCTCCTGTCTGTTTTTTTAGACCATTATTTGAAGGACAAGTACGGCGTCCGCCATTTCTACCGCTATTGCGATGACGGCGTGGTACTCGGTGACGCGAAATCAGAATTGTGGAAGATTCGTGATGCCGTCCACTTCCAGGTCACACAAATCGGGCTTACCGTAAAGCCTGATGAACGTGTATTCCCGGTGGACGAGGGCATAGACTTCTTGGGATATGTCATATACCCCGACCATGTGCGCCTACGCAAGCGCATCAAACAGAAGTTCGCCCGAAAAATGCACGAGGTCAAATCGAGGAAAAGAAGGCGTGAACTGGTCGCTTCCTTCTATGGGATGGCCAAGCACGCCGACTGCAATATGTTGTTTAATAAATTAACAGGCAAAAAAATGAGATCATTTAAAGACTTGAACGTTTCCTACAAGCCGGAAGACGGCAAGAAACGTTTTCCCGGCTCCGTGGTAAGCATCCGGGAATTAGTGAACTTACCCATCATCGTGAAGGACTTCGAGACCGGTATCCGCACCGAACAAGGCGAGGACCGCTGTATCGTAGCCATCGAGATGAATGGCGAGGCCAAGAAGTTCTTCACCAACTCGGAAGAGATGAAGAACATCCTCGCGCAAGTGAGTGAAATGCCGGACGGATTTCCGTTTGAGACCATCATCCGGACGGAAACTTTCGGCAAAGGTAGAACCAAGTATGTATTCAGCTGATGAAAAAAGTGGAAGGAAACACCGGGGTACGGTTGCTTGAATGCATAAACCCCATTAAAAACAAATGGCGTGTCCGATGGGACGTGCAGCCGGGAGAGAACGGATCGGCCACCTACATGGAAGAGGAGTTCGACCATCGACCCACCGAAGACGAGATACGCTCCACGGTCATAACATGGCACAACCGGGAAACTGACAAGGATATCCTATCAGGTTTCACCTACGAGAATGTCCCGGTATGGTTGTCAAGCGAGAACCAGTTCAACTACAAGGCAGCCTACGACCTTGCCGTGCAAACAGCAGGGGCGACTCTTCCGGTCGTGTTCAAATTCGGGACGGACACCGAACCGGTCTATCGCGAGTTTGCCACACTGGAAGACCTGACAGACTTCTATACGAAAGCCATGCAGCATATCCAAAACACGCTGGCCGACGGATGGAAAAAGAAAGATGTATTTGATTTGTCGCTATATGCGGTAGATTAAAAAAGCCTTCGGGGGTAAGGCTGTAAAAAAAGCCCCCGGCCTGTTAAAACAGTCGTCTCACTTACTATTAAACACAACGCACCCAAATGGAGCGCGGCCGGGGGCAATGCCCTCATGCCACCCCATTTGGGTGTTTTCGTTGTTGTTTAATAAGTGAGACAGTGCAAAAGTACTAATTTTTGTTGAATATGAAAGTAATTGAGATACTGAAATTGAATAAAGGAATGCTGAAAACATGCCGGAAAGTGGGAATCCGGATGGAAGACGTACAGTATATCGAACTATACAATGACTACAACAGGCTGTTGGACGAAGGCGAAAAGGTTTCCTACATCGTGGCAGTACTGGCCGAACGTTATAATGTTTGCGAGCGAAAGGTATACACGCTCATCAAACGGCTGCAAAGCGACTGTAACCCGTTTGCAGTGTAATGGGACAGCCTCCCCATTGAAGAGGGATAACGGCGCGGTACCTTTGCGGGGTATCAAAACAACACACCATGAACAAGTATTATCAAATCCTAAAAAAGGTACTTGCCGACGGCAAGACACAAAAAGGCAGGAAAGGTGAAAGCCGTTACCTGCTGAACGAGACGGTAACACTGTCCCCGGCGGAACTGCTCGATATTTTCGAGGGACACAATATCGCACGGAAAAAGCTCAGAAGCGAACTGTCGCTCTTCATGAGCGGGGAAAGACAGGTTGAGAAATACCGGGAAGCCGGGATAAACTGGTGGGACTACTGCGGTTCCATCCTCGTGAACTCCTACCCTACCTATTTCGAGAAGCTGCCACCTCTGATTGGCAAAATCAACCGGGAAAAACGAAGCAGCAAGAACTACGTGCTGTTCCTCGGTTCGACCGGCACGGAAAGCAACCAGGCACCATGCCTCAGCCTCGTACAGTTCCAGATCGAACAAGGCGAACTGGTCCTGACGGCCTACCAGCGTAGCTCGGACGCCAACCTCGGATTACCGGCGGACATCTATCACCTGTACCTTATATCCCGGCAAATAGAACTACCCCTGAAATCCATCACAATCAACCTCGGCAACGTGCATATTTACGAGAACAACGTCACACGCACACAAGAACTGCTTGCCGGAAATCCTAACGTAAAATTCGAATTGAACGTATGAAAAAGACGTATCTGTCAGCCCCGCTGCCATTCGTGGGCCAAAAGCGCATGTTCGCACGCAAGTTTATGAAAGTATTGGAACAATATCCGGAAAGCACGGTATTCGTTGACCTTTTCGGCGGTTCCGGCCTGTTATCACACATCACCAAACGATGCAAGCCGGAAGCCACGGTCATATACAACGATTTCGACAATTACCACAAGCGATTGGAAAACATCCCAAGGACAAACCGGCTGATCGCCGACCTGCGTGCCATGGTAGGGAATTCCGTTCCACGACACAAGACCATAACCGGAGAACTGCGTGAGCGCATCTTCAGCCGTATCCTCCAGGAGGAGCACGAGACCGGTTACGTGGACTTCATCACCCTGTCCTCCTCTTTGATGTTCTCCATGAAATATAAACTGAACGTACCGGAGATGCGGAAGGAAGCCCTTTATAACAACATCCGGAAAGCGGACTATCCGGAGTGCACGGATTATCTGGAGGGGCTGGAAATCGTCTCCTGCGATTACAAGAAGCTGTTCAACCGGTACAAAGACACGCCGGGCGTGGTGTTCCTGGTGGACCCGCCGTACCTTTCCACCGACGTGGGTACTTACAATATGAGTTGGCGTATGTCGGATTACCTCGACGTGCTGAACGTGCTATCCGGGCATCCGTTCGTCTATTTCACCTCAAACAAATCCTCCATCCTGGAGCTGTGCGAATGGATCGGGAAAAACAAAAACATCGGCAACCCGTTCGAGGGATGTACCCGGATGGAGTTCAACGCCCACATAAACTACAGCTCATCCTACACGGACATGATGCTGTTCAAAAAAGAGGCTGCCTGACGGCGTTTCTTTGCCCCCTGTTGAAATAGAAAGCCTCCGGCGGTAATTTGTCCGCCGGAGGCTTTACTGTCCGAACATGGCCGTTTATCGAAGCCGTTTGAAGGCCACGCACGAATACACCTCGATATTTTCCACGATCTCCTCGTGGTTGTGGTTCGTCTGGCTCTCCACAAGGTCAAATGCCATGAAAGTATCGCCATCCATGCACGAGAGTCGCTCATGTATCAGTTCCGGCAGGTCAAACACCTCCAATGCCTCTTCCTTGAACGGGCTGCCCTCGTTGGCCGCACCGGCCCAGTCCGTCACGATATGCAGTTTCACTTCCGGTTCGGCCCGATATTCCACCCCGTCCACAATCGCGTTCCAGCGTATCGGGCAGAACTCCACGAACACGGCAGGGCGTTCCCAATTCTCCTCCTGCTCGATAAACTCCACATTGTGGTTCCACAGGTCGATGTGTTTTATCAAGCCTCCGCCCACCTCCTTCAGCTCCTTGCAGAGCATATTATAAAGTTCCTTTCTCATTTCCGTCTTATGTCAAATTCAACATTGAAATATTCCGTTATATTTTCCTCTATGATTTCACGGACAGCCTTCTCCACTTCGGGAGAAACCCCCAAGAAACGCCTTCGGGGAATCTTGATCATGCTGCCCTCCTTTTTCAACGCCATGAACTTCCAGAACTCCGCCTCGCCGGTCAGCTGCACGGTACGTTTGTCCTTGCGTTTCTCTCCATTCTTCCTGCGCCCGAAAGAACCGGTCGCCTCGTAGTATTTATGCCAAAAGTAACGCTTCATCTTTTTTGTCACCCTTATCTCCCCGCCGTCATTGTGGATGGCCGCATACGGAAGGTCGGTGTAAAACGTGATGCTGTTCTCCGTGGTCCGGCTGGAAACGCTCCGCCTGAGCCGGCCGGTATCTATCAAAATAGAACCTCCGGGACGTGTCGGGCTTTTACGCCGCTGCCATGCCTCGGAGAAAAAAGCCTGACGCTCAAAATTACGGTCGAACTCATCTGTCATCTCCACCCGGATATCCTGCAGGATCCGGGCGATTATCTTCTGCACGTCCTTGTTCATAGTCATCGTCATTAAAGAGTAAAAGCTGGCGGGTCTCCTCGTCAGCTATCTTCTTGCTCACATCCGCGCTCGCGTTGAGTATATTGTAGAATGTACGTTCGGTAACGGCATATACAGGATATACGTACCGCCGCCAGATCTCGCGGTTCGGTACACCGCGTTTGGCATATTGGTCGTATATCCTGTTTATCTCCTCCACACGTTTCTCATAACTTACTCCGCGTCGCTTTGCCATCGCTTACTCCTTCTTTGGATTATATGGTTGAATGTCCAGTTCCATCTTCGCACTCACTATCACCCGGCCGCTGCCGCCACACTGGGGACAAGCCTCCTCGGTAATATTCACTTTCTTTTTTCTGAAAATCCGGGAAGGAAGTTCGGTCGTTCTCTGTACGACACCCGTGCCGCGACAAGCACGGCACAGGGCTACTTTGGGGCTCTTCTCTACATTCTGTATCATACTCTTTATTTTTAGGATTCTGTCATACCCAACGGGATGGGCTTCCACATCCCGTTATTGTCTCTTATCTCAGCTCTGATGAACTGCTTGCTCACCTCCGGCTGGTAACTCTCCTCGATGATGCGCACGCCTTCCATGAAACGCTCGTCACCGGTTTCCATCGCTACCTTGCGCAACTGAACGATGCGCGAGGCTTTCAACGTACCTTTGGCATCACGTGCCAACAGGCGGAGAACCATGCTCACCAGCGCCTTGGTCTTTTCGTCCTTGGCGAGACTTTCGATATACTCCTTCACGATGGCAATTCCGTCCTCCACCGTATCGCGGTAACCGTCTGTCACATACACGCCCAATGTGATACGCTTGCTTCCCTCGCTGTTGGTGAATGTGTGACTGCGCTGATCGTCCTTTGCTTTCGTCTTGAACAGGTCGGACTTCATTTCAAGGATGGTCTTGAAATTCTCCATCACCGTCCGCTTGCTCTCCTTGATGCGCTCGCTGATACCCAGCAACACCGGAATAGAGCGTTCGATCTCCTCGTCCACCATCTGCTTATACATCTCGCGGTCGGCTCTCGCCTTCTCCTCCGCGACTTTCTTGGCTTTCGCCTGACGGAAGGCATCAAACTCCGCCTTCTCGGTTTCCGTCATTACGACGGTCTGGTTCTTCTCTTCCATAATTCAAATCGTTTTTGTTGTTAATCCATCAATTTTCATACTCCTCACCATAATCCGGTGTTTCCGGCTCGCTGTCCAGAAGAGCTTCCTCATATTTCTCATAAGACCACTCGTTCAGCCTGTTGAAAAACTCTTCCCGATCATCCCGGTCCATTTCCGGGAACACGTCAAGTATCTGGTTCTTGACATTCTCAAGCAGTTCCTTGAATCTCTTATCCATATCCGTCAATTTTTAGGGGCTTTGGTGTCTATGAGCATATAGGTCACCGCCGCCGGTTGTTTTACTTCCTCTTTCTTTTTTTCCTTGAGCCCGCCCTTGCGCCGGATAGAGCGCAGCTTTACAGCCAGTTGTTCCAACTCGTCCGAAGTGATTTGACTGAACGCCTTCCCCGCAATCCGGGGATTCCGGCAGAAATCATTGACACGCGCCCAGTCCGAAGTGTCGATTCCCATTTTTTGCATGAGTCTCAAACACACGCTGCGCCAATATTTAAGCTCCTCCTGCATCTTCTGACGACGCTCATCCACACCGGCCAATTTCTCCAATCCTTCACAACAGGTCTTATATTCAAGCCTCGTCATTTCACGAAGACTGTCTGTCCGGTTCCATGTGTACTGCAGCACGATAGACTTCTTGAACTCTTCCCGGTCTCCGTTGAACGGCAGCTTGTTGAACAAAGCGTAAAACCGGGCGAAATTGGTTACTTCCTGTGCCATATCATTTGCCATTAAGAATCATTTCACATTCCGTTGATTTGGTACTGACACGATAAATTATCTTATCCGGTTTCACTGATTTACCTTTGTATTCAGCCTCGATTTGTCCGGCATATATCTTTTTGAACTCATCACCCATCTTAGAAAGTATTTCCTTATTGTACTCCCCGCAAAATCCTATGCGTGAGGAGTGGGTTTCACGAATTATTCCTCTATATACCGTAGCAGTCAACGTTATCACCACAACACCGGTTTCCATTTTTATTTTTCCCATATCGGCCATTTTTACTCAAATAGTACTTTAATGCCGCATGAACTCGCCACGTCAAGTTCCAGCTTCGCACCTTTGCTCAGTTCCCAGTCCTTCAGCATATAGATATACTCACAATCCAGAAGCAGGGCGATATCCGCCCGCATGTGTTCTCTCCAATGAGCCTCATCCGGCAGTCCGTTCTTAAAAGGATTGACCGGGGAAAAACCCATATTTCTCAAATTCTGTTCCGCATTGGCAAACGCACCCTTGCGCTCGTCGATGTTGTAGTGGGCTATTGCCCCGCTGATGTAAACCTTGTCTTTTTCCATATCACAAATTATTACTCGTTTGAATGATTCCTTCTTCCCACACCACATAATAGCTGCCGGCCTCACCGATGGCACGGCCTTGACAATACGCCTTATAACCGACCACCCGGATCTTCATGTCGCAGATATAACGCAAACGGATCGCACCGCCTCCCATCGGCTGGCTCTTCTTTTCCTGGCTGATCCAGATGAAGCACTTTTTCGGGAAACGCTTCATCAAGGCTACCGCATCCGGATACTCCCATTCCGACACCTGATACGAATCCACGATGATAAACTTCGGGGACTTCGGCTTCTTCAATCGGTCTATCAGTTCCTCATAGGTCTCGTCCACAACCACACGGAACTTGCCTTGCGCCTCGTTCATTTTCAAATATTCCATACGGCGTTGGAATGTCTGGTTCACGCCCTCTTCATAGCTCAAGTACAACACAAGGCCGTATTTGCACAGTTCTTTGCCAAGCTGCATCACAAAGCTGCTTTTCCCGCTGGCACTGGCACCGCTGATGAACCAGGAGGCGTTCTCCGCAGGAAACCCGAAAGGCTTGTTCCATTTCTCGCCCCACGGCAACGTCACCCATTTCTTGGCGGCTATGTCTTTCGGACTATATGCTCGTTTCATCGTATTACTTTTCTTTTTGAAGTTCGACTATCAAACGGTCAGCCCAAGCAACCGACTCTTCCACATCCGCTTGAATTGACGAACAGCCATAATGCACTATTCGTTGCAGAAATATCTCCTTGGCCAACTCGTAACGGCGTTGTTCCCAATCCAACTCGTTCGCCTTTTTCATTTCACGATGGATGCGGTTATCGGCATCCATCGCCTGTATTTCTATCTTGGTCATCATTGCACTGCCATTTTAAGTTTCTCTATCTCGGTATACACCCGCCTCAGACCTCCACGTGTCTTGCGTACAATCTGCGCTATATCCGCACCTGCCGGGGCATTCACCTTAGCCACCGTCCGAGCTTGGACATTCAAGAACGCCTCACGCTCCTTACCGTCATCGGGAGTCACCTTGCTGTAACGGTCTCCATAACGGCTCAACATCTCGGTATAGCCCACTTTCTTACATTCTATCGAACGGTTGATCTTTTCTTTCAAACCATCCGCACCCATCATATACCAGGCACAACTGCGTTCGGTGGCATTCCACAAAGCCTTCAGCTCAAGGAACGCCTCGTACTGCAAATCCCCGGCCTCGTCCAAAATAATAAGCGGATTCTCAATGGAACGGAGGTAATAAGTCAAATCCTCGTATACATCACTATATTTACCTTTGGCATCCACTCCGAACTCCGCAGCTATCTTACGCACCAGCTTCAGCTTGGTCTTCACCTGCGAGCAGTCGATATACACGGCATTCTTGTGGTTCTGCACATAATACCGTGCGGTGAAAGTCTTTCCGATGTTTGGAATGTCGCATAGGATAGCCGACAGGCTCGACTGCTGGGAGAACTCCAGCTGGGCGGTTATATACTCGAACGTGGCGGTCTTGGCAACCTTCCACTCCATATCGGCACGGAGACTCACACCCAAACGACGGGCTATACTTATCCAGTTGGCATCACTAAGAGCCTTGTCCGTCTGTCCGTTCTTAATGGCACTGTACACCGATGTGCTGATGCCAAGGGAAGCGGCGTGTTTGGCGTCACTCGGATAGTTCGCACGGTTGGCGGCTACCGCTCCCAAAATCTTCTGTTTTTGCGCTTCTGTAATCATAATTCAAACGCTGTTATAATGTTATTCTAATCGTATTCTTACATATCTCCAATAGCCATTGCCGCCATATTGGTCGGCTGCCATTCGTAAGCTTCATCGGGTTCTTCAGGAACAGGCGCCGTAGGTAATACAAGGCTTTCCGTTTCCTCATCTTCTTCCTCGCATTGGACTGGTGCCACACCTACCTGACCGATAGCGTTATCACGTACCCATTTGTCAAAGTGACTCATTATCTTTGCCTGTTCCGTATAAGCTGCCTTATCTTCTTCGGTCTGTTCCGCCATTACACGGCTATAAGTCACCACCGGACGCACCTTATCGATATACCGGTCATTCTGGTACAGGAACACATCGGTCGGTTTGCCTTCCTCATCCGGCAAATAGAAAGCCGTCACCTTGCGGTTATTAGGCTCCAACTTCTCAAGAACCTCCGGACCACTCAGCCACCAGTCAGCGTACGCCACACGTACCGTACTGTTCCGTCTCACGCTTGTTTCCACCCTCTCGCCGATATAACGGCTCAGGGTCAGTTTGTCAAGCGGGCGCAGAGTCGGGTTGATCCTCGCCACAAGCACATCCCAGCGGGTCATACCCGGATATTTCTTCTGGTTGGGGTGCAGCGTGTTGTTCCACTCCGCACAGTCCCGGCGGTCATCGGCCACCAGTTCCTCAAACGTATAATATTTCCGATCCTCGTAGGTATGGTTCCCACTGTCGCTGATTTTCTTCTGATCCACACGCCGTGCCCCTTTACCGTACCAACGACCCACCCCTTCATGGTTCTTATGGGCGATGGTAGTCTTGAACGCACCGTTCAACGGCTCAGCATATTTGTCCTGAGAGTTCAACGGTGCACAAAAACGCACAAACTTGAACACCTCACCGGCTTTCAGGAAGCCCTCCTTGTACTTGCTCATCAAATGCTGCTCCACCTCGATACCGGCAGGCATCCCCCACCCGTTACGCTCAATCAGGCGGAACATATCCCGGAAACAGGCAACCACAAGGGCTTCGTCTTTATCACGGCCGTAAGCAAGCCCCACACGGCACTGGCTTACCACATCGTAGGCATAATAAGCATGTACGTATTCACCACCCTTCATGCGACGCGGAAGATCCACGTCATCCATCGTAATCTGGGACAAGGAGAACTCTCCACTGTGGCGGTGCATGTGTGGCATTTGCTCGTGGTAGAATTCCGACCACCCACGACGCTTTTTCTCTATGAGTACCTGGTTGGCCGGCTTGTTCAAGATGTTGCGAATGGTACTTTCGCTCAGTTCTTTCGGATCACCGTTCTTATCCGTAAAATCGTTATGGTTGAATATTTCCCCGGTTTCCAAATCCCATACCTCCAACTCACCGCACACAAAGGAGATATACATCTCGTGTACGTCACTGCCATAAGGCTGGTTCGGCAGCACCGTGATGCTCAGCACGAGACGCTCGGTCTTGTAATCCACTTTCCTCGCACACTGGTTACCGAACTTTCCACTGATAAGGCACTCATAACCGTACTGCTTGTACTCGTTCACCTTCTTTCGGAAACGCAAGGTACTCGCCGGCAGATCATGCCCGAACTCTTCGCGCAGCGTCTCAATGGTAGTAGCCATCATGCTCCAATCATACTTCTCTCCCATTAACTTTCGATAATCACGACTACGATTGTACAACTTGATACAAGTATTCAGTACTGAAGCATTTATCGCATACTTTCTGGCAAGCTCGTCAGAAGCCTTATCGCTGGACTGCCGGGCAGCCCAATCCATAAAGAAAGCGACGGCAGCCTGATCAAGTTCGTAATTCGATATTATCCAGCCACGCAAAAGAATAACGGCACCACCAGGATGTTTTTCATTTACTTGATCTTGATATTCTGTTGGAAGGCTATCGACAACAACCAAAGCGTAATTTCCCTTTCCACCACCGGAGCGAGCCATCTTCAGCCTGTTGCGTGCAGCAAGTTGACGGCAGTAATCCTGTGTCAAAATACCGTCAGCCTCAAGCTCACGTACCGATATGCAAAGTTTGTTATCGAAAAATTCCATACTCACACCTCCTTATTTCAATGCGGCCGCAAAATTTTGGATGCTGTTTATATTGGAAAATGTCACATTATCATAATGTCTCACCTCTTCCCCTTTATAAGTCACCACACCCGTGCTGTCGTTTTTACTGATCTCCAACAACGCGCCATTCGGAAAATATTGGCGTATCACGTCATCATGGTCGTGTAGTGTCTCCATAACCGGAGCCACCGCCATTACAATACCACCACGCTCACGGGCGGCCTTCTGGATCCTACGGATGGTATCCGTATCCTGTTCAAAACGCAGGGCTTTCCAAACCGTCACGTTGCTTACGTTGAAAGCCTTGGCCAAAAACTGGCGATCCTCACTTGTTACATGAATATACTTCTTCATATCTCACTTGATTTTAATATCCTAATTCGTTATATTTGTTGCGTTTAAAAAAATAACCGACTTATGCCTCAAAATCCGACATCACTGCCTTTCTTGGTATCTTACGCTGATACTCTCTCATCAGCGAAGAGCAGATCTCTAATCCAAACAGCCCTGACAGTGATTGCATCTCTTCAAGAAATTGACTGCGTGTGTATCGACAACATAACGCTACCTGACGATATTGCAGAAGCCGGCGCTCGACTTGGAGCATACACGACAGCTGATCTTGTCTGGTTCCACTTCTCAAAGCATTCACTAATGACGCAAAAGGTGTTCGAGAAAGCCGTTCGCGGACTCTTTGCTCATAGTCAGTTGGGAAGCCTGGTATGGGTGTTTCTTCTGCCGGAGAAATACCGACATCTTTACCCTTCTCCATGGAATTGATTGTTCTTTTCATAAGTCACTCATTTTAGTGTCTATATCAGAGGGAGTCCAGGGAATCGAACCCTGGCGCAAGAACCATACACTCCCGTGTGTCTTTCCACACCGCCACCCGTCTCTTAACGCCTTCCGGGTTGTCACGCTCGGTTTTCCGTTATCCTTCAACACTTTCACCTATTGGCATTTCCTTACGGCTCCAGCTTAATTTCTCACCCCGCCCGTTCTCGTATATTTCCGACTTACCCTCTATCATCATCTCGCCATCTGTCATCGTCCACGAACAGTCGTAAACACAACTCTGCACATACCCCTTTATCAAATCTCTTGCGTGATTCAACGTGCAGACAAACGTCCATCGGCAAACCGTACCGTCTCCTCTGGTGAGTTTCACCTTCCACGTTCTCCTGTTCTCTTTTCCCATAATCCCTATCCGCTTATTTAATATTACTCTGCATCTTCTACCTTGAAAGAAAAGCCCTGATCTGTCAGCACCTGCTTTACAAAATCCAAATCGTGTTTATCAACCGGGAAAAATACAGCTTGACAATCCACACTGGGATAAGACTTGATAGCAGTCTTCGTTGTCACTTTCTTAACCAATCCATAAAGAAGTTCGGCTGTTTCAACCGTTGCTTGCGCTATAATTACTTTCGCTTTCATTTTCTCACTTATTTAAATTCGTTTATAATCGGTTTCAAACTCACGCCGTAGCAGCTCATCAAGCGCCGAATAAGATTCTTTACATAAAAATCAGGTGCGGAAAACACAATCCCGGTCTCTTCAGTGTATCTGAAACTGATACCGTCCATCATCAACACGTAAGCTACTTTGTGCTTCACGCTTTGTGTCTGCCATTCTTTGATTTCTTCGTTCATTTTCTTTAAGTGCTAAAATTCGTTATTCTCGACCCTTTTCTGTATCTTTGGCCGCTCGTTAATTTCTTAACTCGATGCAAATATATAGATAATTTTCGACACTAAAAATTTTTATGTAGATATTTTACGATATATGACGAATATTTCCGACAGAATTGCCACTTTGATAAAAGAAAAAGGTATAAGCACAAGAGCCTTAGAACAAACTATAGGTTGCTCTAACGGAGTTATTTCCAGATGCATCAACAAAGGAACTGATATTTCAAGCCTATGGGTATCGAAAATTGTCGAAACTTATAATGATATAAACCCTACTTGGTTATTAACAGGAAAAGGAGATATATACATCAACTCCTCTCCTACTCTCCCTATGCAAACGCAACAAACAACGGAAATCTCCCCTTTTCTCATGCTCATACATGAGAAAGATGAGATTATCAGAAAACAAGAAAGAGAAATAGGCCGCTTGGAAGAACAAATCCGCCAAATGAATCTTGAAAAAGGGAAACATGTATCGGATGCGTGCACTTCTGGGAATGCAAATGTAGGGTAGAGCGCACTTTTACCATCCGGAGAACATGAAACGTTACCCTGAGGATACCCCCGATTATACCTTCAGACTCCCCTCTCTCGGTATTCCCCCTCCATCCACCCCATATAATCGCCTGAAAAGGACTGATAATCCGTTATATAATAATGTATGCTTTTTATAGGTGGTGGTTTTTAGGGTGGGTGTATCAAGGCATATTTTACACCTATCATTCAAAAAACCATATTTTACCACACTGCCAACTACCCCCTCTCAAAACCGTGTTTTGTCACTCCAAATACAAAAATCTGTCACTCCAAACTGTCACACCAAGTGTCACCCCAAAAGGACAATCGTCACTTTGGGGCACAAAAAAAGGAGACCATAAGTCTCCCCTACAAGAATAACTGCCGAATGGTGATTTTCTTTCGTTCTAATGCCATTCTAATCTATTCACCTATCTCCCCTCCTACTCCCTGAAATAAGCGTAGATTGCTTGATTATAGCCCTTTTAGTGCATACAGTACCATTACCGGACAGACCGGCATGTAACAAATAATTCTTGGTCGCACCCACCTGTTCCGCCGTCAAAACCGTATAAACAGCCGAAATACTACTAAAATACCAATCTCTTCGCTTTGTTCCGTCTATTCCGTGCGTCAAATGCACATGTACAACCTTTGCCATATCACTATATTTTATAGTGCAAATATACTAAATAATAATTATATGGAATATTTTAGAAACATATAATCCAAAACAAGGCATAAAAAAAGCGGCCTACAACCGCTATCTTCCTCTCCTGCTTACACACCATGTAAACTTCATGTAAGCCCATTTAAAGCAATCACCAAACCGATGCAACCAAAACAGCCCTCCACGTAAACAGAAATTAAACCTGCGTAAACGTTTCGTTTTGCGGGAGTTCCTTCTATCCTCCCCCGTAACCTATTGTATTATAAAGCGATGTGTTGTTTTATTCAATATATCGTTTTATACGCTTCGTTCTGTGCCCCGTATGTTTAAGGAACTTTGCACAAGCTATATTATATAATTTATGTGATTTTTTACGATCGTCTGCTTCCATCATTGAAAGATATTCTTTCACTACCGTATTAAAGGTTATTCCTTTTTTTTGTTGTTCCCGAGTTATAACATGTATCAATTCAGTGCATGAAATATTCGACTGATAATGAATAGACGAAAGAATCTCTTCGTATTCATTAATCAACTTGCGCAAACAAGCATTTATATTAGCTGCATTTTCATGTTTTACTACTCGTCCATTTTTCATTTGATTTGCAGAATCCAAAATGAATTGGGTTGAAATATATCTCGTTTGTGAACGATGAGCCACTGCGATCCTGACTCTATGTCTACCGTTAGATAATTTTTTAGCAGGTACAATTACTATTGAAAGATTAGCCATATTCAAATTTTAGTTTATACGTTTTACAATACAATATTAAAGTAACAATCAGAAATAAAAGCACTCTTGTATAACAAAAATGCTCTTGAAACTATCCATTTTGAGATTGTTCACAGAAGTTTGTACTATTTTTCAGTTGAAAAGACGGAAAATTCCATGCTTTTGTACAATCCTACATTGGCTTTTTTAATATTCGCGCATATATTTGCAACACTTTTTCACAGGTAGGAGACCTATTTCTCCTGAGAGAATAGAAAACTAACTTTTGTTTAACTTAATAATTAAAGTATGAAAGACAGAAAGAATTCAAGTCT
>ERZ779797.418-NODE-418-length-18800-cov-4.231315_pt1 | contig 18800 bp, 15 predicted proteins | sample MGYA00511886_ERZ779797 | MGnify/ENA primary metagenome ERZ779797 (study PRJEB29588, sample SAMEA2155055) | human gut metagenome | biome: human gut; feature: human-associated habitat; material: faeces | place: Denmark | collected 2008/2010 ... | reverse complement strand
TCTATTAAAATTGATTTTTCTAATTTGCCCATATTAATAATATCATAGACACGAGTCATATATTGATATCCAATTGGAATTTTCGGTTCCTTTCTAGAATATCCCATATAATCTGATGTAGAAACCAGCGTTCCCTTTTCTTTTGAATATTTATAATCAAATCTTACTGGTTCTCCTTGATATGACACCACTGAAAATACATTTCCAACTTGTTGCCAAGTAAAATCAACTACATCTCTTCCATCATATTCGTCATTATCTATGCTACCAAAAGTAGAATCAGAAGCATCATCAGGACTAACATTTAAACAATCATACGCATACATTTTACCAGTCCCATCCTCGTTAAGATGAAATTCTGAGTACATGTATATACCACCTTGTTCAAAATATTGGTTCGAATACCACACTCCTAATATACTTTTATTATTTGATACTTTTTTTCTATTTACAACTAGCACGTTACATTTCAGATTGTACTTCTTACTATTTTTACAAACTACCTTGCAGTTTATTGTAGCTTTTCCTGCTTTTTTTGTATTCACCGTACCTTTTGTTGACACTGTTGCAATGGAATTATTATTTGAAGTCCAAGTAATTTTTTTCACTCCGCTCAAACTCAAATTCTTCGTTTTAAGAGTAATAGATTTTCCCACATCTAACGTTGCCACTGACGGATTCAGCGAAGGTGTTTTCACTTTTGCACTTGTCGTGATTGGCATGACTCCAAGATTACTCATGTTTATCACCATACAAATTAATAAACATATTGCAATCCATAGTTTTCTTCTTTTCACAGATTTTACATTCATAACAAATCTCCTTTTTCAAAATTATAGTTATTATTTTTAGTTTAGTACAAATATTTACTAATGTCAATAGTAAACATCTGTACTATGGTAAGCTAAACTCATATGGAGAAAATATATGAATTCATTTGAGTATGTACGAAAAATTCGAGATTTAAGAGAAGATCATGATCTAACACAACAACAGGTTGCCGACTATTTGGGAACATCACAAACCATGTATGCACGATATGAGCGTGGGGCAAATGAGCTGCCTATACGCCATCTCATTATGCTGTGTAAACTATACCATGTTTCATCTGATTATATTTTAGGATTAAAAAAATAATCCGTTGCAGAAATTACTTTCCGCAACGGATTATTTTTTTACTTTGAGTAAATCTTACTTGCCCATTTCAGCCTTTAAAGCTTCTGTCAGAGCTGGAACGATCTTGTTCAGATCTCCAACGATACCGTAATCAGCTACGGAGAAGATTGGAGCATCCTCATCCTTGTTGATTGCGATGATCAGGTCAGACTCTTCCATACCAGCTACGTGCTGGATTGCTCCGGAAATACCGATTGCAAAGTAGATCTGTGGACGAACCGTCTTACCTGTCTGTCCTACCTGATAATCCTGTGCTAACCAGCCGTTTTCTACAGCGGCACGGGAACAGCTTACCATTCCGCCAAATACATCAGCGAGATCCTGCAGCATCTTGAAGTTCTCTTTGCTTCCAACTCCACGACCACCGGATACAAGAACCTTTGCATCCATGATGTTCTCTACATTTCCAACTGCCTTAACAACGTTAAGAATCTCAACGTAACGGTTGTTCTTCTCAAGTGTAGGATTGAACTCGATTACTTCTGCCTTGCGTCCAGCCTCTTTTGGAAGCTTCTGCATAACACCAGGACGAACGGTAGCCATCTGAGGACGGTTGTCCGGGCAGGCGATGGTTGCGATTGTGTTTCCACCGAATGCAGGACGGGTCATCAGTAACTGGTTGTGCTTCTGCTCGTCTTCCTTACCAGGAACTGCGTTGATTGGGAAATCACCGATCTCAAGCTTTGTACAGTCAGCGGTAAGTCCAGTTGCAACTCTTGCAGATACGGTAGGACCAAGGTCACGACCGATTGCTGTTGCACCAACTAACATAATCTCTGGCTTGTACTCATTGATGACTGCTGCAAGAGCCTGTGCATATGGCTCTGTACGGTATGTCTCAAGCTCAGGGTTGTCCACTACGATAACCTTGTCTGCGCCATACTCGCCTAACTCATCTGTTAAGCCCTTTACGTTTGATCCAAGAAGGACTGCTGTTACGTCTGTTCCTAAATCTTTTGCAAGCTCCTTTGCCTTTCCGATTAACTCAAAAGCGATAGAGCTAAGTTCATTGTCTACCTGCTGTGCGTAGATAAATACGCCCTTATATTCTTCTAAACCCATGTTATTCACCACTTTTCTCTATAATCTTAGATAATATGTTTCTCTTTGAATTTTCCGATTAAGTATGCAACGGACTCTGCAGGATCCAGATTTACTTTCTCTCCTGCACCCTTCGGTACCTTATCAGATGCCTTAGCGATCTTTGTTGGAGATCCTTTCAGACCAAGGTTAGAATCATCTACATCCTTTAAGTCTGCTCTGCCCCATACGGTAACTTCTTTGTCACATGCATCGAAAATTCCACCCGGAGTCATATATCTTGGCTCGTTTAACTCAGAAAGAGCAGTGATCAGGCAAGGCATTTTAGCCTTAACTTCATGATATCTGTCCTCATACTGACGCTTAACGATTACGGAATCTCCCTCAACCTTGATATCCTCAGCATAAGAGATTACCGGAAGTCCAAGATGCTCAGCGATCTGTGGTCCTACCTGTGCGGTATCACCATCGATAGCCTGACGTCCTGTGATAATCAGATCATAATCTAAGTTACGAAGTGCACCGGCGATTGTTGTGGAAGTAGCCCATGTATCAGCTCCACCTAATACTCTGTCGGTAACAAGAATAGCATCGTCAGCTCCCATAGCCATAGCCTCACGAAGAACAGCATCTGCCTTTGGAAGTCCCATGGTAAGAACAGTAACCTTTGCACCGTTCTGATCCTTAATTCTAAGTGCTGCCTCAAGACCAGCTTTGTCATCTGGGTTCATGATAGCAAGCATTGCAGCTCTATCGAGTGTTCCGTCTGCGTTGAACTTTACGCCGCCCTTTGTATCCGGAACCTGTTTAATACATACTACGATATTCATGTATTATTTATCTCCTTTTCTTCAATCTTTGTGATACAACTGTACGATTATCTTAATAATGATCCAGAAATAACCATACGCTGAACTTCGGAAGTTCCTTCGTAGATCTCTGTGATCTTGGCATCGCGCATCATACGCTCTACGTCGTACTCACGGATATATCCGTATCCACCGAATAACTGGACAACTTCTGTTGTAACAGCCATAGCGGTCTCTGCTGCGAATAATTTAGCCTTGGCAGCTTCTACAGAATAAACCTTCTGTGTAGCCTTAGCCATGGCAGCCTTGTAAACAAGAAGCTGAGCAGCTTCGATTCTTGCAGCCATATCAGCAAGCTTGAACTGTGTATTCTGCTGCTGTGCGATAGAACGGCCAAACTGCTTTCTTTCCTTTGTGTACTCGATACAACGATCCAAAGCACCTTCTGCAATACCAAGTGCCTGAGCAGCGATACCGATACGACCACCATCGAGTGTGTGCATAGCGATATTGAAGCCCTTGCCCTTCTGTCCAAGAAGTGCATCCTTAGGGATACGGCAGTCTGTGAAGATCAACTCATATGTAGAAGAACCACAGATACCCATCTTGTTTTCCTTTGTACCAAATGTAAATCCAGGTGTTCCCTTCTCTACGATAAATGCAGAAATCTCTTTCATCTTTCTGCCACGCTTCTCGATGATACCTGTAACAGCGATAACGATATATACGTCAGCTTCCTTACCATTTGTAATGAAGCACTTAGAACCATTCAGTACCCACTCGTCACCATCAAGAACTGCCTTTGTCTGCTGTCCCTGTGCATCTGTACCGGCACCTGGCTCTGTCAGGCCGAACGCACCGAGCTTCTTACCAGATGCAAGATCCGGAACATACTTTGCCTTCTGCTCTGGTGTACCAAATGTTACGATCGGGTCTACACACAGAGATGTATGTGCAGATACGATAACACCTGTTGTACCACAAACCTTAGAAAGCTCTTCTACACACATAACATATGTGAGAATATCACAGCCCTGTCCGCCTAATTCCTTAGAAACAGGAATTCCTAAGAAACCATACTTTGCCATCTTGTCTACAGTCTCTCTTGGAAATCTGTGCTGCTCATCAATTTCCTGCGCAAGAGGCTTTACTTCGTTCTGCGCAAAATCCTTGAACAGAGTCTGCGCCATTTCATACTTCTTGTCTAAAGTGAAATCCATTCTTTCTATCCTCCATAATAGATTGATTATTACATCCGCACATGGCTGAAAAGCCACGTGCGGGGATTGTACGCTTATTACTGAGCGTCAACAGGTGTCTTTGTGCGATCTGCGTTGTATACATAGAAGCCCTTGCCTGTCTTACAGCCGAGGTTTCCACCACGTACCATCTTACGAAGCAATGGACATGCACGATACTTGCTGTCGCCTGTTTCCTTGTACAGAACATCCATGATTGCAAGGCAGATATCCAGGCCCACGAAATCACCTAACTCAAGTGGTCCCATTGGGTGGTTTGCACCAAGCTTCATAGCTGCATCGATACCGGCGATATCAGAAACACCTTCCATCTTAATGAAAGCTGCTTCGTTGATCATCGGGATAAGGATACGGTTTACAACGAAACCGGCAGCCTCATTTACCTGAACAGGTGTCTTGCCGATCTCTTCAGAGATCTTGATGATCTTATCAACAGTCTCCTGAGGAGTATTCACGCCTGCGATAACCTCAACAAGTTTCATTCTGTCAGCGGGATTGAAGAAATGCATACCGATCATAGGACGTGTAAGACCATTTCCAATCTCTGTGATAGAAAGTGAAGATGTATTAGAAGCGAAGATACACTCTGGCTTTGCAATCTTGTCAAGCTCAGCAAATGTTGTCTTCTTAACTCCCATATCCTCAAATGCAGCTTCTACGATCAGATCGCAGTCTGCACAGAGATTTTCCTTCAGACCAGGTGTGATGCTTGCAAGAATCGCATCTACCTTCTCCTGTGTCATCTTTCCTTTTTCTACAAGTCTAGCGTAGCCTTTCGCGATCTTATCCTTTCCGCCTTCAGCCCACTCCTGCTTGATGTCGCAAAGTGCAACTTCGTAGCCATCAACCATAGCAAATGCCTTTGCAATGCCCTGTCCCATGGTACCAGCACCAATAATGCCAACCTTCATGTTTATTTCCTCCTTAAAATTTTAATTACTTTTATTATTTGTTCTGGAATGGAACAACCTTTAACTTCTTCTCCTTGTCTTTCTCAAGGAAGTTGCCCATGCCAGCCTTCTGGTCTTCTGTCTCGAAGCAGTCACCGAAGAGCTTCTCTTCGATTACAATTGCTGTATCCATATCTACCTGAAGACCATCATTGATTGCCTTCTTGCAGTTTCTGACAGCGATCGGAGCATTTGCTGCGATGCCTGTTGCCATCTTCTTCGCTGCCGGAAGAAGCTCTTCCAATGGATATACAGCGTTTACAAGACCGATTCTGTATGCCTCATCAGCCTTAATATTTCTTGCTGTGTAGATCATCTGCTTTGCCATACCAGCACCTACCAGACGAGCGAGTCTCTGTGTTCCACCAAATCCAGGTGTGATACCAAGACCTGCCTCCGGCTGACCGAATACCGCATTCTCAGAACAGATACGGATGTCACAGCTCATAGAAATCTCACAACCACCGCCAAGTGCAAATCCGTTGATTGCAGCGATTACCGGGATTGGGAATGTCTCGATCTTACGGAATACATCATTTCCCTTCTTACCGAATGCTTCGCCCTCAGCCTTTGTAAGTGTAGACATCTCTCCGATATCAGCACCTGCAACAAATGACTTCTCGCCGGCGCCTGTAAGAACTACGGCTCTTGTTGTATCCAGATCGATTGCATCGAATGTAGCCTCAAGCTCATCCAACACCTGACTATTCAACGCATTCAAAGCCTTTGGTCTGTTGATCGTTACAACGCCTACAAAGCCTTCCTGCTCATAAGTAATAAATTCCATGTTAATCTCCTTAAACTCTATCCAAGTATGTTACGCGGCTCAATTAGTCCTCAATCTTAACGATTGTAGAGCAGCCCATACCACCACCGATACACAGTGTAGCAAGACCTGTCTTAGCGCCTCTTGCCTGCATCTCATGAAGCAATGTAACAAGGATACGGCATCCGGAAGCTCCAACCGGATGACCAAGTGCGATTGCACCACCGTTTGGATTAAGCTGCTTTTCTGTATCAATACCAAGATCCTTACCAACTGCGACTGACTGTGCAGCGAATGCCTCATTTGCCTCGATGATATCGAAATCTTCGATCTTCATGCCTGTCTTAGCCATAACCTTCTTTGTTGCAGCAACAGGTCCGATACCCATGATTGAAGGATCAACACCTGCAAGTGCACCTGCAACGAATGTAGCCATAGGCTTAACACCAAGCTCCTTCGCCTTCTCCTCAGACATAACAACGATTGCTGCTGCACCGTCGTTGATACCGGAAGCGTTACCAGCTGTAACGAATCCGCCTGGGTTGATTGTACGAAGCTTAGCCAGAGTCTCAACAGTTGTTCCAGGACGAGGGCCCTCATCCTTCTTGAACTCGATTGTCTCTTTCTTCTTCTTAACCATAACTGGAACGATCTCTGCGTCAAATGCACCAGACTCCTGAGCTGCTGCTGCCTTCTGCTGGCTGTTTGCTGCAAATACATCAAGCTCTTCACGAGTCAGTCCCCACTGCTCACAGATGTTATCAGCTGTCTTGATCATGTGGTAATCATTGAATGCATCCCAAAGAGCATCGTTTACCATTGTATCAACGAGCTTGCCATTGTTCATTCTGTAACCAAAACGAGCGTTCATAGCTGCGTAAGGAGCCATAGACATGTTCTCCATACCTCCTGCTACAACGATGTCAGCATCGCCAGCCTGAATCATCTGAGCTGCCATGTTAACACAGTTCAGACCAGAACCACAAACTACGTTTACAGTAACAGCAGGTGTCTCGATAGGAAGTCCAGCCTTCAGAGATGCCTGACGAGCTACGTTCTGTCCAAGACCTGCCTGGATTACGCAACCCATATATACATGATCGACCTGATCTGCAGGAACGCCTGCTCTGTTCAGAGCCTCCTTGATTACGATAGAACCTAACACTGGTGCTGGTGTTGTTGAAAGTGCACCACCCATAGTACCGATTGCTGTACGACATGCGCCAGCTAAAACTACTTTCTTTGCCATGTTGAAAATTTCCTCCATTTCGTTTTATTGTTTCTATCTGTGCCGATCATGCATATGTCGACACGCCTAGATAGATAATATCATAATTTCCATGGTTTCGCAATAAAAGAAACCTTTACTTTTGTTTCTTTTTATGTACATTGCGTATACTTTTTTTGTTTTTTGTATTCATTTGCTGCTTCTGGTTTTGCCCCTGCTTCTGTGCAGAATTTTTATGTTGCACATTCGAACGATTTCCAGATTGTTTATTCGATGCGCCATATTGAGATTTTTTCTCATTTGCAGCATTCTTCATCTTCCGCGGTTTGATCAGACAGTTCTTATCGAACCCGATCAGATCCGTCCGTCCTGCTTTCACAAGTGCCTCATGCACCAGATCGTAATTATCCGGATTCCGGTACTGGATCAGTGCACGCTGCATCGCCTTTTCATGTGGAGAATTTGGCACATATACCTTCTCCATCGTCCGCGGATCCACGCCAGTGTAATACATGCAGGTTGATATCGTCGAAGGTGTCGGATAGAAATCCTGCACCTGTTCTGGCATATAACCCAGATCCCGCAGATATTCCGCCAGTTCCACCGCTTCTTTCAGAGTGGAACCCGGATGTGACGACATGAGATATGGTACCATATACTGCTTCAATCCAAGTTCCTCATTGATCCGTTTGTATTTCTTGCAAAATGCCTGAAAGACTGCATTTTCCGGCTTACCAAGCTTCATCAGTACCTTGTCAGAGATATGTTCCGGCGCCACCTTCAGCTGCCCGCTGACATGGTATTTGCAAAGTTCCCGAAAGAATGTATCATCCTTGTCCGCCATCAGATAATCAAACCGGATACCCGAACGGATAAATACCTTCTTCACCTTCGGCAGACTTCGGAGCTCCCGCAGTAATTTCAGATAATCGGAATGATCCACAATCAGATTCGGACATGGCTTTGGGAACAGACACTGACGGTTCGCACAGACGCCGTATTTCTCCTGTTTCTTGCAGGCGCGCTGCCGGAAATTCGCCGTCGGGCCGCCCACATCATGAATATAGCCCTTAAAATCCGGATCCTTCGTCATCTCTTTCGCTTCTTCTATAATCGAAGCATGACTGCGTGTCTGCAATGTCCGACCCTGATGAAATGTAAGCGCACAGAAGCTGCACCCGCCAAAGCACCCCCGGTTGCTGACCAGCGAGAATTTGATCTCCGATATCGCAGGGATTCCACCCTGTGCCTCATAAATCGGATGATAGGTCTTCGTATATGGAAGCGCATACACCTCGTCCATCTCCTGCTCCGTCAGTGGTTCCGCCGGTGGATTCTGGATCACATATTGATAATCCTTATATTTTTCTACCAGAATCTTCGCGGTGATATGATCTGTGTTATCATATTGGATTTTAAAGCTTCGCGCGTAATTTAATTTGTCTTCCTGCAACGCGTCATACGACGGAAGCTCAATATAGTCTTCATACAGATGTTCCAGATTTCTTGCTTTGTAGACCGTTCCATGAATAAAACTTAAGTCTTTGATGTCGATGCCGCTTTGCAGCGCATCCGCGATCTCCACAATGGCATGCTCACCCATACCATAGATCACAATATCCGCCTGTGCATCAACGAGAATCGAATGTTTCAACTTATTGGACCAGTAATCATAATGTGCCAGCCGGCGCAGACTTGCTTCGATACCGCCTGCCACAATTGCCGCATCCTTGTATTTCTTCCGGATCAGATTGCAGTAAACGATTGTCGCATAATCAGGTCGTTTTCCCATCTCGCCACCCGGGGTGTAGGCATCTGTATGCCGTCTTTTCTTGGAAACAGTATAATGGTTCACCATTGAATCCATATTTCCGGCGCACACCAAAAAGGCAAGCTTCGGCCTGCCATAAATCGCAATCGAATTTTCATCCTTCCAGTCTGGCTGTGAAATGATTGCCACTTTATATCCATGTGCCTCTAACACACGGCTGATGATCGCCGGTCCAAAAGATGGATGATCCACATAGGCATCTCCGATCACATAGACAAAGTCCGGCTGTTCCCAGCCCTTTAATTGCATTTCCTTCTGCGTGAGTGGGAGGAACCGCTCATCATATGTATATTCCACACCATGTTCACGCAATGTTTTCTTCTTATTTTCCACGTATTTCTATCCTGTCTCTTACTCTTCCAAGGTTCTTCCGTCCTTGATATAATAATGGGCTGTTCCTGCACCTGTCGCAACAACCTGATCCGGATTCTTGATGTTCACAACCGGGACACCAATCTTATCCATAATAAGCTTGTCCATACCAAATATCTTGCTTCCGCCTCCGGCAAGGATAATACCATGCTCGGATATATCGGAAACCAGTTCCGGTGGTGCCGCCTCCAACATCTCCCGAACGGAATCCAAGATCTGATCTGTCTCCTCCTGACACGCCTCGATCATCTCAGAGGATTTGACTGCCATCTTCGTTGGAAGTCCGCGCACCAGTTCCTTTCCACGTGCATACCCGATCGCATCCTGTTCCCGCGGATACACAGAACCAATGTCCTTCTTCAACTGTTCGGCAGAGCTTTCGCCCAGCAGCACATTATGACGTTTCCGCATATAACGGATGATTGCCTCATCGAAATCATCGCCACCAATCTTGATGGAACTGCTATGCTGCACACCGCCTCTTGCTACGATTGCAATATCCGTCGTTCCCGCACCGATATCCACAACCATCGCACCAACTGCCGACTCAATATCCACACCTGCACCGATGGCTGCCGCAAATGGTTCCTCAAGCACATACACATTCTTTGCACCGGTACGGTATACTGCATCACACGCTGCACGCCGCTGTACGTCCGTGACACCACTTGGCACACAGACGCAGATGTTTGGTTTGCCCCAGATCTTTCGTTTTGCAATCGCTGACTTCACATAGATCTTGAGCATACGCTCCGTCATAATATAATCGGAGATAACACCATTCCGGATCGGACGTGTCACCTCAATATCCTCCGGTGTCTTTCCAAGCATCTTTTTGGCTTTATTTCCAACCGCAATGATCTTTTTACTTTTAGCCTCATATGCAACCACCGATGGCTGGTTGACTACGATTCCTTTGTCTTTTATGTATATGACCGTATTCGATGTTCCAAGGTCTATACCGATATCTATATTTACCACGTTTTATACCTCTTATCTTCTGGTTTCTTATTTATCATCCCGTCTATTGGCTTATCACGTAAAAAGCCGATGCTTAAATTATAAGCATCGGCTCTGATTTTTTCAACGATTATTTAAAATCTTCACTTAGTAAATATTTCCGGCTGGAACCTTTTGCCTTCTCACGATCGTCACATTTGAGCATTGCCTCATCGCAAGCCTTGAGCATACGATCGATATTTCCAGACTCCATTGCCATCAGGAGATTCTTTACAGTGCCTTCTACAGAATCATCTGTCTTAAAGCCCTGCTGTTTGAAATATCCCTTTGCAATCGCAAGCATATCCTGTGTAGAAATGCCTTCCATATTGATCTGGTGTGTAAACTTATCCTTGGCATCTCCAGTCGCTCCAAACAAGCGGTTGATAGACTCAGTCGCACCTGTCAGAATCACAACAACATCGTTTACATCCTTGGCTGTAAGTTTCATCAGCTCTGTCATCTTATCTGGTGCGATCAGACCTGCATTTTCAACAACCATACATCCACCGGCAAGCTTTGACATTGCATCTGCAAGTTTAACCTTGTTCAATGCCTGTGCCTTGATCTTCGCGATCGTCTTCGCCTTGCAGATTCCCATATCGTAGAAGCTTCTCGCGAAATCTTCTCCGACACTGGTCAGACCAAATCCGTGATCACCCATCATACATACGTTACGATTCTCCTGATCAACAGTAATGGCATTGAATGTATCCACGAGACTCTTTCCGGATTTCTCCATCTTTGTATACTTTTCAAGGTAAGATGCAGCAAGTGGAAGTTTTCCTTCCTCCGCTGGCTGTGTCAGGTCGATCTGAATGCTGTCTGCCTGCTCTGCCGCCTTCAGCGCTTCCTCTTCGGCCTTCTTTGCAGCCTCTAAGATCTTGCGGGCTTCCTCAGCCTTCGCCTTTGCTTCCGCCTCTGCCTTTGCAGCTTCCTCGGCTGCCTTCTTGCGAGCCTCTTCTTCTGCCTTTGCAGCAAGTTCTTCCGCTGCCTTCTTCTTTGCTTCCTCTTCGGCTTTCTTCTTTGCTTCCGCCTCTGCCTTCTTCTTTGCTTCTTCTTCAGCCTTCTTGCGTTTCTCTTCCTCAGCCTTTGCCTTTGCGGCTTCTTCCGCTGCCTTCTTTGCATCTGCCTCTGCCTTCTTACGAGCTTCCTCAGCTGCCTTTAGTGCTGCCTCTTCCGCCTTCTTTGCTTCTTCTAAGATACGCATAGCCTCTTCGGCTTTCTTACGGGCTTCTTCGGCTGCTTTCTTTGCCTCTTCCTCAGCCTTCTTACGGGCTTCTGCTTCGGCTTTCTTCTTGGCTTCTTCCTCTGCCTTCTTCTTTGCTTCCGCCTCTGCCTTCTTCTTTGCTTCCGCCTCTGCCTTCTTCTTTGCCTCTGCTTCGGCTTTCTTCTTTGCTTCTTCCTCAGCTTTCTTCTTTGCTTCTGCTTCGGCTTTCTTCTTGGCTTCTTCCTCAGCACGCTTCCGATTCTCTTCTGCACGCTTTGTTGCTTCTTCTTCTGCCTTCTGTGCCTGTTCTAAGATACGCTTTGCTTCTTCGGCTTTCTTCTTTGCCTCTTCCGCCTTCTTCAAAGCTTCCTGCTTTGCCTTGGCTCTTGCCTCTTCCTCAGCCTTCTTGCGGGCTTCCTCGGCTGCTTTCAGACGTGCCTCTTCCGCTTTCTTACGTTTTTCTTCCTCTTCTGCCTTGAGGCGTGCCTCCTCGGCTGCACGTTTCTCAGCGGCTGCAGCTGCACGCTGTCTGGCTGCTGCTTCTGCGATTCTACGCTCCTGTGCAGCTGCCTTTTCTTCTGCCTCTTTCAGTTTCTTTCTTCTGGCTTCTTCTTTCCGCTCAGCTTCCTCAATAGCCGCCTTCTTCTTGGCTGCCTCTGCCTCCGCTGCCTTCTTCGCCATTTCTTCCTGCGCCTTTTTCTTTTCTTCCTCTGCCTTATTCTCAGCATCGCCATACTGCGCAAGCTTTGATATCTCTGCACCCAGAGCATCCTCATCCTCATCGCCAAGATCGTACATACTCTTCACATCATTGGTTGGAGTACTCCGGTTTGGCACAATGCTGATGATATCATCTGCATCATCCTTGGATGCTTTGTTCTCCTGTGCTTTCCACTCTACACCATCGGAAATAATCGTTGTATTTCCCTGTTTTGTAAAGGATGCTTCCTCTTCTGCATCATCCCCATTGATTACCTTTACATCGCCACTGCCACCGGATAATTTTGTAGGACGCAATCTTGCTTTTTCATCATCCTGGTCCTTTTTCTTCTCAGGTGCTTTCTCTTCCTGCTTGTTACCCATGTCAATATTGAGGCCAAGCCCTCCAGATGGCTCTGTAGCTCCAAGGCTACCGCCCAGTCCTCCAAGTCCTTTGCTCTCTGTCTTGCCACCTGACAGTCCGCCACCTACTGGTGCTCCAAGTCCGCCGCCAGCCGGCTTATCTAAGGATTTTCCAGACTTATCTGCCTGAATGCCAACACTCATGCCAAGTCCTTCATCACTTGCCTTCTTTGGCTCTTCCTTCGCAGGTTCTGCTGCCTTTGCAGGTACCTCTTCTGGTTCCTCGTCCTCCAATTTAATACCAAGTTCTGCAGCTTTCTTACGACGCTTCTTCTCTTCGATTTTCGCAAGTTCTTCTGCTGACAGAGTTTTGTATTTTGGCTTATTGTGGTCTGCAGCAGCTTCTCCCGCATCTGCAGCTCCAGACAATTGCATTGCTTCCTGCTCTTTTTTCAGTTTTGCAGCCTTGGCAGCCTTCTCTTTTTCTACCTGTGCTCTTACTGCAGCAATCAATGCTTCTCTTTGATCAATAGCCACTCCCATTGCCTCCTTTCAGTCATACCTTCTCTCGGTCATATCTTCTCGTCAAGAATTATCTGTATTCTTTTACACGTTTTAGCAAATTCTTCTTAACAGAATCTATCTTCAAAGATGCTTTTAACTCATCTCGTGAAGGTCCTTTTTGTACCGGCTGTTCCTCTTTCTTCTCAGCCTGCGGTGTTGTTGGAATCGCATCCATGCTGATACCAAGGGATGCAAGCAATGCTTCCGCCTCTCTCTGCATCTGCTCTTCCTTCTGCATGTTCTCCGTCATCTTATCCTGCGCTTCTTCCATGATCTCGTTGAAATTATTTTCAACAACTTTCACTTCTTTGTGATAATCCGGGAATAACGATGACTTGAATACTGGGAAGTCCAACTTCTTCTTTTCCGGTTTCGTTGTAAACGGAGCTACGTGGAATTCCTCTTTCGGTTCTTCCTCCAGCTCCTCGATTTCTTCCTCTGTCTCTGGTTCTTCTTCAACAGCTTCTTCTACTACTGCCTCCTCGATCTCCGGTTCTGACTCGGATTCCACCTCTGGCTCCGGTTCTACAACCTCTGGCTCCTCGATCTCTTCCTCAACCTCCGGTTCTTCTTCGACAGTTTCTTCTGCTCTCTCTTCGATTTCCGGTTCTTCTTCGACAGTCTCTTCAATCTCCAGTTCTGTCTCCGGTTCTTCCTCCACAGTTTCTTCAATCTCAGGTTTCGGTTCCGGCATCTTCATCTCTCCGAATTCATCATCCACAGTTTCAGAGAAATCGTCAACCTCATATTCTTCCTCAAAATCTTCCGGCGCCAGTTCCACTGTCTGGAATTCAAACGTCGTTTTCTTGGCTGTTGTCACTTCTGCTTCCTTCGTCTCGGTCTCCTGCGTCACATGTTCCTTGGATGCAAGTTCCTCAATCGTATCCGCTTCTGCTTCAAAACCATCATCTTCATCTACTACGACTACATCTTTTGCAATTGTCCCTTTTCCATGTCTCATATCTTCCGCCTGCCCTGTTGTCTCTGCAATCTCTGATGAAATGTCACTATTTGATTCTTTCGGCTCTTCCGATGGTTTTACATCTTCCGATTCCGATGTTACTTCTTTTGTTTCTTCTATATCAGCATCCGTTGTCTCAGATTCTTCCTCGTGTTTCTTTCTCTTCCGTCTCTGGAAAAATCCCTTCTTTTTTTCTTTTTCCGGTTCTTCCGCTTCTGTCTCAGACGCTTCCTCTGCCGTTTTTTGTTCTGATGTTTCTGTCACAGATGCTTTCTCTGCTGTTTCTTGTTCTGTCACAGTTGTTTTCTCAGACGTCTTCTGTTCTGTCTCATCCGCAACTGTCTCAGGCACTTTCGTTTCGGTTTCCGTTTTTTCTTCGGTAGCAGGTTTCACTTCTGCCTCAGTCTTTTCAGCTTCCGCCGCTGCCGCAGCTTCTGCCTTTTCCTGCTGCTTTTGTTTTTTCAGCAGTTTCTTTTCTTTCCGTTGCTCCTCGCGTTCCTGCTTTTTGAGCATCTTCTGCACTTTCTTCTCCGAACCGGCAGGTGTATATGAATCCTCATACATGATCGTAATCTCTGCCTCTTTCGGATGCATCCGCAGATCATCGGCTGCAAGCAGCTCCTGTTCTTCTGCACGAAGTGCCTCCATATCTGGATCATCATCTACAGCTTCAGTGTCCGCATATATATCGAAATATGTATCTACCTTTACTTTTCCAGCTTCGATATCCAATATAATCTGGCTGTTATCGGAATTCTTGAACGATGCATGATATAACTCAGCCAGCGTCGCCGCCTCGTTCTGTTTTTCCTCTTTCTTGTAAAGCAGATATAACTCAAAGCTCCAGTCATAGTCCAGATTGTGTGCATACCCGGCAATCAATGGTTCCAGCGTCTTGTAATCGTCCGCATGTTCATGCTTATTCCAGACATATTCCATGTCCCGGCTGTCATATGCATTGGCATCAAACATATACATATCGTAATACGTCTTTGCCAGCTGGAAATATCCCATCCGCAAATACAGCTCCACAAACGTATACAAAACCCGCTTCGATTCCGGTCCCAGACGATGCGCCATGATCAGACATCGTCTGGCATCCTTATATCTATCATTTTTTATGTAAATCTCTCCACACAGTCTCAGGAACTGTGGGTTCAGGGATTTTGTCAAATCCTGATGTTCCACTAACTCAAGTGCCAGACTATATTCTCTGGAATTCGCCAACTCTTTAATTTTATTTACACTCGCCATGCTGAGTCCTGCGCCCATGCCCTGTCACCTCTGCCAGTTTCATTTTACTTAGTGTCCTTCAAAGACCTTTTCTACCTTCTCGATTACGGTGTCTTTCATGTTGCCTCTTGTCTTTTCATACTGCAATCCTGACTCCATAATCTCCAAAAGTTCCATTCTGTACTCGCTATCAATATCCTTGATGTATTCCATCAATACATCCTTCAGTTCAATGACATATTCCTTCGTCTGCATCTTTGCAAGCATCTCATCTGGATTGAACTTCGATGTACTCTTCATGTCTTCCTGCTTACGTCCACAGATCAGACATTCATCTGCACCAGCCTCGTTTACATAACCACAGTTACATGTCCAGATCATGCCATCGGTACGATACTTCTCGACTGCATCAATACCACGTTTCTCTTTAAGTGCAGATAATCTATGTAACGGCATGCTGACATCGATTGGCTGGTCGTTGCACGCGAATACACCACGGCTTGTCACATATTTGGAGATGCGTACCTTTGCATCCTTCAAAAGCAGAATATCCTTTGCAGGAAGCTTACACTCCATATCCTTGGATTCGATCAGAGAAACATTTCCTTTCTCAAATACAAAATCCAGATCCTTTAACAGCAATCGTTCTTCATACAGGTTTGTCAGCTCGACGTCTGCACGGATTGCACGAATATCATCTTTGTTATAATTAAAGAAATCTGTAGAAATTGTTACCCCATTCTTAGAACCACGTAACCATACACGTACCGGTCTTGGCACCAGACGATTATAGTAGTTGCTGACATACAGAGATTTTTCTGTAACTGGATTCTCCTCTGGCTTCTTCTTCAGGCGAACAGCTGTACCAGAAGCGATCGTTCCTACGGAATAGCTTGCAAACTGTGTATAATTCAGTTCCACGCCAATTACCGCATCCGCTTTCTTTCTTGCTGCGATTGTCTGCAAACGCTTCAGTGCTGTCTCATTTACCTGCTCCAGCTTGCCTGTCAGCTTCTCACTCTCGGAATCTGACATCTCACTCACACCGGCTGCAAACCCCTTGAAAAAGTTCGAGCTAAGTACCGACTGTACATTTACAAATCCCAAATACTCTACGATTTCGTAACCCTCAAAGCCCTGTCCGGACGTCAACATTACTTCTGTCATTTTTATTACCCTCCCAAAATAAAAATAATCGCTCAAATTTACCTTAAATGATACCATACTTCCGTCATATTTGAAAGACTTTTTGTATGATTTATAACATTTTCATCAATTATTTTGTGCATTTTATGCAAAAATCACCAAATTTCTAAAATGCTAATGGATTTTTATTCTCATATTTGTGGAAATAAAACTCCAAATCAAAATAGGTATGCTCATCGCTGTCCGCGATCATTTCCCAGTTCTCCAGTTCATCCAGATTCGGGAAATGTGTATCCGCTGCATAATCATAGTTGATCTTCGTCACATGCGCATATTTGCAATACGGAAGCAGCATCTCGTAGATCTGTCCGCCACCGATTACAAAAATTTCCTTATCCTCATATTTTTTCAGTTCCTCGAACAGTTCTTCTTTCGAGTGAACAACCGTACCCCCTCGCACGGTATAATTCGGATCAGTCGATAAAATGATATTATCTCTTCCCGCAAGCGGCAGGCCATTCGGGAATCCTGCCAGTGTCTTCCTTCCAAGTACAACGACATTTCCCATTGTCGTCTGTCGGAAGAATTTGTGATCCTCTGGTATTGATACGAGCAGATCGCCCTTGTTTCCAATCGCCCAGTTGTTATCTACTGCTACTATTAAGTCCATATTACCCTCCAAATATTTCGCTCTAAACCGCTATTGGTATGTTCTTGATCTGTGGTCCGGTCTGATAATCTTCGATTGTAAAATCATCAACCGTAAAATCATAAAAATCTTTGACATCTGGATTGAGTGTTACTTTCGGCGCCGGATACGTCGGCCGGCTGATCAGCTCTTCCACGATCGGAATGTGTCTGTCATAGATGTGTGCATCCGCGATCACATGTACCAGCTCTCCCGGTTCAAATCCAGTTACCTGTGCCATCATATACACAAGTGCCGCATACTGTACGACATTCCAGTTATTCGCTGCAAGCACATCCTGCGAACGCTGATTTAAGATTGCATTTAATTTGTTGCCTGTGACATTGAACGTCACGCTGTACGCACACGGATACAGGTTCATCTCAGACAGATCCTGATGCACATAAATGTTCGTCATAATACGGCGGCTGTATGGATTATTCTTCAGATCATAGATCACACGATCGACCTGATCCATCATACCCTCTTTGTATTTGTGCTTCACACCGAGCTGGTAACCATACGCCTTGCCGATCGAACCATCTTCGTCTGCCCACGCGTCCCAGATATGGCTGTGCAGGTCATGGACGTTATTTGATTTTTTCTGCCAGATCCAGAGCAATTCATCAATTGCGGATTTGATATAAGTTTTTCGAAGTGTGATCGCCGGAAATTCCTCCGCCAGATTATATCGGTTTACAACACCAAACCGTTTGATCGTATATGCCGAAGTCCCATCCTCCCATTTCGGACGCACCTTTTCGCCCTTCGTATCGTAACCGTTCTCAATAATATCCTTACACATCGCAATGAACAAATCATCTGCTTTACTCATGTTTTGTCTCCTTCTCCTATTTTGTGCAGTATTCACAGTCTCACTTGTGAATATGTGCCAATCTTATTTTTTCTGCTTGTATTTTTTTCTTTTTCTGTTAACATAATGCCCATGGAGGTACATTCTATGATTCCAAAAGAATTCGGGCCTCGTCTAAAAATTTCGCGTCGTCAAAAACATCTCAATCAAACCGACATTTCCAAACGACTCAATATTACAAGACAAGCCTACAGTAACTATGAAACGGGAAGATGTGCGCCGCCAGTCGATGTTCTGGCTGAACTTACACTGCTTCTCGAATATGATTTCTTTTCTATTTTTCTGGAAGCGGCTGCTTCCAAATTATTTCATTCCAATTTTCAATTTTATCCAGAAAGCGAGGATCTATCATGTCAGACACAACCACCTTTGGAGCTATGCTCATTCGTCTCCGACTCCACTCCGGTTACACCCAGAAAGAAATAGCCGCATCGACCGGCATCTCACGTTCATCGTATTGTCATCTGGAAGCGGACTACCGAAAGCCAACGATGGAATTTTTTATTAAGCTTTGCATCTTCTATAAGCAAAATCCCGTGAAGCTCCTGCTTCCACTTTTCCCGGAAGAATCCATGGATTCCCAGAAGCATTATCTGCAATATTTAAATTCGTTATGTGAAATCCGATACAA
>ERZ779797.415-NODE-415-length-18956-cov-5.307920_pt1 | contig 18956 bp, 13 predicted proteins | sample MGYA00511886_ERZ779797 | MGnify/ENA primary metagenome ERZ779797 (study PRJEB29588, sample SAMEA2155055) | human gut metagenome | biome: human gut; feature: human-associated habitat; material: faeces | place: Denmark | collected 2008/2010 ... | reverse complement strand
TCACTGATAATCAAGCGTTAAGAAGATAGCGAATTTTTAACTGTCAAAGTCAGGAAATGCAGGTTGTTCTACTTTTGTCCTAACTACTTGTTGTTAAATTTCGGTAAACTCTTTTCAGGACGATACATTAGGTGCAGCGCGTAAAGCGTTGATACTCAGCGAAATAGCCACTTTCAGAGTTGTAAAAACACCAACCCTGAAAGTGGCTTAACTATTGATAATCAGAGGATTACGCGTTGCACCATCACATCACCGTTCTCCGGAGCATTCCACATCAAAGTTCCACACCACCGTTCCCCACCACATTCCACATCAAACGTTCTCCGCCACATTCCAACATCACCGTTCCCCACCATGTTTCACGTAACCGTTCTCTGGAGCATTCCACGTCAAAGTTATCCGCCACATTCCAACACCACCGTTCTCCACCATATTCCACATCAAAGTTATCCACCAGATTCCAACGTCACCGTTCCCCGCCACATTCCACATCAAACGTTCTCAAAAGCGCGAAGATATAGTTTCAGTATAGAAGCAGTGGCCGGAGTAACCATGACAGACTCATCGACGCGGAAAAAGAACCTACCGGAAACGTAGCCGCAGACGCCGGCCACCCGCACGCCGCGAACCGCATCAGTGCCAATGTTATCCGTCCCTCTCTTCGAAGCTTCACTATCCGGAACATCACTGGACGAGCCTCCACGCCCCTCCCCCTCGCCTGCCGAACCGGGCAGGACAATGACCAGAGCACGGGACTTTTCTTCAATGCTCAACCTCAGACCTGTAAAGATATCGCTGAGCTTTTTCTTGCCATTGAGCCCGACAGGACGCATCCAGTCCCCATTTTGCCAACCGCGCAACAGGAACGGTAAGGTCAATGCTTCTGACGAAAATGCCGCAATCCCCTCTCGGGCCAATGACTTGGCATCCGCTACCGGGTCCGCGCCTGCTTCGGAAACAGAAACATTGACACGAAAATCATCGAAAACATATTCGCCGGTCGTGCGGACCACCGAGCAGGCTTCGTTCTCGTTTATCACTGGTCCGCTGGTCATCAACATGCCGCGTGACCTGCGGGCAGAGCCTCGTCCGGCCAATCCGCTATATGACAAGCCGGACCCAACAAAAGAGGACGTGATTGACGCCGAGCCTCGTCCGGCCAATCCGCAGCACTCCTCCAAGCCGTGATTCTCTGACGTAACCGGCGAAAATTCTCCGCCCTGATTATCAACCTGAGCACCACCCGGAGTACCGCCCTGCTTATCAACTTGAGCACCGTTCTGCGTACCTCCCCACTTACCAACCATCACACTGCCCCGCTTACCTCCCTGCACACCGACAGGCGTACCAACCGTAACACCACCCCGCAGATCACCCTGCACATTAGCCCTATCCCCATAAGCATCAGCAAGTTCGCTTATGACAGGGCTCTCCGGTACTACCCGAGCGGCCTTTCTGACAATCAGGCACTCCCCTGCCGTAATAAGCTCGTAGCCCGGCGCCTCGAAGACCTTACCGGAAAACGTCTTGCCGCTTTCAAGCAGACGCACCACCGGTTCGAGAAGCCTGTCTCTGAAGCCATACGCTTCCAACAGCCTGTACAGCACATATTTATAATGCTTCAGACCACAAAGCCTTACTGCATTGACACGAAGCAGTTCATCCTTTCCGGCAGGCTCGCAGACAATCTCGCGCACAGAAATGAAATAATCATCCGCAATCTCCTGCACCTCGGAAAACGCATTCATTTCCCGGGCAAAAGTCGTCAGGAACGACGGATTCAGACTCTCAAAAACGGGGAAAACAAGATGCCTTATACGGTTTCTCTTATAGACAGTTTCAGCATTGGTCCTGTCATCATGATACTCCAGAGCGTTGGCTGCCACATATTCCTCAATCTGCTCACGACTGAAAGACAACATCGGCCTCAACAAGCGCACACCTGACAATTCATCTCTGGTTACAGGAACTACTGTTTCCACCTGCATACCGGTAATCCCGCGCAGCCCTGTCCCACGTAAAAGATTCAGAATCAATGTCTCAGCATTGTCATTTGCATTGTGCGCGACAGCCACTCCATAGTATCCATTATCCTTGCACATCGACGCGAACCAGTCATATCTGAGTTCTCTCGCAGCCATTTCAATACTGACACTATGGGACGAAGCGTACTGTTCCGTATCGAAATCCGCCTTATGGTAACGCACACCGTTCCGCCCGCACCAGGCAGCCACAAGCGCCTCGTCCGAATCACTGTCTTCACCACGGAGATGAAAATTGCAGTGCGCCACAGCAAACCTCCGTCCTGCGGAACTGTTCAGGAACAATGAAGCAAGGCAGATGGAATCAATGCCCCCGCTTACTGCAAGAAGGGCTGTTTCCTTTTCCGGAACCAGCCCCACTATCGTTCTGTCAAATGATTTCTGAATCATCATATTGCCTGTTACCTCGGTCTTGAAGCGATCGTATATGAGAAGCCGAATGCCAATGACTCCTTGAACTGTATCGTCTTACGTCCTTCAGGATATTTCTTCAATGTCTTCTCAGTCTTCACAAGCACCTTGTCGTCATAGATGAGGTTGGTGGTCACTGTCAATGAAAAATACTTGGCGATTTGCCAGTCAAACCTGTTATCCCAGTTCACACGGATATTCTGCGGCTTGTCGAGATAATCAGAGAACAGCACCAACTGTGAAGTATATTTGAAATTGTCATTGATCTGAAGCTTTCCATCAATCTTTATCTGCGCACCGAACTCGAATCTTGCCGAACGATAAGCGTCACCGGAAGTCTTGGCAGCGACAAAGGCCTCGTAACGTGCTTTCTCATCCCCTACCAGAGCAGCTGCATCAGCACTGGAAAGCGCATCCAGACTCTCGTATTTCTTCTTGAGTTCCATACTGTAGGACTTCCTCAGACTCTCATCCGTAACGACCACGAAACCTCCTGTAAGAGGAGCGACGTTGACAGTAAGCCATTTGGTAGGAACCCAGTCAATACCGAGCGCTATGTTGGTATAGGCAGGAGCGAAGAAACCGGACTTGAGCTTTCTGCTCTGCTTCCAGTCAGACTTGCCAGGCTCCCAATCGTCCGCAGCACCGGCCGGCTTGGACGGCATAGGATAGTTGTAACTGTTCGAGAACTGTGACTTGAAGTTGAACTGAGCGGAATAGTTCAATGTCTGCAAAGCCTTGTAGCCGAACTTACCCTCATAATACATACGGTCATCGCTCTTCTGTATGAACGGCTTGTCCTCAGAATACAGGAAACCGTAATCGAGCTGAAGTCGGTTGTTGAAGAACAGGTCTTTCTTCTTGTAGTTAGCATTCGCGTCAATGAAAGACTTCAGGGTCACGTTGTTATAACCGCCGGCAGCCCAGTTCGTCAGACTTGTCTGTCCGAAATCCAGTTTCGTAAGAAGGGAATTCGTCCAATATCTCGGTTTAGGCGTCTTGACTACAGCTTCAGGAGCGCCCGCAATCGCCTTGGCAGCCTCTTCAGCAGCCTTTTGCGCATCGGTGACATCCTGTGCATGTACAGATGTAAATGCCAATGCGGACAAGCACATCAAAAGTATTCTCTTCTTCATGAAATATTCACTAATAAGCGATTGCAAATACGACTCTCTCGTGTGAAGGCTTGCCGGAATAGATATCCGTGCCCTCTTCCTTACATACGACGCTATCTACAGGAATACATCTGATGGTAGCCTTGGTTTCATCCTTGATCTTCTGCTCAGTCTCGGCAGTACCGTCCCAGTGGCAGAGCAGGAACTTGCCCTGAGTGATCTTCTGCTTGAACTCCTCCCAGGAATCGCATTTCTCGATACGAGAGTTTCTGAAATCCAACGCCTTCTGATAGATATTGTTCTGAATATCCACGAGCAGGTCCTCGATATACTTGTCAATGTCCTCCAGCGAAACCGTCTTCTTCTCAAGTGTATCGCGGCGGTGTACCTCCACCGTATCATTCTGCAGGTCACGTGCACCGATGGCAAGCCTTACAGGCACTCCCTTGAGTTCCCATTCAGCGAACTTGAAGCCCGGACGCAATGTGTCACGGTCATCGATCTTCACAGTATGGCCGGCAGCCTCAAGAGCCTTCTTGATTTCATTCATCTTGTCGAGAACAGCATTGTGCTCATCCTCGCTTCTGTAGATAGGAACCATCACCACTTCGATCGGAGCCAGAGCCGGAGGGAGAACCAGACCGTTGTCATCGCCGTGAGCCATGATGAGCGCACCCATAAGACGTGTGGAAACGCCCCAGGATGTAGCCCATACATACTGCTGCTTGCCTTCCTTGTCGGTGTACTGTACATCGAACGACTTGGCGAAGTTCTGGCCGAGGAAATGTGAAGTACCTGACTGCAGAGCCTTTCCGTCCTGCATCATCGCCTCGATAGTGAGGGTATCCAATGCGCCGGCGAATCTCTCGTTAGGACTCTTATGGCCTACAATGACAGGGAGAGCCAGATAGTTGCGGGCAAAGTCAGCATAGACATGGACCATCTTGACTGCCTCTTCCTGAGCCTCCTGTGATGTAGCGTGAGCCGTGTGGCCTTCCTGCCAGAGGAACTCCGCGGTACGGAGGAACAGACGGGTACGCATCTCCCATCTGACGACATTGGCCCACTGGTTGCACATGATAGGAAGATCCCTCCATGATTTGATCCAGTTCTTGTATGTACTCCAGATAATGGTCTCGGATGTCGGACGCACTATCAGTTCTTCTTCAAGTTTCGATGACGGATCCACTACCACGCCGTTGCCTTCAGGGTCATTCATGAGCCTGTGATGTGTCACTACCGCACATTCCTTCGCAAAGCCTGCTACATGCTCAGCCTCACGGCTGAAGAAAGACTTGGGAATGAACAACGGGAAATAAGCATTGACTGCGCCTGTTTCCTTGAATTTCGAGTCCAGTACGTGCTGCATCTTTTCCCATATAGCATAGCCATAAGGCTTGATTACCATACATCCCCTTACAGGTGACTGCTCTGCAAGGTCCGCTTTAACTACCAGGTCGTTATACCACTGAGAGTAGTTGTCTGACCTTTTGGTTATCTGATCTGCCATCTTTTGTTAGTTTATTTTAATTTTTGGTTTCTTTATGCAATAACATTCATATATTTGCATTTAACATGCGAGCATCGGCGAGGTATGAATATTGCAGACATACCATCGCTGCAATGCAGCGCACAAAGATACAAATTATTTATATAACTAGGAGGTCCGATTATGAAAACAAACATCTTGGTTCTTTCCGGAGCATTCCTGGCATTGGCCAGTTGCGGTTCCGCATCGCAATACGCTTCAAGCCAGCAATATCAGGACGGATTCTACAGCAGACCTGCTAAAACCGAAACTAAAGCGGATGTTCTTGCGTCCCGCAACAAAGTAAACGAACTCGTAAAGGAGACGGAGAACTCGACATTGTTCCTCAAGGCAGGAGAAACAGACACACTGTTCATTCCGGAAAACACTTCAGCCACATTGAAGTTCAACAAACAGGACAACAGCACCGTAGTCACTGTCACCAATACACCTGCATATTCACTGTACCCTGACGGATTCGCAGCAGGATATGCGGCAGGATGGGCATCATCATATTGGCCTGGAACATATTGGGGCTCATGGTATTACCGCCCTTATTGGTCCAGCTGGTACTGGGGTGCGGATCCTTGGTACTACTCAAGCATATGGTGGGACGACTGGTACTGGAGAGACCCGTGGTACAATCCATGGTACTGGGGACGTCCAGGCTACTATGGCTGGGGCTACAGCTGGTACCACGACCCGTGGTATTACCATCACCATCATTATTACCATGATCACTGGTGCGGTCCGTGGTACGACCACGGCTTCGGACACGGAAGGGACAGTTACTACTATGGCAACAGAGGCCTGACCGAAAGCAGCAGAGGAAACGGAATGGGCGTAGCATCTTCCACAGTCAGAAGAAATGCCGGCTCGTCATCATCAGTCAGGAGAGCCTCCGGCACCGCGACGACATCGACAAGAGGCAATGACATGTCAATGACTTCTGTCAGAAGGGTTTCAGCTTCCAGTGTACGCACTTCAAGTGGCTCGGCAAGCGGCACGGCGGTACGCAGCTCATCTTCCAGCCAGGCGATCCGCACAAGTTCTTCCGCAGGACAGGCGGTAAGAAGTTCAGCATCCAGTCAGGCAGTACGCAGCAGCTCAAGCCAAGCGGTACGCAGCGCGGCTTCCGGACAGTCCGTCCGCACGAGCACCTCAGGCAACACCGCTTACAGAACGTCCGGCACATCCGGAGTAAGGTCAGCCGGCACGTTTTCAAGTGCTTCCTCATCTAACAGGACAGCATCCGCACCTGCTTACAGAAGGGCTGCCACAAGCCATTCTTCCGGTCAGTCATCAGGCTCAAGCTACAGGAGTTCATCTTCTTACGGAAGTTCCGGCAGCTCCTACAACTATGGCAGCGGAAATTCAGGCTCCTCATACAGAAGCTCGTCAAGCAGCTCATCATACAGGAGTTCTTCCAGCAGTTCGTCATACCGCAGCTCGTCAAGCAGTTCATACAACAGCGGTTCCTCATACCGCAGTTCATCCAGCGGCTTCTCAGGCGGAGGATATTCCGGTGGAGCATCCCGTTCGAGCGGAAGTAGCGGCGGCAGTGTAAGAAGAAGATAATTTAGAAACCTGAAATAGATATGAAGATGAAAAAGATTATTCCGTTGACGCTGCTTGCGGCTGTCTCGGTCAATGCTGCGGCTCAGAACGTCCAGGACGCTCTGAGGTTCAGCGAGAACAATTACTACGGCACAGCGCGCTCCATCTCCATGGGCAATGCGTTCACCGCACTGGGAGGAGATCTGGGTTCCATAAACCTCAACCCGGCCGGCTCGGCCGTGAACAGCTTTTCACAGGTCACGTTCACCCCGAACGTCAGCATCGTGTCCACCACGAGCGATTACAATGCAATGCCTTCACAGTCAACGGCATACGGCAGTACCCTGAACAACAGTTCAGCCAGGTTCACACTACCTAACGTCGGTTTCACCCTCAATTTCGACACCAACGCCAGACGCGGGCTGAAAAGAGTGACATGCGGATTCATTGCCAATGCCACAGCAAACTACCTGGACGACATGGCGGCAGGCGGACGAAACACAGCCACATCCTATGCTGGTTCATTGGCTTCAATGATGACCGGCGTGAACTCCAGCCTCCTGAACGGGGAAAACGGATATTACGGCAATGCCAATGTTCCATGGAATCAGGTAACTGGCTGGCAGTCCGGAATGGTGTCCACCTATGGCTCTGCGAATGACAAGTACATAGGCGCGACCGAGAAACTCATTGACGACGGAAAAGGAGGACAGACCATTCAGCTCGCGGACGCCATCGACCAGCTTTACGGACGCAGGTCCCATGGCAACAAGTATGATCTGCTGTTCAATGTCGGCCTCAACATTTCTGACAGGGTTTATATCGGAGGAAACTTGGGCGTCGTGTCCATGGACTACACCAGAAACGAGTACTTAAAGGAAATCGCAGTGGATCCTGACAAATTCGGTGTCGAATTCGACAATGGTTCCGGCGGCGTTTCCAAGACATATTTCAACAGCCTGAGATACAGATACTCATACGACATGCAGGGCGGAGGCGTCTATGCCAAATTCGGTATAATCGCTGTCCCTATCGACGGGCTCCGCATAGGTGCGGCCATCCAGACTCCTACAGCAAACTGGATAACGGAACATTGGCAGCACGCCGGAGAGACCTGGTACCAGAGCAATGTGTTCGATGCCAATACGACATCTCCTAAGGGTGAATACAAATACAAATTCGTATCACCGTTCAGAGCCAATTTCGGTGCAGCCTACACATTCGGCGGTTGGGGTCTTGTCAGTGTCGACTATGAGATCTGCGACTACAGCACGATGAAATTCAAGGAAACCGACACCAACGACAACACCGTTTTCGACAATGGCGTAAACCGCGACATAAAGAACTTCACCGGAGCAGCACATGCATTGAGACTCGGTGCTGAAGTCAAACCTGTTCCGCAGTTCGCTATAAGGGCAGGCTACAACTTCACTTCCTCACCGGAGAGATATATTGACGACCTCACCGGCAAGAAGATGACTCCTAAGGCCTACAAGCACTCGCTTGCTGCCGGAGTGGGATATTCATCCAAAGGTTCATTCTTCTGCGACCTCGCTTTCAGATGGACAAAGAACCCTTACGAGTACGTATATCCTTATGACTCCTACATTGACGGTGAATTGTCTCCTGAAATCAGGAACAGAGCCAGGTTCTACGATGTAGTCGCCACCTTCGGATGGAGATTCTAAAATGATTCGGGGATTTATTTCAGCCTCTTGAGGTAAGAGATGGAATCCGGACCTTCATTGAACAACAGGTCCATGACGGACAAATCTGATATGAAGCCATACTTCAGGGAAAAGACCTGCCAGTATGGCTTTTTCAGTCCCAGACGCTCAAGTATGTCATTCTGCCGCTTCGGGTGGATTACGCCACGCAGGTCACGGCCATATACCGTGCTGCCATGCGGCGTAAACTCCTCCGTGAAACGGATGTCCGCCTCTATACCAGTCTTCTTCAGGAAGAAGCGGAGCAGGTCAATGTTCAGGTCGAAAAGGAATTCGTGTTGCCTGTCCAGAATGGCGAACAGCTCGTCCTTATAATAGTCAAACCACGGAGAAGATTCGTAGGCGGACACGATAGCCCGCTTCATCCTCATCAGCCACGGCTTGCTCCAGTCGATTCTCAGTTTCCTGACAGGAAGCGCATAAGTGCCGTTTTCATGCACAATCGGCACGGAAAGCGCCTCCACGCCACCTGCAGCATATATCCGGCAACGGTTGCGGTACGTCTGTTTCTGATAATTCTCACAGGCCTCTATATAGACAATTGCCGGCACATACGAATTTACCCCGTCAGATGACAGGGTAAACTCTTCAGCTATTGCCGCCACATAGGATACAGGCGGAAAGAAAGCCATGTCCAAAAGCATTGACATAACTAGTCGATATCGCCTTTCTCTCCGGATGTATTGGCTCTTACGATACCACGCTTGGAAGAACGGATGAAGTTCAATATGGTGGTCTTCTCCTCTGAATCAGGGAAACCGGCCTCAACCTTGGAGCAGCCGTCAGAGATATTGTATCCCTGGAAATAGATGGTATCGTAGATATCCTTGATATTTCTTACAGTCTCTGCCGAGAATCCTCTTCTGCGGAGTCCGACGATGTTCACACCGGCATAGCAGATAGGATCACGACCGCACATTGCGTAAGGAGGGATGTCCTTGTTGATCTTGGACATACCGCCGACCATTGCGTGGCAGCCGATCTTGGTGAACTGATGCGCTTTCGCACCACCACCGATGATAGCCCAGTCATCGACCTCCGTTTCTCCGGCGATGCCGACGTAACTTACAAGGATACAGTGATTTCCGACATGACAGTCGTGAGCTATATGTACATAGGACATGATCAGAGTATTGCTGCCGACCTTGGTAATGCCCTTGCCGCTTGCCTTGGTTCCACGGTTGATGGTCACGCACTCACGTATAGTAACATTGTCACCGATCTCCACATGGGTAACCTCTCCTTCGAACTTGAGGTCCTGAGGCACTGCGCCTACGACAGCTCCCGGATACACTTCGCAATTCTTGCCCATTTTCACATAAGGGAAAATGACTGCGTGAGGATGTATCTTGCAACCGTCGCCAATCTGTACATTCTCATCAATGAATGCGTAAGGTCCTACTTCTACATTGTCGCCGAGTACGGCCTTAGGACTTACTGTAGCCAATGGATGTATCTTATTCATAGTTTATTTGGTTTTATTCAGGAGGGCTCTCAGAGCCTTCGCAGCATTAGTATTTATCGTGTGTCCAGGTTTGAAAGCGGTGATTTCAGCATTGAGATAACCGCCTGCAAGCCTCATGTCTCCTATCATGTCCAGAAGTTTGTGACGGCCGCATTCGTTCGGGAAATGCAGTTTCAGATTGCTCAGATAGCCTTCCGGGGTAACGCCCAGCTTAGGCTGGTTGAACAGCTCCGCCATACGTCCCACCTGCTCGTCAGTAACCGGATGCTCCACAATCACGATGGCATTGTCCACATCACCTCCCTTCACCAGGTTGTTCGCCAGAAGGAACTCTACCTCATGGAAGAACACGAAAGTGCGGCAAGGGCCGATTTCAGATGCATAATCCTTGGACAAGTCCCATGCGGCAGACTGCACGCCGAGCACTCTGGAATTGAAATCCACCGTAATATCGTAGGAAGGAGCGGCAGCAGGTTTGATTTTCACCCAGGAGCCTGTCTTCTCGTCCTTGATTTCTATTTCATCAGGAATGTCAATGAACTGTCTATCAGCATCCTGCTCGACCAGACCGGACTCAGAAAAGGCCTTTACATACGGCTGGGCGCTGCCGTCCAGAATCGGGACCTCGACATTGTTCAACTCGACTACGGCATTGTCAATGCCCATTCCGGTCAATGCCGACATCAGATGCTCTATCGTGGAAACTGAAGCTTCTCCTTCAGATATGGTAGTACTCCTCGCCGTGCTGGATACGTTCTCGGCCAATGCCCTGACTACGGCTCCCTCTCCAAGGTCTGTTCTTCTAAAAACAATTCCCGTATTCTCCGGAGCGGGATTTACCGTCATCTCAGCAATTCTTCCAGTATGAAGACCTTTTCCCTGGAAACTGCAGGAGGCTTTAAGTGTTTTTTGCTTCATCAAATTATCTTTTAATCACGCAAATATACTAATTATTCTTTTCCCTGCTGACGGAATATAGCATAACTGCGCATATAGTTCTTTATAGGAATGGCAGGTGAACCCAAGAGCACCTGACCAGATTTCTTCACATTGCCGATGACGCCGGCCTGAGCCGCAATAGTCGTATTGTCAGCTATTTCAATGTGTCCTGCGATACCTACCTGGCCTGCCAGAATACAGTTCTTGCCGATTTTTGCCGAACCGGCGATGCCGCACTGCGCCGCCATAACGGTATTGTCACCGATTACGACATTGTGCGCAATCTGGCAGAGGTTGTCGATTTTCACGCCGTTGCCGATGATGGTGGACTCCATCTCGGACTTGTCAATGGTGGTACCGGCTCCGATCTCCACATTGTTGCCGATAATCACATTGCCGATGTGCTCGATCTTCTCCCAGGTGCCGTCAGGCTGAGGCGCATTTCCGAATCCGTCCGAGCCGATAACAGCGTTTGAATGGATGATGACATTGTCACCGATGACCATTCCCGGATAGATGCTTACGCCAGGGTAAATGATGCAGTGTGAACCGATTACGGTATTGTCACCTATATATACGTTTTCATATATCTTGGTATAGTCTCCGATGACAGCGTGATGTCCCACGTAGGAATGGCTGCCGAGATATACCTTCTTGCCGAACTTGGTGGTGAGGAACCAGGATGAGCGGAAGCCCCTGTGTCTGCGGTCCGTACGCTTCTGGGTGGCCACATACTTGAGAAGTTCCGCAACTGCCGTGTACGCATCAGCAACACGGATCATGGTGCAGCTGACTTTTTCCTTGGGCTCGAATGTGGAATTCACAAGCAGGATGCTGGCCTTGCAGGTATATACATAATGTTCATACTTAGGATTTGCATAGAAGCACAATTGACCTGATTTTCCGTGCTCTATCTTGGCGAATGAAGTAACCTTCACTTCCGGGTCCCCGTCCACGGTTCCCCTCAAAACTTTGGCCAGCTGTTTGGCTGAAAATTCCATATTCTCAAACTATTTTATTCAACGTATTTCACATACCAAATCCGGTACGACGCAACATCTGCTTTGCAAAGTAAACACATTTACATTACTTTAGCAAGAAAATCGCATTGTTCATATTTTTTAAGGAAATTCGGTTATTATGGAAATTTTGATTACCTTTGCAAAGTGAGATGAGATAGGGGACGGATGCGTCTCCTATCTTTTTTTAAGAAAGCTTAGAATAATATGATAAGTAAAGAGCTGATTTACAAAGAGATGACTAAGACAGTGGAAGCGCGTGGATGTTTCATTACCGATGTTTCCATCAGCAGGGACAATGACATTGTCATAGCCATTGAATCTGAAAACGGCACTGTGGAAATGGATGACTGCATCGCGGTAAATGACAGTTTTCTCTCGATTTTCGACCAGGAAAAGGAAGACTATTCACTTACTGTGACTTCTGCAGGGCTTGACCAGCCGTTCAAGATTCTCAAGCAGTACATCAAGGCTGTCGGTTCCAAAGTCGAGACATTGACAAGAGACGGAAAGAAACTTGTCGGAACATTGGAAAGCGCTGACGAGAAAGGCTTTACGCTTGCCTACGAGGTAAAGGAGGCTGTCCCTGGAAAGAAAAAGAAGGAGCTTGTCAGACACGTGGACACTTTCGCTTACGAGGACGTGAACAGCGTCACTCCGCACATTGAATTCGAATAGAAATAGAAATATAAAAAACAATAACTGTTATGGAAGAAGAAAAGCTCGACCTCAAGGCAGCCTTCGCGCTGTTCAAGGACGAAAAACACATTGACCGCCCGATGATGATGGGTGTGCTGAAGGATGTGTTCATGACCCAGTTGGCAAAGACTTTCGGCTCTGCTGACAATTTCGACGTCATCATCAATGTCGATAAGGGAGACTGTGAAATCTACCAGAACCTCGAAGTGGTGGAGAACGTGGAGAATCCCAACACTCAGATTGCACTTGCTGAAGTGAACAAGAACGGAGACGACTACGAACTCGGCGAGACCTTCACCAGAAAAGTGGAGCTCAAGGATTTCGGAAGACGAGGCATCCTCAATATCAGACAGAACCTTCAGGGAAGGATCATGGATATAGAGAAGGCCAACCTCTATAACAAGTACACTGACAAGATCGGTGAGATTTTCACCGGAGAGATCTACCAGACATGGGCAAAAGAGGTGCTTATCCTCGATGAGGACGGAAATGAGCTCAGACTGCCTAAGTCAGAGCAGATCCCGGGTGAACATTTCAAGAAGAACGACACTGTACGCGCCATCATCAAGAGCGTGGAGATGAAGAACAACACGACTCCTTACATTGTCCTTTCCAGAACTTCAAACGAATTCCTCAAGAAGCTTTTCGAGCAGGAAGTTCCGGAAATCTATGACGGACTCATCACCATAAAGAAGGTAGTCCGCATACCTGGCGAAAGGGCCAAGGTCGCTGTGGAGTCCTATGATGACAGAATCGATCCTATCGGAGCCTGCATCGGTGTCAAGGGTGCACGTATCATCGGTATCGTAAGGGAATTGAGAAACGAGAACATCGACGTTCTCCAGTGGACCAACAATACCCAGCTCCTCATCCAGAGGGCATTGAACCCGGCGAAGATTTCATCTATCGACATGGGTACGGACGAGAACGACAAGATCAAGGTATTCATGCTTCCTGACGAGGTGAAGAAGGGTATCGGTAAGGGCGGATGCAATATCAAGCTTGCAGGAATGCTTGTTGACCGCGAAATCGAGGTATGGCGTGAGGTGCCTAAGGAAGACGAGGCTGAGGATGATGAGGACGTACTCCTCACTGAGTTCAGCAACGAAATCGATCCATGGGTCATCGAGAGGCTGCAGTCCATCGGATGTGATACGGCCAAGAGCGTACTGGCTCTGGATCCTGAGGACATCGCCAAGCGCGCTGACCTGGAAGACGAGACCGTGGAGGATGTGATGAACATTCTGCGCGCTGAATTTGAAGAAGAATAGTTAAATAAAAGGGGTTTATATGGCAGAAATCAGACTAAACAAACTGACAAGAGAATTCAATGTGGGACTTCAGACATTGGTGGATTTCCTGAAAGCGAAAGGCGCCGATGTCGAGATGAATCCGAATGCCAAGGTGTCGGACGAGTTCATTCCTGAGCTTCAGAAGGCCTTCGGCGGGGATGCCAAGGCGAAGGACGAGTCAGAGCGTGTTCAGATTAAGATAAAGGAAATCATTGAAAAGGGTTCCAAGAAGAAAGAGGACGAGGAAGAAGAGGCTGCAGGTGGAAGTACCGTCATCATCAGAGGAACATCAGGAAGTGGTTTCGCGAAGGAGGAACCTGTACAGAAGCCTGTAGAGGAAGCTCCGAAGGAAGTAAAACCGGCGGTGGAAGAGACGGCTGCACCTGAAGTCCAGGAAGCGCCGAAAGAACAGACAGCTCCGGAAGTTGTCGTAGAGACCAAGCCGACAGAGGTTCCTCAGCAGACGGAAGAAGTTCATGCCGATCCGGTTGTGGAGGCCAAGCCAGCCGCTGAAGTGAAACCTTCAGAGGAAGCCGCACCTCAGCACAGCGAGCCTGTAGAAGTAAAATCTAATGAAGAAGTCGAACTGCCAAAAGCTGCAGAGCCTACCGACCAAACCCCTTCGGAACAGGCTCATGCGAACCAGATCAAGAAGGCTGACATCAAGAAAGGCGACAAGGCTCAGAATCAGAAAGAGTTCAATCCTAAGGTGGACAAGGCCAAACTCAAGGCCGAGCACAAACTCCAGAAGGCTGCTTCCAGCAATGACGAAGATGAGCCTGTTTCTACCGGAGGCCTGAAGATTGTGGGCAAAGTGGACCTGTCCAAATTCGAAGCTCCCAAGAAGAGCAAGAACAAGAGGGAACGCATTGCCAAAGGCGGAAGCGAGAGAGTCGATGTGAACAAGATTGACGGCAACGACAAAAAGGACGGCAACAAGAAAAACCGTCAGGGCAATGCCGGTGGTCAGAACAACGGTCAGAACAATGGCAAGAAGGATTTCCGTCAGGGCGGCAACAACCAGCCAGGACAGGGAAAACGCCGCAGAGACCGTGGCAATGACAGGTTCAAGCCTGCTATGACAGAAGCCGAGCAGGAGGAGATGCAGAAGGAAATCCAGAAGCAGGTGAAAGAGACCTACGCAAGGATGAACGACAGCAAGTCCAAGAACAATTTCGGTGCAAAACACAGAAAGGAGAAGAGGGAGCTCGCTTCCCAGAAACTTCAGGAGGAGATTGCTCAGGAGGCTGCTGAGAAGAAGATTCTCAAGGTAACTGAGTTCGTTACTGTCAATGACCTCGCGACCCTCATGAACAACACTCCTGTAAACAAAGTCATCGAGGCATGCTTCAGTCTCGGTCTCATGGTATCAATCAACCAGAGACTTGATGCAGAGGCACTTGTGCTTGTCGCAGAAGAGTTCGGATACAAGGTGGAATTCGTCACTGCAGACATTCAGAATGAGATCAATCAGGAGAATGATGAACCGGAGAACGAGGCGGACCTCGTGACAAGACCTCCGATCATCACCGTGATGGGACACGTCGACCACGGTAAGACATCTCTCCTCGACTATATCAGACAGACCAATGTGATCGCAGGCGAGGCCGGAGGTATCACACAGCACATCGGTGCATACAACGTGGTACTCCCCGACGGACGCAGGATCACATTCCTCGACACTCCTGGTCACGAGGCCTTTACAGCCATGCGTGCCCGTGGTGCACAGCTCACCGACCTGGCGATCATCATTATCGCCGCCGATGACGCGGTCATGCCACAGACAGTCGAGGCCATCAACCACGCACAGGCGGCAGGCGTTCCTATGGTATTCGCTATCAACAAGATAGACAAACCGGGAGCTCAGCCGGAGAGAATACGCCAGCAGCTCGCTCAGATGAACATTCTCGTAGAAGATTGGGGTGGAAAATACCAGTGCCAGGAGATTTCGGCCAAGAAGGGTCTCAATGTGGATAAACTCCTCGAGAAAGTCCTTCTCGAAACTGACCTCATGGACCTCAAGGCGAACCCTAAGAAACTTGGCGTAGGTACAGTCATCGAGTCGTCTCTGGACAAGGGCCGCGGATACTTGGCGACAATCCTTGTGCAGGACGGAACAGTCCACACCGGCGACATGATGCTCAGCGGATGCTACTACGGACGTGTAAAAGCCATGTTCAATGAGCGTGGACAGAAGGTCGAGACAGCCGGTCCTTCAACTCCTGTTTCCATTCTCGGTCTCAACGGAGCGCCGAGCGCCGGTGACAAGTTCAATATCATGAACGACGAGAAGGAGGCCAAGGCCATCGCCAACAAGCGCGAGCAGCTTATCCGAATCCAGGGCATCAAGACCCAGAAGCATATGACTCTCGAGGAAATCGGTCGCCGTATCGCCATCGGAAACTTCAAGGAACTCAATATCATCGTCAAGGGTGACGTGGACGGTTCAGTGGAGGCACTCTCAGATTCATTGATCAAACTCTCTACCGAAGAGGTTCGTGTCAATGTCATCCACAAGTCAGTGGGTGCAATCTCCGAGTCCGATGTCATGCTGGCCACTGCATCCGATGCGATCATCATCGGTTTCCAGGTACGTCCTTCTGCTGATGCAAGAAACCTCGCAGAGAAAGAGGGTATCGAAATCCGTCTCTACTCCATCATCTACGATGCCATCAATGAGGTTACTGACGGTATCGAGGGTATGCTTGAGCCTGAGAAGAAAGAGGAAGTTACTGCAACTGCAGAGGTTAAGCAGACCTTCCACATTTCCAAGGTCGGAACGATTGCCGGCTGTCTTGTCAAGGACGGCAAGATGACTGCCAAGAGCAAGGTACGTCTTATCCGTGACGGCATCGTGGTCTATACCGGTGAGCTTTCATCTCTCAAGCGCGGCAAGGATGACGCAAAAGAGGTCATGACCGGAATGGAATGCGGTATCGGTATCGACAAGTACAATGATATCAAGCCTGGCGATGTCATCGAGGCATTCCAGATTGTCGAGATCAAGAGGACGCTGTAACGCTTCCCGCATAATTTGAAAAACACCTGGTGCAGGAAATTGCATCAGGTGTTTTTTTATCAAACAAAGATTGACGGCATCCCAGTCATCGGTCTGTCCCAGATACCTTTACTGCTTTCTTCAACTGACAGTCGGATGCGTCCTTTGATGCCATGAATACATATTTTCCGGGATCGGTTTCCCAGCTGGACGTTTTCTCGTTATATGAAGCGAGACTGCTTTCAGCAATATGGATCGTCACAGTACAGCTTTCACCAGGAGCGAGTTCTTTGGTTTTGGCAAAGCCTTTCAGTTCTCTCTCAGGCTTGTCAAGTTCACCCTTCGGGGCTCTCACATAAAGCTGTACGACGTCTTTTCCATTGACCTTTCCGGTATTTGTCACTGTCACCTGTACGTCCCAGCCGTCTCCGGCAGACTCGACCCTCATATCCTTGAAATCAAATGTGGTATAGCTAAGTCCGAATCCGAAAGGATAGGCCACAGCTTTAGGAGCAAATGTATTGAAATACCTGTAGCCCACATAGATGCCTTCCTCATACTCGGTAAAGTCAATGTTCCTGACGGTGTGCAACGGAAGCTTCCTGTCGGTCAGCTGACGATAGTATGAATAGTTGAACGGCTTGTCGGCAAAAACCTGAGGAAAATTCTTTGCAGTCGGCTCCAGCGCATACTCCGTAGAAATTGTCGCAGGAAGATGTCCGCTCGGATTTACCTCGCCGCTCAGGACGGATGCCACGGTATTGCCGCCTTCCTGTCCAGGCTGCCAGCACAATACGACTGCATCCACATTGTCCTGCCACGACGTCATTTCCACAAGTCCGCCGACATTGAGAATGACCGTCACTTTCTTGCCCTTCGCATGGAACGCTTCGGAGACTTTGGAAATCAATTCCTTCTCCCTGTCAGAAAGGAGATAGCTGTGATAGTAGTCCCTGTCCTTTCCTTCACCGAAGACACGGCCGATCGTAATCACGGCGTCATCGGCATTGGCGGCAGACTTGACAATGAGTTCTTCAGGAACCACCTCGATTGCCCTTTCCCTGTCAACGAACCACTTTTTGCCCTCGTTCATCGTCTTGCATCTCAACGCTTCAGCCTTCATATAATCCTTGTAGAAGGCATCCAGTTCAGGCTCAAGACGGAAACCGGCATTGGAAAGTCCGCTCATGAGGTCCACCACATAAGGCCTGTTCACGTCGCCGGAACCGGTACCGCCTGCGATGAAATCATAAGATGTTATGCCGAAGAGCGCTATTTCATTGTCCTTGGACATCGGCAGTGCTGCAGAATTGTTTTTCAAGAGCACAACTCCCTCATCAGCAACCTTTTTGCACACTTTGGCGTGGGCTTTGAGATCTGGCGCCTCTGACGGTTCATAACCCTTGAACTTCGGAGTGTTGATGACCAGTTTGAGGATTCTGGTCACTGTCCTGTCCACGTCTTCCATACTCAGGCTGCCGTCCTTGATGGCGTTCAGGAGATTGATATAGCGCGAGTCACGTCCCGGCTGTATCATCTCGTTTCCGGCACGGACTATGGCAGCGTCATCGTAACCGCCGTTCCAGTCGGTCATCACCGCACCTTCAAAGCCCCATTCACCACGAAGTATATCAGTCAGGAGCCTCTTGCTCTCGGCTGCATGTTCCCCGTTGATGAAGTTGTATGATGTCATGATGGTCCACGGCTGCGACTCGCGGACAGCTATCTCGAAGTTCTTGAGATAGATTTCCCTTAACGCGCGCTCGGAAACGATGGCATTGTTGGCCAGACGGTTAAGTTCCTGATTATTGACAGCAAAATGCTTCAGCGAGGTTCCCACTCCGTTGGACTCGATTCCGTTGATCATTGCCGCCGCCATTTTGCCTGACAGCATCGGGTCTTCGGAATAGTACTCGAAATTCCTTCCGCAGAGCGGATTCCTATGTATGTTGGCACCTGGGGCGAGCAGGATGTCCACTCCATATTCGAGGACTTCATTGCCCATATTCCTTCCGGCTTCCTCGACGAGCTCCGGATTCCAAGTGGAAGATAGCATTGTGGCAATCGGATAACCGGTACAATAGAATGTCCGGGTATCGCCTTTTCGTTTTGGTGCAATGCGAAGGCCGGCAGGACCGTCAGCAAGGACTACTGTAGGAATGCC